>Ga0306926_10009771_pt1 | contig 10572 bp, 7 predicted proteins | sample flu12Cox44000178_FD_203759 | JGI IMG/M metagenome (GOLD analysis project Ga0306926, IMG submission 203759) | Lab enrichment of tropical soil microbial communities from Luquillo Experimental Forest, Puerto Rico - flux8day.12C.oxic.44.000.178 (v2)... | ecosystem: Environmental > Terrestrial > Soil... | reverse complement strand
GGATCGCCCGATCCGCCTCAAGGACTACATCGAGCGCGCATATTTCGACGTCTCACCGTACACGCTTTCAGCGCTGCGTTTCAGGGGCGAATTGGAGTGTGATACAGGCTGGATGGAGCCTCACTGTCTTCTAAGCCGTATTTTGCGGGTTTCCGGAATGGGTTGCCAGCCCCTCGTCGGCCTGCCGATCGCCGTGCTAGCTGACCTCGTGCGCGTCGGGAGGTTCGTAAGAACCACTTTCATCCGAATGAAAAGTCGCATTAAGGTCGGCCGAGTGGGAGGACTCGAGAACATCCCGTAGGGCCGCCGGCGATAAGGGGATGCGGGAAATCGTAAGGCCTGTAACTTGGTGTCGAGGGCCAGCCGCCTTAACGCTATCGCACGTTAATAAGCTCTGCTTCGAACCGAGGTGACAATTATGAGCCGGTTATGCATTCTGGTGTTGGCGCCGGATTGTAACCCAGACTCCATTACTGGTCCCCTCATAAGTTATTCCCAAGCTGAGGCCCTAGGCCGGATTCACGACGTGACCTTGGCGATCCGGTCGCCCTATGAGGGCGCGGTGCGGCGCAGGCAGGGTCCGTTTCGGGCCATCGAGGTGATCAGGCTGCCGTGGCTTGAGCATATCTACGACTGGACGCTGCGCCGGATCTTCAGGAATAACTACCGCAGCCAAGCATTGACGGCCTTCGGATATCCCTTTGCTGTGGCATTTGAATGGAGCGCTTGGCGGCGTATGCGGGCGAGAATCTTCGCCGGCGAGTTTGATGCGGTGCTGCGCCTCATGCCAATTACTGCAGTCTTGCCAAGTCCCTTCGCCTTTTTTCTGCGCAAAGGCCCCATACCTTTCGTGATCGGGCCAATCAATGGCGGCTTGCCTTGGCCGAAGAGCTTTAGCCAAGCCGATAACCAAAGGCAGTGGATTTCCAGTTTCAGGGATCTATACCGCATTCTGCCTTTTGCGCGGTCCACCTATCGTGATGCAGCGGCGATCATGGCGGGGTCGTCGCAAACGTACGCTGAATTTGCGGCCTATGGCGACAAACTCTTCTTTCTCCCCGAGAATGGCGTCACCCTCTCACTTTGTTCCCAGGCGATACGCAGCAAGGAATCGAGTGGGAAACTCGAACTGATTTTTGTCGGTGGACTCGTGCCCTATAAGGCATGTGATCTTGCATTCTGCGCAGCCGCACCGCTTCTGCGGAGCGATTTGGCCCGCTTTACGGTGGTCGGCGATGGTCCGGAACGGAACCGCCTTGAGCAGCTCGCGAGGACTCTTGGGATCGAGAAAGCTGTCTCGTTTTGCGGCTCTCTCAGCCATGCGGAAACGATGCAGCAGTTGCGGCAAGCAGATGTGATGGTGTTTCCGTCGGTTCGCGAGTTCGGTGGTGCTGTGGTCTTTGAGGCTCTTGCGCTCGGTGTCGTTCCGGTGGTCGCAGACTTCGGTGGTCCCGGAGACATTGTTCACGAGGACATAGGGTATAAGGTTTTGCTGACAAATGAGAGCGATGTGGTGACGCAGATGGAGAAAATTCTGGCCGACCTCGCCGGAAACAGAGGCCGTCTTGAGCAGTTGCGACAACGGGGCGCGTCTTATGCCCGGGAATGTCTGACCTGGGATGCCAAAGCCCAGACTGTCGCTCGGATCGTACACTGGGCCATGGGACGCGCTCCGAAGCCAGATCTACCACCTCCGAAAGCGTTGACTGCTGATGTTGACTCCAGGTGGTAAAGAGGCACAACAACTGCCAGAGGTCGCGTCCGGATGCAGCATTCTCAAAAGGAAGAAGTGCGCTCTGGACAAGCTTCCCGACCCGGTTTACTGAACCGTGGCTGCCAGGTTCGTCGGTGGATTCGGAGGATTCGCCCCCGCTGACGAACTCCCGCCACTAACAAGAGGATGTGGGTAGGTGTAGGGCGTATAAGAAAGGGTCCAAGTATTCGCGGCTGTACACACGTAGAACTCTCCCTGTTCAGCACCTCCACTCTGGTTCCAGCTCCCCTGATCTGTGGCCCAGTAACCAACTCCCGCAGTGCAAGTGCTTGGACGATTCGCTAGTGTGCCGTGCCCCACACCGATGGTGGTTGAACCGTTGAAAGGCGTCATGTTGTTCGATTGCGCGCCCTGATTGAGATTTTCGGCATAAAAGTCACGGTTGCGAATGATGCGGCCATTGTTTACTGAAAACCCTGTGTTAGAGTCCCAGGAGGGTGCCGAGGCGAAAGTGTTCATCCACATGTATGGAGGAGACAAAACCTCATTGGCGGGCGTTTGTGGGGCTGGGTTGCCGCTGTACAGCATGCCCGCGCCGCGACCGGCACCTTGGTCAAGACAAGCACTCGCCCGAAGAATTTCGATGTGGTCTCCGACGTTCGGGCCTCTGAACGCGCCTGGTCCACCACCAATGCTAATCGTCAGTGTATTCGGCCCGTTAGAACCAATCTCCGTGCCGTTGTTCTGTGTGACATCATGGAGGGAGTAAGGCGCACCCGCCCGCACCCACTGGTTATTACTCCAACCAGGAGCCCCGGACACAGTGACCAGTCCGGTTGAACTGTTCCACGCACTGACCGTGCCGTCGAAGTACGTCACCCCGTCGTTCGCATCGTACGGTGATGATCCGTCGCACGGTCCCCATCCGCCGGGATTGCCTTGGTCACGGTAGGTGTTTAATTTGACTCCGGTGTTCAAGCCTCCTGTAATCGAGTTGCCCCAAACGAGTCCTGTCCCGCTCCGCTGCGCCGCCGCAGTGTCACAATGATTTGAGCTACGGGAATCGCCGGTGCAAGTGTACGTGTTTCCGTACAGCTCGAAAGCCCTCGGGCCGCGTGGCCGTCCGTTCGACTCGGTTCCATGTCCACTCATCATCTGGTCGTTGTTGTCCATATTGATGAACTGGTTGAACCTGACGACGATCCGCCCGCCACCGGTCGGGACAGCAGTCGTTTCGCTTTCTGTTGTTCCGACACCGCTAAATTGATTGTTTTCAAAGAACAGAAAGTTAGCCGAACCATAGCTCTCCGGTTGCGCCCAGGAATTGTCTCCGTACTGTCCCACACCTAAGTAACTGGCGTGGCCGAATTCCACAAATTGGTGGCCGCTGTCAACCGCTCCGCTGACGGTGTTGTGGTCTAGCACTCCGAACATGCCGCCGACAGCGGCGATTCCGTAAGAGTTCGTTGGAGTATTACTCGTCCACCCCGACACCGTGAGGTTATCGACTCGGAGATTCGGGCAGCCGCCAGGCGCACAAGTACCTCTGACCACGAAGGCTATGTCGGAAGTTCCGCCTGGCTGCAACTTCATGCACGACAAACGCGACGGGGAGTTCCCATAGTTGGGACTCATGCTGAACACCGTGAGCCCGTTAGCGACGGAAATGACTGTGCTACTGCATGAAGCCGATGCACCGTAGGTACTCGCCGTGGAATTCGGCGTGCCAGCACCAATGATGGAGATGCCGATGCCAGCAGGGACGGTAATCCCACTGGTCCAGGTGCACGAACCAGCTGGAATCTGGATGGTGTCGCCATTAGCCGCAACGTGCTTGGGTCCGTTAATTATGGCATTCACATCCACTTGATTGCAGGACGTGGCGGTATAGGTTGCCTGTGCCTTTGCCGATGGAGCCAAAAAAAGCGACGAGGCGAGAAAAAAGATAGCGAAAAGATAAACAAGTCTGTTCATTTTGTCAGCGTTCTCCGTTCATGTCGGACGAACTGCCCCGCAACTCATGATGGCAGAAACAACAACGAAATCTACTGTACTTTAGGGTAGTCTAGGCACAGTACTCGATTTAGCTCTTGGGGGACAGAGAGATTAGCGAGATATCGGCCTTTCGAGCAGTGTGAACCCGAGTCAACCTTGAATTTGAGGATCCACAGCCGAGGAGTCTGGGAAGCGGAAATCGAACACGGCAACCTTCAGACGGCTCTAGTTTTGAATGCTAGTTGAGCTAGGGAAGACTTTGCGGTTAATTAACAGCATTTGTCACCAAGCATTGTCGATAAGAGGTCGTTGGCTATGAAGCCCTTGGTTTCAATTCTCATTCCTGCCTATAACACGGAAAGTTGGATCGCCTCCACGTTGCAATCCGCCGTTGGTCAAACCTGGCCGCGGAAGGAGATCATCGTTGTGGACGATGGGTCCAAGGATCGCACTGCGGAAGTCGCGCGCCGATTCGCGTCTAAGGAGGTGAAGGTCGTCAGCAGAGAAAACGAAGGTGCGGCGGCCACGCGGAACCACGCCCTGGGACTCAGCCAAGGGGATTATATCCAGTGGTTGGATGCAGATGATCTTTTAGGTCCCGACAAGATCGAGCGACAGCTTAGGGCCCTCCAGGGACACGAGGGGGAGCGGTTACTTCTATCCTCTTCGTGGGGCTATTTTAATTATCGACCCTCTCGCGCACGCTTCGTCCCGACCGCACTATGGCAGGATCTCTCACCGGTCGAATGGCTCATCCGGAAGATGGGAGAGAACTTGCATATGCAAACCGCCACCTGGTTGACAAGCCGGGAGCTGGCAGAAGCAGCGGGGCCCTGGGACACCCGGCTGCTTAGTGATGACGACGGTGAGTATTTCTGCCGAGTGCTTCTGGCATCCAAAGGCACTTGTTTTGCTCCACGAGCCGAGCTCTTTTACCGGATTACTCCATCAAGTCGATTAAGCCATATCGGCACGTCGGACAAGAAGAAGGATGCCATGGTTATCTCGATGAAGCTCCATATCCAGTATCTTCGCTCACTTGAGGAAAGCGAGCGGGTTCGCAAAGCCTGCCTCACATATGTGCGGACCTGGTACGGGAACTTCTATCCCGAGCGACCGGACTTGATGGCAGAACTTCAGACTCTTGGAGCCGATTTGGGCGGGCGACTGGAAGAACCGAAGTTGCTTTGGAAATACGCTTGGATGAGACCAATCTTCGGATTTAAGGCTGCAAAGCGAGCTCAAATGCTGCTTCCTCAAGTGAAGGCTAGGGTCCTAAGGGAATGTGACAAAGCAATGTATGAGCTCACGGGCGATTGAATTGATTGCTTCCTCGCTGGAGGCCTGCGGGCAGCTGGTTGCCGGAAATGGGGGATCCAGGGCGCAGCAAGGCTGGCAGGTGATGAAATTCAACTCGCGAACTGCAGAAGCAGAAATTCAGGCACAATGAAGAGAAGAGGATTCTAAATGAGTGACAATGGAGCTGCTGCGTCTCCTCTTGAAGCGAACAGCACAGCAAGAAGGATCGAGGTGGCTTTGCTTACGGGTGGCGCTGACAAACCCTATGCATTCGGCTTGGCAACAGAGCTTATGTCAAAACGGGTTGCTCTGGACCTGATCGGTAACGACGATCTGGATATTCCAGAGTTTCACGGCAAGCCAGGAGTGAACTTTCGTAACCTCCGTGGTGAACAGCGGCCGGATGCTAGTTTCACCAGAAAAGTTTTGCGCGTTTTGCTGTACTACTCCAGGCTGATTTACTATGCCCTAATATCCAAACCCAAGTTATGTCACATCCTTTGGAACAACAGGTTCGAGTCCTTTGATCGAACGCTGCTAATGCTGTATTACAGGCTGCTGAAAAAAAGAATTCTTCTTACAGTGCACAATGTCAATGCAGGGAAGAGAGATTCCAAAGATACGCTGCTCAATCGTTTGACCTTGCGAATCCAATATCAGTTGGCTGACCATATTTTTGTTCATTCGGACAAGATGAAGTATGAACTCATCGGAGAGTTTGGTGTGCAAGATGGCCGAGTCACCGTGGTTCCTTTCGGGATCAACAATGCCGTTCCACATACTTGTCTGACGCCGAGTGAGGCGAGGCAGCGACTGGGAATCGGGAAAGACAAAAAGACAATCCTCTTTTTCGGGAACATTGCCCCCTACAAGGGGCTCGAATATCTTGTGACCGCGTTTCAACAGCTTCTGACTCAGAATGACGATTATCGGCTCATCATCGCTGGCAGGCCGAAGAATTGTCCGAAGTACTGGGCTCATTTGCGGCAGGCGATTTATGAGGACGTTCAGGGAGGGAAAGTACTGCTGAGAGGGGATTACATTCCTGATGACGACACCGAGATCTATTTCAAAGCGGCAGACGTTCTGGTCTTGCCTTACCGATACATCTACCAAAGTGGAGTCCTGTTTCTTGGATACAGTTTCGGCCTACCTGCCCTGGCTGCAGATGTGGGGCCACTCAGAGAGGATATCCTGGAGGGGCAAACGGGATTTGTATTTAAGCCTGAGAACCCTGAAGATTTGGCACGTACTATTGAACGCTACTTTGGGAGTGATCTATTTGCACGCCTGGATGTTCGCCGGTCAAATATCTGCCAGTACGCCACAGAACGCCATTCTTGGGACAAGGTCGGGCAAATTACCATAGACAAATACGCTGAATTGCTGAAAGTTTCTTCGCCTAAGGGAATTACAGCGCGGGACTCATCCAAAGTGTCCTTTGATGTGGAAACCCACTCTTGATTTTTCACAGTTCAGCCTTTGACAACCCCCCTCAGCAAGGGGATTAATGTGGCCTCATGCCGTAGAGCCGTGAAGCCATAACCCTCGCGTGCAGCGATTTTGCATTTGATCAGGAATCCGAGAAGACGAGCTTCCCGGCACTTTCTCTTCGGTCCTAGCCAGGAGGAATCTAGATTGATTGAGGACTATGCATCCCCGGTGTGCGACTATCACGTCGTCGTTGATAGCCTATATCGCTTGGTAATCAGCGTCGGTAAGTCGAAGTACTATGACATGTCAATAGGTTTTCTTGCGGTTTGAGGCCTTCGAACGACTTGCGACTTGGTAAACAGAGTTGAACTGAGCAGGAGGTGCTTACATTCCTAGCCATGCTATTCTCGAGAGGAGAGAACGGATTCGATTTTGAGGTTCTTCATGAATTCACCGGCTGAGTCCTCGACCGCGGACTTCCCAGAGTTGTGTATTACTCCCCCTAAAGGTTGGTTTGACCTGCACTTAGGAGAGCTTTGGCACTTCCGGGAGTTGATCTATTTCTTTGTTTGGAAGGACATCAAAATTCGGTACAAGCAAACTGCGATCGGGGCTGCATGGGCAATTCTTCAGCCACTGCTAACAATGCTGATCTTCACCCTCTTTTTTGGCAAGTTAGCGAAGATCCCTTCGGAGGGGTTGCCTTATCCTCTTTTCTACTATTCTGGGTTACTCCCGTGGCTCTATTTTGCCAGTAGCCTGCAAAATGCGACCAACGTAGTCGTTGAGCAGCAGCGAGTTATCACCAAGGTTTACTTTCCGAGACTAGTCCTTCCCCTTTCTGCGGTCATCTCACCCTTGCTTGATTTCGCCATTGGCTTTTCAATCCTTGTGGTAATGATGATTTATTACGCGGTGCGTCCCACTTGGATATTGCTCGTACTGCCTTTATTTCTTTCTATTGCCATTCTCACGGCTCTGGGCGTCGGGCTTTGGTTGTCGGCGATGAACGCGATGTACCGCGATGTTCGTTACGTTGTGCCGTTTCTTGTTCAATTTTGGATGTTTGCTTCACCTGTAGCCTACCCGAGCAGTTTGGTTCCGGCACGTTGGCGGTGGTTGTACGGCCTGAATCCTATGGCCGGGATCATCGAGGGTTTCAGGTGGTCTGTGACAGGCAGAGGAGAACCGCCGAGTGCGTTGCTTGGTGCCTCTGTTGGCGCAGTGGTACTGTTGGTGGTTGGCGGCACGATGTATTTTCAGAAGATGGAGGGCATCATTGCTGATGTCGTATAGTCGATGAGTCGGGTGCCAATCCGCGCGGAAAATCTCAGCAAAGAATATCGGATCGGCGAGCGTGAGCCATATTTGTCGCTGCGCGATGTTCTTGCACGTTCTTTCAACGCATCCAGTTGGGTTCGCCGTAGATCAACAGCCGCAGGGGACAGTGATGCTACGCATTTCTGGGCGCTCAAGGACGTTTCCTTCCAGATTCGCGAGGGTGAGGTTGTAGGCCTCGTGGGCCGTAATGGGGCCGGAAAGAGTACACTGCTTAAGATTCTCGCACGTGTTACCAAGCCGACCCTAGGACGGGCGTATATTCGTGGGCGAATAGGCTCCTTGCTGGAGGTCGGTACGGGCTTTCACCAGGAGCTTACCGGGCGAGAAAATGTCTTTTTAAGTGGCGCCATACTGGGCATGCGCCGAAACGAGATTCAACGCAAATTTGACGAGATTGTGGCTTTCGCTGAGATTGAAAGGTTCATCGATACACCCGCAAAACATTATTCGTCAGGAATGTATCTTCGGTTGGCTTTCGCGGTGGCCGCGCATCTCGAACCAGAGATTATGATCATCGACGAGGTTCTCGCTGTGGGGGATCAACGCTTTCAAGACAAATGTCTCAGAAAGATGGGTGAAGTCCGACAGCACGGGCGGACCATCCTTTTTGTCAGTCACTCTATGCCGTCGATACAGCGTTTGTGCAGTCGTGTGATCTGGATAGACCAGGGCCGGATTAAAGAGGATGCCGATCCGACCGGTATTGTCGCAAAGTATTTGGGTGCAGGCATCGCAGGTTCTTATTCTGCTGCCGCGTCACCTAAACTCCCTACGATCACCTCTGCGATGGTCTGTGAAGAAAACGGTTCAGTTGTCCTGTCGGTCGAGTTTAGCTCTCCCTTCCCGCTGACTCCCCCTATATTGGGGTTCGTGATGTACGACACTGCCGGGACCCCGGTTTTCGGAACGAACACTCGTGTCGATCCGCCGTCCGCAGAACTGCCACCGAGCACAGCAGGTACCATCAAGGTCCTTTTTCCCAGTACGTACTTCCGACCGAACCACTATCTCTTCTCGCTGTGGCTTGGGGGCAAGTCTCAAGACTACTGTACAGCGGAAAAAGCTTTGCAATTGGAGCTCCGCGACGACATTCCGCGATCCCACCCACAGAATTCCGGGAACGTACGTCTCCCAGTCAGATGGCATTACAGCGCCGCGTTGGATTTCGCTCAGCCGAAGAATGCTGTGATTAGCGGCAGCTAACCATCTGACCCAAAATTTGCAACGTAGCTTCCAAGTGGAGCCAATCATGTCATTCATCGAAATCGGCGAAAATAGTCATGGCCCCGTCCAGAGTAAGTCGGGGGAGATTGCTCAAAATCGCTTAATCCAGGTACATGGTCAAAGCCCGTCTGGCTGTCGGAAGCTATTTTTTGTCACGAATACCGACGGATTTGGAGGGATGGAGATACACCTTCTTGAACTCATCAAGAGACTCCCTCGGTCAGAAGTGCAACCTTTCATCTTGCAGCTGGGGGTTGAGGCATATTCTGATTATCTAGCAGAAAACCACTCTCTCCCCGTCATCATTCGGTCGGAAAAATTTCGGGACTCTCTATGGAATTGGTTCCGATTCCTTCGCAGAAATCGGCCTGATATTGTGGTGTTCCTCAATGGCTGGGTAAGGTCTTTTCCCTGGTACGCCTCGTTAGCTGCATACTTGGCCGGTGTCCCCAAGCGCTTTGCGATCTTTCATACGACCGCTGAACCATTAGCGAAGGTAAAAGGATGGTCAATCACCGACATCTTACGACGGATGATCGGTGGGCGGAGACGAACACGCCTGCTGTCCAGCGTCTCAGCATATTTTTTCAATGCAGCGATTTGCGTAAGTAAGAGAGGCAGGAATCGTCTAGTAAACGACTATCGATTTCCTCCGAAAAAGACCATAACGATCCAAAATGGGGTTTCCACGTCAGAGTTTGTTCCTTCCGAGAGTAATCGGGCATCAAGAAGGGCGAAGTTAGGTATTGGTTCTGAAGAGTTCCTTCTCGTGTGTGTTGCGAGATTGAGCATGCTCAAGGGACTCGACATCCTGCTGCTGGCTCTAGCCCAGGTGCTCCGCCAGGGTCTGTCTTGTAAGTGCATCATTGTAGGTGACGGGCCCTTCAGAAAGTCGCTTGTGGAACAGGCAGAGGCGTTGGGCTTAGACGGTCACGTGTTTTTTGAAGGCTTCCAGAAAGATGTGCGACCATTCTTGCAGAGCGGCGACGCCTTTGTGCTCACTTCTCATTCAGAGGGATTCTCATTATCAATCATCGAAGCAATGGCTTGTGGGCTGCCATGCGTCGTGACCAATGTAGGTGGCAATGCAGAAGCAGTTGACCATATGGTTCATGGGTTAATTGTCGCCCCGGGGTCAGTGGAGCAGACTGCGGATGCCATCTCCTACATGGTTACACATCCAAAGGAACGGGCCGAGATGTCCCGGATGGCGCAATCGCGTGTTAGTGAGGCATTCGACGTCGAAGCCCGTATGGCCGAGATCAAGCGCGTCATTTTGAGTTGAAACCTAAGCTTCCTAACTCATGAATAGCTCAACCAAAATTACCGTGCTGGTATGTACCTACAATCGCTCCCAAAGCCTGGGGACAACCCTCGAGAGTGTTGTCTCCCAGGCTCTCGCCCGAGAGTACAGCTGGGAAATCCTGGTTGTTGATAATAATTCGAGCGACGAAACGCGTAAGGTAGTTGAAGGTTTCCAACGCCGGTATCCGGAACTCGTCCGTTATTTCTTAGAGCCACAGCAAGGTGTGGCCCACGCACGCAATGCAGGGATATGCCGAGCC
>Ga0306926_10009768_pt1 | contig 10575 bp, 10 predicted proteins | sample flu12Cox44000178_FD_203759 | JGI IMG/M metagenome (GOLD analysis project Ga0306926, IMG submission 203759) | Lab enrichment of tropical soil microbial communities from Luquillo Experimental Forest, Puerto Rico - flux8day.12C.oxic.44.000.178 (v2)... | ecosystem: Environmental > Terrestrial >... | reverse complement strand
GCGCGCGTGCCTCCGACATGAACCGGTCGACGCCGAGAATCAGCGCGATGCTCGCCACCGGGATCGTGCCAACCGAGGAAAGGGTCGCGGCGAGCACGATAAAGCCGCTGCCGGTCACGCCGGCGGCGCCCTTCGAGGTAAGCAGAAGCACCGCGATGATGCCGATCTGGTGCCACAGCGTGAGCTCCGTGTTGGTCGCCTGGGCGAGGAAAATGGCCGCCATCGTCAGATAGATGCACGTGCCGTCGAGGTTGAACGAATAGCCGGTCGGAATGACGAGCCCGACCACCGTTTCCTTGCAACCGAGATTCTCGAGCTTTGACATCATCCGCGGCAGCACCGATTCGGAGGATGATGTGCCGAGCACGATCAGCAGCTCTTCCTTGATGTACTTGATGAACTTCCAGATGCTGAAGCCCGCCAGCCAGGCGATGGTCCCGAGCACTCCGAAAACGAAGATGAGGCAGGTCACGTAGAAGGCCGCCATCAGATGGCCGAGCGAGGTCAATGTGCCGAGACCATACCTGCCGATGGTAAACGCCATGGCGCCGAAGGCACCGAGCGGTGCGACCCGCATGATGATGCCGACGATACCGAACAGCGCGTGCGAGATGATGTCGATCAGGTTGAGCACCGGCTTGCCGCGCTCGCCGAGCAGGAACAGCGCGAACGCAAACAGGATGGCGAAGAACAGGACCTGCAGGATCTCACCCTCGGCAAAGGCACCCACCACGGTGGTGGGAATAATGTTGAGGAGAAACTCGACGGTGCTCTGTTCCCCGGCCTTCGACGCGTACATCGCAATCGACTTGGTATCGATCGCCTTCGGGTCTACATTCATGCCGGCGCCGGGCTGCAGGGTGTTGACGACGAGAAGGCCAACGATGAGCGCCAGCGTCGTCACCGCCTCGAAATAGATCAGCGCCTTGATGCCGACGCGGCCAACCCGCTTGAGGTCATCCATACCCGCAATGCCGTGCACGACGGTGCAGAAGATGATCGGGGCGATCAGCATCTTGATCATCTTGATGAACGCATCCCCGAAGGGTTTCATCTGCTCGCCCACTTTCGGATAGAAGTAGCCCAGCAGGATCCCGATAATGATCGCGGTGACCACCTGAAAGTAGAGATGAGAATAGAGCGGCTTGCGTGCGGCGACCGCCGTCATCGTGCGTTCTACTGGCATAATCTCCTCCCGACGACTCGCCCTCTCGGCGCCTTGTCCGTATTCTTGTTGCGAGTTATTGTTGCATTCATTGTGGGCGATGGCCAGCGGCGTGATCGTTTGGCATGTGTCGCGCTTGCCGTTTGCCGCCCACGCAAAGCCGCCTTGCCATGCAGTCCGGGTCGCGCCGAATCATTGGGAACAGGGTAGCGCGATCATGATGGGCGAGGCCTCCAGCTCACATCGGATCATTGTTGTCGGCGGCGGCGCCGGCGGTCTTGAGCTTGTCACGCGGCTGGGCGACAAGCTCGCCCGCCGCAAGCTGGCGGATGTGACGCTGATCGACAAGTCGCGCACCCACCTATGGAAGCCGCTGCTGCATCAGGTTGCGGCCGGGACCACGGATTTCGGTGTGCACGAGATCGATTTCCTCGCGCAGGCGCACTGGCATCATTTCCGCTATCGCATCGGCGAGATGATAGGGATCGATCGGGGCCGACGTGAGGTCTGGCTCGCGCCCCACGTCGATGATGAAGGCCGCCAGGTCACGCCGGAGCGAAGCTTTGGTTATGATACGCTGGTCATCGCGGTGGGCAGCGAGAGCAACGATTTCGGCACGCCCGGCGCGCGCGAGCACGCGATCTCGCTGGATACTCCCGCGCAAGCCAGGCGATTTCAGGTCCGGCTGGTCAACGCCTATATTCGCGGTCACGCCCAACCCGGATCACTGCGACCCGAGCAGCTACGGATCGCGATCATCGGCGCAGGAGCCACCGGCACCGAGCTTGCGGCCGAGCTGCACTACACCACGCGCCAGCTGGTCGCGTACGGTCTCGATCGGATTGATCCGGAGAAGGATATCAACATTACCCTCATCGAAGCTGCTGATCGCATTCTTCCGGCGCTTCCCGCGCGGCTCTCGGATGCCGCACAAAAGCTCCTCATCAGCCTGGGCATCCATGTCAGGGCCGGAGCGCGTGTCTCGGAAGTGGCGTCGACGGGAGTAACGCTCGCCAGCGGTGATTTCATTCCCGGCGAGCTGGTCGTGTGGGCAGCCGGAGTGAAAGCGCCGGAGGTTCTCGGCCAGCTCGATGGGCTCGAAACCAACGCCATCAACCAGCTCGTGGTGCGGCCCACGCTACAGACCACGCGCGACGACAACATCTTTGCTCTTGGTGACTGCGCCGCCTGCGCTTGGCAGGGCCGCGAGGGGCGCATCGTTCCGCCCCGGGCGCAGGCCGCGCACCAGCAGGCCTCCCATCTTACGGGACAGATCAGACGACGCTTGAACGGCGAGCCGCTGCGCGCGTGGCGCTATCGCGACTTCGGCTCCCTCGTTTCGCTGGGCGAATACTCCACGATCGGCAACCTGATGGGCGGTCTCATGGGCGGCAACATCTGGCTGGAAGGTCTGTTCGCCCGCCTGACATATCTTTCCCTTTACAAGCTGCACGAGAACGTTCTGCATGGCCCAAGCAAGATGGCGCTCGATACGCTCGCTCGATTGATCACCCGGCGCACGGAGCCGCACATCAAGCTGCATTAACAGCCGTCCGGAGCGAAGCATGCGACTCGATCCGGTCATCCTGTCACGCCTTCAGTTCTTCTGGGTCGTGTCGTTCCACATTCTGCTTCCGGCGTTCACGGTGGGACTAGCCTGTTACATCGCGGTGCTCGAAGCGCTCCATCTCAAAACCAGGGACCGCACCTACCTTCTGATCTCCATTTTCTGGACCAGGATTTTTGCCGTCTCATTCGGACTTGGCGTCGTCACCGGCATTGTCATGCCCTTTCAGTTCGGCACTAACTGGAGCCGCTTCTCCGATACTGCCTCGAACGTCATCGGTCCGCTCATGGCCTACGAGGGCCTGACCGCCTTCTTCCTCGAGGCAAGCTTCCTGGGCATTCTTCTTTTCGGCCGCAAGCTTGTTCCACCCTGGGCTCATTGCTTTGCGGCCATCATGGTGGCCGCGGGCACCCTGTTTTCCTCGTTCTGGATCATCGCCGCCAATTCGTGGATGCAGACGCCGGCCGGGTACGAGATCATCGATGGCCGCTTTCATGCCGTCGACTGGCTGGCAGTGATATTCAGTCCTTCCTTTCCTTATCGGCTGGCACACGTGGTTACCGCGTTCCTTGTGACCACCGGCTTCGTCGTCATCGGTGTGGCGGCGCATCATCTGCGACGCGCCCAGTCGATCGTGGAATGCCGCCGCATGCTCTCGATGACGTTTGGGCTGTTGACGGTGCTGGTGCCCTTGCAGATCGTTCTCGGTGATCAGCATGGCCTCAACACCCTTCATCACCAGCCTGCCAAGATCGCGGCCATGGAAGGCCATTGGGAGACGCAGGCCGGGGCACCATTGATTCTGGTGGGGTGGCCCGACCAGCAGGCCGAGGTCACACGCTGGGCGGTCGAGGTTCCCTACTTGGCCAGCCTCATCCTCACCCACCGCTTCGATGGCCGCGTGCCCGGATTGAAGGATTGGCCACCGGACGACCGGCCGCCTTCGGCCATCATCTTCTGGTCATTTCGAGTGATGGTCGGGATCGGGGTTCTGATGCTTCTGGTGGTGACCATTGCCGGATGGTTGCGATGGAAGAGACGGCTCTACGACACTGGCTGGTTCCTGCTTATTTGCGTGACACTCGCGCCGCTGGGCTTCGCGGCGGTGATCGCCGGCTGGATCACCACGGAGGTCGGCCGACAGCCGTGGGTTGTCTATGGCTTGTTGCGCACGGCCGACGCCGTGACCCCATCCCTGAGCAGCGGCGACGTCGCCGTCTCGCTCGCCGTCTACGTCGTCGTCTATCTCGTGGTCTATCCGGTCACGCTCTATTACCTGCTCTCTCTCATGCGCGCGGGCCCTACGACGGCGGAGGAGGCCGCCCCTGCGATCGCCGGCCTGCAACGCTCGCTTCCCGCACGCGCCGCCGCCGGGGCAGTCGCGGAGCCGCAGCGATGACGCCGCCGCTCGACTTCGTTCCATTGTGGACCCTCATTCTCGGGTTCGGCGTCTTCATGTACGTGCTGATGGATGGCTTCGATCTCGGCGTCGGAATTCTGTTCCGCCGCGCACCGAACGAGGCAGCGCGCGATCTCATGATGAACTCCGTAGCCCCGATCTGGGATGGCAATGAGACTTGGCTGGTGCTCGGCGGCCTTGCACTGCTGGCTGCGTTTCCGCTTGCCTTCGCCATCATCCTGCCCGCGCTCTATTTCCCCCTCCTCATCATGTTGATAGCGCTTATTTTCCGCGGCATCGCCTTTGAGCTGCGGTTTAAGGCCGCGCCGAGCTCCCGACATCGGTGGGATGCCGCGTTTCATTATGGCTCGGTCGTGGCGACCGTGGCCCAGGGGTTTGTGCTCGGCGCGTTCGTTCAGGGGTTTCGCGTGCAGGATCGTTTCTTTGCCGGCGGCGCGTTCGATTGGCTGCGACCGTTCAGCGTTCTCACCGCAATCAGCCTTGTGCTCGGATACGGGCTTCTTGGGGCGACCTGGCTGATCATGAAGACTGAAGGAACACTGCAGGATTGGGCACGCGCGCAGGCACGGATGCTGCTCATCGGAGTCGTCGTGGTAATGGCCGCGGTCAGCCTTTGGACGCCGTTCCTCGGTCCAAAGATCTGGCAGCGCTGGTTCTCCTGGCCGAATATCGCGCTGCTCAGCCCAGTGCCGATCGTAACCGCTTGGCTCGCGCTCCGTGTCTGGCTTGCCATCGACCGCCGCGCCGAGTTCCTTCCGTTCATCGGCGCGATTGCGCTGTTCGCGATGGGCTATGTCGGGCTCGCCATCAGTCTCTGGCCGAACATTGTCCCGCACGGCATCAGTCTGTGGGATGCCGCCGCCGCGCCTCGTTCCCAGGCGTTCCTTCTCGTCGGCACGCTGTTTCTACTGCCGGTCATCGTCGCATACACGGCGTGGTCGTATTGGGTCTTCCGTGGCAAGGTGCGGGCCGGGGACGGATATCACTAGGCCCGTGGTACGTGAAATGAGCATGGGCCATGCGGCTGGCGCCGGAGTTTCGCCTGTTCTGTGCCGCGCTGCGCGTTGCAGCAACCCGCGGATTCCCGAGACTTTTTCAAGCGGACCACTGGACTGGGCCGCGGTAGTCGCCCGCTGCTGCTTGCGGGTCTGCAACGCGTGTCTAATCTCACCAGCAACCAGCACCGCTTACGGAAGCGGGCTGTTATGAATTCGGTGTGCTGGTGTAAAGGCGGCGGGGTGTCCCAGCCAGGGGGGCTCTTTTTTAAGAGGGGCCAAAAAACGGGGAGCCCTTTTAAAAATCAGGGTCTTTTTTCAGGGGGGCTTTTTTCAGGCCAGGGGGCTGAAACTTGGGGGTGGCCTTTTTCCGACGGGCCAAAAACTTGGGAGTTTTTTTTCCCGAGCGGGGTCCTAAGGGCGACTCCTACTTTCATCGCTACTTTCGCTATTTTTTTGAGTTTAGCGAACGAACTTTTTTCGAGACTCTGCCGCACCTTAACTGGTTTATCTCCTCTTTGCGTTTGCTATTTTTTGCTATTCACGTCGGCAGACCGACAAACGTTGACCATCTTGTCGCAGAAGCGCCAACAGGGTCCGATGATGTGCTGCGACCCGTTCATTTAACGCCTAAAATTCGGCCGAACCGGCAGGCGAGCAGGCTGTGGGTTTTGAAAGAAGAGCCATTCGAAGTAGGTCGCGGCAATCCGTTCTTGTTCCGATCTTTTCCGCCGCCCGGCCGTGCAGGCATTCCGGCATTGTCTGGAGCAGTAGCGCCGCTTGTCGAACCAGCCGCGCTGGTGAGACACGAGGCCAATGCCGCGATTGCAATCAGGATTTGCACATTTCATGACACTTCTCTGGCGTGAGTTTTGACAGAAATCATCGTCAGTTTTGCGCATTCTGGAACGCACTTGATATCGCAGTAGAACAGGCGCGTCTGTGATTCGCGGACGTAGCCTGTTTCGATCTTCATGCCGCATATCGCGCAGATCGCGTTTGCGCGCGGCACACGATCGTTGACGATAATGAACCTGGTGCGTAGTGCAGATGCCTCCGTACTGGCGAACGTCGTGAGGGTGCTCATCTCAGCCTCCATCGGTTCTCGGGGCGATAAGACGGAAGCAGACTAAATTACGGTACTCTGATTCGGCTAAGTTCTGAGACTATTTTGCTCCACCCGCGCGCAGGAACCAATCGTATGTATGGGAAGTGAGACTAAGACCTACGTACGGGGAACAGCGTAGGGCGGCCTAAGAGGTTCGGTGCGCGGCGATGTCGAGGTTGCGCGGCTGCTCGTGCCCGAGCGGTCCTCTAAATTCCGGCAAGTCGCAGACCGGATTAATACTCGGCTTTTCGGCCATATCTGCCTTGCAAATTATCGTTTGTTACAGAATTATGACAACGGCGCGCTAGGGCGGGGACAGTTGCACCAATAGGCCAAGTCGGCGCGCCGCGCGTGCGATGACAATTGCCGATTTTTGTGCCTTTAACCGAATTGGCCTGATCAACGCCCGGTTGAGGTCCCCTTTGGTGCGGATCGCGGCCATCGCCGCCATTCATGGGGTGGCTCTGCTCGCTATCTATCGGACGGAGTACGGCCCCTTTGCGGTCACGATCGCGCTGCTTACGTGGGCTTTTCTCAATTTTTTATGGCTGATCGTCCTGCGCCGTCCCGCCATGGCGGCGACACTGTCGCTCGTGCTGTTCGAGAGCACGATCGTGCTCTCTCAGTTCAAATTCAGCATTTTATCAATGACGTTGAGCTTCTTCGACTTGCTTATCATCGACACCGACACGATCGCGTTTCTGCTAACCATATTTCCCGATCTACGTACGGCTTTGGTGGTTGCCGCGATCGTGGTGATTCCGCTCCTCATCTTGGTCTGGGGGGTCGATCCTTTTCGACTGCGGGTGTGCATGTCATCTTGCGGCGCCGTCGTTTCCCTCGCCGCCCTCGCGGGCCTCGCGAGCATGGCGCCGGAACAACCCTGGGAGCCGTTTTCGGGCGTCAACCACATTTCCAATTTCGTCCGCTCCGCAGTGGTGTCGGCGTACGAGCTGGCAACTCACGGCTGGCTCGAATCTGATCTTGTAGTTGCCAGCCGTTTGAAGACAACTCTTGGCGAAGCGTGTCATCCACCTGGCAAACCGCCGCACATCGTCATGGTGCTCGACGAGTCGAGCTTTGACATCAGGGCCGCGCCCGGCATCAACGTGCCGTCCGGATACGGCGATCACTTTCGCTCTTTCGATGGCAAGACGCGATCTTTCATGGTCGAGGCGACCGGCGGGCCGACCTGGTACTCCGAGTACAATGTGCTGACTGGCCTTTCGGCGCGCTCATACGGACGCTTCATGTTCAATGTCACGCGCATCGCCGCCGGTCGGGTCCGACGTGGCCTTGCCCAGGCGCTGCGTCACTGCGCCTACAAGACATTCAGCCTCTATCCGGCCTACGGCGCCTTTCTGAGCGCCCGCAGATTCCAGACCACCACCGGGGTCGAGCAGTTCACTGATCTCAGCGACATGGGGGTGGCCAGCGACATGCAGCCCGATCGGTTCTATTTCGACCAGGCCTGGAATGTGCTCAGGCGCGAGCGCAGCGGCGCCCCGCTGTTCATCTTCGTCTATACGGCAGCCAACCACTTTCCCTGGACATCGATTTTCCGTCCGGATCTGACGCCGGACTGGAAAGGACTCGGCAATGCCCCGGAGGTCGACGAATATATTCGACGCCAGAGCATGAGCGCGCACGACTATTCCGACTTCCTCGCACGTCTCTCGCACGACTTTCCTCAGGACTCCTTCCTGCTTGTACGGTTTGGAGACCATCAGCCCGCCATTTCAGCGAGAATTCTCGAGCCTTCGCTCGATTCCATAGCAGTGGCCCAGCGTATCATGCAAGACGACCCTCGCTATTTCACAACCTACTATGCGATCGACGCGGTCAATTTCAGGCCGGTCGACACGTCGTCCGCGCGCCAGCGGATAGAATCGCCCCACTTACCGCTCATCGTGCTCGAGGCGGCTGGTCTGCCGCTAGATGCGACCTTCGTGGAGCAGAAAAGGATTTTCGAGCGCTGCGACGGTCTGTTCTATCGATGCAATGCCGGCTCCGAGGCACGCCGTTTCAACCGACTACTGATCGATGCCGGCCTTATCAAGGAATTGTAAATGCCGTCCGAATGGCGTCAACGCTTCGGCTGGCCGGCCAGCAAGACGCTCGCGGTGGTGCAGGAACTCTATGACGGCCAGCGCAAGAAGATCATCACCTATCCTCGGGCCGAAGTGGGGCTGCTTGCTGCTCCGCGCCCTGCTGATCAACTGTGACCTACGTCACAGATTCGAGGAGAAGCGAACAATCCCCCACCCGCAGTCATGGGATAATCCCCTCAGCTCACGGACAAAGCCGCGTCTTGCGCCAGGGCTGACCGAGGGCTGCACGGCGGAACTCGACCCGATCATGCAGCCGGGAACCGCCGATCTTGCCAGAACTCCATGATCAGGGGCAGGAGGCGATAGCGGTCCAATTTGGCGGTCTCGGAATGGCACTAGACGACCGATTCCATGAAACGGGCAGATATGGAACCGGTGGCTCGTTCGTGGATTCCTCGTTGGTGTCCGACCCAACGAGGAGCTGCAAAATGGCAGGATGGCGGCAGGCAGTCGAATTGGCGCTGACCGACGAAGAGATTGAAATGTTGGCAGCTATTGCACGCTCGCGAAGCGAACCGGCGCGTCGGGTTGACCGGGCGCAGATGCTGCTCGCCTACCTTGAGACATCGTCGTTCTTTGCTGTCGGACAAAGGATCGGCGTGCATCATCAGACAGTCGAACGCTGCGTCGAGCGAGCGCTTGCGTATGGCGCGCTGGCCGCCCTGGATGATCGGCCGCGCCCGGGCAAGGAGCCGACAATTACGCCGGAGGCGAAGGCTTGGCTCGTGTCTCTGGCTTGCGACAAGGCCAAGGATCACGGTTATCCGCACGAATTGTGGACGACGCGGCTGCTGGCACGCCATGCGCGAGAGAACGCGCCGGCCGCCGGGTACAAATGTCTCGCCAATCTGGCGCAGGGGACGGTTTGCAAGATACTCGGCCAAGAGGAAATCAAGCCACTAAGGTACGGTATTATCTCGAACGTCGCGACGCGGAGTTCGAGCAGAAAATGGCGGAGGTTCTGTGCGTTTATCGCGAGGTCCAGGTTCTGAAAAAGGCTGCCAAATCTCAGAAATCGCGCAAGCCAGTAGCCATCGTCTCGTACGACGAAAAACCAGGTATCCAGGCGATTGCAACGACCGCGCCCGATCTGCCGCCCAACCCCGGCATGCACCCGACTTTCGCACGTGATCATGAGTACAAACGGCACGGTACGCTCAGCCTGCTGGCTGGGATTGATCTGCTTACCGGAAAGGTTCATGCCCTGGTCAGAAATCGTCACCGCAGCCGAGAGTTCATTGAATTCCTGAAGCTCCTTGATGGCGCATACCCGGCCGCCACCGCAATCAAGCTTATTCTCGACAATCATTCCGCGCATATCTCGAAGGAGAGCAGAACCTGGCTCGCCACGCGCCCGGCCGGCCGCTTCGAATTCACCTTCACGCCCGTTCACGGCTCCTGGCTCAATCTCATCGAGAATTTTTTTTTCCAAGTTTGCACGTTCGGTGTTGCGTCACATACGGGTAGCATCCAAACAGGAGCTCGGGGAGCGCATCATGGCCGGTATCGAGGACGTCAATCGCCATCCTGTCATCCACACATGGTCCTACAGACTCGCTGAGGCCGCTTGATATGATTCGGACCAAGGAAACGCTGACCTAGTCATGGGTTTCGCAGTGTGGAGCGCAATCGCCCGCTCGAAGGCGTGGCGGCGCGAGCGGAGCGGACGGCTGGCCCAGGCGCCGATCTGAGCACTGGCGGCCGCCTGTTGCCGCGCGATTGTCGGGAAGGACGCGCCCTGCACACCTAGATTCGAGCGATTCGAAAGCATCCGATCTTTGGCGGGATACACCATCGATACGCACGAATCAGATTTCGGAAGCTACAGGCTTGTCGCCGGCATTTCCAGCTATATGTGTGATCAATGCGTGACCAAATGCGTTGCGGTTCTAAAGCAACACGCTGGATTCCCGCCGACCCCCCGAGCTGATATAAGTTAGGTTGATCCATGCGCGACCCTGTTGATACCTACATGAATACCCTCGTCCCCATGGTCGAGCAGACCAACCGGGGCGAGCGCGCTTACGACATCTTCTCGCGTCTGCTGAAGGAGCGCATCATCTTCATCACCGGTGCGGTCGAAGATATGATGTCGACCCTCGTGGTCGCCCAGCTCCTGTTCCTGGAAGCGGACAATCCGAAGAAAGAGATCGCAATGTACATCAACTCGCCAGGCGGTGTCGTGACGTCGGGCCTTGCGATCTACGAC
>Ga0306926_10009767_pt1 | contig 10575 bp, 13 predicted proteins | sample flu12Cox44000178_FD_203759 | JGI IMG/M metagenome (GOLD analysis project Ga0306926, IMG submission 203759) | Lab enrichment of tropical soil microbial communities from Luquillo Experimental Forest, Puerto Rico - flux8day.12C.oxic.44.000.178 (v2)... | ecosystem: Environmental > Terrestrial >... | reverse complement strand
GGACTACATTGGCCGCAAGAACACCTATTTCGTATTTTTCGCGCTCGGCACCTTTCTATACGCGCTAGTGCCCAGTGCCGGCGCGATCGGCAGCGTCGGTCTGTTCGTCTTCTGTTACGCCGTTATCTTCAGTATGTATGGCGGCGGTTTTGCTACTGTGCCGGCCTATCTGCGCGACATGTTCGGCACGCGTTATGTCGGCGCGATCCATGGGTTGCTGCTGACGGCATGGTCGATGGCCGGGATTTTTGGTCCTGTCCTCGTCAACTACATCCGCGAATACAACATCACGCACGGGGTCGCCAAAGCCCAGGCCTATAACGTGACAATGTACGTTATGGCCGGGCTGCTGATCGTGGGCTTGGTCTGCAACCTCTTTGTCAAATCCGTGCACCAGCGGTTTCACATGCGCGCCGTCGAAGCAGACGCCGAGGTCGAAGCCGCACCGGTATTTGGGAGCCAATGATGGACAGTTCTCGGCAAACCGGCGGCAACGGCGTCAAGCTTCTCCTTGCGTGGGGATTTGTCGGCATCCCGCTGGTCTGGGGCGTCGCGCAGACACTCGTCAATGCCCTCAAGGCGTTTCACTGAGATCAAGCAGCGTCGCCGCGGCGTCGAGATCTTCCGGCCGATTGGCGTTGAAGAACGGATCTACCGGATAGCTTGCGAATGGCACCGTGGCCAAGCGATAGCGGGCGGTCCATACGTCGACCTTGCGTATTCCCTCGCCAACCAGCGCATGGCGTAACTCCTCGCGCAGCCGCACCGGCCAAAGCCCGATGACCGGATGCGCCTGTCCATCCGAGGCGGCGCAGGCGAGATCAGCCTGTGCCGCCTCGACAGCGACCGCGAACCGGGTCACAAGATCCTTTGGCAGGAACGGTGCATCGGTAGCGACGCTAACCACGAACGGGCAGTCGGGTCGGTACAATGCGGACCAATCGAGGCCGGCCAACACTCCTGCCAAGGGCCCGGCGAAATCCGGAACGCTGTCTCCCACGACCGGCAGCCCAAACCCGGCAAAGCGCGCCGGGTCGCCATTGGCATTGAGCACAAGCGCCTCGACCTGTGGACGCAACCGTTCGATGACCCGCTCGAGCAACGAAACGCCGCCAAGCAGTCGGAGCGACTTGTCGCCGCCGCCCATTCGCCGTGACAGCCCCCCGGCGAGCAGCAGACCGACGGCCTTCACCTCGCCTCCTCCGCCAGGCTCGCTTTGCGAGCGAGCCGCGGATGCTCTTCATCGACGGACCGGAGATCACCGTCGAAGACGATGCGTTCGCTGCCGGCCAGCGCCACGAACCGTTTTCCCTTCGCACGGCCGATCAGGGTCAGCCCGGCCTGACGGGCAAGATCAACGCCCCAGGCGGTAAAGCCGGAGCGCGAAATCAGGATCGGGATACCCATCTGCACCGTCTTGATCACCATCTCCGAGGTCAGCCGGCCGGTGGTGTAGAAGATCTTGCCGGCGGGCAAAATGCGATGCAGGTGCATGTAGCCAGCGATCTTGTCGATCGCGTTATGACGGCCGACATCCTCCATATAAAGGAGTGGCCGGTCCTCCTCACATAACACGCAGCCATGGATCGCGCCGGCCGCGAGATAGAGGCTCGGCACCGTGTTGATCTTGCGAGAGAGCGCGTACAGCCAAGACGTGCGCAACACCGCGTCACGATCGAGCCGAACTTCCTCGAATTTCTCCATCAGATCGCCAAAGACAGTGCCCTGGGCGCAGCCCGAGGTCAGGGTCTTCTTTCGCAGTTTGTCCTCGAAATCGGTCTCGCGGTCGGTGCGCACGACGACGGTCTCGAGTTCCTCGTCGTAATCGATGCGAGTAATCTCGTCGTCCGCCCGCAGCATGTTCTGATTGAGGAGGTAACCGACCGCGAGATAATCCGGATGGTCGCCGATCGTCATCATCGTGACGATCTCGCGCCCGTTGAGGAACAAGGTCAGCGGCCGCTCCATGACCACAGCAGTTTCGACCGCCCGGCCCTCCTGGTCGACGCCGGTGACCCTGCGGGTCAGGCGCGGGTCGTCGGGCTGCGGTCGGACGGTGAATTCGTGCATGGCAGGATGATGGATCTGCCCACCTTCCGGTGCAAGCGGGCAACCGCAATCCCTGTTCAGGCGCGCCATACCGAGATCGGGGGCGACATTTGCCAATCCCACGCCTATCTTTACCGGATGCACGGCGAGTGAGCACAGCATGATCGACCCGTTTGGACGGACAGTCACCTATCTGCGTGTATCGGTTACCGACCGATGCGATTTCCGCTGCGTCTATTGCATGGCGGACGAGATGACTTTTCTGCCAAAGGCCGAGTTGCTGACCCTTGAGGAACTCGACCGCGTGTGCAGCGCCTTTATCGGGCTCGGCGTCCGCAAGCTGCGCCTGACCGGCGGGGAACCCTTGGTTCGCCGCGACATCATGACCCTGTTCCGGTCGCTAGGCCTGCAGATCGGGACCGGTGCACTCGACGAACTGACCTTGACGACAAACGGCAGCCAACTCGCCCGTTATGCCGGCGAGCTTGCCGATTGCGGCGTGCGCCGGGTCAACGTCTCGCTCGACACGCTCGACCCGGTGAAATTCACCGAAATCACCCGCCGTGGCCGGCTCGACGTAGTGCTCGACGGTCTCGCCGCTGCCAAGGCCGCGGGTCTCGCGGTCAAGATCAACACCGTGGCGTTGCGTGGCGTCAACGAAGACGAGTTGACGGATCTCGTGGCCTGGTGCGGCAACCAGGGCTTCGACCTTGTGTTTATCGAGGTCATGCCGATGGGCGATATCGGCGGCGAGAACCGTCTCGACCAATATCTGCCGTTATCCCTAGTGCGTGCCCGGCTGTTGCGGCGCTGGACGCTCGACGACAGCGACTACCGTACCGGCGGTCCGGCGCGCTATGTGACGGTGCGCGAGACCGGAAACCGGCTCGGCTTCATCACGCCATTGACCCACAATTTTTGCGAGAGCTGCAATCGCGTGCGGCTGACCTGCACCGGCACGCTCTACATGTGCCTCGGTCAGAACGATGCCGCCGATCTGCGGACGCCCTTGCGCCAATCCGAGAGTGACGAGGCGCTTGTCGCGGCAATCCGCGAAGCGATTGGCCGCAAGCCGCGCGGCCATGATTTTATCATCGACCGGCGTCACAACCGGCCGGCGGTTGCCCGCCACATGAGCGTGACCGGCGGGTGACAGCTGTCTCGCCGTCGGGGATAGCGCCCCGCATCGCGGTAGTCGCCGCCGAAACAGAAGCAGCACAGCAGGCGCTGAGGGAGTTGCGTCGCCGATATCCCTGTGGCGACCCGGAGGACGCCGACATCGTCATCCCGCTCGGCGGCGACGGTTTCATGCTCGAGACACTGCATCGCTTTCTGCCCCAAGGCGTCCCGATCTATGGCATGCACCGCGGCAGCGTCGGCTTTCTGATGAACCTCTATCGGCCGGACAGCCTTTTCGAACGACTCGCAACAGCGCAGCCGGTCGTCTTGCACCCGCTCGAGATGATTGCGCGCGATGACGCCGGCGCCCGCCACCGGGCGCTCGCGTTCAACGAGGTCTCTTTGCTACGCGAGAGCCGCCAGGCGGCTAAGTTGAGGATCGCGGTCGACGGGGTCGTGCGGATCGACGAACTTATGGCCGATGGCATCCTAGTTGCCACCCCGGTCGGCAGCACCGCGTATAATTTGTCTGCGCACGGCCCTATCATCCCCCTAGGAGCCGGGGTCTTGGCGCTGACGCCGATCAGCGCTTTCCGCCCGCGACGCTGGCGCGGCGCTCTACTGCGCCATGAAGCGCAGGTCAGGATCGACGCGCTTGAGAATGACAAGCGTCCGGTGAGCGCAGTCGCTGACTTCACCGAGGCACGTGATGTGGTCAGCGTCGAGATCCACGAGAGCCGCGATATTTCGATGACTCTGCTGTTTGATCACGAAGCCAATCTTGAAGAGCGCGTTTTCAAGGAACAGTTCGCGACCTAAGCGGTCCGGCGGACCCGGTCCTGGGCCCGCCGCCGCGCGCACCTGTTAGGCGATAGTCAAGACGTTGCCAACGCGATGGAATCCCTTGCCGATAAGCGCAGCATATTGGCCCGAGGCGGCGCTGACGCTGCCGATCTCCCCGCCCGAGCTGAAGTCATGGGAGCCCTGCACCACAAGGTTCTGCGGCGGCATTTGCGGGGTTGCGAACACTTCGAGCGTTAGCATTGCCGTATTTTGCGCATCGGTCGCGCCGAAAATCACCCGCTTGGTACTTGCGTAGTAGCCAACCTGTCGCTTGTCCTCGAAGACAGTACCGCCTTCATATTGCCACCGTCCGGCAATATCATCGACGTTGTTCAACGTCGTACGTTCCAGCATGAGAGACAATGCCATTTTAACCTCCTATTTAATGCGGTGTTTTTGTCCCGCAGCACTGTCATATACAAAGTCGACGAGAATCGCATGTGAAATACTTCACATAAGACAAATTATCATGTGCATTATTACGTAAATACTAATTTTAATTAGTAATATGTCTGAGATACCGTGGCGATACTAACGAAAGCTTAAAACAACGCGGCCTCGCCACCGCAACCGATTGCATTCGGCCGTAGTGTCTCAGGGACGACAGCGAAACAACCCCGCCGGCGGTGTACCCGCCAGCCGGGCTTGCCTCACCACGACGATTTAAGGGATGGGAGGCTACTCGCGCAGTTCTGGAACGATCCAAAATGGCCTCTGGCCGCGCGCGACGCGCTCGAAATTGTCAAACGCGTTGCGCCAGCGCTTCCAATGATTGTCCCAAGTCGGTCCGGCGCCGTGCGGACTGAAGGTGATATTCTTCAGCGTGAACAGTTCGTGGTCAGGCTTGGGCGGTTCCTCGACCATCACATCCAGCCCGGCGCCGAGGATTTTTTCATCTCGGAGCGCGTTGTACAGAGCCTTCTCGTCAACGACCGGGCCGCGGCAGGTGTTGATCAAGATCGCGGTGGGTTTCATCATCGCCAGTTCGCGCTCGCCGATCAGATTATGCGTCGACATGTCCAGCGGCACGTGCAAGGTCACGATATCCGATGTCTTCAACAGTTCGGTGAACAGCGCAAACCGCACGCCGAGCGCGTCCTCCTGATCGGTCGTCAGCCGGTTGATGTCGTAATACTTGATGTGCATGTCGAACGCCTTGGCGCGGCGGGCGACTTTCTTGCCGATATTGCCGAGCCCGATGATTCCCAAGGCCTTGTCTTCGAGCTCGTAAAGCTTGGTCGCGTTGAAATCGTTACCGCGCCAGCGTCCAGAAGAGACCCCCTCATGCTGCCATATCAGCTTGCGAGCGACCGCCAGCATCAGCATCATCGCGTGCTCGGCGACCGCCGTCGAATTGGCGCCGCCATTGTTGCAGATCGGCACGCCAGCTGCCCGCGCCGCGTCGAGATCATAAGTGTTGTAGCCGGCGCTTAATGTCTGGACGATGCGGAGCTTCGGCGCCCGCTGGTAAAAATCGGGGCCGTGCGGGAATTGCCCGCCGCCAATGTAGTATTCGGTGTCCTTCAGCAGATCGAAGAATTCCGGCCGGCCATGTGGAGCCATGACGAGTTCCCAGCCGGGCGAGAGCAGATCATAGGCGATCTTCAAGGTTTCATCGTTGTGGGTGGCAGGGGTCAATATGCGCGGCATGCGGTGTCTCCTCTAAGCTTTGTCGCGTCCCAGTTGACAGCGGGCCAGCGACCATAAACTGCCCCGCGGCGGCGAATAGACCGGCCATCGTAGCGATACTGGGCGACAAGTCCCAAGCGCAAAAACCCTAACCGATTGCCGAAGCAGGGGACTGCGCTTACGCTGAACCGCTGTCCGACGCCAAGCCTCGGTTGCCGGAAGACGAACCAGCGAGAAGACAAACCAACGAGGGAGAACAAACATGCCCGAGTCGCTCGAAGAGCGGTTTCAAAATCTGCACGAGTTCGTCACACAGGCGCGCACAAACCTCAATCGCAACAATTGGGACTATCTGATCGGCGGATCCGAGACCGAGACGACCTTGGCTCGCAACCGTGCAGCGCTTGATGCCTGGGGTTTTCGACCCCGCGTTTTGCGCGATGTGTCGAACGTCGACACCAGTCAGACATTCTTTGGTAAGAAGCTGCGCATCCCGGTGCTGTGCTCGGCGGTCGGCGGGCTCGAAGTGTTCGAGCCCGGCGGCGGCGCCACAGTCGCCAAAGCGACCCGCGAATTCGGCAACGGGATGATTCTCAGCTCCGGCGCGCACCCCGGCCTGGAGAAAACCTCAGAAGCCTCGGGCGACGGCTTCAAAATCTTCCAGCTTTACGTCCGCGGGGATGCAGATTGGGTCGATGACCATGTCCGCCGCGCCATCGACAACGGCTATGACGCGTTTTGTTTCACCATCGACACCGACAGCTATAGCCGGCGCGAACGCGATATCGCCAAGCGCCACGAGCGCCGGCGCGCGCGTGTCAGCGTGACCGATGAGAATGCCCGCATGTACCAAGCCCGTTTCAACTGGCGCGACATCGAACGGGTCAAGAAAAATTTCGACATCCCGCTCGTCCTAAAGGGAATCGGCACCGCCGAGGACGCCAAGATCGCAATCGAGTGCGGCGCTGACTGCGTGTACGTGTCGAACCATGGCGGGCGGCAACTCGACCAGGGCGTTGGCTCTGTCGATGTCCTGCCCGAAGTTGTCGAAGCGGTCGGCGGACGCGCGCGCGTCATGGTCGATGGCGGCATCTATCGCGGCACCGACGTGGTCAAGGCTCTGATCCTCGGCGCCGACGTCGTCTCGGTCGGCCGGCTCTACATCTATGGGCTGGCCGCCGCGGGTGGACCGGGCGTGTTGCGGCTGTTCGAGATCCTCGAAGACGAGATCCGCATCTGCCTGTCGTTGCTCGGCGTCACCGGCTACCACGAGCTCGACAAATCTTACATCCGCCCGGCGCGCCACGTGGTGACGCCGCACGTGCATAGCGCCTTCCCGCACTTGAATTTGCCGCGGGAGACCTACTAGCCCAAGGCAGCCGGGAGCGCGCCGGCGCGAACCTATGCGGGGCGTTGACGCGACGCTGGCGTCGGCGCCGCCGCCATTGCCGCCGCGATCTTGTCGGGGTGAGTGAAGGCGAGGTATTCGGCCGCGTACTCGGGCGGCAAGATTTCGACCATCGACTCGTTCTCCACCCACACCTCGATGACGTGGAACGGGCCGCGATTGCAGCGAAAGCATTGCCAGTTTTCGCGGCGCGCGATCGCCTCTACAGCGTCCGCATCGGCGGCGACGCTGAGCGCAAAATGGGTCGGGCCGTAGCCACGCGCTTCCGGCTTTTTCGCAAAGCCCGCGCCGTCGCTGCCGCCCGGCTGAAGCTCGGTCCCCGCCGGATAGACCTCGACACCCGACCCGTGCTCGTCGAGCTGGAGCGCAAAAAAGCTCCCCGGATTGGGCGGAAACGGAACTGCTTTGCCGCCCATGAACTCGGCCAGGACCCCGGCGACGTGTTTCGGGTCGCGTGCGGCGATCGAAAGATGATGGATCATGGTTTCCTCGCGAATTTCTCGGGCAACGAATAGCACGGTGCGACCTTTTGCGCGATGCCCAACCAAAAGGGTCACCGCAACAACGGCGACGCGTCGAAACCGGGCTCGGGGATGAACAGCTCCTGCGGCTGCGTCACGCCGCGCAAAGCATAGCGCCCGACCGAAACCAGACGATTTCGCACTCCCGCGCCAGCCGCGTCCGCGAAGCTCGCAGAAACCAGAACATCCTGCTCGACCGAGCGGCTCATCGCCAGAATTCGGCCGACCTCGTTCACCGCCGGGCCGATAACCGTAAAATCGAGGCGATCCTTGCTGCCGACATTGCCGTAAAACACATCGCCGACGTGCAGGGCCAAGTAGACCTGGGTCGTCGGTAGACCGGCTTTGGCGCGGCCTTGGTTGAGCTTGACGACGTCGTTGCGCACCCGCGCCGCGGCAGCGAGCGCCTCAAGGCAGGCTTGCTCGCGGTTGTCATCGGCGAAGATGGCAAGGGTCCCGTCGCCGATCAGCTTCAATACGTCGCCGCCATGACCATGCACTGCGGAAACAACGACGTCGGCATAGTCGTTGAGGAGAGGGATGATTTGCTCTGGCGGCGAGCTGTCGGTGATGTGGGTAAACCCGTGCAGATCGCTGTACCACAATACCGCACCGATCTTGTCGGCGACGCCGCGGGCGATCCGGCCGCTCATCACCCGCCGGCCCGCGTCGCGTCCGAGATAGGTTTCTGCGAGCGTCCCGGCCATCCGCGCCAGCGCGGCTGACTTGAGGGCGAGGTTGAGGAAAGGCACGAGCCGTTTCAACGCGCTGGCTGCGCCGTCGCCGAACCCCTTCGGTGAATCGGTCGCCCAGGATGAATAGACGCAATCCATCTCGCCGATTACGCCTTCGGCGGCGAATCGATGAACAAGCGCCAGATAATCCGTCATGCCCTCGTCGCGAGCCTGCGCGATCGCTGAAAAATCGGCCGCTTCGCCGGCGACCAACCGGCGCCGCATTACATTTTCGCCCGATTGCAGCAGATGAAAGAATGGGCTGCGTTGCCAATTCTCCGCTGCCTCGCCCTCGTTGGTGCGCCCATAATCGATCGCCTCGACCGTATTTGGCAGATCCGCGCGCCAGCGGAGGACGCGACCCTCGTATATCGGGTGCAGTGTGTCGAGAATGACCATGGCGCGGGCCAAGTGAAGGCCCGCATCGGTCATCCGCCTGCAGAAACCGGCCATCAGCTCGCTGTCGGTTCGACCGATCAGTCCGGCCTCTGTCACCCAACTGGCGAGCTCGTCGAAAGCCGATTGGTTCAATTCCAAAGCCGATTCCAACTCGTGTCGATGCCGCCCGGGCAAGCGCTCATTGCAATCGCTCAGCGAATTTGGCTACGTCCACAACGACCCGCTGATGCGACCCGACGCCGATCTCCTTACCTCCTTCCGTTGCCCGAACCAAAAATTCAAGCCGCCGCCCTTCGACTTTTGTCACCACGGCCTCGCCAGTGACTTGGCGATCGACTGGCGTCGCGACGAGGTGGCGGACATCGACCATAGTGCCGACAGCGCTCTCGCCCGGATCGAGAAAACCCCGAATCGCATCAAGCGCAGCATTCTCCATGACCATGATCATGACCGGGGTCGCCAGCACCGGCGGCAGGGTGGCGTCCTTGAAGCGGTTCGCCAGATGCTCGGGCTGGACGACCAAGGTGAAGGAACCCATGGCTCCGAGCGGTATCGGTTTCACGCCGTGCCGTCCGTGATCTCGAAATGGGCGTGGGTCGGCTGCATTGCGAGGCCGTTAACCGGCAGCATATCCTGCGGACAGGCCGAGAAGGCGACGACACAATCCATTTCCGCGCGCAGAGTGACATAGCTCCCCGGGGTGCTGACAGGCGGCCGGATCTCCACTCGGTTGCCGTCGACGACGGGGATGTTCATGAACAGATTCAACGGCGCCGGCGTGTCCGGCGGTGAGAGTCCAAGTTCGGCCAGCCCCGCGGCAAGGTTGTCGGTGCAGTTGGCATGGTATTCCGTGCAGCCGAGCAGCTCATAGCGCCAGCGGTCACAGGCCGCGAACAGGGTGTCGTGGATCCCGCCGGAGGTGTCCTCTACGAGCGTCAGGATCGGCCGGCGCCGGTTGGTGACCAGCGTGTCGCCGACCTCCGGAATGATCCGGCCTATCGCGACCCGGCTATGCTCCATCGACATGAATTCGTGCAAATCCTCAACGTTGAACGCCCAAGTATCGACGACCTGCTGGCCGATGGTATTGATCAACTTGATGATCTGGCCTTTGTGCAAACGCGCGGCCTTGCTGCGGCGCGCCGGAATCTCGATCATGTCGTCCTCCACCCGCTGATATCCTGCCGAGTATAGCAAGGCGGCTATTATCTGTTGCCGGAAGGGAGCTCGAGCGGAGCGCAGTTGGTTCGCCCGGACAGCAGACAATCCTCAAGATGCGATTCCTTTTGCAGCGCGTGAACCAAGTAGACTGCGGCAACGACCAGCGCCAGCACCACGACAAGCCCGATCAACGCCCCCGATCGCGATTGTTCGCCGCCTTGGTCATCGGGGGGCGTGGCCATCGAGTTCCTCCGGTGCAATCGGCTGACCGTCGGCGACAGCCTTTAGCCGACAATTATATGCAGCCTGAGCGCCGGGCAACGCCGCCTTCCGCACCTTGTCAAACGGACCTGGGATGGGCGACAGTGCCTGCCGGTGAAGCGAAGCCGGAGCGGGGTGTGTTCAAGCGGTATCTGTGCCTTGGCTGCGGCTTTCTCTATGACGAGGCGCTGGGCCTTCCCGAGCACGGCGTCACACCCCGCACTCGCTGGGCCGACATCCCAGTGGACTGGGTCTGCCCCGATTGCGGAACTGCGAAATCCGCGTTGGAGGTGGTCGCCTTATTGAAGGGAGAGCCGAGTGTTGCGCAGCGGCGAGCGCGGCATACACGGCTTGCGTCAACCGGCCTCAACGCGAGCTATGTCGCGGGGCATCCCGACGGCGTGATCATCCGCCATTCCAGCTTTAATTTTCACGACTACCAAATCCGGCA
>Ga0306926_10009766_pt1 | contig 10576 bp, 10 predicted proteins | sample flu12Cox44000178_FD_203759 | JGI IMG/M metagenome (GOLD analysis project Ga0306926, IMG submission 203759) | Lab enrichment of tropical soil microbial communities from Luquillo Experimental Forest, Puerto Rico - flux8day.12C.oxic.44.000.178 (v2)... | ecosystem: Environmental > Terrestrial >... | reverse complement strand
GCGGCCTCGGCCTCGGCCTCGCGGCGCGCGGCGAGCGCTGTGGCCATCGCCCGCTCCGCTTGACGCTCCTCGTCGATCCGGCGATCGCGGAGCGCGGTCAGCGACCTCTGCGTGTAACTGGGCATTGAATCTTGGGTTTCCCGATCCTACCCTCGTCGGGGATGACCGCCACCCCCCAGGAATCCGTCGCCGCCCGGCGCTACCGGATCGAGCGCTACCTGACGGAAGGCGGCATGGGCGCGATCTACGTCGGCAAGAAGCTAGGGCCGGGGGGGTTCGAGAAGGAGGTCGTGCTCAAGCAGCTCTTGCCGGAGTACACGGCGCGGCCGGAGTTTCGGGATCTGTTTTTTCGCGAGGCGAAAATCTCGGCGACGCTCGATCACGCCAACATCGTCCACACCTTCGACCTGGTCGAGTCGGAGGAGTCGCTGTTCATCGTCATGGAGTACGTGCGCGGCGTCGACCTGCGCACGATCATCCGGCGCGCGAAGCTGCGGCGGCGCGAGCTCGCGCCCGCCGCCGCGCTGCACATCGCGCTCGAGATCCTCGCCGGGCTCGCCTACGCCCACAACCGCAAGACGCCAGCGGGCGCGTCGATGGCCATCATCCACCGCGACGTCTCGCCGTCGAACGTGCTCTGCTCGGCGCAGGGCGAGGTCAAGCTCTCGGACTTCGGGATCGCCAAGGCCGCCACGCACTCGTCGGTGTTCTACCGGGTGCGCGGCAAGGTCGGCTACATGTCGCCCGAGCAGGCGCGCAACCAGGCGATCGATCACCGAACGGATCTGTACTCGGTCGCCGTCTGCCTCTACGAGGCGCTGACGGCGGAGCGGCTGTTCGTCGGCGATCTGTCGACGCCCGCGGACGTCATCTACAGCCAGCCCATCGTGCCCGCGTCGCAGAAGCGGAAGGGGCTGCCGTCCGCGCTCGATGTCGTGCTGGCGACGGCGCTGGCGCAGAACCCGAACGATCGTTATCAGGACGCGGTGGCGTTCGCGGAAGCGCTGCGGCAGGTCGGGCACCGCCACGGCCTGCTGTTCTCCGCGCCGCAGCTGGCCGAGCACCTCCGCTTCATCCTCGGCCGCGACCCCGGGACCTGGCTCACCGACGATCGTGGCCCCGCGTCGAAGGACCCCTCGACGCAGAAGATCCCCGCCCGCGAGCTGGAGGGGAAGGAGGCGAGCTCCATCGGGGTGGTGATCGAGGGATCAAACTTGTACGTCGCTGACGGCGCCAACGTGGTAAGTCCAAAGGCGGACGCCGTGAGCCCGGGAAGCATCAAATCGGATCTGCGACGCAAGCTCGGCCTTCCGCCCGACCCGGACGAGGACGACGACGGCAGTGATGACACCACCCGCCGCGCCGCCGACCCCGGCCGGCCGCTGGTCAAAGACCAGGACCGCGACGAGCCCACGCGGCGGATCTCCGAGGCAGCCCTCGCGGGCGATCCGTTCATCCCGATCAGCGACGACGACGACGACGACGCCCCGACGCGCGTCCGTGACGAGAACCTGAACCTCACGCCGCCGCCCGCGAACACGCCGCCGCCGGTGATGCAGAAGCGCCGGAACACGATACCGCCGCCGCCGCCGCCGCACGCGCTGGCCTCGTCGCTGCCGAACGAGTCGGTCGAGTCGCCGTTCGAGGAGTTCCCCCCCACGCCGGCGCCGCTGTTCGGAGGCGTCGACCTGCCGCTCCCGGAGCCGACCAACGGGCTGCCGCCGGGGCTGCCGGGGTTCCCGCCGCCGGGTCGCCCGGCGGGGCCGCTCGGCTTCCAGCCGGCCGGTTTGCCGCCGCCCGCGCGTCCGCCCGGCGGCCTGCCGCGCCCGGGCGGTTACCTCGACGCCGGCTTCGCCCCGGCGCTGCACGTGCCGCCGGCGCCGCCTTCCGTCTCCGCGTTCGACGCGCCGGCTCCGTTCGGCACGGGGAGCTTCAACGCCTTCAGCGCCCCGGACACGGTCGACTTCGGTCGCGACTCGGTTCCGGTGCGGATAGGCCGCTCGGGTCCCCCCGGGCTGGTCCTGCTCATCCTCGGTCTCGCGGCGGCGGCGGGTGGCGCGAAGCTCGGCGAGATCGTGACCCGGAACGATCTGACCGCCGCCGAGGCGCCGGCCAAGGTGGGCGCCCGGTCGCCGACGGTCGAGCCCATCGCGCCCGTCCCGCGCCCATGATCGAGAAGACGGCGACCGCGATCCTCGACGCGGGCGCGACCATCATCCGCCAGTCCGGCCGCGGGCGCCTGCTCGTCGTCAAAGGGCCCGATCGGGGCGATTCGATCGCCATCCACGAATCGGCCGTCACGGTGGGCTCGGGATCGGGCTGCGACGTCGTCCTCTCCGATCCGACGATCTCGCGCCGCCACCTCGGCGTCGAGCCCGGCGCCGCCGGCGTGGTGCTGCGCGACCTCGGCTCGACCAACGGCTCGTACGTGCAAGGCGCGCGCTTCCAGGAGCTGACGCTCGGCTTCGGCACCGAGGTCACCGTCGGCAAGACGGTGCTCAAGTACGTCCCCAACGAAGAGGCGGTCGAGCTTCCGCCGTGGGAGGAGGAGAGCTACGGCTCGCTGGTGGGGCGCGATCCCAAGCTCCGCCGGCTGTTCCGGCTGGTGGGCGACGTCGCGGCCACCGACGCCACCGTGCTCATCGAGGGGGAGACCGGCACCGGCAAGGAGCTGTTCGCCGAGGAGATCCACCGCCACAGCGCCCGCAAGGACGGCCCGTTCGTCGTGTTCGACTGCGGCGCGGTCCCCGACGAGCTGATCGAGTCCGCGCTGTTCGGCCACGTGCGCGGCGCGTTCACGGGGGCGGTCACCGATCGGCCCGGCGCCTTCGAGGAGGCCGACGGCGGCACGCTGTTCCTCGACGAGATCGGCGAGCTGGCGCCCGGCGTGCAGCCGGCGCTCCTGCGCGCGCTCGACAAGCAGGGGGTGCGCCCGGTCGGCGGCACCTCCTACAACCGCGCCTCGGTGCGCGTCGTGGCGGCCACCAACCGGAACCTGCGCGCCGAGATCGCCGCCCGCCGCTTCCGCGAGGATCTCTACTACCGGCTGGCCGTCGTGCGCATGCTGGTGCCGCCCTTGCGCGAGCGGTCCGACGACATCCCGTTGCTCGTCCGCCACTTCATCGGCCAGTTCCGCGCCGAGCGCCCGCTCGAGGTGCGCGAGGAGGACCTCCACCGCCTGCGCGGGCATAACTGGTTCGGCAACGTGCGCGAGCTGCGCAACGTGATCGAGCGGGCCTGCGCGCTGAGCCACGGCGATCGCCTGGAGATCGACGAGGCGCTCGACGAGCGGCCGGTGGTGGGCGCGGGCGCGGGGATCGCGGGCGCCATCAACGTCGACCTCCCGTTCAAAGAAGCGAAGGCCCAGGTCGTCGACAGCTTCGAGCGCGAGTACATCCGCACGCTGCTCAAGCGCCACAACGGCAACCTGTCGGCGGCCGCGCGCTCCGCGGAGGTCGACCGCAAACACCTCCGCGAGCTTCTCCGCAAACACGGTCTCCGCGAATCTTCTGACTAGTGGAACCCTGGGAGGGTTCCACACCTCCCGCGATGGGCTGCGGCCGGCGGAGCCGGCCTTCGCCCGACGCGATCGACTTCCGGTGAAAAAGACATGGGTCGACTCAAAGACATAGGCGCGCGCCTCCGGGAGCTCGGCCGCGAGCTCGGCGCCGGCGTCGCGGGCGGGGTCGAGGACTCCGGTCACTCCGCGCTCTACCTGCGCCAGCTCTTGCGCGGCAACCGCGAGCGGCGGGCCTGGCGCCCGCGCGGGGAGGTCCCGGCCACGCCGCCCGGCCAACCGCCGGTGCTGCTCATCCACGGCTACCTCGCGACGCGCGGCTCGCTGCACCTGCTCGAACGGCAGCTGACGGAGCGCGGGCTGGTGGTGATGACGTACTCGCTCGGCCCGGTGCACCTCGGCGACATCCGCGACTCGGCCGGGCTCATCGCCCGGAAGGTCGAGTCGATCGTGGCACAGACCGAAGTCACGCACGTCGACATCGTCGGGCACTCGATGGGGGGGCTCGTTGGCCTCGACTACCTCAAGCGCCTCGGCGGGCGCCACCGCGTCCGCCGCCTCATCATGCTGGGGACGCCCACGCACGGGACCTGGTCGGCCCTGCTCGGCCTCGTCACCGCGCCCCTCGGCCTCGCCAGCCTGCAACTGCTGCCGGGGAGCCCGTTTCTGCGCGAGCTGGCCGACCGGCCGCTGCCGGCGGGCGCCGAGGTGATCTCGATCGGCGCCATCCGAGACTGGCTGGCGCCCCTGTCGAGCACGGTCCTCGACGGCATCCGCCACATCGCGCTCCCCACCGGCCATTCCGGCCTGCTGGTGGACGACGAGGTCGCCAAAGTGGTCGCCGACCTGCTGCTGGACGGGCCTCCGCCGGGGTCGGTTGACGCGGCCCACGGGTCACCTTAAAATTGCGAAGTTTTGAGCACGTTTAGGCCACGAGACATGGTCTCTGACGGCGGTGCAGGAGGAGCGGAGAGCGCCCAGTGGGCGCTGCGCTTCATTTCCGGGAAATATCAGGGCGGGGAATTCCCGCTGCGGCCGCACCGCGAGATCATCATCGGCCGCTCGTCCGACCTCGACATGGTGCTGGTGGAGGACATGGTGTCGCGCAAGCACGCCAAGATCACCACCGATGAGACGACGGTCACGATTCAGGACCTGGGATCGACGAACGGGACGTTCGTCAACGGCGAGAAGGTCAGGAAGGCCGACCTCAAGGACGGCGACCGGATCCTGATCGGCACGTCGATCATCAAGATCGTCTTCGTCGACGGCGAGGCGACGAGCAGCATCAGCGAGAACGAGGCCCGCAACAAGATGGCGGTCGCCGCCAACAAGAAGGCGGCGCCGAAGTCGATGGCCGGGAGCATCGAGGAGATCCCGCTCCCCGACCTCTTGCAGCTCTTGTCGACGAGCCGCAAGTCGGGCGTGCTCGTCGTCCGCTCGGACCAGCACCTCGGGCGGCTGTTTTTTCGCAAAGGGCAGATCTACTTCGCCAACCTCGAGAACCACTACAACGTCGGCCCGCGCAAGGCGTTCGTGCGCATGCTGGGCTGGACGCAGGGGAGCTTCGAGCTCGAGCCGCCGGACGAATCGGCCGTGCTCGAGGAGATGGACGAGTCGACCGAGGCGCTGCTGATGGAAGGGATGCGCCAGCTCGACGAGTACCGCGTCCAGCTGGAGAAGCTGCCGGCGTTCTCGTCGCCGCTCGGCGTGCCGCGCCCGCTCAAGGCGCGGCTCCGCGACCTCGGCCCCGACGAGCTGGACGTGTTCCAGGCGGCGACCGAGGTCAAGACGGTGGCGGCGCTGTTCGACCACTCGCCGCTCACCGACCTGATGATCGCCGAGAAGCTCGTCGGCCTGCTCAACCGCGGCTATCTCCAAGCCGGCTGAGGTCCGGCCGGATGGCCGAGCCGAACCTCCTCGTCTCGATCCACGACGTCTCGCCGCTCACCTGGACGAACGCGGCGGCGGCGGTCGAGCTCACCGGCGCGTGCGGCGTGCCGTGCGAGGCGCTGACGTTGCTCGTGGTGCCGCGCCACGAGAGCGCGGCGACGCTGGCCGGCAGCCAGCCATTCGTCGACTGGCTGCGGGGGCTCGCCGACCGCGGCGCCACGCTCGTCGCCCACGGCCTCACCCACCGGATGCGCCGCCCGGCCTGGGCGCCGCACCGCGCGCTGTGGGCCTACCTCTTCGCCGCCGGCCAGGGCGAGTTCTACACCGCCACGCGCGACGAATCGCGGCGCTGGCTGGCCGAGATCCGGGAGGCCTTCTCGTCGGTGGGCCTCGCCGAGGCCTTGGCCGGTTTCGTCCCGCCCGCCTGGCTGCTGTCGTCGCCCGCGCGCGAGGAGGTCCTCCGCGCCGGCTTCGACTTCGTCGAGACGATGGGCGGCATCCACGTCGGCGAGCGGCTCCTCGCCCGGCGCCTCATCGGCTGGGGCTCGCGGGTCGGCATCGAGGCCCTCGGCACCGCGATCTACGCCCGCCTGCAGGCCGCCCGCCCGCCCGCCGACACGCGCGTCGCCATCCACCCGCCGGACATGCTGTCGAGGATCTGCCGGCGCTCGATCGAACGTGTCCTCCACCGCCTCGTCCCGCGGACGCGACTTCGCAGCTACCGTACGTTCGTGCGCGAGCTCGACGGCGCCGCCGCGGCCTGACGGGTTGCCGCGCCTAGAGCTTGAGCGTCGTCCCCTCGGCGGCGCCGCTGATCTCGATCCCCTTGGCGCCGCGCTCGTCGAGCAGACGGCGGCCGCGGGCGACGAGGGCGTCGACCTCGGCGTCGCTGTAGTCCTGGTCGAAGTGGAAGAGGATCAGGCGCTTGACCTGCGCCGCGACGGCGGCGCTGACCGCGTCCTCGACCGACGAGAAGCCGCGCGCGGCGTAGCGGCGCAGATCCTCGGGGGTGTAGGTGCTGTCGTGAATGAGGACGTCGGCGCCGCGGTAGAGGTCGACCGAGGCTGCGGGCGGGCCGCCCGGGCCGTAGCCGGCGTCGCTGGCGTAGACGACGGTGTGCGTGCCGTGTTCGATGCGGAAGGCGAGGGCGCCGGCGCGGCCGTGCGGGTTCATGTGGGCGCGCACCGTGCAGCTCTCGACGGGGAACGGCGCCTCCTCGTCGATGGCGGCGATCTCGATGCTGGCGCCCATGTTCTTCAGCGTCTGGACCGGGAAGTACTGCGGGGCCATCTGCCCCTCGAGGATCCCCTCCAGCATGGCGGAGCTCTTGGCGCCGCCGAAGATGCGGAAGCGGTTGCCCGGCTGATAGAGCGGACCGAAGAACGGGAAGCCCTGGATGTGGTCCCAGTGCGCGTGCGAGAGCAGGATGCTCGCCTGGCCGCGGCCGCGGCCGAACGGACCCTCCATCAGCGTGAGGCCGAGGTTGCGCGCGCCCGTGCCGCAATCGAGGATGATGAGACCGTCGCTGTCGCCGGTTCGCAGCGAGACGCAGGACGTGTTGCCGCCGTACCGGACCGTCGCCGGCCCGGGCGCGGGGATCGATCCGCGGACGCCCCAGAAGGTGATCTCCACGTTTAGCCCCGCCTCTCCACGTCAGCCCGCCTCTCCACGTCAGCCCGCCTCTCCACGTCAGCCCGCCTCTCCACGTCAGCCCGCCTCTTCACGTCAGCCCGCCTCTTCACGTCAGCCCCGCCCGAGCTCGATGTCGAGCCCCTCGTAGGCCGCCACCACGTCGAGCTTGATGTTCTCCGCGGCGACGGTGGCGCGCGTCGCCGCCAGGATGGTGTCCACCTCGGCGTCGGTCCGCTCCGGAGCGTGGTGGAAGAGGGCCAGCTTCGCCGCGTCGGCCTGTCGGCAGACGTCGATGGCGTCGGCCGGACGCGAGTGGCCGAAGTGTGGGATGCGCTGGTAGTCCTCGGAGGTGAACATCGTGTCGTAGATGACGAGGTCCGCCCCAGCGCACAGGCGCACCACTCCGTCGCGCATCTTGGCCAGCTTCTCGCGCTCCTTTTGGGGGAGCGCGGCGCCCGGCGACGGCGGGCGGGCGATGAACTCGTCCTCGAACAGGATGTCGGCGAACGGCGCGGTATCCGAGACGTAGACCACCGACACGCCGTCCGCCGTCAGGCGGTAGGCGGTGGCGATGTAGGGGTGGTTGAGCCGCGCGCACGCGACGTTGACGTCAGCGATCTCGAACTTCGCCGCGTCGGAGAGCTCGTGGAACGCGATCTCCGCCGCCGTCTCCTCGAACGGCACGGGGAAATACGGGTCGTCGGTCTGCGACGCGAACACCGCCCGCAGGTGGAGGTCGTCACGCTTGCGCGCGTAGACCGACAGCTTGTTCCCCTTCTGGTACAGCGGCGCGAAGTACGGGAGGCCCTGGATGTGGTCCCAGTGCGTGTGGCTGATGAGGAGGTGGACGTCCGAGAGGCCGCGCCCTGCCTCGGCGTCGGCGGCCAGCTCCTTGCCGAGCTTCCGGATCCCCGTGCCGGCGTCGACCACCACCCGCGTGCCCGCGGCCGACCGGACCTCGACGCATGAGGTGTTCCCCCCGAAGCGCTCTGTCTTGGCGCCGGGAACAGGGAGCGACCCGCGCACGCCCCAGAAACGGACCCTCATGGCGAAGTGGACAGCGGCGCGACGCCGCTAGAGCCCCGCCCTCGACGCACAGAGGTGCGAGAACGCGGAACCATGTAGGGAGAATAACACGTCGCCCGCGGCGACTGGGAAAAGCGCCGGGCCAGCCCCGCCTTGCGCTCAGGGGGAAAAGGGGCAGGCACTGGCCCGGCTGTGAACCTAGGCGGCGGCCACGAACCGCGGTGGGGTCCCCCTTTGGGTTCGTGGCTTCGTGGGCGGCCTCGTGGGGCGGAGGCCGGAGTTTCGAAGCTCCAGAGGCGAGTTTCGAAACTCGCGCGGGGGAGCCATCCCGACCGTACGGCCCAGCCCGGGGCGCAGATCCCCGAAATGCCTCGGATCCGGCGAGGCAACCTGGAAGGCAGATCGAACGGTCAGCATGGGTGGACCCCGGAGCAGACGTCATCAGTACAAGACTCATGCCGGGCGCCGTGCGCGCCGTCTCGCTGGCCTCCCCCTGCGCTTCAAGGTACAAACACCGCCCGTGAATCGCCCCGGTTCGGGATTGCTCATCGCCGCTCTCATGGCCGCCGCGCTGGCGGGGGCCGGGTGCAAGCGCCAGATCGGGGACGACTGCAAGACCGCGACCGACTGCGATCCCAGCGGGACGCGCGCCTGCGACCTCTCCCAACCTGGCGGCTACTGCACGATCATGGGCTGCGACGAGACGAGCTGCCCGAGCGAAGCCACCTGCATCCGCTACTTCCCCACGTCGTTCCTCACCAAGCCGTGCAACCCCGCCTGCGAGGACGTCGCGAACCCGCCCGCGGACGCAGGCTGTGAAATCTCCACCCCCGGAGGCGGTAACGACGGCGGCGTGGACGACGGCGGCGCGGCCGATGGCGGCGCGGGCAACGGCGGCGCGGCGGTGGGGCCTCGCAACGACTGCACTGCCGACGAGGTTTGCCTCGTGGCCGGGGTCTGTGCCCCGCGGTCGACAGAGCGTCGTTATTGCGCGAAGACCTGCGGGAGCAACGGGGACTGCCGGGACGGCTACGAGTGCCGGTTGGCGGGACGCGAAGGGAGCGTGGCTCTCTCCTCGGCCGTCGACGTGAGCATCTCGTTCTGCGCGCCGCACACGCCGGCGATGTGACGCCGCCCGGCCCGCGGGCAACAAAACCTGCGCGCGCGCCGACAACGGAGCATGCGCCGCGCTCTCGCGCCGCCGGCGATCCTGCTCGCGCTGCTCGCGCTCGGTAGCGCGGTCCCCGCGCGCGCCGGGAAGGCCGTGGACGGCGTCGTGAATCTCAACACAGCCCCGCCCGAGGTGCTGGGCCTCCTGCCGGGGATCGGGCCGGCCAAGGCGGCCGAGATCGCCACCTACCGCAAGCGACGCCCCTTCCGGACCGTGGACGAGCTGGTGCGGATCAAGGGGATCGGCCGCAAGATGGTGCGGCGCCTTCGCCCCCATCTCGCGGTGGCCGGCCCGACGACGGCGCGGGCGTTGACGGGGGCCGCTGCAGCCGCGCCGCCCCCGCCGCCTCCCGAGCCCAAGCGGCCCGCGCCCGGTGCGCACCTCGCTTGCCCCAAGCCCGCGGCCCCGCCGCCGCTGCACGGCCTCCGGCGTCCAGCGCCCGAGCACCGGCCGGCGCACGCCGCCTGCTTGCCCCCGCGCTGAGCGTCGCTCTCGCTCAGGGGGCGCCGGGTCGGGCCGAAGGCGGGGACGGGTCGGGCGTGCCGGCGGCGGCACCGTTCTTCGGGTCCGGTACGGCAGGCGCGGCGGCCGGATCTTTCTCCAGCCGGAGCACGAAGGCCAATCGGACCGAACGATCGTAGCGAACCGTCTCGTGGGCGGGGCGATAGCCCGGGGCCTTGGCGTCGATGATGTGCTCCGCGCGGTCGCGGCGCACGGGGAGCGTGACGGGCGCCGGACGCTCGAGCGCCACCCCGTCGACCTGCACCGTCGCGCCACTCGGCTCGCTGGTGATCGAGAGGCGCGCCGGCTCGCGCCAGGTGGCGAGCACGTCGAGCGGAACCAGGTATTTGTGGACGCCGGCCGCCGCCCCGCCGACGAGGGCGAGGAGCACGAGCACCACACGGCCCCAGCGGCGCTTGGCACGGAGCTGGACGCGCGCGGTCTCGCGCTGCTCGCGCGGCAGCACGAACGCCCCCTGTGCCGGCGGAGGGGTGGGTCGCCGCGGCGCCCCTTGGAACGGCGACGGCATGGGTCGGCGCGGGGTCGGCGTGGGTCGCTGCGGGGTCATGGGTCCGGCGGCCCCGCCCGGAGGTGGTGTGGGCCGTCGGGGCGCTCCGGCTGTCGGGGCCGCGCCGCCGGGTCCGCCCGCTCCGACGGCGACGATCGGCCCGGACGGCCGGCGGACGCCGTAGGAAGGCGTCCGGAACAGCGGGCCGCGATCGCCGGCCGGTGGCCCGAGCGGGTTGCCCGAGGGGCCCGCGGCACCTGACGGGCCCGGCGACCCCGGAGGCGTGGACGCCCCGAACGGTTGGCTCGCCGGCCGGCCGGGACCCGCC
>Ga0306926_10009765_pt1 | contig 10577 bp, 10 predicted proteins | sample flu12Cox44000178_FD_203759 | JGI IMG/M metagenome (GOLD analysis project Ga0306926, IMG submission 203759) | Lab enrichment of tropical soil microbial communities from Luquillo Experimental Forest, Puerto Rico - flux8day.12C.oxic.44.000.178 (v2)... | ecosystem: Environmental > Terrestrial >... | reverse complement strand
TGCCCCATCATGGTCCTCTTTCAATCGGAACAAAATATCCGGCGCTCCCTCTTCGGTGCTGAAATAACCGCCTTTTGTATCGGCAAACAGAGCATTCATTTGAACTTGCAATTCCCCAGCCCATTGAAGCCAATGCACATCGAAATCGGCTTCGTAAAGGTCCAGCAACCCCTGAATCAAGAAAGCATAGTCCTCTGCAAAGCCGTAGGTCGCACCAGCCCCTTCCCGATAGCTGCGAAGCAATCGTCGTCCGTACAAATTCTGTTGCAAGAAAGCCGCCGCTTTCTGGGCAGACTGCAGATAGGAAGGTTCTTGGAACACCTGAAACGCTCTCGCAAAGCCTGAAATCATCAGGCCGTTCCAAGCCGTAACAATTTTATCATCGAGGTGCGGTCTGGGGCGTCTCTCGCGCGCTTGTTTCAGTTTTTGTTTCGCGGTTGCGATCAAAGATTGAACTTTGTCGGCGGCTTGCCCCGTCAATTTTGATACGATCTCCAGACCGTTCTGCAAGAAAAGCACATTCTGGCCGGCAAGTTCACCGTGCGGATCGCTCCCAGTACCGACGTTTCCGTCGCGTTCAACTCCATACATCCGCCGAAAGGCGAGGGATTCTTCAGGGCTGAGAAGCTTTTCCACTTCCGCTTGTGTCCAGACGTAAAACGCCCCCTCTTTCTTTTCGGCGGCTTGCGCGTGCGGCAAGCTGTCGGCGTCCTCGGCGGAATAGAAGCCGCCCTCAGGGGAAAGAAGATCGCGAAGGACATAATCCAGCGTCTCTCGTGCGACCCTTTCGAATTCACGGTCGCCAGTGATTTGAAAAATCTCGGCGTATGCAACAACCAGTTGCGCCTGGTCGTATAACATCTTTTCAAAATGTGGTACATGCCATCGGCCATCAACCGAGTACCGGTGGAATCCTCCTCCCAGATGATCGTAAATTCCGCCTCGCGCCATTTTCCGCAGCGTTAACTCGGCCATCTCAAACGCGGCTGCTTTGTGCTCTCTGCGCCAATATCGCAATAGAAAATTGAAGATGGCCGGACGCGGAAATTTTGGAGCGGAAGTGAATCCTCCCTGCTCAGGATCAAAACCACTTGCGAGTTGGCGATAGCCCGAGTCGAGCCATTGTAGGTTAAGTGGGCTCGAGCCGGGAGCTTGCGACTCCTGCAGGTGGCTTCGAAGCGCTTCGGTAAATTGCGACCCTTGATCGATGATTTTGCCCGGACTGTCTTGCCAGATCTGGGCGACGCGCTCCAGGAGGGTGCCGAATCCCGGTCTGCCATATCGATCCTCGGGAGGATAGTAAGTTCCACCATGAAACGGTTTGAGATCAGGCGTCAGAAAAACGCTCATTGGCCAGCCCCCTGAACCGGTTGTGGCCTGGACGAAAGCCATGTACACACGATCAACATCAGGGCGTTCTTCACGATCCACTTTTACGCTCACGTAGTGACGATTCAGGATTTCGGCGATCCGCGGGTTCTCAAACGATTCCCGCTCCATAACGTGACACCAATGGCAGGTCGAATATCCGATCGACAGAAAGATCGGTTTCTTTTCGGCTCGCGCTTTCGTGAAAGCCTCTTCTCCCCACGCATACCAATCCACCGGATTGTGTGCGTGTTGAAGCAGGTAGGGCGATTTCTCGCGAACGAGGCGATTCGGCGGGTGGTCCGGCATGGAACAAGGAAACACGATCCTCTCGCGGAGGGAAGTGGCAAAGCGTTGAAAGGGGCAGAAGGGCATCACGCAGAGGTCGCTGGGGAACGCGGCGGGGATGAGCAAGACAGGGTTGAGCCACGGAGTGTTGCGATGCACTTCGACGCAACGAACGTCGTTTTCTGGCGGCCCCGTCGACCGGCGCCCCGGGAGGGCATCACGCAGAGGTCGCTGGGGAACGCGGCGGGGATGAGCAAGACAGGGTTGAGCCACGGAGTGTTGCGATACACTTCGACGCAACGAACGTCGTTTTCTGGTGGCCCCGTCGACCGGCACCCGGGATGGCATCACGCAGAGGTCGCTGGGGAACGCGGCGGGGATGAGCAAGACCGGGTTGAGACACGGGGTGTTGCGATGCACTTCGGCGCAACGAACGTCGTTTTCTGGCGGCCCCGTCGACCGGCGCCCGGGATGGCATCACACAGAGGTCGCTGGGGAACGGCGGGGGGATGACGAAGGCGGGTTGAAGGATAGAGTATTGCCAGGCAGCTCGGCGTAACGAACGTTGTTTTCTGATGACACCGTCGAGGCACGCGCGGGAGGGCTCACGCAGAGTGCCCAGGTAACGCGGCGGGGGATGAGGAACGCGGTTGAGGCATGGAGTACTGCGTACAGTTCGGCGTAATGAAATGCTCGTCTGCCCATGATACCGCGAGCGCCCGGAAGGCCGTGACGCAAGGCATTGAGCATCACGGCGGTGCAGAAAGCATCACCCGGAGGACGCAGGAGCGCGCGAGGGGGGCGGGAATCAGGAAATAGTATTTGGTTGGATTGCCGCTTCTGACAGGCCATTTACGACACGTCTTATGCCAGATTTCAGGTGCGCCGCACCGAAGTTGATCAAGTATCCTAGATGCAAACCCGAGAGCCTTAGCTGGGTTAAGAGCTTTTTTGCGTGTACCTTTTCGAGGTTTTCAACCGACTTCAGTTCCAGAATCACTTTTTTCCCGACGATCAGGTCGGCGCGAAAACCTTCCTCGAATTTCAAATTCCGGTAGAAGATTGGAATAGCAGGCTGCCGCTCGACTTCAATCCCCAGACTTCGAATTTCATAGGCGAGGACAACCTCATACACGCTCTCGAAAAGCCCTGGTCCCAACTCGGTATGTACCCTGTAGGCAGCCGTCACAATTACCGTCCCCAACTGATTTTCATCCATAACAATACATTACAATTAAGTGTTATGATATTTGTCAAGAACTGGCCTTTTTTTTATCGGTTTTCCATGTTACCCCTCGCACGATCAGTGGTCGTTCCGAATCGCCTTTAGTCGAACTGTAGAGCGTCGAGTATTGAAACTGTGTAAAACTAACTCTGACACAGGCTCTACGCTTTCCCCACATCGATCTGGACCTGAAGGCCCGCAAAGATTCCTTTCAGGTGCTCCCTGAGCCGATCGTTGCTGCCAAGCCAAGCAATACGGCACCCGTTGGCTTTTGCACCAACCCATGATCGCATCCGGGGCCAAACCACTTGTCACCCGTACGATCATCCCAACCTTCTTGCCAAGGCTTTGGCGAATCGCAGGTACGATTTTTTTCGGGCGCTTCGGACGTGCTATCGGTGCCTTCGCGCTTGCATCGCGAAAACTGGCTAGTAGGGGGTAGTACCGCAAAAGCAGTGCCGTGGCAGGTAGCAGTGCTCACGATAAAAGCCACTAAGATACATTCAAGTAGGTTCCTCCCTGGACTTCAAAATGATTCAAATATTTCCAAATTGGTTCAAATACGTCCGGACGAACCTCGCCTAATGGCCATCTCCCAGCGCTAGCGTGGATCACATCTCGCCATAGATCGACTCCGCAAATCCATTTTCTCCCCCGCTGCATTCCCAGCGTCCTCTGCGTGATGCCCTCCCGCGTGCCGGTCGACGAGGCCACCAGAAAGTGACGTTCGTTGCGCCGAAGTGCATCGCCACATTCCATGTCTCAACCCTCTCTTTCTCATCCCACGCCGCGTTCCCCAGCGTCCTCTGCGTGATGCCCTCCCGGGCGCCGGTCGACGGGGCCACCACGCAACAACATTCGTTGCGCCGCAGTGCATCGCAACACCCCGTGTCTCAACCCTCTCTTTCTCATCCCACGCCGCGTCCCCCAGCGTCCTCTGCGTGATGCCCTCCCGGGTGCCGGTCGACGGGGCCACCAGAAAACAACGTTCGTTGCGCCGCAGTGCATCGCAACATTGCATCTCTCAACCCTCTCTTTCTCATCCCCCGCCGCGTTCCCCTGCGCCCTCTGCGTGATGCCCTTTCCTGTGCCCTCTGCGTGATGCCCTTTCCTCCCCGCTCCGCGCGAGCGTGATCACTCGATATAAAGCCGCGTGACGCGCCTGGTGATTCCCGTAAAAATCTCCCATGCGATCGTGCCGGCCTTTGACGCGACCTCGCTCGCCAGAATCTCTTCGTTGCCTTGCCGGCCTATCAGGACCACCTCGTCACCAGGCTCGACGTTGTCCAGATGACTGACGTCGACTATAATCTGATCCATTGTGACTCTGCCAAGCATGGGGCATCGGCGGCCTTGAATTAAAACGTCGTATCCTTTTCCGGATAAGTGTCGATTGATTCCGTCCCCATATCCGGCGCTTAGTGTCGCAACCCGCATTCTTGCGCGAGCAATGAATGTTCGCCCGTAACTTACGCTCCGGCCGATTCCGAGCGTTCGAACGAGAGTGACTCTCGCTTTCAAGGTTAGCGCAGGTCGAAAATAGCACTGGAACTCACTCAGAGGCGAAATGCCGTAAACCGCCAGCCCGACCCGCACCAGTTCGCCCGGCCTGCATTGCTTGCCAAATCTGATGACACCCGCACTGTTCAAAATTGTAACATCACCGAAGTCTGATCCGAAACCTTTGCTGGCTGCGTGAAATCGTTCCAGCTGGGCGACTGTATATTCCCGGTCCTCATCAGCCACCGGGAGATGAGAAGAGATCGCGATCACGCGCATAGCGCCCATCCGCGAGATTGCCTCTAGTGTTTTCCCAGCTTCAACTTCATCGAGACCGATCCGTCCCATCCCGGTATCAACCACAAAATGTACATCTAGTCGTTCAGGGAGCGGCACACATCTGGCGTACGCCAGCGCTTCTTGAACCGTTGAGACGGTCGGGATGAATTTTTCATTAACAATCATCTGCCGTTCTTCGGGCAAAGCAGGTGAAAGGATCAAGATCGGCGCCAAGGCTCCAGTCGCCCGGATTGTCTGCGCCTCAACGAGATTTGCGACCCCAAACAAATCGACATCGCCATCTAGCCTTGGTGCAATCTCGGAAAGTCCATGCCCGTACGCGTCCGCCTTAACAACGACAATCACGCGGACGTGATGCACTGCCATCGAACGGATTGTTCGGATGTTGGCACGTAGGGATGAGACGTCGATCTCTGCCCAGCAACGATAAGACGCAGTCATCGATTTTTGGTCCAGAGAGCGCCCGCAAACAAGAGCAAAAGAAGGTTCCGCAAAATGGGAACTACCGTTCCAGTCGAAACAAATGCGTGACCAAAGCAACCGCAATCAATGCTTAGCCCTCTTACCAGCGCACTACCCAAAGCAAGCGTAAAAACACTCAATAGCAGCGTGATCAATACCAGTGCTCCACGCTCAAGAGATTTGAGAAACAAACAGAGCCCGGACAAAAGCTCCAGCCAGGGCAAATAGATAGCAATGCCTGCGCAAACCTTCCACGGAACAAGTTGATAACGCTGGACCTCGATCGCGAATTGTCCTGGATCATCGATTTTTGCCGCCCCCGCGAAGATGAAAACTCCCGCCAGAACTAGACGCGCAAAAAAAAGGCCTGCTCTTGCAAACGGAATCCCGAATCCAGCCGCACGAGAGCTGGTCACTTTGCCGCTTTTTTCCATTCCTCCCAGCCACCTTTCAGAACATAAACCGATGAAAAGCCACTCCGCTCAAGGCGCGCAGCAACCTCGTGGCTCATTTCGCATGACTTTGAGTCGCAATAAACCACGACTTTTCGTTCCGGAGACCATTGATCCAGGAAGCGAGGAAAGAGGCTATCCCACTCCTCCAGATTCAACAGGAGCGCCCCGGGCACGTGCTCGGCCTCATACGCGGGACGCGATCTCGCATCCACCCAGAGCGCGTTCGATCCCCAGCTAAGCACTGTCTTCAATTTTTTCTCGCCCGGCGCCAGCGTCTCTCCGGACCACGGTGGCCGGCGGGGATGAACGACTGCGGTGACGCCCGCAGGAATGAGCGCTACTAGCAAGATCAGCACCGCCTGGCGAACCGGCTTCATTTAATGCGCGCGTAAGCATAGCGCGTCTGCGGATTTTGCTGTGGATAATTTGTGCGAATCAGAAGGGTTGCCCCGGCCTGTCGGCTGACATCCGTCGGTGTGATCTGAATCTCGTACTCTTTGCCAGGTTTTACCTCAGACAGTTCGGCTTTTATCGACGGGTTGTCGGATACGACAGACAGGATTTTTACGGGAGCATTATCAGCAACCGTCACCTCAATCTTTTTGGGATCCGGTTGCTCGCCGACCTGCCAGAAAACCGATTCGGGCTGAATGCTAATTTGATCTTCGATATCAACCACCAATCGCAAAACTATCGGCTTGTCTTTTGTCTCAGACGTGTTGACCAGGATCGCCTTCTCCTGCCTGCCGACGCGTCCGCCAAAGGTGAATTTCGCCTCGATCTCACCCGATTCGCCAGGCGCGTAATCTGTTTTCTTCAAGCTGGCTACGGTGCAACCGCATGACGTCTGGACGTTCCCTATCTTCACCGACTCCTTGCCGCTATTCGTAAACCGGTATTTTGCGACGATTGATTCTTGTTCGGGTTTCGCTTTGAAAGATTGTTCCGGCTGGTCAAAGACCAATTGCCCGTGTGCTGAGCCGGCGAAAATAGAGAGAAGTAGAATAAAAAACGAAGTCCTCATGTTGTGCTCTTCGGTTAGATCGGGGAGATCTTGAAAAGAAAACCACCGAGAGCACTCTTTCCACAAATTAATTTGCATGCCAAGCGTCGTCACAAGAGAGTTGATTGTGCTACTCTGCAAATAGGCGAAATACAGGTCCCATGTTTCAGATTGTGTTCAACGAGATCAGCGCAGCCGAAATAGCGCGTATTCCGATGGAACTTCAGTTCGAACTGCTGTCGCAATTCCAATTCCTGCCGCATGATCTTGAAAGTCTGGACCCTAAAGTATTCGGGATCATCGAGCGAGAGGGAAAGCGGCTCTATCGCTACAGAGCCAACGATTATCGCATTTATTTCGAACAAAGCCCTGAAGGTGTCCTTGTCCATCGGGTCCTCCATAAAAACACGATCAGGGATTTTCTTTTCCGTTCAAAGCTGCCTATGGCCGAAGACGATCAACTGCGCGAGAACGCCGGATTCTGGAAATTGATCGAGGAAGGCGAACAACGCAAAAAGTAGCTAGAATTCTTGAAAAGCAAAACTGGTCGCAGAAGAGTCAAGCGTTTTTTCAGTCGATAGATGGTTTTGCTTTTCAAGAATTCTATCCCAGTCTGAGGTGCGGCCTCGCTATGGATTTACTAACTAGTCTTGTCGGAAGCGAGCAAAACCGGCGCGAGGCTTTTCCGATCTGCCGAGACAAAATTTTCGTGGCTCACGCTGCGGTTACCGCTTTGCCTCGGGTTGTAGCAGATGCAATAATTCGCTACGCCGAAGAGAGCGCGGCCAATTTCGAAAATTTTTCCGAGCTCCTTAAATCGATTCAGGAGACCCGCGCGGCTGCAGCAAAATTGATCGGCAGCACGCAGGACGAGATAGCCCTTATCGGTCCGACATCGCTTGGGCTGAGCTTGTTCGCCAACGGGATTGACTGGCAACCAGGCGATGAAATCCTCTGCTACCTGGAAGACTATCCTGCAAATGTGTATCCGTGGCTCAATTTGCAGTCGCGTGGAGTGTCGATTCGTTTGCTACGGCCGGCCCAACTCGGGGCTATAACTTCGGACCTGGTGTCTGAGGCACTGACAACGAAAACGCGTCTGGTTGCTCTCGCATCTTGTAATTTCTTGTCGGGGTACCGAATTGATCTAAGCGCTATCGGGCAGATTCTGCGAGAACGCGGTATCTTGTTTTCAGTCGACGCGATTCAGACCCTTGGCGCCTTCCCCACCACAGTTGAGTATGTCGATTTTCTCAGCGCTGACGCTCACAAGTGGATGCTTGGACCCCTCGCAATCGGTATTGTTTACGTTCGAAAGGAATGCTTCGAGTTATGCCGGCCAACATTGCTCGGATCATGGAACGTGAAAGCTCCCGGGTTTATTGCTCAAGAGGAAATCGAATTTCAACCCACCGCCCAGCGCTATGAACCCGGCGCCCTGAACATGCTCGGAATTTTCGGCATGAAAGCCGGTATCGATCTGCTGCTCGAGATCGGCATTGATCGCGTTGCCGATCGCATTCGGATGATCAAATCGCGTTTGGCGGATGGTTTGCTACATCTGGGATTCAATATTTTAGGACCGGTGACCGGACCGAATGCCTCCGGGATCACAACGATTTGGGATTCAAAACGCAATATGCAGGCTCTGTTTGAGCGATTGACATCGGAGCAGATCATCTGTTCGGCACGCCAGGACCGTCAAGGCCGCCAATACATACGATTCAGCCCTCACTTCTATAATACAGAGGCCGAAGTAGAGCGGGTCTTGGATGTGATCGCTCGGACATAACCTTGGCATAACCTAGAGGGCGTCCGGTCCCTCGCCGTGCAAGGTGATAAAGGCTTTCTTGTGCCGGGGCAAGGCCCGTGTCGAATGGCGGGGTCTTTATCGGGTTCCGCGGCTGGACAAGGGACCGCAGCCCTCCAGGTCTGGAACGACCATCCAAGCCTTGATCATCGAATCTGGAGGGCGCCCGGTCCCTCGGCGCCGTGCAAGGTGATAAAGGCTTTCTTGTGCCGGGACAAAGGCCCGTGTCGAATGGCGGGGTCTTCATTGGGGTCCGCGGCTGCGAGGGACCGCAGCCCTCCAGGCTCGGGAAACCTCACTAGACTATGCTCTGTCGAATCTTCCGAGGTAAAGCAACGTCTGATATTCGAACGATACCGTCCCTTCTACCGCGCTCTCATTAAACAAGCGCTCCGCGGCAGCGAGAATATCTCGATGACCCGGTTCGCCGGCAAGAGGGACGTAAGACGAAGACAGCACTCTACCGACGAACGCCTCGCGACTGAGCTGTTGTGCGTTAGGGAATTTCTTCACAATCACCTCGCCCGGTTCAAAAAAAGCGCAAATGTCTTCCGCGTTCACGTTCCGATGATCGACCTGCCTATACTCGGGGGCTCTGTTTCTCAAAAGTTCTTCGTACTTCCAGCTGAAGGTCGAGGTGTCTACCTGCCGCTCATTCCAGATCAGAGCCGTCCATCTGCCTGGCCGGAGAATCCTCTGGAATTCCGGTTTCGCCTTTCCACGGTCAAACCAGTGAAATGCCTGCGCGCTGGTGATGAAGTCCACCGATCGATCCGGCAGTGACGTTGATTCAGCCGAGCCTTTCACACTGTGAAATAAGGACTCCGCGCTCAATGAACGTTCCGCCTCGCTTCGCATCGGGTCATTTGGTTCGATTGCATAGACTTCAAACCCGGCGCTCAGAAGCTGTTTTGTCAGAATACCTGTACCTGAGCCTATATCCGCAACAATGGCAGATTGCGGCGCAGCTGTACAGATAAACTCTAACATGGCACCTGGATACTGTGGTCGATACTTTGCGTAGTTATCGACCCTGTTTCCAAACCGCTCTGTCGGAGCTTTCATCGCCATAGATTTTCTTACTGAATCAGGACTTTACTGCTCGTTCAACATTCGCGATAGTGCGCCTCCTTAAAAATGGATCGGATCGGCATTGGTTTGGCAGGCCTGGGCAACGTTGGAGCGGGCGTTTACAAACACCTGATCCAGAACCGTGCCATTATCGGCGAGCGACTCGGCCTTGAACTCAGGGTTCACCGGGTTGCAGTAAAGAACCCGGAAAAAAATCGTGCTGTTTCGCCTCCCCCCGGAATCATCACTCGAAATTGGGAAGAACTGATAGAGGACCCGGAAGTTAATATCCTCGTTGAACTGATGGGCGGGATCGATGTTCCTTACGAGTTTACAATGCGAGCTCTGCAGGCGGGTAAGGTTGTCGTAACTGGGAACAAGGCGCTGTTGGCGGAACGGGGAGTTGAGATTTTTGAAAAGGCTGCCGAGAAGGGCGTCCCAATTTTCTTTGAGGCGGCGGTTGCCGGGGGAATTCCGATCATTAAATCGATTCGGGAAGGCTTTATCGGAAACCATATAGAGTCAATCCACGCCATCCTCAACGGGACGAGCAACTACATTCTTTCCCGGATGGCCCAAGAGCGGATGGATTTTCCTGAAGCATTGCGAGAAGCCCAGGACCAGGGATATGCAGAAGCGGACCCAGCTTTGGATGTCAATGGATGGGATGCTGCTCATAAGGCGATTATTCTGGCTTCGCTTGCGTACGGCTTCTGGGTGAAGACAAGTCAGATTCACGTCGCCGGCATTCAAGACGTTACGGCATCGGACATACGGTTTGCCGACAATTTGGGATATGGAATCAAGCTGGTAGCAACCATCCGCGCAACCCGGGACAGCTTCGTAGAGGTCTATGTTCACCCGACTCTGGTACCTAAGCAGCATGTCCTGGCTTCGGTGAACGGCGTATTTAACGCGCTTATGGTACGGGGCGATATTGTTGGCGACACCTTGTTCTATGGACGAGGCGCCGGTCAGGATCCGACGACCAGTTCAGTGATCAGCGATCTGGCTCAGGCAGCCATCTGGTATGACTCTGGCGGCAAAGCCTTTGGGTTCACACCCCACGGTCTATATGGAAAATGTGTGCCGATT
>Ga0306926_10009764_pt1 | contig 10577 bp, 6 predicted proteins | sample flu12Cox44000178_FD_203759 | JGI IMG/M metagenome (GOLD analysis project Ga0306926, IMG submission 203759) | Lab enrichment of tropical soil microbial communities from Luquillo Experimental Forest, Puerto Rico - flux8day.12C.oxic.44.000.178 (v2)... | ecosystem: Environmental > Terrestrial > Soil... | reverse complement strand
GCGTCGTCGTCGCTCAGCTGATAATTGGGCATGGTCGCCGTGGTGGCATAGGCCTGAGGATCCTTGATCCAGGCGAACACCCACTCACGCGAGGTCTTGTCGGCGATGTGGGCAAGCGACGGCGGATCGTCGTCGGGAGGAATCAAGGTTCCGTCCGGCCGCTTGATGGTGTGACAGTGTGTGCAGCCGTTGCTGGCGATAAGGTCGCGTCCCTGGTTCAGGAACGGCGTGCCGGTCAATTTCTCCAAATGGCATTGGCCGCAGCCGGCTTCGATGTATTTTGCGGGCAACAGCGGTTGCTCCCATTGTTCGGTGGCGTGATGCGCTTCTTGCACGGTGGTGGCGGCGCCCTGGCCGCGATGGCAGGTGGTGCAGCCGAACTCCGTGAGCGAGTGCGGGATGACCGGGTGCTTGCGGAACGCCACTGCGCTGACATCGGTGAGCGTTGCTTCCTTGATGCCGAGGTGGCAGGTGGGGCAGCGGTCGGTCACCTGCTGCTCAGGAATCCATATCTGCTGAATACCGCCCTGGTAATGCCGCGCGAGCGTTATGGCGTCGGCTCGCCCGCCGATGAGGTGCAAATATTGCTTTTGATAGCGATGCCACTGGCTGAAGTGGTTCTTCGCGGGTGCAATGGCAAGCAGCACGAGGAGAATGACGCTCGCGGAGCCAAAGGCGCGGGCGCTGTCGCCGAAGAAGAACTTCCAAATCTTGTTGAGCCTATTTGTCATGACGACCTAAGCCCTCCACGGCAGAACCCACGACCATCCCGGCCCGCGGAAGAAGGTTCCAACAGCAGTCAATACCACCAGTTCGAATAAGAACCATGTCATGATCCAAAACGAAAGCGGCTTGCGAACCAGCCAGCGGCGGAAACCGGTTGACGATTGCGGCTCCGCCTGTGCTGCCAGATACATGAATGCCGCAACAATTACAGTGGGGACCAGCGCCACCCAGACGCGAAACACCGCGAGAAAGACACAAAAGACAACGACCACGACGCCAAAAATCCGCAGACGCTTTGCCTTGTCGCGCACCCAAATGCCCTCGGCCTCAATGTTGATGTTGAAGTACGGAATGACTATGAGCGCCATGACCACCAGGCCAGGGACTAGAACGCCGGCTACGACGGGCGGGAAGTAGTGCAGCATCTCCTGCAGACCAAGGAAGTACCACGGCGCCTTCGCCGGATTGGGTGTGTGCATGGGATCGGCCAGGCCTTCCAACGGCGCGTCCCACAAAAGCGCAACAACCACCAGTGTGATGGCGAGCACTTCGATGGCCACCGCAGCGCGAAAGAAAACCTCGGGATAGGTCATAACCCGCTCTTCATCCTTCACTCGCACCTGCGGCGAAGTGCGCTTGGTGATAAAGGCGATCCGGCGGGGCGTCTTGCGCGCGTCGGAATCCAGACCTGCAACGAAATCTTTCGGAGTGTTCATTGGTTGCTCACCTCCGAGGAATGGTCACCGGCGTAGATACCGCCATCCTTGCGGATCCGCCAGAAATGTACTGCGAGGAAGAGAATCGCAGCCAGCGGCAGGATGACGCAGTGCAACACGTAGAAACGAAGTAGGGCGTTGGCATTGACGGCCGTGCCTCCCAGCATCAGGAAGCGAATCTTCGCGCCTATCAGCGGGACCGCCGAAGCGATGTTGCTGCCTACTGTGACCGCCCAATACGCAAGCTGGTCCCACGGCAGCAGATATCCGGTATAGCTGAGGAGCAACGTCAGCAGCAGCAGAATCACACCGATGACCCAGTTAAACTCGCGCGGCGTGCGATAGGCTCCTCGGTAAAAGACCTTGAACATGTGGGCAAACACCAGGAAGACCATGGCGTGGGCTGACCAGCGGTGCAGATTTCGCAGAAATACGCCCGACGACACTACGTATTGCAGGTCTTTCATGTCGGCGTAAGCCTGCGGCACCGAGGGATGGTAGTAGAGCATCAGCAGGACGCCGGTGATGACCAGGATCATGAAGGTCCCGAAAGTCAGAGCACCCAAGTACCACGTCGCGCTGAACTCCAGCGTGCGCTTGCGCGCCTTGATCGAGAAAAGGTGCAGGAAGACGTTCTGCTGCACCAAGAGCGACTTGTGCAAGTTGCTGTCGCCGGTACCGCCACGGAAAATCGAGCGCCAGATGCGGTTCTCGCGCACTTGGTCGATGAGTTGGTCCAGAGTATTCGCCATTCTTATACCCTCACCAGTTGCTTGATGGCGATGGCGTTGGAGCGGTCAACCATCAGGTCACCTTCGTCACTCAGCCACATGCGCAACCATGGAAGCGGCCGGGGCGCCGGGCCTTCAATCTTCACTCCATCCTTGTTGAATTTGCTGCCGTGGCAGGGACAGGCAATGACGCCCAGGTCCGGCTTGTAAGCAGTCAGGCAGCCCAGGTGGGTGCAGATTGCCGACAGGGCGAAAAATCCCCCCGCAGTACGCACCACGTAAATCGCGGTCTGCGGGTCCAGCGTCACTGAATCCGGAGTGTAGTGGTCAGGCTTGCCGGCATCGACGATGGGCGACGGCTCATACAGCACGTTGGGCGACAGATACTGGTACGAGAAGGCCGCTGTACCCAACGCGGCGACGGCGACGGAGCCGACACCGAGCTTGACGAAAAACTGTCGCCGGCTCATCTCCTCAGGGCTGTCTGGCGATGGCGTTCGCTTTGCGTCCTCAGACATAAAATCCTCACTGATACCTTCACTTCGGCGCTGCCGCACCTGCCGCGGCAGTTGGTTTCGGGCCATCAAAGCTCTGAATCGTGATCAGACCCGTCGGCTCCGACGGAACAAGATGGTAGGCCTCCATCGTGATGGTGTTGGCAGGGCAACGCAACGCGCACAGTCCGCACCGTATGCAACGGGTCTCGTCTTTTATCATTGCGGTTCCGGTGCTGCTGCCCAGTTCCTCGGGCTGAATTCCTTCCAGCTCGAAGCTATACGAGTCGCGATGCTTGGCGATGGCATCGAGCGCCATCGAGTCGAACTCGATACGATCCAGCGCAACCAGCTCGAGACAGTTCTCCGGGCAAACATCCACGCATCCACCACAAAGAATGCATCCCGTGCCATCGGTCTCGCTGCCTTCCAGAATGGTGTTGATGTAGCACTTCAGGCAGCGCTGTGCTTCGGCCATCGCTTCCTGTTCGTTGTAGGGCAGTTCGACCTCGGTCATGCCGGTGCGGCGATCGAGTGGCAGCATGGGGATAGCCTGGCGATGCAGGTTCATGTAGTCGGTCGCCATCTGCCAGCGATCGAGTACCTCGATTTGAATTTGCGGCGCCGGATGCTTGCTGCCGCGAAGAAACTCATCGATACCGACTGCCGCGCGCTTGCCATCGCCGACGCTGTCAATGATCAGCCGAGGCCCAAACGCGCAATCGCCACCGGCGAAGACCCCCGGGGCCGAGGTCATGAGGGTTTCGCGATTCACGCTAACCAAGCCTCGGGGTGAAATCTGTACCCCGTCTTCGGGCTTGAGGAAATCCAGGTTGGGCGCCTGTCCGATGGAGAGAATGATGGTGTCGCACTCAAACTGCGTTTCGCTGTTCTCGTAGAAGGCTGGATTGAAACGCCGGTTTTCGTCGAACACGTACCTGGTCTTCAGGCATTCCAGTCCAGTAACTCGGCCATCACGTCCCAGCACGCGCTTCGGTCCAAAGCCCGGATGTATGAGGATGCCTTCGGTTTCCGCCTCTTCGATCTCCTCCAGCGCTGCCGGCATCTCCTCGCGATGCTCGAGACAAACCAGCCCGACTTCGCGAGCGCCCATGCGCAGGGCAGACAACGAAATGTCCACCATCTCGTGCGTGGCCACAGCCTGCACGTTTTCGTCTGAGGGAGTGATGTCTTCCGGTGCGTCGTGTTGCCGTAGCAGCTCGCGGGCAGCCGACCGGGCGACGTCCATGGCGACGTTGCCGCCGCCGATGACCAGTACCTTTCTGCCGATGGTGAATTTGTAGCCGAGATTTACGTTGAGCAAGAATTCGATGCCGCGGTGAACACCGTCGAGGTCAACTCCCGGTATCGAAAGGTCGCGGCTGCGGTGCGCCCCGACCGCAATCAACACCGCGTCGAAGCCCTGGTGACGCAACTCCCCGACCGTGAAATCGCGGCCCGCGGCGGCGTTCAGGCGCAGCGTTATGTCTCCGGTCTCGAGGATCTCGCGCACCTGCGCTTCCACCACGCTCCGGGGAAGACGATATTCCGGGATGCCGAGATACAGCATGCCGCCCGCCACCGGAGAGGCTTCGAAGATAGTGACCGAATAACCCATCAGCGCCAGATCGTGAGCGGCCGACAATCCGACGGGACCGCCGCCGACAACCGCAACCTTGTAGGGGAGTTTGGCGGAGGGCTTGGTCGTGGGAGCGACGGGATGGCGCGACTCTGGTCCGTGGCGTTCCGTCAGGAATCGCTTCAGGGCGCGAATCGAGATAGGGCGATCAATCTCGCCGCGGCGGCAGGCCGTCTCGCACGGATGGGCACACACCCGTCCACAAATACTAGCCAGCGGATTGGGATCGCGCGCGAACCGGTAGGCTTCTTCAAACCGGCCTTCCCCGATTAGCGATACGTAGCGCCCAGCGTTGGTGTGCGCCGGGCATGCCATCATGCACGGAAAGTTGGTATTCAGCCACTCCCGGTCGACGGTCTTCTTGGCAAAGCGACTTAACATCAGCCCTCTTTGGCAACAGGTTCCCAGAGTCAAAACATTGGACAAGGGAGGGCGGTCCTCGGCGAGTCCGGCCTCGCTTGGTTCGTTACTTACTTGGAAAGGGCGAAGTCAGCTTTTCCGCTGCCGCCCGCAACTTCAACCGCCTTGGTCTGCGGCTTCATGCCTTCATGCCAGGCGACTACGTTGTACTTGCCGTCCGGGACGTTTTCGATCTTGAAGGCGCCGCTGGCGTCTGTTTCCGCAAAGAAAGGCGTCGGGCTGACCACGATGTAGCCCGACATTTCGGGATGCACGTTGCACAGCAACGGAACCACTCCGGGCGTGTTGAACTGGAAGGCGCGCTTCTCGCCTTTTGGCCAGGTCCCGAGGTTGTGGCCTTCCTTCTTGTTGCCGCTAATCGATGGCCAGAACACATTGTGCTGGACCGTATCGCTGTTCAGGAATTCGACCGTCGTTCCTTGCTGTACGACCATCAGGTGTGGATTGAACACCAGCCCCTTCTGGTCCATGACTGGCTTCTGTGTGGGCGGAGGAAAGGTCTTACCGGCAATGGCATCGACATAGACCACTGACTTTCCGGGCGAGACTTTTCCTTCGATAGTGCCGGCAAAGGCTGCGATTGCAAAAGCGAGAACCAGGAGGATCGTGAGTGAAAAACGGCGTGTCATGTGTGTCCCTTTCTTAAAGACTGATTTCGTTGAGTACCCTCTAGTAGGCAAATTCGAATCCCAAGACGAGCGTGTTGGTGTGAAACGAGTTGATGGCCATCGGTAGGCCGGTGATGGGATTAACGGCAAATTCGATCGATTGCGCCGGCCTGAATTGATACTCTGCCACCGCCTTGATGTTGGGGTGGATCAGGAACTGTACCGCCGGAGTGATGCGATTGCGGGTCGCCCTGTAGGCCCCATTAAAGGGTGAGCCGGTGAATCCACCGGGCACCAAAGCGTTGTGGTAGTCGGATTGCGAGTTGACCGCGTCATAGCGCAGCATCACGTACATCCACGGATACGCCAGCCATAAGGTGTCCACAAAGCCGCCGCTGAAAGTTGATGGCGAGCCGTGGACAAAGCCCACAGGCGCCGGTCCGAGCGGATCCACCGGCAATGGGATCAAGGCTCCGGTCGAGTCGATGGGCAAAAGGTTGTAGTCGTGGCCGTACATATACAGGCCGTTGAACTGCAGGTTGTGGTAGTTGAAGGTGAAGTTCCCGCCGACGCGGTAGAAGGGCTCGCGCGCGGTGACCACGACCGGCGTTCCCGCCACGGTCGCACCACTGAGGCGTTGCACCGAACGCCCGTAGAAGTAGTATGTTCCGAAGTTGAGGTAGGTGTGATCGTGCGGACCGCTCGGGCCCGCGGCCTGGATGGAGTTTCGGCTTTCCTTGTCTTTTTCCAGGTTGAAGCGGTAATTGAATGAGGCGTAGATGTCCTTGAAGTTGGCGTCGGACGCGACGCCCAACCCGCCATTGTTGCTGCCGGTGGCCTGCGGAACATATGGGCTGCCAGCGTTTGAGTCTTGCCCCACACCGCTGGTGTTCTGATTGATGAACGCGATGGAATAGTTGTAGCCACCCGTGTGCCTTCCGCCGCTGAACTCAATTCCCTGTCCAGAGCCGGCGAAGGTGTAGTTGTTGGTAATGAATTGTTGGTTGAACGCCGGATTGACGACGCCGACATTGGCCTGAGTATAGATGTCATACGGACTGACCCAGATCGACAGCGCCTGGGTGAACGGTATCTCCAGTTCGAACTGGCCAGCCTTAAAGTTCAGCGCAGAGTCGGGGAGTTTCAGGAACCGGCCAATATTGACGAACTTTAGATACGCCTGGCCCAGTCCGCCGCTGCCGTTCGCGCCGGACACGCTGATGTCGTCATCCACCCAGAAGGCCACGTCGCTGCCAAAGTTGCCGGCGGTGAAAATGCTGAACAGACCGGTCTGAAAATCAGCCGTCGGAACGAAGGGACCGACTGTCCCCGGCGGCAACAGGTCGTTATACCGATTGCGATTGCCGCCGGTGAACTGCAGATAGTTGTTGTAGCGCAGTCCAATGGGCGGCTGGCCAGGAATAGTGCCCGGCCAAATCGCCTTGGGCCACAATTCCGCGTTGGCCGGAGCTCCCAGCATCACCGGCGGAATCTTCAGCATCGACTCGTCGTCCTTGGGGAACTTGAAGCCGGCATCCTTGAAGGCCTTGCCGAAATCGTTGAGCTTAGGAAAATCAATATGGCAGGTGCTGCAGCTCGTGCCGTACATCCTTGAAAACGCAGGAATTGCGAGGCTTTTGCTCGCGCTGAAGGTAATCAGCGTTAGCCCAAAAAGCAGCCACAACCGCTGAATCCAGGGCAACCAATACCTCTGCATGTCGGTCCTCCTCAACAATTCGTGAAACTTGAAATGTGGCGCGCCTGCTATTGTTTGCGTACTAACAAGGTTGTATCGATTGAGTGGGAGTATTGAATTTCGGTGAACTGTTGGCAGTGATAGGTGTCACAGCGCTTGGTGACAGCCACACATCGCGTGAGAAACGAAGCTCCAGTCCGCAATCATCTTGCCCTGTCGCAGGTTTTTGCTCCAGTCACAACGAGATTTCCGGCAGGGCGTGTGGACTCTCATACCGGCACAGAAGATCGGGCAGGTCAGATGCAATCCTCACGCCGTCGTCTGTTGAGCCGGGAGCCTCACCCTCAGCCGCAGCGTTCCCGCACCCCCATCACCGAGTGCAGCGCCAAGCTGCCGCCGTCGACTGCAAGCCCTAAATCCATCAAGAGCAAGCCACTCCTATCATTGCGCATGAGCTTGGGCCCGATGGAGCGAGCGCGGCAGCCGATAATGGAGAGCCAGGGGCAAGCGCCTGATTTTTCCGTTAGCGCGCCCTAGTTCAAATCGGGAACGTGCAAGGAAATGGGCGAAGAAATGCCGCGTAGCTACCCTCTTTGGGTGATTTTTATAGTGGTTGGCAAATGTTATTTCTAAATCCAGCGACTCATTATCTTTGATTCGTAGGTTTGGAAATCGCGGTGTGGTATAGGTTCGTCACACTCAGAATAATGCCAGTACGGTGATTTGCTGCGCGGCTGCATGTGCGTGTAATTGCATCCGGCAGACACTGACTTTTGTGGCGCATAGACCCTGAACCAAAGCGCCTAGAGAATGACCGCTATAAGGTTGCCGGCAGCCGGTAAGAGCTTGCTGGTTGCAGCTCATCTGATGAAATATCGGCCGCGCGCCAAAGCGCTTGGCGCGCGGGCAGCTGCGTGAGAGGTTAAATTCTTGCTGCTCTGGGGGGAGTTTGTGGGCACGAAACGAAAATCGAATGACGACACCGAAGTCTACAGACGTCAGGCCGTTATCTGCAAAGCTTTCGCAAATCCTACTCGCCTGCATTTAATCGAAATGCTGACGCGTGGCGAGCGGTGGGCGTCTGAACTGCAGGAGGGACTGGGAATTTCTAAGGCCAACCTGTCACAACATCTCGCGATCTTGAAGTCAGCGGGAGTGGTTTCGACGCGTCGTGAAGGCAAACAACTCCACTGCGGTATTGCCATGCCGGAAGTGAAGCAGGCGACTGCGGTGCTTCGCAACATGCTTAAGGCACAAGGGAAAGAGAGTCGTCGCTGGTCGTAATTCGGCGGCGCTGAGCGCCGGGAGCATCCGGAAACTTCCGTCCGGGCCTAAGACGAGGCGACGCAGGTCCCCAGACCGCCTTCCCATGTCTTAATACTTCGCTAGCGGGCCTTAAGTCCTGGCCTTCAGCAGCCGGTGCCGTGCGCTTCGGCAGCCCTGTCGCACTGATCCCACCAGTTACACTGGTGAGCGATGGCCCGCTCCAGCATCCTGGAATACCTCGACAACTTTCGTCTTCATGCCGGGGAGTCCGCCTATGTTTTCCGTCGCGGCTACCGCGTGCAGCGCTGGAGCTACGGAGAGGTGCTCCAGAATGCGTTTCGATTTTCGCGTGCGCTCGAGGGGCGTGGGATAGGTAAGGGCGACAAGGTCCTCATCTGGGGCGAGAATTGCGCGGAGTGGGTCATTGCTTTCTTCGGCAGCCTGTTGCGCGAGGCGATCGTCGTTCCCATCGATAAGATTGCGACGCCGGACTTTGCGGCGCGGGTTGCGCAACAGGTGGACGCTAAGCTGTGTATCGGCTCCTTACACAATGCGGTTGCGGGTGTCGCGCACCTTGAATTGGAGATGTTGCGCGGACAACTCGCCGGCTTCTCGGACGCCCCAGTTGTTGCGCCGGAAGTGGCGCGCGATGACATTGTGGAGATCGTCTTCACTTCAGGGACTACGGCGGAACCGCGCGGCGTAGTCATCACCCACGGCAACATCCTGGCCAACCTGGAGCCGCTGGAGCGCCAGATCGGCGAGTACCCGAAGTACGAGCGCATCTTTCACCCTTTGCGCTTTCTCAATCTGCTGCCCCTCAGCCACGTCTTTGGTCAGCTCCTGGGAATCTTTCTGCCGCAATTGTTGGCCGGAACCGTACTGTTTCAGGACACACTAAACCCCAGTGAGGTGATACGAACAATCAAAAGCGAGCGCGTCTCGGTGGTGGTTGCCGTTCCCCGGTTGATGGAGTCACTCAAAGACAAAATCGAACGCGACATGGAGGCTGCGGGCCAGGCCGATTGGTTTCGGAAACAGTTCGAAGCGGCCAGGGACAAGCACTTCGCGAAGCGTTGGTGGCGCTTTCGCAAAATACACCATCAGTTTGGCTGGAAGTTCTGGGCGTTCATCTCGGGCGGAGCGGCGCTCGATCCCGATACGGAAGAATTCTGGCGGCGGTTGAGCTTTGTCGTGATCCAAGGCTACGGGCTGACGGAAACCACGTCGCTGATTTCGTTGAACCATCCCTTTCGGACCGGCAAACGCTCGATCGGCAAGCTTCTGGAAGGCCGCGAGATGAAGCTCGACGAGAACGGCGAGATCCTGGTGCGCGGCGCCAACGTCGCGGCTGGATACTGGCAGGGCAAGCAACTAAAGCCGGTGCTCGGCGAGGACGGCTGGTTCCACACCGGCGACCTCGGCGCGCTCGACGAGGGGGGCAACCTTTACTTCAAGGGTCGGAAGAAAAACGTCATCGTGACACGCGAAGGAATGAACGTCTATCCAGACGACCTGGAGGCCGTGCTGCGCCAGCAACCGGAAGTGCGCGATTGTGTGGTGGTCGGGTTGGAGCAGGGCGGCAACGCAGAGCCTTGTGCTGCACTTTTGCTGCGCGATGCTGCGGACCCGGCGGCGGTTGTTGCGCGGGCGAACGAACCCCTGGCCGAGTTTCAGAAGATGCGACGGTGGCTGGTGTGGCCTGATCAGGATTTCCCCCGCACTCCCACCCAGAAGCCAAAGCTCAACTTAATCCAGCAGGCAGTGCAGCAAAGGTTTTCGTCAACTGCGGCCACGGCTCCAGCGCAAGGTGGTCTGGCAGATCTCATCACCCGCATCACCGGCCGCGCCTCCGGCGCGCTCGCATCCGATGCCAAGCTGGAAGGCGAGCTGAACCTGAGCTCCATGGACCGGGTGGAGTTGATGAGCGCGCTGGAAGACCGCTACCAGGTCGATTTGAGTGAGGCCAATTTCGCGCAGGCGAGTACCGTGGGCGAGTTGCAGCGAATGCTGCACGAACCGCAGCGCACCCTGCAGAGTGGATACCACTACCCGCGCTGGGCCCAACACTGGCCGGTGACCTGGATTCGTAGCTTCTTTTACTACCTGCTGTCGCTACCGGCTACGCTGATCATGGCCCATCCCAAGATCGTGGGTCGCGAAAACCTCGAGGGCGTCGATGGTCCGGCCCTGATCACGTGCAACCACGTTACCTACATCGATATCGGCTTGGTGCTGATTGCTGTGCCGCCGCGTATCCGGCACAAGCTCGCGGTGGGCA
>Ga0306926_10009763_pt1 | contig 10577 bp, 10 predicted proteins | sample flu12Cox44000178_FD_203759 | JGI IMG/M metagenome (GOLD analysis project Ga0306926, IMG submission 203759) | Lab enrichment of tropical soil microbial communities from Luquillo Experimental Forest, Puerto Rico - flux8day.12C.oxic.44.000.178 (v2)... | ecosystem: Environmental > Terrestrial >... | reverse complement strand
CATCAAGGCGCTCTGCGAAAAGGTGCGCGCCGGGGCGGCATTGATCGAGGACAGCACTCTTGAGATGCGGGCGCGCGTTGCTCGCGGCCTGCAACGGCTCGCGCGACATCACGGGCGCCGAGGCGAAGCTGGAACCTGTCTGCAATTGACGTTGTCGCACACCGAGCTTGGAAATTACGTCAGTCTCTCCAGGGCCAACGTCAGCCGGCAGCTCAGTCAGCTGCGGGAAGCCAACGTCATCACGATCGAGGCTGCACACATCGTCATCCTCGACGAGGATGGGCTAGCTGAGATTGCCGGCGCCGCCTACCCTAAGGACTAAGCCTGAAGGCCGGATCGCCGCACCTGCCGGGGCAAGCACCCAGTCACAACGCGGAAGGGCCACAATCCAGGGGCCACAATCCAGGGGCCACAAACACCCAGGGGCCACAAACACTTTGGGGCGCCATGCGCTGCCGCATCGCGCCCCAAAGCTCCCGCACACGGCTGCAAAGTCATCAAGGCGCAAAAGGACCGAAACCGGTCTTGCCCGCTATTGCAGCCGCACCAAACATAGGCGTAACTGGTCGGGGTTTACTGTGCTCTACAGCACAGCTAGAAAATAATTTTATGGACGAAGGCGACACGGCCACAGGCATCCGCAGTCAGGGAGCCGGCGAGCATTGACGTGCGCGAGCGCTGGCAAGCCCGAAAGGGACCGGTACACGCTAGCGGGCGAGACCGGTCCCCCGTTCCGACAGGCCGGTGCGGGGATTAGCCTGCCGGTGGGGACGTTATAGCCTGGGAAACCGTCCTGCCTAGCAAAAATCTGCACACCGAAGGTCGATTGGGGCCCGAGCGCCGCAACGGTGCCGATCTTGCGGATTGGCGCGCGATCGCCCGGCGCTGCTCTCAAGACTGCCGCGCGCGATGGATGGCAAACCGGGCGAGGGCGCCGCGGGTCTGGGCTCCCAGGGCAATGCCCAGGACCCAAGCGAAGGCGGCGAGCGTGAACGGAAGGACGAGGTGGGCGGATTTCAACATCAAGGCGTCGGCGACCACGATGGCGAAACTGACCACACGCCAATCGAGCACGTCGAACCGTCGCGCTTGAAAGCGCCATCCGAGCGCGACCGCTAGGGCCGCCAATCCGGCCAGAAAAATGCGCGCCGCAAAGGGCGTCAGCTTCGCATCGATGAGTTCCGCCGCCATATGCGCATGGATCTCCGCACCGGTCATCTCGGTGGCGATCGAAAGAGGGGAACTCGCCGGCGATGATAACGACCCGGTCCTTGAGGCGGGTGCAAAAACGTGGGTCCGCCGTGTGCCGGCGGCGACAGCCATGCGATGCGATCGGGCGTCAGGATGAGCTTTGACGGACACTTGTGCTGCATGCTGGGTGTGCTGCATGCTGGGCCCCCACCCGCTTGCCCAGCAACCTCGCCACTTAAGGCCTGCCGCGCGTCGCCCTTAGAGCCCCACGATACCGAATTCGGTAAACGGGATGAACGTGACCCGATCACCGGGCTTCACCTCGACCACCTCTTCCGGGATGTCGATGAGCCCGTCGGCCGCGCGCAGGCCGCAGATGAGGCCAGAGCCGTCGCGGGCGAATTTGTCGACGGCGAGGCCGTGCGGGCTTGGGCGCAGAATGCCGCGCCAGAATTCGCGGCGTCCCAGCTTGCGCGCGGGGACGGCGAACAGCGCCGGCAACTCATAGCGGCGCGGCTCCGGCCACTCCGCCCCGCCCAGGCGTCGCAACAGCGGCCAGCCGTAGAGCAAAAAGCATACAAACACCGCCACCGGGTTGCCCGGCAGCCCAAGCACTACAGCATCGCCGATTTGTCCAAACGACATGGGCCGGCCGGGCTTGATGGCAAGCTGCCACAGATGGCGTTTGCCGAGCGCGTCAAGGGCGGTGACCAGGTGGTCTTCCTCGCCGCGACTGGCACCGCCGCTGGTGATGATGACGTCGAAGCGCTGCGCCGCCTCGTGCAGCGCTTCCTGTACGGCGTTGAGATCGTCGGGCAGCACGCCGAGATCGACGGGCGTCGCGCCCGCGTTGGCGATGAGCGATGCAAGCATCGGGGCGTTGGCATCGCGCACCTGGCCCGGCTTCAGGGGTACCCCGGCGCGCACCACCTCATCCCCGCTCGAGACGACGGCGACCCGCAGGCGACGGAAGCAGGCGACCTCGCCGAACCCCAGGGAGGCGAGCGCGGAGAGATCCTGGGGCCGCAGCACGGCACCTGGTGCCAGCACCGTTTCTCCCTCCTTCACATCTTCGCCCGCCCGGCGCACGTTGGCGCCCCGTTTCAGGCCGGCTGGGATGTTCACGGCGGCCCGGCCGTCGATCTCACCGCTGCGCACGTCCTCCTGCATGACGACGGTGTCGTGTCCTTCGGGCAGCATGGCACCGGTGAAGATGCGTGCGGCCGTCCCGGGCGCGGCCCTGCCCGCAAGACCATGGCCTGCAGCCGCCCGCCCCTCCACCGTGAGCGTGGCTCCAGCGGTCGTGTCATAGTCGGCTGCCGCAAACGCGTAGCCATCGACCGCAGCGTTGTCATGGGCCGGCACCGGGTGGGGTGCATGCGCGGACGCGGCGAGGATCCGCCCGGCGGCTTGCGTCAGCCCGACGCGCTCCACCCCCACCACCGGCCGCACCCGCGCCTTCAGGATTGCCAGCGCCTCGTCGTGGCGCAGCCGCCTGCGGTCGTGGGCAAAGCAGTCGTCCTCAAGCTTGTGTTCGAGTGCGGCCATGGTGCGCAAATATAATCACAAGCGTGCGCGCGCGCCTACGCTCGCGGCCACAGGGCAGCTCGGGAGGCGCCACCGGCGCGTAGAGGACGGCCAGCGAGCCGTCCGGTCCCGGGCGGGCGCATCGGCCGTCCAGGATCAGTGCTTGGTTTCGCCCGCAGGCATCTCGCCCACCTCAGCCTCGTTGGCAGGGCGCGCCGGGGCCGTCCCAACCAACGTCTGGGTCGCAGGATCCTTGAGCTTCTGCTCGAAGCGGCGATAGCTGATGGGAATGGCGGCAAGATAGAGCAGCGTGAGAAGTGTCAGGGTGCCGTAGGGATAGGTGACGAGCAGCGCCACCAGTGCGGCTGCTCCGACAAAGATCGGCAGCACGAACTCGCGCGCGATGCGCTCGCCCATGAGCTTGCCCGAAAAGGTCGGGATGGTCGACACGAGCAGGGCTGCCATGGCCGTCGTGTAGAGCGCGATCAACCACGGCCAGGTGCGCACCTCAAACAGGCCCAGGCCGTCGAGGTAGAGCGGCAGCAATACCGTGATGGCCCCCGCAGGCGCCGGCATGCCCGTGAAATACTCCGACTGCCATTTCGGCTTCTCCACCTCCAGCATCGTGTTGAAGCGCGCAAGCCGCAAGCCAGTGGCGAGCGCGAACACTAAGGCGACGATCCAGCCAAAGCCGCGCGGCAGGCCACCCAGGCCCCACACGAATAGGATCACGGCTGGAGCGACGCCGAAGTTCACGAAATCGGCGAGGCTGTCAAGCTCGGCACCAAACCGCGATTGTGCCCGCAGCGCGCGCGCCAAGCGGCCGTCGACGCCGTCGAGCAGGGCGGCGATCACCACGAGCGCGATGGCGTATTCGTAGCGTTGCTCGATGGCCATGCGGATGGCCGTCAGTCCCGCGCACAGGCTAAGCAGCGTGAAGAAGTTGGGCACCAGCATGCGCACGGGAATCTTGCTGTGGCGGAAGAGAAGCCGACGGTGTCGGCGCCGCTCTTCCTCTTCCAGTCTGGGTAACAGGTGGTCCATGGCCAGCCTCTGCTTTGGTGCGTGGTCGCTATTGCAGGCGCGCCTCGCGCTCGGGCTCCGACGATTTAAGATCGGCGAGGACGGTTTCCCCGCCGACGGCGCGCTGGCCCACCGCGACGAGCGCGCCACGGTTGGGCGGAAGGTAGAGATCGACGCGTGAGCCGAAGCGGATGAGGCCGAGGCGCTCACCGACACCGATGCGGTCGCCCTCCTTGACGAAGGTGACGATGCGCCGCGCGATCAGGCCGGCGATCTGCACGATGGCGATCTCGCTGTCGGGGCCGGTGTCGATGACGATGCCGCGGCGTTCGTTTTCCTCGCTCGACTTGTCGGCGGCGGCGTTGAGGAAGCTGCCCGGCACGTAGATGGAGCGGACGATATGGCCCGCCGCAGGCGCGCGATTGATGTGCACGTCGAAGATCGACAGGAAGATGGAAATGCGCACGCGCAAGGCTTCGCCCAGTCCGAGCTCCACGGGCGGACGCACGCGCTCGATGGCGCAAATGCGCCCATCCGCGGGCGCGATGATGAGCCCCTCGCGCAAGGGCGTGACGCGCGGCGGGTCACGGAAAAAGTAGGCGATCCACGCGGTCGCGAGCACCGCCAGCCACGCCAGCGGTGGCCACAGCAAGAACAGCAGCAATGCGATGCCCGCGCCGATGGCGACGAATTTGATGCCGTCGCCATGGATGGGCACAATGGCATCGCCAATGGTATCGAAGAGGCTGTGACGCTCGGCCACGCGATCTCCTCAGGTGCGACAAGGGCCCAACGCGCCCATCACGGGCTGCAGCAGGCGCCGTCCGTTCGGTCGTCCTGCGAGCTGCTGGCATCTCTTGCCGTCGACTTCATGGCACGCAATGCGGGTTTAGCAGGGCGGTGCGCCCTCATTGTACCGGTACGGCGACGAACCTGAGGCCGCCCTTGCCGTCCTCAAGGCGCAGGAGCACGGCCTTGCGCCCGGCCTTCTTCACCTTGTCGACGCTTTTGACGATGTCATCGAGCGAGGTCACCGCGTCCTGGGCCACCTCAACGATCACATCACCAACTTTCACGCCGCGCTCGGCAGCCGGGCTCGCCGGATCGACCTCCAACACGATCACCCCCTTCACGTCCTTGCCGAGGTTGTGCTTGGTGCGCAGCTCGTCGGTGAGCGGAGCAAGCAAGAGGCCGATGAGCGAAGAGCGCGAGGCAGGCGCCGCCTTGTCGGCGTCCTTCTTGCCCTTGCCTTTCTTCGGGGCCTCCTTCGCGGCGGTCTTGACGGGCTCATCCTCCTCCGTCAGTCGGCCAACGGCCACCTTCAAGGTCGTGCGCTCGCCCTTGCGCAAGAGCTCGACGTCGACGTCCTTGCCGATCGGCGTTTGGGCGACGAGGCGCGGCAGGCCGCGCATGGAGGTCACCTCCTTGCCGTCAAACCTCAAGATGACATCGCCATCCTGGATGCCGGCCTTGGCGGCGGGACTTTCGGGCGTGACGGTTGCCACCAGCGCACCGGTGTTTTCCTTGACGCCGTAGGCCTCCGCCAAATCCTCCGTGATCGACTGGATCTTGACCCCGAGCCAGCCGCGGCGGGTCTCGCCGAATTGCCGCAGCTGATCGACAACGACCATGGCCGTGTCCGAGGGCACGGAAAATCCGATGCCGATCGAACCGCCGGAGGGCGAGATGATGGCAGTGTTCACGCCGATGACCTCGCCGTCCATGTTGAACAGAGGGCCGCCCGAGTTGCCTTTGTTGATGGAGGCATCGGTTTGAAGGTAGTCGTCGTAGGGCCCCGAATTGATGTCGCGCTGCTTGGCCGAGATGATGCCGACGGTGACCGAACCCCCAAGACCGAAGGGGTTGCCGATGGCCATGACCCAATCACCGACCTTGAGTTTGTCTGAGGAGCCAAAGCGCACCGAGGGCAGCGGCTTCTTCGGTGTCACCTTGAGCAGCGCCAGATCGGTCTTGGTGTCCTTGCCCAGCACCTTGTCGACCTTGAGCTTGCTGCCATCGTTGAAGTTGATGGCGATCTCGTCGGCGCCATCAATGACGTGATTGTTGGTGACGACCAGGCCCTCCTTGCCGTCGATGACGAAGCCAGACCCGAGCGAGGACACCTTGCGGTCGGCAGGCGACTTGCCGCCCTTGCGGTTGAAGAAATCCTCGAAGAACTCCTCAAAGGGTGCGCCTTTGGGTACGCGCGGCAGCGGCGCCCCCTCGGGTCCCTTCACGGTCTGGCTGGTGGAGATGTTGACCACCGCGTCGAGCAGCTTCTCAGCCAGTGGCGCGACGCTGGTGGGGCCATAGTGGCCGGACGGCTGGGGCTGCGTCTGTGAGGCGGCCGGCACCAGCGCCAACAAGAACCCGGCTGCGCCGAGAACGGCGGTGTGGGCAACGCGGCGGCCCGCCGCCGCGCCTCCCCAATTGGGGCGACGGGAGGGCGTCTTCGATTGCAGAGGCCCGCTCATGGCCAAGTCTCCTAACCGCTCGCGTGCAAGCTCGATCCTAGCGACGACACTGGAGCTAGTGGCAATCGAGGCACTCATGACAAACCGCTCAAACTCCCAACCTTCGCAGTGCGTTCTTCAGCCGCGCATCAGCCACACGATCACGAATCCAGCCGCTACCGCCACGGCTCCGGCAGTCCGCAGCGACCGCTCGGGCGTGTGCGCCGCCGTAGCCAGAAGCTTGAGACCCAGCTGCGGTGCGGCCGCCCACAGCAGGCCCTCGATGACCAGCACGAGCCCGAAGGCAACGACAAGATCGCTCATCGTTTCGGTTGCGCACCGGTGCTGCCGTTGCCCAGCGGGTTGGTGAAATACTTGAAGAACTCGCTGTCGGGCGCCAGCAGCATGCGCGTGTCGCCTGCCTTCATGCCCTGTTCGTAGGCCTGCATCGAACGATAGAACCCGAAAAAGTCGGGATCGCGGCCGAACGCATCGGCAAAGATGCGATTGCGCTCCGCATCGCCCTCGCCGCGCGTGCGCTCGCCCTCGCGCATGGCTTCCGCCTTGATGATGGTGACCTCGCGATCGGCGTTGGCCTTGATGCGGCTGGCAGCGCCCGTGCCTTCGGCGCGGAATTCGGCCGCCTCGCGCTGGCGCTCGGCCCGCATGCGGTCGAAGATGTTCTTGGAATTTTGCTCGGGAAGATCCGCGCGCTTGATGCGCACATCGACCACTTCGAGGCCGAACTCCTTGCCTTCGTCGTTGACCTGCTGGGCGATGCGCTTCATCAGCGCCTCGCGCTTGTCGCGCACGACGTCCTGGAAGGTCGAACCGCCGAGCACGCGGCGCAGAGCCGATTCGATGATGGGCCCCAATCGGGAGCGCACTTGGCGCTCGTCGCGCACCGATTGATAAAACAGCAGGGGATTGGTGATGCGGTAGCGCGCAAATGCATCGACCACGATCCGCTTCTGATCCGACGCGGTCACCTCCTGCGGCGCGGTGTCGAGGTCGAGAATGCGCTTGTCGAAATATTCGACCGTCTGCACCACCGGCACCTTCCAGTAGAGCCCGGGCTCGTTGATGATCGTCACCGGCTTGCCGAATTCGAGCACGATCGCCTGCTCGTTCTGGTGCACGATAAACATCGCGAAGTAGGTGACTGCGGCAGCAGCACCGAAGACCACGACGATGACGGCAAAGAGCGCTCTGAGCATCAGTTGCTCCCTCCGCTCTTCTTGTTGCTCGGCAGCTGGTCGAGCGGCAGGAAGGGCACCACGCCCTGCCCACCCTTGCTGTCGAGAATGATCTTGTCCGTACCGCCGAGGATACGCTCCATGGTCTCAAGGTACATGCGCTTGCGCGTCACTTCTGGGGCCTTCTTGTACTCCTCGTACACCTTGAGAAAGCGGGCCGTCTGGCCGGTCGCCTCGGCGACCGTTTGTTCCTTGTAGGCGCGAGCGGCCTGCAGAATGCGCTCAGCTTCGCCGCGCGCCTCCGGAACGATGCGGTTGGCGTAGGCGAAGGCCTCGTTTTGCAGCCGTTCCTTGTCGGCGCGGGCCGCCTGCACGTCGCGGAAGGCGTCGATCACCTGACTTGGGGGGTCCACCTTTTGCAGTTGAACCTGATCGACACGCACGCCCGAGCCGTAGAAGTCGAGCACGTCTTGCATCAGCTTTTGCACGGCCTGTTCGGTCTTCTGGCGCGCTTCGGTAAGGATGGGCTGAATGTTGTTCTGGCCGACCACCTCGCGCATGGCGCTCTCGGCCACCTCTTTCACGGTGATCTCGGGGTTTTGAATGTTGAAGAGATAATGCTGGGCGTCCTTGATGCGCCAGAAGACGACGAAATCAACATCGACGATGTTCTCGTCACCCGTCAGCATCAGGCTCTCCTCGGGCACGTCGCGCACGGACCCGTAGCCGCGCGCGCCCTGGCCCGTGCGCATGCCGATCTCGATGATGTTTTGACGTGTCACCTTGGGCAGGCGCACCTCCTCGATGGGGTAGGGTAGGCGGAAGTGCAGGCCCGGCGGTTCGCTGCGGATGGGCTTGCCGAAGCGCATGACAACGCCAAGCTCATCCGGGCTCACCTTGAACGTGAAAGCGAAGAAGGCAACGACCGCGGCGATGCCCACAGCAATGAGGAAGACGAAGGATCCCGGCAGACCCGCGCCGCCGGGCATCACCTGTTTGAGCTTGTCTTGGCTGCGCTTCAACAGCTCCTCAAGGTCGGGCTGATGATGGGGGCCACCAGAGGGTCCTTGCCCCCAAGGCCCGCCGCCTCCACTGCCTCTGCGGCCACCGCCGCTTTGATTACTCCAAGGCATACACCTAGCCCTTCCGGGGTCGCTGCGCTGGTTGCACCCTGTGGCGCTCCGCCCTCCGCGGTGCGTCGGGATCGGAACGTTTAGCACCCCTTGGTTTCTGCTTAGAAAAACCGCCTGCCGTGTCGCTTATAGGGCACCCACATGGTGCGCGCAAATGCCCAGGCCGCGATCGCTCATATGGGATCGAGGGCGAGCTTGCGCCATAGGCAGGCGCATCAACCTTGCCGATCCAACACGATGAAATCGGCCGGGAATTGGTCGTTGGGGCCCTGGACCATCGGCGCGCGCTGGGTCTCGCGCCAGGCCGGCGGGCCGGGGGGGTCGAAGCGCGCATCCCCGGCTGGGGTGGCGTGGACCCGGGTGAGGTGGATCCGCTGCGCCCGGCCCAGAGCGCGACGGAAGATCTCCTCGCCGCCGATCACCATGACTTCGCCCACCCCATGCTTGGCGGCCAGCCGCTGCCCGAGCTCCAGGGCCTCCTCGACCGCGGAGGCCACATGAACCCCGGCTGGGTGGAAGTCGGGCTGATGGGTGACGATGATGTTGTCGCGCCCGTCGAGCGGCTTGCCGATCGATGCGTAGGTCTTGCGTCCCATGACGACGGGTTTGCCCAGCGTGAGCTGGCGAAAGCGCCTGAGGTCCGACGCCAGCCGCCACGGCAGCTGGCCCGCCCGGCCGATGACCCCGTTCTCGGCGACGGCGACCACGAGGACGATGCGGGGCGCGAGGCTCAAACCGCCACCTCTGCCTTGATGTGGGGATGCGGGTCATAGCCCGACAGAGCGAAGTCCTCGTAGCGGAAGGCGAAGATCGAGCGCACGTGTGGATTGATCTTCATGCGCGGCAGCGGCCGCGGCGTACGGGTGAGTTGCAGATCGGCCTGCTCGAGGTGGTTGAGATAGAGGTGGGCATCGCCCAAGGTGTGAATGAACTCACCTGGGGCCAGCCCCGCCGCCTGCGCCATCATCATGGTCAGCAGGGCGTAGCTGGCAATGTTGAACGGCACGCCCAGGAACACGTCGGCCGAGCGCTGGTAGAGCTGGCACGAGAGGGAGCCCTCCGCCACATAGAACTGGAAGAGGCAGTGGCAGGGAGCCAGTGCCATGTCGGGGATATCAGCGGGATTCCAGGCCGTGACGATCATGCGCCGACTGTCGGAGTTGGTCTTGAGCGTCTCAATCACGTCTCGGATTTGGTCGATCTGGCGTCCATCCGGCGTGGCCCATGACCGCCACTGCTTGCCGTAGACCGGGCCCAGGTCGCCGTTCGCGTCCGCCCACTCGTCCCAGATCGAGACACCGTGGGCGCGGAGGGATTTGGTATTGGTCTCGCCGGCGAGGAACCAGATGAGTTCGTGCACGATCGATTTGAGGTGCACCTTCTTGGTGGTGACGAGCGGGAAGCCATCGGCCAGCGAAAAGCGCATCTGGTGACCGAACACGCTGAGCGTGCCGGTGCCGGTGCGGTCGCTCTTGCGGACGCCTTCGGTGCGCACGCGGCGCATGAGGTCGAGATAGGGCTGCATGAGTTCTTAGGATAGTCCGATTCGCCGGGCGGGGGCTCACGTTGGCAGCGGCACGTGACGCAGCACCAGCACGATGAGCGCATTATAAAGCCCGTGACAAAAGATTGGCACGCGCAGGCTACCCGTTCGCCACAACAGCCAGGAGAAGAAGAGGCCGATGGTGAACACCTCGGCAATGCCCGCCAGCGAGTAGCCCGCGTGCAGCGCGGTCCACAGCCCGCTCGTGATCAGCGCACCGCCGGCAAAGCCCATCCGCGAGCGCGCGAGCGCGGAGAGCAGAAAGCCGCGGAACAGCAGCTCCTCAGAGAGCGGTGCGCCCACGCCCACCACCAGCAGGGCGAGCGCCCACTGCTCGCCGAAGAGGCGCACGAACGGGCGCAGATCGGCGTACATGTCCTGGGGCAGAAGGGTATATTGAACGGCGCTCACGGCAAGCTGCAGGACGGCCATCAACAGGATGGCCCACAGGTAGACCAAGGCCGGCCCCGGCGATCGCAACGAAAGCACGTCACGCACCCGACCGCCAAAG
>Ga0306926_10009761_pt1 | contig 10578 bp, 10 predicted proteins | sample flu12Cox44000178_FD_203759 | JGI IMG/M metagenome (GOLD analysis project Ga0306926, IMG submission 203759) | Lab enrichment of tropical soil microbial communities from Luquillo Experimental Forest, Puerto Rico - flux8day.12C.oxic.44.000.178 (v2)... | ecosystem: Environmental > Terrestrial >... | reverse complement strand
CCCCTATGATCAGATCAGCCCTGCCGGTGCCCTGTTGGGAATCAGTCCGCCAGTAAACGTCCGGTTTCGGAGAACGAACACTCTATCTCTCAAGCTTGGGGGGGTTATGCTAGTGTCGAGATGGCCAACGTCATCAGTGCAATTCAGGGCTTAATCACAGTGTTCAAACCGCATTGTGCCGATTGCAGCACACTCAACGAATTGGCGGGAGTCGCCTCTGATCGTTCTCGCTGGCGCAAATGTCACGATCTCTTTCACCGCATCAGACAGAAGACGCTGGCCGCAGAGCGTACCGCCGACCACGTACTCAAAGCCCAGTATCTGTTCGAAGAGGCTTGCGCAAAGACTCTGTACAATCTCAGTGGCGAGCCAGCTCCTTTCGATAGAGATGCTCCTTTCCAGATCGTCCCTGACGCCTTCGAGCTAGCCCGCCGGCTGAACATCGGCGATCCCGAAGTCGTGCGAACAATCATGTCCTAAGCCGGATGCTGATTCCGCCTGGGTCAGTTCTCAAGAGCGCTGGTGGGCGCGGGGGCTCGCTGTCGAACTGAACCGGGTAGTATGCGACCTGATACGGCTCTGGGGTCGGCGATTTCCTTCGCTCCCGTACCTGCTGCAGCCATTCGGTGAACGAGGACTGCCGCGGTACGAATTCTTGGTCGGGATTGAGTTTGGCAGTCGCATTCCACATCTGAACTTGTGTAGCGCTTGCAGAATACTGGTTTTGTCTAGCACACCTCACGTTTTGGCGCTCGTTCCAACTACACCAAATCCAACCATTTACGAGCTACACCTGTACCAAACAACTACCTTTTCGGTACTGTTTCGACGAATTATCAGCGCATTAAGCGACGTCGCTGACGGATCACGCAGACCTCGGTTGCGTTCACCCGTTCCAGAACGGTCTGCGGTGTCTGGAAGCGGCGAATCAAGAGGCGGTCGCAGGCCAGCGGATCAAAGGCCCGCGCGGCCGCCTTCTTTGCCCGCATCCCAATTCCTGAGCAACTGCGCTCGATGCCTGCGCAAGTCGAGGCCGCTGCGCGTCGTCGGATAGGGCACATCACCCATGATTCCCTCCCAGAGGACACGGTTGAAAGCTTCGGTGTCGATGCGATCGGCATCGTGGAACTCGAAGCCCTTCAATTTCTCGGCCCACCAAGCTGCAGCGTGCAGTTGGCGCACCTGAGGACTGATTCTGGCATTGGTCTTCTTGCAGGCAGGAACGAGAGCGGGATCAACCGGAGGGACGCACAAACTCCCCGGGATAATCGCGTTGTAGGGAGTGAAATCCGCGCTGCGCGTAAACACGTCAGCCATGGGCGCAGCATTGGCGTCACTTTGGTTGAGGTGGTCAATCCCCAGCAGGTCTTCGATGGTACGCAGAACGTTGACCGTGTTGTAGTTGGTGGAGATGGTTACGCCCCGCTTGCTGTACGGGGAGATCGCATAGACGAACGACCGGTGGGAGTCGATGTGATCGCCACCGCTTTGCGAGTCGTCTTCGAGAATAAAGATCGCCGTATTGTGCCAGTCTTGCGAGTGGCTAATATAGTCCACCAGCTGACCGATGGCATAGTCGTTATCGGCCATTTGCAGCGACGGAGTATTGAGCCCCGCAATCGCGGTGCTGGTGCTTCCAAAATGATCATGCGGCAGACGCAACAGCGTGAGATTGGGGAGACCGTTGACTTTCATGTCTCTCAGCCACTCGTTGAACAGGTACGTATCCGCGTTGTTCATATCGAAGCCGCGGTAAAAGATATCCGTCTTGTCGCGGAGCTCAGGTTCAAGGGCGACGGCTTGCGGCAAATTTGAGGCAAACGGCGTGGGCGAAACCGGAAGGTACGTCTTGAGAACCGGATCAGGCAGCGTCGGGTCCTTTTGGGTGGTGAGATAATACGCCTGATCGACGAAGAACCCGTAGTTGCGCACGGTTTTGTTAGCGCGAAGGGCCGAATCCCACAGATGGCCACCGACCGAACCCGCGCTCAAATGCCCGTCCTCATCTTCCGGTTCGTCATCAACGCCGTTCCGAGGTGGTTGGAATGAGGAGCTGCCGAAAGGAGCGTTCACATCTTTGGGGCCGGGCAGAACCGCTGAGCTGCCGGACGGATCAAGCAGCGTCGTCAACCGGACCGTAAGCTGACTTGGGTCGGCGGCTACCTCCGGCAAGCCGATTCCAATCAGGCGATTGGTACCCTCGGCGTCGTAGGTAACCCCGTTGCCGCCGTTGCCGTAGTTGACCGCGATGGTTTTCTCGTTGTAATCGGTGGTCTCGGCGTAAGTAGACCAGCCCCATCCATCTCCGCTGACTTGGCCACTGTCATAGAAGTTATCCATCAGGCCGAAGGTCAGCGCCAGACTGTGATGATTGGGGGAGACTGCCTGTGGATATTGGGTCAAGAAGGGATCGCCGTTGCCGCGGGGGAGATCCCCGAGAACCTGGTCGTACGTTTTGTTCTCCTTGATGACGTAAATGACATGCTCGATTCGGTTGCGCAGAAAAGCCATCATGGGGTCGGCGCGCCGGTTGGCGAGGCCGTTATTCTCATCCACCTTCCGGGAAAGGGTTGAGAGCGTGGTAGCGTTCGGCACGGGGATGATGTTTAGTTGTGCCTTTTCCAACGGCCACGATCTGGTTACCACGAAGGTCGGATTGGGAGCCGGGCCGTTGGCCGGGTTGGGACCGGAGTTGCTCTTAAACGTACAAACATAAAGCCTAATGCCGTCTTTGCTGACTGAGACTGAAGTGGGATACCAACCTGTGGGAATGCGCCCGCTGACATGCCTGGAAGCCAGGTTCACCACCGCTACTGCGTTCTCAAACCCGAGCGTGACGTACAACGTTTTTTCGTCGGGGCTGAGGGCCGCGGAATTAGGGTTCGAACCTTTGTATCTGTCTTCCGGCCTAGATAGCGAAATCGTACGTAACACTTTTTCGGCGGCCGTGTCGATCACCGAGATCGTATCGCTGTTGCCGTTCACGACGTATAAAGTTTTCTGGTCTTTGGACAGGACTGTCCGGTTCGGCTGGTCGCCGACGAGGATTGAAGTAAAGGTTCCGCTGGCGATGTCCACCGCCATCACCTGGTCGTCGCGCTGGCTTGTAACAAACGCCGTTTTTGCGGAGCCGTCCAAGTTGGAGACGACGGCCACATCGTATGGGAACTCACCTTGGGCCACAGTATCCCCCGGAGTGAAGAACTTGACCTCACGGATGACGGAACGAGTGGCTGTGTCGACAACCGAAATGGAGTCGTTTTCAAAGTTCGCCGCAACCAGTGTTTTTCCGTCACGACTGATTGCCAGTCCTGCAACCACGGCTCCACCTACAATCAGGGATCTGCCGTTAAACGTAACGGCCTGGGCAGCCTTTGTGCCTTTGAGGATGGAGCCATCATATTTGGGGAATGGCGAACTGGGATTGGAGTTATGACCGAGGAGGATGAAGGGCGCGTCCGGCACGAATTCAAAACCGTTGGATCGGTACACGTACACCCGGTCATCCTGGCCGCCGGAGACAAAGAACTGAGTGCTATCGGGAGCCCATACCAGGCCGCTATAGGTACTCGGAATGTTGATTTGCTGCCGCTTCGTGACGGTTCCGTCACCACTCACGGAGTAAACGAACACCCATTCGGAGAGCGTCGTTGTGCCGACCGGAACACCGGTATTGGGATCCAACGTCGGAAAACTGATGGGTGCCCCGCTCGGAACACGATTGTTTTTGTTCCAGCCGCTCGTGAGCACCAACAGCGTCTTTCCGTCCGGGCTCAAAGCCGTGTTGACTGCTTCGGCAGCATCGGCATTCCCGTCCGACCGCAGGCCGGTCGAGAGCACCTGAATCGTGGATCCCGGAGCGGCAATTGGTGTAATGACTTGGCCGGTTGGAAGAATCGATCCGTTGTTAAAATTCCCCACAGGCAGCGTCGTGTGGCCACTACCGGACTGTGCGACCGCCAGAGCGGGCGTCAGGACGAAGAACATCGTGGACAAAACATCGATAACTTTTGGCAAAATACCCTCCAGGATTCAGGGGGACTCGCTCGCCACGACCATGATTCCTTAGGGGATTATCGATGTTCCAAATGAACCTGAAATGAAACTGTGGTGAATGTCCGGTTACGGGTTTCAGGAGGCGCTTGGCTGGCGCTTGCGCCAGAACAGGCCATCATCGCGGCGCGCGGTACGCCTGACCCTCAACCACCGGATGCCGATGCTGTTGGGCGAAGGCTCTCGCAGCCGGTTGCAAAGTGATATCGCCATTGCGGGACGAATTCTGGGGCGAGCGCCACCTCGTAGCAACGGTGTCCCGCCACTTGTTTTTCCCACAACCGGGGCGCGAGCGCGAGCGCGCCAAAGGATGAGCTACGCAGAGTCAGTCCCCAAATCAACGCTTGGGGTCGCCAATGAGGACCATCTTACCCAGTCGTGCCCATTTTATTGTTTGAATGGGGAACGAACCGGTCGACGGGAGCATCCTGCGGTCCGTGGTGTAGACGTAGAGAACCAAGACGCCGCCCTCCAGCTTCGCCTGATCGGCTTTAATCCGCCTCCGTGTGCTGGAGAGGAACTCGATGCTTATACGCCAGATTACGAGATCAAAGAACCCAGCACTGCGCGTGATGAGTTTCCGAGGCCCCAGAATTTCCTGATTGTCGGCAGCTCTGCATTGCTGGCACCATGATTGCTTCCGACCCATGATTTCAAGTCTTTCAAGTATGGGGCTTCGAGGAAGTCTGGGTCACGCCGTTTCAGTTCGTGTACTATTTTGGCGGGTTCCCGGGAGCGCCATTTCAGCAGCCGGGTGAGGCATTTGCTTGCATTTTAAGTCAATCGTGGGTCCTCACCCGTATTTTTGGGAAGTCCAAAAGTAGGACTTGGACCGGAACTACTCGGAACTTGGAGAGAACCGATAAGTGCCCGTTACAAGTCGGGCCGCTGGCCAAAGGATGGTAGCCTTTCGCTGGACGGCCAGCTTGCGGTCGCTCAACATCACGGTTCCAGGTTGCTGGCCATTCCAGACCACATCCCCAGCTCGGGCCTTGCTGGCTGGCACCGGCTACCTGTTGCGCCGACAGGTCGAGGACCGCCTGGATGGTGGCCCGTCGTGCAACATCGATCCGTTGGTCAAACGCCATCCGGCACTGCTCGATCAGATCGACCATCGGCAACAACAGTTGACCACCTTTGGACAGAAACTCGGCCAGCTTCCTTTCATTGGCCTTTCCCTGGTTGTGGATCGTGTGATAGCTTCATTTCACGGCGGTTCATCCTTTCAAGGTTTAGTGATCCGATTCTCATTAGAGAATCAGGCTGAACCGCCGCTCAACTTTCAACTAGGATCGGTCCACCCTCGCGGTGGCCGCTAAGCGCGGCGCCGCGGAGGCGCATCGCCTGGCTCAGCGGAAGCAGTGGGCCGTGGTTCGGAAGGCGAAAAAGGGGCAGCTATTTGTGGCCCCTATCAACCACGTCGGAAATCTGCGCGATATTGCGGATTTCAGCTAATGGATCCGGCCTCGAGCGCAACCAGATCGGCTCGTTTGCTCACGTGAACGATACTCTGTGGGCGGCTTTGTCCTGTTCCGCCTCAATCCATAAGCCCGCGCACACGCCATAGGTCTCTAAATATTTCTTGACCTGGAATTGATTTCCTCATAATGTATTGGAAAGCACACTCATGCACTCGATTCTCGCGGAGTGAGCCTCCGGCGAGACCTTGTCGATGTCGATGAAAAGCAGACGCGCCTTTCTTCGCAATGCCGCAGTCGCGGCTCCTGCCGTCAGTACGATCTGGTCGCAACGGGGGGCGTGTGGAATCGACCCGCGCATCCAGCACATCGTGGTGCTCATGTTGGAAAATCGCTCCTTCGACCACATGCTCGGCTTTACATTCCAAGGAAATCCCAAGGTGAAAGGCTACCCGGCGGACCTTACCAACTTGCCGCCCAATCTGGATCCTACGACTGAGAAACCCGTTTGGCCGTCTCCGGAGTCGGAGTATGCCGGCGATTTCTATCCGGACCCTGGTCATGATTTCCTTGACGTTCGGCTTCAGCTTTTCAATACGACGACCCCGGCGAAAGAAGCGGAACCGAACATGCGGGGCTTTGTACGGTCGTATTTGGAGGTCTGCAGGGCACCGCAGAATGCCAGAGCCGATGTTAATCCTGCGATGCAGTGCCTCAAAATCATGCGCGGGTATGAGCGAAGGTGCGTTCCTGTTCTTTCGAAGCTCGCCGAAAAATACGCCGTTTGCGATCATTGGTTCTGTTCCGTTCCGGCCGCTACTCTCCCCAATCGAAAGTTCGTCCATGCGGGTACCTCAAGAGGCCAGTTGGACCTCTCCGTGGCTGAATTCAATGTGAGTCCCACGATTTATGAGGTCCTGGATGGCGATAACGTCTCCTCCGTAATCTACGCGGAAGGCTGGACCGCCGCCGCCACTTTCGACAACCTGATTAAGTATCAGGATCGATTCTTTGGCACATTGGACGACTTCTACCAGGACTGCGCCGAAAATCGTCTGCCGGCCTACAGCTTTCTGGAGCCTCGCTATGCTTCAGGCCTGACGGACGGCGTGTTCCGACCCCAGAACGATCAGCACCCCGATTCAGATGTGCAGACCGGGGAAGAACTCATCTTAAGCGTGTATCAGGCGATTCGCGCCAACCCCAAGGTTTGGAACAGCACTATGTTGGTGATTGTTTATGACGAGCATGGCGGGCTATTCGACCACGTGTGCCCTCCTATAACCGTGGCCCCGGACAAATCTCGCGACGACTACTTTCCTGATTTTGGCTTCGACCGCCTCGGGCCGCGGGTGCCCGCGGTGGTCGTCTCGGCATACACGCGAGAGGGTACCGTGTTACACGACGTTTTCGATCATACCTCGATCATTGCTACCGCCCGCCTGCTGCTGACCGGCAGATGCAATGATCAAGCACTGGGTTGTCGGGCACAAAAGGCCAAGACATTCGAATGCGCCCTGAATATTCCGCCCGGCAAGCCACGCACTGATAGCGTCCAATTCGACCCCTTTTGTGCGAACCGCCACCTTCACGTGCAGAAGCAGCCCAATCACCTGCAATTGAAGTGGCGCGATTTTGCCAAACATGTAAATTCCAAGCTGCCGCGGTCACAGAGGAGTTCCATCGACCCCGACACGCTGCACACGGACCAGGATATCCAGCGGTACCTGGAAAGCGTTTACGCCGGAGTTCGGGGACGGCGATGAAACGACTGCTCCTCTTGCTTCTACTAATCAGCCTGCCGATCTTTGCGGACGGAATAACAGATCTGCGCCGTTCCTGTTTCCAAAGAGCGTTGATCATACATCCTAATTACTGGTTGGCAGAATGCATTCAGGAGATGTTTTCAACCGAGCCGGTGCATTTGACCATCGGCACGGTCGCGCCTGGCGCGGGGATTCTTGCCTACGGGGTCGGACTTTCCCACGAGCGGCGTTTCGGCCAGCAGGAAGTCCTCGCCAGCGGTTCAGCTGTCAGGAGCACCGATGGATCGTTTCTGCTGCGGGGCGCAATTACCTTCGCTCTTCCTCCGCTTGGCGTTGCGGACGTCTCGCACGACAGCGCGCGGTTCGGATCAAGGAGCCGGTCGCCGGTTGCGGGTATCTCCACTCTGGATGCGAAAGCATCACTGACTCTGACGGCACTCCGAATGGAAGCCAAAGAACAGGACTTCTACGGTCTCGGCAACACAACCGATCGCTCGGCGCGAGCTGGATACAGCTTGCGGTTGAACGACTTTGGTATCGTTCTGAACAATCCTCTGTTCCTCTGGAGTTCCGTCGGATTTGATGCTCACTTTCTTCAGCCGCGTTCGGGGCTCTCCAGCGATACCGGCATTCCCCCGGCCCGCGACGAATTCAACGAATTCACCGCGCCCGGCATCACCACCCGTACCGATTTCCTGAGTTTCCGGCCGAACCTCAAAATTCAGATTCCGCCGCGCCGCTCCACATACGTCGGTTTGGACTTGGGATACACTTTCTATCACTCCTTGAGCGACTCCAGCCGTTATTCCTTTCGCCGGCTCAGCGCCACCACGCGGGTGGTTTATCCCATCCATTTACTAGCGAAACGAAGTGCGATTTTCGAGGAGGTTACAGCGCCCGAGCAGAGCGTGAGAGTGAGACCGATGACGCCGGGAAGGTGGCTGCGGGAGGCGGTTTGCTGGAGCGAGCGCAGCGGCGAGTCTTGTTCGTTGGGAAATATCTCCGCTTCAGCGGCAGTCGACTACTCGTTTACTGGCGCCCCGAGCGACGTCCCTTTCTACTTTCAGGACACCCTCGGCGGCACCGATTTTGACGGGAATGAGACGCTGCGAGGGTATGCTGACTATCGTTTCCGAGGCCCCAACCGAATGTACGGCCAGCTCGAATACCGTCATCCGATATGGGGGCCGCTCGGAATGCTCGGTTTCTACGATGTCGGTAAGGTTGCACTGGACCGATCCGATCTTTCCATCGATCACCTCCACCACAACTGGGGAATAGGACTGTATGCCCGGATTGGCACTCGTGAAATTGCTAGAGTGTATTTTGGTTTCGGGACCCGGGAAGGAACGCAGTTGCACCCCAAAATGGGGAGTCTTTTCTGACGTAGTCGGTCGAGCGTTTAGTTGGAAAAACTCTTCTGCCGGCAAACCGAACCCTGCCGGTCGCCAATGATCGGTCGTTCAGCTTTTCAAACCGAGGGCTTCCCGGATGAACGGATCTGGCCAAGGACACCCTGTAAAGCCAGAACCAGATCCGCGGCGCCGGACGATCGACCCGACGACCATAGTGATCCTAGGCGACAGGTCTCGGGTGGTACGGGACTACCAGAATCTGGCGATTGGCGGGCGCGTGTAATCAAGGACAACCGACGGCGCCGCAGGAAGAAAAGAAATAGGATAGTAGATCGACGACCGTGACGATCCCTTACAACCCGGCCGCAATGACTCGCAGGCGCGCACTTCTCGTCACGTTGGCCGTGCCCGCCGCCGCGCAGACTGCTGCCTCTGATCGCCAGTTGGTCACTTGGACCCCTCTCGCAGTCTTCGTCGGCGCACCGGTTCTATTTAGGGCGACGACCTATTCCGGCCCCGCAACCTGGCTCGAAAAGACGATCGAGTTCCGGCCCGATAGCGAACACACTTTTTCAGCTCTCGCTGGCGCCGGCCTCGATCGCGCGCCGGGCGCATACCCTCTCGTCTTTGATGGCCAGACCGTGGAGGTCGGGGTGAAGGCCCACCGCTATCCTTCCTCCAGAATCACAGTGCCGCCGAAGTTCGTACAACCGCCCAAGGAGGTTCAAGCGCGAATCGACGAGGAAATGGCGATCAAGCGCGCGGTCTTCAAGTCCTCGCCTCCCGACCGTCTTTGGAAAGGTCCCTTCACCGCACCCGCCAATACGCGCTACACCTCTTCCTTCGGGGTGCGCCGTGTCTATAACGGCAAAACGCAGAGTACTCACCAGGGTCTCGACTATTCGGCCTCGATAGGCACCGAAATCAAAGCCTCCAACGCCGGTCGCGCCGCCATCGTCCGCGACATGTACTTCGAAGGCGGTTTGATCGTGATCGATCACGGCGAATCCATCTTCACGCTGTATATGCACCTCTCGGAGTTCCTGGTGAAGGAGGGAGCTGCGGTAGAGAAGGGTCAGCGCATCGGCAAAAGCGGAGCCAGCGGCCGCGTCACAGGCCCGCACCTGCACTTCGCCGTGCAGTGGCAGGGTTTCTATCTGGAACCCTCAACTCTGCTACATCTCTGGACCTAGGCTGCCGTTTGCCTGCCTCAGGGGCCATCCCACCCAAACAGGAACGAAGTACCGCGCGAACGTGCGAAACTATTCGAACTGGGCGACCTGCCTCTTTGATGCAATCAACGCCGCGAGAAAACGGCTTGAACCGACGGCAAGCACATGGGGAGACCCAAGGCCGTGTTCGATCGTGACGACGTGGTTCGGCTCCGCGATCAGGAACACCTGTCGTGGCCGGAGATCGCCCGCCGGACCGGCGCGGGAGTCGGGACCGTGGTCAGGGCTTACCGGGACCGGGCGGAGCACGCCACAGCCTTTCCAAGAGTATGAGGAGGCAGTTCCATGAGCGAGCCTGAACCGAAAGGGCCTTCCATGCCGCCCGGTACCTTTCGAGAAGTGGAAGGTTTCGGCAAGCCGGAGAGCAAACCAGATGGCACGCGCCGCTCCAGGCCTCGGCCCGATCCCAGCGCGGTGCCGCGGTCGATCCGGTGCCGAATGCCGGAACGACGAAGCCCGATGGCGGCAAGCGCAAGCGGCGCAAGCGATCCACCCAGCCCCTTAGCGAACCGGAGTGGGCGATGGCGAAGGATACCGCCGAGCAAGCCGGCAGCTCAAGCCGGAGCACCGGGCGCTCTACACAGCCGATCCGAGGCGCTTCCGCAAGGTCGTGAGAATCGCCCACCCAGACGATAGCTTGCCAACCGTCGACGCTGAAAGACTTCACTGCCATTTTCCGCGGATGGCTCTGGGATTGGGGTCCTCGAACTCATCGACAAACAGTTTGTGATCTGGCAGGAACAGCAGAACGAGT
>Ga0306926_10009760_pt1 | contig 10578 bp, 7 predicted proteins | sample flu12Cox44000178_FD_203759 | JGI IMG/M metagenome (GOLD analysis project Ga0306926, IMG submission 203759) | Lab enrichment of tropical soil microbial communities from Luquillo Experimental Forest, Puerto Rico - flux8day.12C.oxic.44.000.178 (v2)... | ecosystem: Environmental > Terrestrial > Soil... | reverse complement strand
CCCGGCCGGAGCCTGGGCCCTCGACGCAGCCCCGCCGACTACCGCGTATAGGATAGAACACCCTATGACTGTGGAGACCTTCATTTGTACTCTCCCCTGACCACTCTTTCCTGCTGTTGCTCGCTGCCGAAGTGACAGCAAAATACATGTACACCCTTTCGTGCAGTGACGCAAGTCGTAGCTCTCGGCGTTTCTTCAGCAGATCTTCAGATTCGTCCTGTACGATTGCTCCCGGTGCGATTGTGCCGGTATATGAATCCGCCAGTAACCCTGCGATCGGCCCCGGCGCCATTGATATTGTCTTTTATTAACGGCCTGCTTCTTGCCACTCGAGGAAAGCGACGGTGAAATTCGCCAGATGTCTTTTTGCCATGGTTCTGGCTACGATACACCTGTGTGCTCAAACCGCATCGCTCCGCGGTCAGGTGACCGATGAGAGCGGCGCGGTTGTGCCCGGTGCCACGGTCGCCCTGACAGATGCTTCGGGAGTCGTCAGAACCACGACAGCGTCCAGCGACGGCTCCTATTCGTTCGGCGACCTGTCAAGCGGAAACTACACCGTGCAGGCAGCCGCACCCGATCTCCGAGGTCCCGATCCAGCAAAAATCGATCTGAAGCCCGGCCTCCAAATAGTGAATTTTCTGTTGCGAGTGGCGGTCACGGCGCAGCAAGTAACCGTAGAGGACAAGGCGGGCCCCTCCGTCAGTACCGAGGCCTCCAACAACGCAAGCGCCATCGTGTTACGCGACGCTGATCTCGACGCACTCTCGGACAGTCCGGAGGATCTGCAGGCCGACCTCCAGGCGCTCGCCGGACCATCGGCCGGACCGAACGGAGGTTCCATCTTCGTAGATGGATTCAGCGGAGGCCAACTCCCGCCGAAGTCCTCAATTCGCGAGATCCGCGTCAACCAGAATCCCTTCTCCCCCGAATATGACACGCTCGGCTACGGCCGGATAGAAGTCCTCACCAAGCCGGGGTCAGACAAGTTTCGCGGCACGGCCGGCTTCAACTATGGCGACGCTTTCTGGAATTCGCGAGATCCATACGCCGAGCAGAAGGCGCCGTTCCGGCTGAAGGAATACGAAGGTGCCGTCAGTGGACCGATCAACCGGCAGGCGTCCTTCAATCTGAACCTTCAACGCCACGAAGTTGATGACGGTTCCATTATCAGCGCGATTACGCTCGATCCCAAAACCTTAGCGATCATGGATCCTTTTACGGGTGTCTCCCGAATTCCGCAGCGGCGGGTGATCGTTACGCCTCGTGTCGATTATCAACTCAGCCCGAACCACACACTCGTGGTCCGGTACAATCTCACACGGGCCGACATACAAGATAGCGGAATCGGCAACTTCAATCTGATCTCGCGCGGCTATGGCAGGCAGAACAACAGCCAAATGGTACAGGCCACGGAAACCGCGGTTCTTGGAGCAAGCGCTGTAAACGAAACGCGGTTTCAATTCGTGCGCACCGATACCTCGGCAATCGCCAACATTTCGAGCCCTGCAATCCAGGTGCTGGGTTCCTTCAACGGCGGTGGCTCTCCTTTTGGGCACTCCTCCAGCGTCCAGAATAGCTACGAATTTCAGAACAATACGTCCACCGTTCACGGTGTTCATACCTGGAAATTTGGCGTTCGCGTGCGGCAGCAAACAATTGCCGATACCTCACCCCAGAACTTCAACGGGACCTTCACCTTTGGAGGCGGTTTGGCGCCGGAATTGGACGCGAACAACCAACCGGTTCTGGATGCTTCCGGACAACCGGTACTAGTGAACATTCAGTCGATCGAACAGTATCGCCGCACCCTGTTGTTCGACCAACTCGGATACCCGGCCGCGATGGTACGCCAATTAGGTGGCGGGGCCGCGCAATTCAGCATCAATAGTGGCAACGCGTCGTTATCGGCCAGTCAGGCCGATGTGGGGGCGTTCGTGGGCGACGACTGGCGCGTGCGTCCGAATTTCACGTTGAGCGTGGGGCTGCGTTACGAAACGCAAACCAACATCCACGACTGGCGCGATTTTGGGCCCCGGATCGGCCTCGCCTGGGCGCCGGGCGGTTCCGCCAAATCGCGCCCGAGGAGCGTTATCCGTGCGGGGTTCGGGATGTTCTACGATCGCTTCGCCCTGGCGAATACGGTTACCGCGCTTCGCTACAACGGAACCGTCCAACAGCAGTACGTGATCAACGATCCGGAATTCTTTCCCACGGTTCCTTCCATTGCTTCGCTGACGGGCATCCAGGCGACGCAGCGGGCTGTACAGGAGATCAGCACGGACCTGCGCGCGCCTTATGTCATGCAGACGGCAGTAGGCTTGGAGCGCCAGTTGCCCTTCAACACAACGGTTGCCGTCACCTACGCGAACACTCACGGCCTCCATCTGCTGCGTTCGCAAGACATCAATGCTCCTTTGCCAGGGACCCACGATCCGCTTGTGCCGGCGAGCGGCCTGTTTCCGCTGGGAAATTCAAATCCCCTCCTCCTGATGGAGTCCTCGGGTTTGTATAACCAGAATCAGTTGCTCACGAACGTCAATGCCCGGATCAACAGAAAAATCTCGTTCACCGGCTCGTACGTCTACAACCGTGCATCGAGCAACACGGACGGATTGGGGACATTTCAAGCAAACCCATACGACTTCGCTGGCGAGTACGGTCCTGCTGCCACCGATGTCCGCCATCGCGTATACCTGAGTGGTTCCATCGACACGAAATGGGACGTTCGATTTAGCCCAAACATCAACATGAGCTCAGGCCCGCCGTTCAATATTACTGTCGGTCAGGATCTCTATGGCGATACGCTGTTTAACGGGCGGCCGGGCATCGCGACGGACCCGAACAAGGCCGGCCTGATCCTCACCCCATACGGGCTGCTCGATCCCAACCCGACCTCGGGGGAGACCATCCTGCCGCGCAACTACGGACGCGGCCCCGGAACGGTCATGGTTAGCCTTCGAGTCGCGAAAACGTTCTCTTTCGGGCGTGCCGGCGAAGGATCGGCCGCTGCCCCAGGCGGTTTCGGCGGAGCTGGACCGGGGGGCGGGCCCGGCCGTGGGGGCAACGCCGGCATCTTCAACACAGGTGGTGGGGGAGCCACTTCGGCTTCGGCGAACCGCCGGTACACTCTAAGTATTGCGATGGCCATGCGGAATCTCCTCAACCATACCAACCCCGGACCGATCACTGGAGATATCACTTCACCGCTGTTTGGCCATGCCAATCAAACGGCTGGCAGCGGCGGCTTCTTTTCCGAATCCGCAAACAACCGGCGCCTTGAGTTGCAGACACGGCTTAATTTCTAGACAGCGGCGGGTCCCAAAAAGCCTTCTGAATGGGGCGGCGCTGGACTCACGAAATCCTAAGGTTCGTAGCCTACGACCCCGTCACCAAGCGCGCCTTCATCATGAACAGCGCGAGCGGCAACGCGACGGTCGTCAATGCTGTCGATGGGACTGTTGCCGGCACGATTGCCTTGGGCGGCCAGCCCGAGTTCGTCGTCGCTGACGGCAAGGGCAAGATTTACGTCAACATCACCGACAAGGACCAGATTGCCGAGGTGGATGCCAAGACGCTGCAAGTGCTCCATCGGTGGCCGCCAGCGCCCGGTGTGGGGCCGTCCGGGCTGTCGATGGATCGCCAGAATCGCCGTCTCTTTTCTGCTTGTGACAATCAGAAGATGGTGGTTATCAATGCGGACACCGGCAAAGTGATGGCGGCACTGCCCACGGGCGCGGGCACCGATGCCAGCCTTTTCGATCCTGTGACCGGCAACGCCTTCGCCTCGGCTGGAGGTTCCGGTACCCTCACAGTGATTCACGAGGATTCGCCGGATAAGTTCACCGTTTTGGAGGACGTGAACACGCAATCCGGCTCGCGGACGATGGCGCTTGACACAAAAACGCACAACGTACTTCTCGTGACCGCCAGGCACGGTCATGGTTCCACGCACCTCGACGTGCTGCCCAATACTTTCGTCGTCCTCGTCGTGGGCTAATAAACGTTCGCCGTTCCGACAACCTCCTCAAGGGCTTGCTCCGATTTGCCGAGTATTCTCGGCAAACGGGTCAGGAGGCGATCCACGATGGGTCCAAGCTAATTCGTGTCGCTTGTCTGTAGTGATTAGGAGCCTGCATCGATACCGAGACAGTCCTATGAACCGAGATTCCCGACGGAACGGAAAATGAGGCGGTCCGAGCTATACCTTGTGAGCGAGCTGCTCGATCTGTTGGGAACTGGAAGAAACGCTCGTATTACTGCCCGCTCGAACGGATTTTGATGGGCAGGGTGGCGAAAGCTTCCAGAGCGTGGGCTCCGCCTTTGGTCTAACCCGTGAAAGAATACGCCAAATTGTGACCGCAGCTTCGACGCGGCTCCGCGCAGAGCGGCCGGTTTCGCCAATGTTAGATCGCGCAATCGCATTTGTTGCCGATCAGATCCCGGCCACCGCTGGAGTGATCGAAGCTCGAGTGATCGAAGCCAGAATACGTTCTACGGGGCTGACGGCCGGCTTATTTCGGCTGGAGGGTGTCATCAAAGCGGCCGAGTTGCTCGGGAGGCGCCTCCCGTTTGCGATCACACAAGTAAACGGAGAACGGCTGGTACACTCACGGTGTACGCCGCCCTTGGATTCGATCATTCATAACGGCCCGGCGCGTAGTCGCCCATTACGGGATAGCGAATGTATCGGACGTTGCCGACAAACTGCATAGTGGTGCCTCCGGTGTCTGCGACATGAATCTTATTTCCAGTGTGCTGGCCGGTACACGAGGCGTCCGCTGGCTGGATCGATCAGAAGGGTGGTTTTGGTCAGAAAGCGGAATCAATCCACTTCCGCGTCGTATCAGCAAGAATTGTGTAAGTGGCGAATCCCGTCAGCGTCGCGGAGCTACAGGCAAGTATCGTCCGCGATAGTCGGATGAAGGGGCTTTCTCCTACCCGGTGGGTGCTTCGTGAATTCTGCCGTCAGGCGCCCTGTCTCTACGTTCGTGATGACAGAATCGGAGCAAAACCGAGGCTCAATCCGGACGAGGTCCTGTCTCAAATTGAGAAACAGATGGTGCACATTTTGTCTGAACATGGCGGGGCCATGCCTGTATCGAAACTCATGTCGATCTGTCGTCGCATGGGTGTGAATCGGAGAACCCGTTACCTCTATCTAGTGCACTCGCCGATCTTTTCAAAGTATTGCCACGGCTTGTACGGACTGATCGGATCTGGCGAGAGCCTTGTGAATCGCGCTGGTAATCGGAGTCCGAGGGAAGCCACGCAGCAGTCGCAATGTGAGATGAGGTCGTCAGCGGTCAAGGAGATCCGAAAGATTCTCGCGCCTCCAGAATGCTGGTCCACGAGCTGTTCAACGAAGCCGTTGAGAACAACTACGTGACGAAGAATCCGGCACGCCGTATCGTGCTCCCGCGCTGCAAGGGTATTCAGGAAATCGGGCCGCTCAGGGAATCCCAAGTTCGCGCGCTTCCCCAGAACACTGAAGGTCGAGGTCGACTGATGTGGCGGATTCTGCTGCTGACCTTCGTTCGCATCGGGGAGCTGCTCGCGTTGCGCAAAACATGACCTGGGTCCTATCGGCCTATGTATCGATGAGAGTTCCGACCTCGGCCGCCCATCGACTACCAAGTGGAAACCGTGGAAGGCGAGCTGATTTTCCCAAACGCCAATGGGACAATGTATTGTTGGGGCGGTCACGTCATTCGGGATTTTCTGAAAGGCGGGGCGTCGAGCCGCCGGTACGCCGCATATGACTTTCTGGCATTGCCGCACGACATTTGCGCCCCTTTATGAGGGTGACCCGCGGGACCGCCAGGCCATTCTCGGTCACCACGGCGAGGAGTTCACCCGGCGCGTTTACCAGAAACCTATCCTTGACCGGCAAAAGGCGTCCGTCAATGCGCTGGAGGCGCGCTTGACCGGTAAGGTGGTCACTATGCCGGTAAGGGAGAGCGCGTGAAATCCTCCATTTGCGTCCAAACGGAGGCAAACAAGTGTTGATGGGAAATAACTTAATTCTGGCTACCCATATCGCAGAATACGGCTACCTAGCGATCTTCCTGCTCGTCCTCCTGCAAGAACTGGGAGTGCCCAATCCGGTCACGAATGAATTCGTCTTGTTGTTCTCGGGCTACTTGGCCTTTTCAGGTGTTTTGAATCTCTGGCTAGTCATCGTCGCGGCGGTCTCAGCTGATTGCATTGGAACGACGATGCTCTATACCGTGTTCTACTGCTGCGGGGATTACATCATGGACCATCGGCCGCGGTGGTTCCCGATCTCGCCCGTTGATATTGACCGGATTGCGCGGGCGATTTCCGAACGGCAGCGGTGGGGCGTCTACCTAGGGCGGCTCATACCCTTTCTCCGCGGGTATGCTTCGGTCGCGGCCGGCATCCTACCCATCAGGCCAAAGATCTTCATACCTGCCGTCATTGTTTCGGCGATCACCTGGAGCGGTGGTTATGTCATTGCCGGCAGACTCCTTGGACCTTATTGGGAGCAAGTCGCGGCAAGAGTCGGCAGCTTTGAGAGCGTGGTACTCCTCGCGGTGCTCATCGTCATCACGACTCTCATCGGCCGCGCCGTTCGCAGGAGTCGCAATCCCGCGTGACCTGGTTGTAACCCTGATTCCGTGCCTCCAATGCGGTCACTATCAGTCCAGTCGCCCGTATTAGAGCATGACCTTATGATAGGGCGTACTCAGCAACTGACTCGAGCTGCAGAATACCCGCGGACATAGGGCTCCGTTAGCCACCGAAACAAGGCGTACCAGCAAACTTCGATGCATGGCTGCACCCGAACCCGAATACCTCCGCTTTTCGTCTTTCGCTAGGCTAACCAGGCGACGGCGAGCCCGCGAAGCATGGCAGATCCGCAGATTTCTCGAATCTCTCCTGATAGGCGACGACATTGTCACGAAAGATCCTATCGAAGTGGCGACTGGACGACAGCTCGGCCGTCAGGGGCACCGCCAAAAACAAGCCGTTGACGCTCTGGACGCCGGTCTAGCCAGTGTGGCGGGCGTGCCACTCCTGAAAAGACTTCGCGCCGGAGCGGTCCATATAGCGCGCCAGCATCGCTACGGGCGCAGTCCGCAAATCCGCCAGAATGAGAGCGTCCACTGTATGGGAAAAGCTGGGATCGACGTTGAAGGCGAGCAGCCGGCCTCCGGCTTTCAAATACTGCCGGATCAAGACAGGAACTCCTTTTCCATCCTCTTCAATGTCCGAAATCGAAAAGGAGATGTCTTCCAGCGTGGCTGCGATCCCTGCCAGGCGCTTGATGGTGTTGACGTTAGCGGTCGGCTCACGCCACGGCTTGCGTGGACGCACGAGGGGGGCCAACTCACTGCCGAGCCGGTCAGAGAGATAGGAAGCAATCAGACTGCGGGACGCCGTCCGGTATTCGCGGCTGATGCTGACCGCGCCGAAGAGGATGGCCGCCTCCGGATGCTGCTGCACGAACCGCGCGATTCCCTTCCAAAGCAGCAGCAGCGGCGCGTAGGACTTTTGGTAGGCCGGGCACACGAACGAACGGCCTAGCTCCAGAGCCGGCCCGATCCGTTCGAAGAATTCGCGGCGGTAGTGAAACAGGGTGCCGGTGTAAAGACCGCGTGGGCCCAAGGCGGGCAATACTTCCTGCGTCAGGGTCATCCGATAGGCGCCCGCTAAACATCGGTTGCGCCGGCTCCAGAGAAACAAGTGGTAATAATGCTCATCGAACCAATCGAGATCGGTCTCCTTCCCCGTTCCTTCGCCGACCAGCCGGAAGGCCCGTTCCCGGGCACATCCAATCTCCTTCAGGAGGCGCGGAATTTGGATTGCTCTCGCCACGAAAACCGAGAACTCATCGGTGCGGACCAATTCGGCATCCGCAGGCAGTGCGGCCGTTTCTAAGGAAAGCAGCCCCTCGGTACCGTACGCAGAGGCGAGGGGGACCGATTTGGGGGTGTCGAGTGGGGAGGGGAGAGCCGCCGGCCACGGTCGATTCGCGAGAAACAAGGTACGCGAACGCAAGTACTCGGTGGCGGATTCCGCCGTTCGGTACTGCGTTAAGAGATCGCTCGACACCGCCCGGCCGATTCGAACCCGGACAGTTTTGCCGCGGAGTTTTAGAAACTCGCGCGGCAGCGCGATGGTCCGCAGGCCGGGATGGAGCGTCCCAGCAAGATGGAACCCCAGGCTGTTGGAACCCTCGAAGAAGACAGGGATCACCGGCACATGAACCTTCAGGGCAATTCTGACCGCCGCCGGATTCCAGCACGGCTCCGTTACCGAATGCCCGGTCCACCTCAAGTGGGCTACTTCGCCGGCCGGAAACATGACGAGTAGGCCGCCATCTTTCAGCCATTGGAGGCAGCGGCGTAGCGGCGCCCGGTTCGAGATGTTGGCGGAGGGCGTCCGGAATGGATTCACGAGAATGGTGCGATCGCTCATCGCGTCGATTTTCGAGAGCAGTGAGTTCGCCACCAACTTGTAATCGGATCGAACTGAGTCCAAAAGTGCCGTGAGAATCAACCCTTCGACGATTCCGTGCGGATGATTGGCAACGACTATTGCGCCGCCGCGCTCCGGAATCTGCTTCAGATCACGAGGTACAACGGCGAAACGAATGTCCAGTTGGCCGAGGAGGCCGGCGGCGAACCGAGCGCCACGCCCGGATTCACCGGCATGGAGCACGTAATCGTGCAGCTCGTGCGGCACGATCCAACGTTCTAAGGCGCTCTCCAGGGGCGCAGCCATTCCGCGCAATGGCGGCGGGAGCAGATGCTCCAGCGACAGCAGACGGAGAGGACCGCCGTTCAGCATCCATTCTCAGACTGTCTCCTTCCGGTTACATGGAGGTGACTCTCCGATTAAGGTTTCTGTTTGCACTGTGGGCGTCAGCTGAATGTAAACGCGGCCATGCTACCCTGGCACGTGGTCGGAACCGCGATCACCCGGAAGCGCCACCCCCAACGTGTCGGTCGTGTTCCGGGATCCTAGCGCGCCCAGGAGTTTTTGAGGAGTAAGTGGAACTGGAAATCCGCAGTAATGTGCTGGGCTTTACCCGCAGACTTGTTCCTGGCGGTGAACCTCTGAGCGGGATGACGCCGGGCCGAAGCCGCTTGGCTCTGCGTTGCGTTTCGCCTGCTCACATCGGATTTACGGGCGGATACGCAAATGCTGCCGAGGACTGGGTTCATGCGCTTGTGCATACCATTGACTGGCTAGTGCATGGGCTTTCGTGGCACAACCAGTCTGTAAGCCAGCATCCGCCTCAGTGCGCCAATGTTCCCGTTGGCGCTAGGCTATCAGGACTTTAGTTTCGAGGCAAGCAGTTTGACAGCAGTTTGAGGCAGTTTGAGGCGGTGGTCAGAATTCGCCAAGCTCTTCAACATTTTGAATCGGGACCGAAGCTGGAACGCCGGGTGCGGCTGCCCCTCGGGCATACGGTAAGAACCCGGTGGCAGGAAGCCAAAAGATCACTGCTTACCATCCTGAAGCGGCTGTCCGTCCGCACGCGCGTTTTCGAAGGTGCGACGGGCTGGGATTGAATCCTCCTCAATGCGATTTTCCAGCGTCGCCGCGAGCCGTGGCCACCCAGACTCTGCCGTGGATTACCGATCGCTTCTAGGAGGCGGGAGAGAGAGAGGCAGCCGTATCCCACAGTTCCGGTGAAACGCATCACAACTTGACTTCCGCATCCGGGCCAAGAAATTCCGCTACACCCTGGAATTATTCCTCTTCTTTTCGGGGGTCTACCGCCGACGAATGGCTCCGCGAGGTCAAAGCCGTTCAAACCGTGCTGGGTGTGACGAAGGATTAGCGGACTGCTTCCATAGGCTCCTTGCTACCTGGTGGAGAGGAGACGAGGCTTGAGTTGTACGAAATTGAACATCAGCTAAAAGGCCTGTTACAATTACGTGACGAGGATCGGCATGACGTTTTGGGTATATGAGCATCGGGCCGCCGAGAAAAACGCTGTGGTCCATATTGGGAGTTGTGGACATTGCAACGACGGGTACGGTTGCCAGCGGAACCGCCGGGGCGAAGAGAACGGACGCTGGCACGGCCCTTTCTCAACCTCGGCAGCGGCGACCAAGGCTGCGCAAGCCACAGGGTGTCCCACCCGCCAGCACGGTTGCACCAAGGTGATGAGAGTGAGGCCGGCCGCTCGGGCTTAGCCTCGTTGCGGCTGACTGAGTTCCGACACTACTGACTAACGCCTTTGTTCAACTCGAAATGTTCGGACGCTTGGGCGACCGTCCGGTAGAAGGGGAGCAGAGTGTCGAGCCGTGTGACGCTGAAAAGTCGGTTTACATTCGGCGCGGCACTGGCCAAGCGAAGTGCCCCCTGCGCTTGCTGCATGGTAGAGAAGCACTGGATGACAAACTGGGCACCGACGCTGTCGATCTTCTCGATGCCACAGAGATCGAAGATCAGCTTTTTTTCGCCCTGGCCCACTAATTCGCTGACGAGCAGCCCCAGTGCATGGCCCTCCGACCCGGCGACCAGACTGCCGAGAAGCCGCACGATGACGATGTCCGGCTCGATCCTGGTGGTCTCGAATGTCAGACTCACGACTGC
>Ga0306926_10009758_pt1 | contig 10579 bp, 11 predicted proteins | sample flu12Cox44000178_FD_203759 | JGI IMG/M metagenome (GOLD analysis project Ga0306926, IMG submission 203759) | Lab enrichment of tropical soil microbial communities from Luquillo Experimental Forest, Puerto Rico - flux8day.12C.oxic.44.000.178 (v2)... | ecosystem: Environmental > Terrestrial >... | reverse complement strand
CACTCAACCGGCTCGAATTGGGCAAGCCGGAGCCGACGCCCTATCACAAGATCGGGCACGACCCGCGGGCGATCGAAAATCTACTGATCGATCTGTTTGTCGAGGCCCACGCGCGTCCGCCGCGGCACATCATCCTCGATCTCGATGCGACCGACGACCCGCTGCACGGGCACCAGGAGGGGCGCTTCTTCCACGGCTATTACGATTGCTACTGCTACCTGCCGCTTTACATCTTCTGCGACCGACACCTCTTGGCGGCCAAACTGCGCCGTTCCAACATCGACGCCGGCGCCGAGGCGGGCGCGGAGGTGGTCGTTAATGGCGCAGCACGACCCGTCCTCGTACCTTCCCGCCAGTCTTCAAATCGATCAGCGCCGAACTCGCCTGATCTGCCGCCCGCGTCTCAATCGGGATCGGCGGGACCTTGCTGGCCTGGCCGAGAGCCGAGAAGCTCCTTGAGATCCTCGAGCGTACCGACATAGGAGCCCTCGATTGTCATCATCTTGAACGGGAATAACACGGTCGAGATCGGGCAGGCTCCACCGTAAAGCCCGACCATGACGAGCTTGCCACCCTTTCGCAGGACATTGACACCGAACTCCATCGTCTTGGGTGAGCCAACGAAGTCGATCGCCGCGGCAGCGCCACCGTCAGTCGCTTCCATTACCTGCTTCACTGCGTCAGGGGCGGCATTGTCGATTGTCGCTACAGCGCCCATTTGTCGGGCTTGCGCGCGCTTTTGCGCATCGATGTCAGCAACGACCACCTTGCCGGCTACTGCGGCTGGGGCGATGTGCACAGCGCTGCTGCCGACACCGCCGGCACCTATGATCAGCAGGTGGTCGTCGGCGCCCAAATGCTCACGCGTCTTCTTGAGTGCCGATAACGCGGTAATGCCAGAGCAGGTATATGTCGCGGCAAGACCTTGCGGCACGCCCTCATGAGGAAGGAGGTAGCGGCCGTGCGGCACGATGACGTGCGTGCTGTAGCCGCCGGCGCGCCGAGTGCCGAGCGTGCGCGGGTTGAGGCAGAGCAGTTCCTCGCCCTTCCGGCACACTCCGCATTCCCCGCAGCCAATCCACGGGTAGGCCACCACCTTGTCGCCGACCTTGACGCCTGAGGCCTGCGGTCCGAGCGCTGCAACCTCACCCGCGATTTCGTGTCCCATCGTGAACGGCAGATGCACGCCGCGCGATTCAAGCGAGATGCGTCGCTCCCCGTCCAAGTCGAAGTATCCGTCCCAAATGTGGACGTCGCTATGGCAGACCCCGGCCGCCTCGACGCGCAGCAGCACCTCCTCTCCCTTCGGTTCGGGATCTGGATACTCCCGCGCTTCCAGCGGCTTTCCCCATTCGATGATCTGCATCGCCCGCATGATAGGATCCTCCGGTTCCCTAAGCCTTGCCCCGCAACACACATTCGAGGAGGGACAGGATGGAAGCCTATCACATCGATCGTTTTGGCAGCGTTGACGGCATCGTCCTTCGATCGAAGTTGAGCGAGCTCGCGCGCACCCGCATCAGGACCTCTTTCGGCCCGGGTCGGGTCCTCGCTCGCTCGCGTCCCCTTCCCTCGACGAATAGTGCCTCGGAGATGATTGGTGAATTCGCCGGCAAAATCGCTTGCAGCCGCCGCCGGCGCTCGCTGAGCGGCAAAGAGCGTAAGTCGGTGCCGTCAGCCCAAAGGATATCGAAAGCCACGTAACGGGCGCTCCGAGCACGCGGAGCAACTCGTAGAACTGCGGTCGCCGCTCTCGTCGACCGCGATCACCTCGCCATCGAGAATGGCTTCGTCGACATCGAGCAGTCGACCAAAGTGGTCGGCGAGCGCGTCGAAACGACTACGTTGCGCGAAATGAAGCAGCAGGCTGCCTTGCTCGAGATAAGCAGAGGCCCCGGAAGCCGTCGTATTTGAAGTCGGACATTCACTCGGGGTCATCGAACGGCTCCTTCGCCAGGTCGGGATGATCGGTTGTACGCGGGGAAGCGCTTGGGAAGTGGGGCGTTCAATCAGTTTCGCAAGCCAGGCCGTTTTGGGGGGCCCGACGAAGCGGTGATAATCCACCACGAGTGTCAGCGCCGGCGCCGCAATTGCATGCCAGGGACCCGTTCCCCACCGGAAACGAGCTCGATGCCGGACAAAATCAGCCAGTCGCGCTCAATATGCTCGGGTTGACGCGACACTCGACAATGCCGCATGGGCCCGTGTTTGGCTCATCGATGCTATAAACGAGAACGCGCACGTGTTGGTCGCTCGGCACCGCTCTCTGACCACCAAACCTGATAGGAGCACGTTTGTGGCTGATGATGGTCTATCCGGACTGACCGATGACGAAAAGTGTACCCCCCTCTTCGAACTAATGCGCGAACACGACCTCGAGGGGATCGTGGCCAAACGTTTGGACGATCCGTATGACCCGCGCGTCCGATGGCTCAGGATCAAAAATCCGGATTACTCCCAGAAAGGAGGAAAGGGGCGACCTGTTCAACAGGTCATGGCTGCGGCCCGCGCATTCGGCAGCCCTATCAGTGAATCCGACACGGGCGCGCCGATGCGTGTGGTGCAAGGCCTGCCAGTACCAAGCCGAGCCCAATCCCGCCGAGATGGCCGAACGCTATGGCGCGGCCGGACCGTGATCGCCTATTGTACAGGCGCGATAATCTGGGGTCATCCTCCACTCGACCTGTCACCGGTAAAGTGTGGCAACCGCGCCGCAATTTTGCGGTCTGAAAATCTTATAGGACGGCAGCCATTGGCGGCGCCGATCTACGCGGTTCGGTTCAGGCATTCGACGAAGTCGGCGGCGAGGCTCTCGGCGGCCTTTAAACGCGGCGCAATTCGTCTGCAGCGGCAATTGCCGCGAGAACGCTCATGGTCGTGTTTCAGACCTGCGGCGCGGTGTCCAGATGTTCCGTGCCGCCAGATCGAATGCTGACGATCGTTAGATTGACCTTATTGCTAAAATGTTACAGGTAATCACGACACTCCAGCTAACTGCAGCCCCCTATACAACTCTTGAAGAGCATCCTTCATGATTGGATCGTCCTGTCGATTTTCCTTTTCGTACACATCGCGTATCCGTTGTATCGAATATTGACTGTATCCACTCTTGTATTCGCCTAACGCGGCAATCCCTTCAGTTTGCTGATGACGCCCGGTAAGGGCATAGGCGGCCAGCAAATATGCTCGGTTGTACCAAACGGTTGGTGTTAATTCGACTGATTTTCGCAGCCAGACAATCGCATCATCGTAATTTTTCAACACGAAGTACGCTCGCCCCAGGATCCAGTAGAATATACCAATGACTGGATCACGTGGACTGAGTGCTATCGCCTTCAGCACCAACGGCGGAGCATCCTTCGGTCGTCCGACCATGACCAGTTGATTGGCTTTCTGCGCGTAAGCGCGGGCGAGATTCGGATCGAGCTGGACCGCTCGGTCAAAAGCATCCAGCGCACCCTTCTGATCTCCCTTAGCGCGACGCACTAGGCCATCGGCTTGGTGAGCCATGGCAACGGACGGATCGAGCTGCAGCGCTTTCTGCACCGCACCCTCGGCCTCCCGAAGTAGGTCGTCGAGACTTTCGTTGGGTGCGCCCCAGTGGTTAAAATAGTCATTGATCATCACATGTGCCAATTGGCTCCAGCCGTCGGCTGACTCAGGATTGAGCTGCAGAGACTGTTGCAGGTACTGGCGCGCGGCAAGGTGGTTCTGTTGGGTAATTGAAGAAACAAGGAGAGCCATGGCATGTAACCTCAGGTCAACTGGATTGGGATCTGTGGGCCGTTCGGCGAGAGCACGACGGCTTTCCGCTTTGACCAGCTGGATCCTTAGGGAGGACGCAATCCGGCCAGTGATGGAATTTTGGAGTTCGGGAAGGTCGCTAAACTCATTGTCGAAGCGGTCAGCCCAGACGTGGGCTGCGGTACGCGTATCCACGAGCTGTGCATTGGTCTGTACCCTCGTGCCGGTTTTCCTGATACTTCCTTCCAACAGATAATTTACCCCGAATTCTCGCCGAAGCTCGCGCGGGTCAACGGGCTTCCCCTTATACGTAAAGGCTGTAGCCGGCGAAATCACGGAGGTATCGGAAAGGCGAGACAGATCTGTAGTTATGTCATCGGTCACCGCGTCGGCGAAATAGTCTTCTTCCGGATTACCACTCGCATTACGAAAGGGCGCCACCATGATCGACGCGGGGGAGGGCAATATCGAGTAATTAGGTCGAATCGGCAGAGCACCTATAGTAAGAACCACTACGCCGCCTAAAGCAACGGCCATGACGGCCGCTGTGCGCCACTGTAAAACTAACTGGCTTGGAACAAGATCTCGCGCACAAGTGACTGTGTGTTTTAGGAAAGATTGTTCTTGCTGCCTTTGAGAACGGCTCACGCGAAACACGCGAATCGGTCTCGCAATGTTTTTTACCTTTCTGTATCCCCTGTCGTCAAATGAGAGATCGGGATAGCCTTGTAACTGTTCGCGGACACCCTCCGTGACATATATCCCGCCAGGTTCTGCGAGGCCCTCTACTCGAGCAGCGATATTGACATTATGGCCATATACATCTCGATTATAAATAATAACATCGCCGGTGTTGATGCCGATGCGGAGTTGTATCCGCTGGTTGGCGGCGATGCTGACATTGTGTTCAGACAATTCACACTGAATGTCGAGCCCACAGTGTACCGCGTCTATTGCGCTGTCAAACTCGACCAGAAATCCATCACCCAGGATCCGGATCAGTGTACCATTGTTCTCGACTACCTTGCGTTCAAATACGCTTTTAACATGATCTACGACTTTGATATGTGTGCCTTCTTGGTCGACGCTCATGAGACGAGAGTAGCCAACCACGTCCGCGAACAAAACGGCCGCCAACTTGCGTTTCAGGTGTGAGTCCTCCATAGCAATTACCCTGATTTTTTAATTCTACTTAAATTTTAATTTTTGTCATTCAATTTAGACCCCAGGTTGTTACCACGATAGTCTGGCTGGATATTCGCCGGGTCGGCGAGCGAAATGTGTGAGCTAGTTCACACTTCACAAAAAAAGTTACCGAACTGCCGTGCTCCAGGTGGAGATTTGACCGCCTGGGCTAGGCCCTCTTTGGCGAGGATCAGTGCCGTAGCGCGTTCTGGCATGTCCGCGAAGGCTATTACGGCGATGTCAAGCTCGACAATCTCAGCTTTGTGCGGGTCGGCCGCTGGGAGGGCGATTTGTGGGCGAGAAAGGCGACCGGGGTCGCCGGCCTCTATATCGACGATACATGCGACGCGTTGCCGGCGATCATTGGAGGCCGCGCCGGCGGCTTTCCCGGGTGGGTCAACGAGTGCTTCGCGAGAGGCGGCAGAGTCGCGGCATCGAGCGGGCGAACATGACCTATGAGATTGCCCCCGATCTCAGCCATTGGGAATTGTCGGCAGAGTCAAGGAACCCTTGCATCAAACTCCCCTCCGCCCTCGGCCACAGCCTCCGCGACGAGATCGCCGATGCCCTGGACCAACCCAGCCGCGCCCCGATAGGCCAGAATGCCGCCCCTGATTGCGGTCTTCGCCAGTGGCCGGAGGACCGGGGCGGCTAATGGCAAGACAACCACCGCGCCGACGCCGATCGCCAGGCTCGTCGCCCAAGTGCCGCCGCTGAGGATGTCATCGAACAGAGCCATCTGATCTCTCCCCGTGATCGGCACGGCTGCCCGGACAAGAAACGGCGCCGAGCGGTTAAGCCCAACGCCAGTTACCAGGCTCGGGATAGGGAGGGAAGGCCAAGCCCGCGCATTCTTAGGCGCCCGCCGACGGCAGCATCCCCTGGGCCAGCTGAATAGCCCCCACCGCGCGCTGCCCGTTTGACGCGCGAAGCCCGAGTGTCGTCGCCCGGGGCCGGAGGGTTATCTCCCGCGCGTCACTATTCGGGTCGCGGGCTCTGCTCAACCCAAGTGTGAGCTAGCTCACACGTGATTGAGCGGGGCGAGTACCCGAGTAGTCCCGCGCGAAGATACCCTGTTGCCCGGCCACCCGAGCCCCGCCGCCACCACCGCGCGGCTCCGCGATCACTCCGCCCGCCACGTTGTCAGCGGCCGCATCCTCAACGGCCGTGTCGAAATCCCCATAGAGCCTGCAGCAGCGCTGCGCCCCACATCCCGCGGGTTCCTTCCCTGCAGGCTTTCGGACGACGGCCCCGGTGCTCGTGGATAGGCCCGTCATGGGGCCGTCGTCCGAAACCCTCAACACGAAGAGCGGTTCCTGCGGCCGAGGTTGAGCGCCCGCTCTCGCTTAAGTAAGCCGACCTTCGCGCGGACGCGGGGCAACGGGCGAGACGCGCCGTAAGCGACCATTTCCGCGGCGCGCTGAAGCTACTCCCGTCCGGTGGGGGGAAACCGGCGGCGGGGTCTCGATCGCATATTTGGACATTGCCCACGGAACATTCTGAGGCTCAGCGAAATCCGTCGAGCGCGACGCGACGGGATGATGGCCGCGGGAACGACCCAGGTGACGATCCCACTGGCGTCAGGCTTGTGCTCGGCCTTTCTGGAGAGAACGGAGTGTGAGCTGGCTCACACAGGTCATGCGCCCCGCCCGCTACGGTGCTCTGCGTAGCGCTGACCGTCCTCGTGCTCGACAAGTGGAGATACGCGAAATGGCTGCGTTCAATAGTCCCGACCTCATTCGGCATAGCGCTCCTCTCTTATGGGGCGCTCGGCAATGGCGCGCTGAGATGGCTCAGGCGCTTGGCATAGACGATCGCACAATACGCAAATGGGTTAGCGGCGAGGCCGAAGTACCGATCGACGTCTGGCAGACAATCCTACGTTTGATCTGGGAGCGACGGCTCGAACTCGATGAGGCCGCCGAGGAGATCGAGGCGTATGTCGAGACAATGGCGAGCGCTGATGCCCGACGTGATCGACACCGCTCGCCGGCATCGACACCTCTGTAGCGGCCCTGGCCCGCATAGCCGAACATTCTGACGGATCGCCGATCAGCCGAGCGCCGCAGCAGCGCCGGTTCGCCGGCGCCCGACCAATGGCACGATTCCGGACCTTGGCACGCTTGCTCGGGAACCGGTGGTTCGACCGAAAGCCGTCATTCATTGCGGGCATGCCAGACTGATCCAGGCGAGCCCCGGGGTGGGTCGAATTCGGAGACCGTCAACGGCCGTGCTCAAGGTGGGCAACGCATCGCTCGGCCGTTCGCGGTCCGCGTTGTGAGGGCGCGAGAATTAATCAGCCCTGACCAGGCCGTAACGATCGCGGTAGTACTCGCGCGTTAGCAGCTCCTGCGCCGCACAAGATGACGTTGTGACCATGGCGGGCGAATGCGCAAAAACATTTCGAAGTGTGACGCGCTTCACACTCTGCTCATTTGGTGACGTTTAAATCGAAGACACCCGCGTCACAGGGAGGGCGGGCACGCTCGGAAGGAGGCAAGGGTGGTACGTCACCGGCTTGGCTCCGCGGCCTGACCGTGCTGAAACCTGGAGACCTCGGCATGAGCCAAATTGAGCCTCGGCGCCGACCGCTCGCTGCGATCGCGGCGCCAGCAGAGGACGGACCAGTGGTCGCGTCCCCGATGGAAACCGCGCCGGCGAGTTGAATGAATGAAACGGCGCGATCTTCTGCTCCTCCCCGGCGTGATGGCGATGGCCTGGAACCAGGCCTCGGCCAAGGTCGAAACCCCGCGCATCGGCTTTGTCCACGCGGGGTCGCGACAGGAGAATCACGCTCTTCTCGTTGCGTTCCGCGACGGTCTCTTGGCGCTCGGCTGGACCGACGGCAGCAACATCAGTGTCCTCGACCGCTGGGCCGAGGAGCACACCGAGGCGCTGCCCGCCCTCGTCAAAGAACTGATCGGTTCCGGTGTGAGAATTCTCGTCACCGCCGGGACACCGGCTACGCTCGCCGCCACGCGCGCGAACGCGCCGATCCCGATCGTTCTAGTCGGCGTCGACGATCCCGTTTCCCTCGGCCTCGTCGACAAGCTCGGGCAGCCCGGTGGCAACGTTACGGGACTATCTCTAACCTCATACGAAGTTATTGCCGAACGGTTGGAGCTGCTCCGACAGCTTGTCCCTGGCCTGCACCGACTTGCAGTCATCGTCAGGGACGATCCTGGCCTTGATCAAAAATTGCAGGAGATTCGCAGTAATGCTCAGCGCAAGGAGATCGAGCCTCTGATGCTCGAAGCGTCAACCGCGAAGGCCGTGGAACTTGCCTTTGCGCGGCTACGCGGCGATCGCGTCGAGGCGGCTTATGTGGCCTCCGGCCCGCTGGGTCCCGTCAAGCGCGCCCGTATTATTGCACTCGCCGCGGATTATCGGCTGCCCGTGATCTACTCCTTCCGCATCTTTGTCGTCGGGGGAGGATTGATCTCGTTCGCCGCCGATTACGACGACCTGTTCCGCCGCGCGGCGGGCTACGCCGACAAGATCCTCAAGGGCTCTCATCCCGCCGATCTGCCGGTCGAGCCGCCCCGCAAATTCGGGCTGACGATCAATCTCAATACCGCGCGATCGCTTGGCCTTACAATCCCTCCGGCAATCCTCGCCCGTGCCGACGAGGTCATTGACCAGACGAGTTAAAAGTGATCCGCGTTTGACGTTGCTGCCGATCCGAAAGTGAAAGCGACGATACGGCCGGTTGTGGCGCCCCGCCGAAAACCAATGGCAGCAGCTTCTCACTAACTGAGCCGATCCCCGACGGGTATTGCGAACAGCGGGTATGGGGCCAGCCCGCCCACGATGTCGAGCCAGACCGCAGCCCAGTCCATCACAAAATAGTGGCTTATGGCCGTGAGACCTCGGTCGGATGTCATCCGCTGCCACAGCGATCCGCCTTCGGTGACGGACATGTCCATTTCGGCATGGCCTTCCATGCGGCCGACAATGGTCCCCACTGAGAAATGTTCGGAAGAGAAGGACCAGTATGACCACCATCATCGGCGCGCCGACGAATTCGGCCAAGGTGAGCTGCCAGCCCAGAAGCGCCACGATGATGACACTGAGTTCGAGAACGAGATTGGTCGAAGCCATTTCGAACGCCATCGCAGCCGTGAAATCCGCACACTTGCGGAAGATCGAGCGGGCAAGCGCCACGGCCGCATAGGAGCATGAAGACGAGGCCGCCCCGAGCGCCAGAGCCGTTGCGATCGAACGCGGGCGATCATCTAGCAGCCAGCTCATCTGCTGCTTCGAGACGGCACGACTGCGGAGAGGGTGAAGCCGAGAATCAGCGGCCAGAGGATCTCCCACCAGCGAAGGCCATCGAGAGCGCCGAAAGGAGGGCGTGTGCGACAGAAGACATAGCGACAGTAGCTCCGAAGACGCCTAACCGATGCTTGAGTGAGTGAACGCCCAGCGAGCGGTTATGTCATTTGGCCGACCACTACGCGGCCTTATTGGGTTCCTTCGCTGCCCAAGCCTCACGCGGAGTTTCGACATTGACCCCCGCGCTGATGGGCGGCTGTGCCGAGGCCGGCTATCTATCGAGCCAGACGTCTTCCATGCGTGCGCCGCTGAAGACGCTGTTGATCATGATCGTGAACCCCTTGACATAGGGCCGCCAGCAGGTTGCACGCCGATCGTAAAAGATGATCGGCCGGGCGCCGTCTTCGGCCAACTTTCTTTCGATCTCCCATACCAGCCTCTTGCGCTTTTCCTGGTCGGCTTCGACAGATTGCCGGTCGATCAGATTGTCCACCTCGGGATTACAGTATCCGTTATAGTTTCCTTGCGCGCCACAGCTATAATTCTCGTAAAAATTCTGGTCTGGGTCGTCTAGCGCGTTTCCGGTGAGATTGAGGCCCACCATGTAGTCCTTGCGCATGACCTTGGGGTACCAGCTCGTCGTGTCGATCGTTTCGAGCTCGCCGTCGATGTAAGCCTCCTTCAATTGGTCGATCAGTATCACTGCCGGATCACGGTAGAAGGGTGTGTTCCGGGCTGACACCTTGATCTTTAGCCGGTTGTCGGGTCCGTAGCCGAGCTGCTTCATAATATCCCGCGCTTCGACGCGGTTCTTTGCCACATCGGAATTGTAGCCCGGCAGTGTCTGGAGGATCTCCGGCGGCATGCCCCACACACCCTCGGGCGGCGGTTGCATGACGCCACCGACGTCGCCCTGCCCGTCGCTGAGAGTGTCGATGAACGCTTTGCGGTCCAAGCTGAGTGCCATGGCCCGCCGAAGCTCCGGATCCTGAAAAGGCGGCGCGTCCCGGTTGACGATCAGGTTGCTGCTGACATTGTTTGGTGCCACCTCGCAAATCGCCTCGGACGCCTGGCTTTGGACGTCCTTCAGGAGCGGGAGCGTCACGCTATATGGCCAGGTCATGTCGAGGTTCCCAGCAATGAATGCCAGTAACGCGGTCGACAGATTCCGGATGATCGTATAGTCGACGCCGTCGAGATACGGGCGGTCCGGTTTCCAATAGTTCTGATTGCGCGCCACTCGGATCGATTGGTTCGGCTCGAACTCGACAAATTTGAACGGACCGGTGCCGATTGGATGCTGCCGCATCTGCGACGGCGCCACGTGACAGGGATAGATCGCGGAGAACCCGCTGGCGAGCAGCATCAGAAACGA
>Ga0306926_10009754_pt1 | contig 10581 bp, 10 predicted proteins | sample flu12Cox44000178_FD_203759 | JGI IMG/M metagenome (GOLD analysis project Ga0306926, IMG submission 203759) | Lab enrichment of tropical soil microbial communities from Luquillo Experimental Forest, Puerto Rico - flux8day.12C.oxic.44.000.178 (v2)... | ecosystem: Environmental > Terrestrial >... | reverse complement strand
ATCGTGCATGCTGCCGGTGCGGCGACCGGTGACCGGGTTCCACAACCGCACCGTGCCGTCGCCGCAGGCGATGGCCAGCGGCTTGCCATTAGGGCTGAACGCCACCGCGCCCGTGCCGAACACGGGCCGGTCGGGACCGGCGCGCCGACGGGGTGGCCGGTGGCCAGGTTCCACCGCCGCACCGTCCCTCCGCACGCACTCGGGGCCGCGGGCCAGACTGCCACCGGCCCTCCAGCCGGTATTCTCCCGACGCGAACCGGCGCCGTTGCGGCTTTTGGCGAGGACGGGGCGGCGTGATGCGGCCCAGCCCGGGCGACCACCACACCGGCCAGCACGGCCGCAGCGGCAAACCCGGCGACCACCCATACCCACCGCGGTGGTTGAGGCCAGCCGCCGAACTCGGTCACACCCTCTGATCGCACTTCGCAACCTCGCCCTCATCGTAGGCCGCGGTAGTCGCCTTACGTAAGGAGGCAAGACCATCGGCGGCGCCGGAGCGCGCCGCGTGGCCGCCCGTGCTCACGTCTCTTTCGGTGATGAGCCCGGCCCCTTGCTCACATACGCGGCCCACCCCCGGCCGGGTGGCCACTGCCAGCGTGAATAGCACACCCACACCGGGTGTGAGCGCGGCGGCCACCGGCCTGGGCCGCATCCGCAGCAGGCCCACGCGCAGGCACACCAGCGGCAACATAGACACATCCGCACCGCCGCCCGCGAGCCAGGCACAGCGCCGGCCCGGTGCACCGCCGGGTCGCCGATCCGAGGGGCACACCGCGCCAAGGACGGGGCCTGCGCGGTTCTGAACCCGCTGGCATTCCGGGCGCTGCCGGGCCCGGCGGTCACGGCGGGGGCGGCCCCGGCCCGCCTGGCCTGTGGAGGGTTGCCCCGGTACGCCGCCGTACATCCGGCGGTGAGGACCGCGATCGCGCCGAGCAGCGCGCCCGCTCGTATTGATAGGCGCCCGCCAGGCGAAGTTGTCATCGCGCCCTCCCGGCCCGGCTTAGCTGGTATCCATCTGACGCAAATCCGCCGGTACAGGTTCCCCCGGGCGTTCGCAAGATCCACCGCGGCCGGATGGTGTGGTTAGAGATGGCCGAGCCGAAGTAGTGGCCGATAAATCTCACCGTGCGGGGTGGCGCCGACGCACGGGCTCTAGCCAGACCGGTCGGCCGCTTGGCCGGGGCTGCGGGGAAATCCAGCTCTGGTCGCGAGCGCTCAATCGACTCGGGTCTTCGAAACGTGGCTTGCCGGTTGGCTGCCGGTGGCTGTCGATTTCGGCGCTGTCTGGCCGTTGGGAGGGCGAGCCAACAATCCGAGGAGGATGAGATGGACGTTCCGCAGGCGGTGTCACCAGCGGCATGGCTGGCCGCGCGCAAGGATCTGCTAGCCCGGGAGAAGGAGGTTACCCACGCCAAGGACGCGGTGGACGCCGCCCGCCGCGACCTGCCGGTAACCGAGGTCACCAAGGCCTACACGCTCACGGGCCCGGACGGGAAGGTGAGCCTGGCCGACTTGTTCGGCGGGCGCCGGCAGCTGATCACCTATCACTTCATGTGGCGGCACGCCGAGTCTGGGTTTCCCGGTGAGGATCAGGGCTGCCCGACCTGCTCGTTCCTGGTGGATAGCATCGGCGACCCATCCCACCTGCACGCTTGCGACACCACGCTAGTGCTGGTGTCCCGCGCGCCGTATGCGAGCATCGAGCGGTTCAAGAAGCGGATGGGCTGGCAGCTGCCCTGGTATTCCAGCCACGGCAGCGACTTCAACTACGACTTCCACGTCAGCTTCGACGAGGGCAAGGCCCCGCTGGAGTACAACTACAAGGACCAGGAAACCCTCGCGCGCCAGACCCCCTATGTCCGGTCCGGAGTGGACGCCCCGGGGGTCAGCGTGTTCCTTCGTGAGGGTGACCGGTTGTTCCACACCTATTCGGCCTACGAGCGCGGCCTGGATTCGTTGCTGGGCACTTACCGGTGGCTGGACCTGACCTCACTGGGCCGGCAGCGGTATGTGGTCGAGTTCCCCTACCACGACACTTATGGCGAGGCACCGTGATGGTTGCGCCCTTGGCGGCCCAGTGGCTGCTCACGGGGGTGTTCGCCGGCGCGGGGCTGGTGGTGGCGCTGCCTCGGCGCCTGGCCGGGGCGCCGTGGCCGGCGGACTGGGCCTTCTGCGGCGCGATGTGCGCGGCCCTGATCGCCATGATGTGGTGGTCAGAGCCCGCCGTCGCGGCATGGCTGCAGGCGGCCGTGTTCGGATCCGCCGGGATGTGGCTGGCATTGTCCCATCGGCGCGGCTCTGGGCCCATCCGGCTGCCCCGCCCGGCTGGCTTGCATCATGCGCTGATGGCCGGCGCGATGATCTGGATGCTCACCGCGATACCTGGCACCACCGCCATGCCCGCGCCCAGCCACGATCACGGCGCGATGGCGGCCATGCCGCCGGCTGGCGTGCCCGGTCCCGTGCTGGCCGTCAGCATCCTCGCTGCCGGTTACTGCGCGGCCGCATCCATACCGTGGCTGGGGCGCGCCATCGGCTCCGGCCGACGGCTGGCCGACCCCGCCGCAGCTGGCCAGGCCGCCATGAGTGTCGGGATGGCCGCCTTGCTCCTTGCGATGCTGTGACGACCCGGCCCGGCGGGCGCCCTCGGCCCGCCGGCTCCCGGGCGAACGGATGAAACTGGGCACGCCGGGTGCCCAACTTCCGCGTCCGTGGACGTCTCAATAGGCGAACGGATCATCCAGGCCGGGAGAGACGTTGCCGGGAGGAAGTTGCGGTGAACAGCGACCTGATCGCCCGCGCGCAGGCTGGAGACGAGGAGGCCTTCCGTCGTCTGGCCGACCGTCATCAGCGGGAACTCCATGTGCACTGCTACCGGATCCTCGGCTCGATCGAGGATGCGGAGGACCAGGTCCAGGAGACGTTCCTGGCTGCCTGGCACGGCATCGGTGGCTTTGAGGCGCGGGCGTCGGTGCGGGCGTGGCTGTTCCGGATCGCCACCAACCGTTGCCTGGACGCCCTGCGGGCGGCGCGGCGGCGGCCGGCTGTGCCGGTCGCACCCCCGCCCGGGCTTCCGGAGCCGACCTCGTCCAGCGAAGTGTTCTGGCTTCAGCCCTACCCCGACGTACTGCTGGAGGAGCTGCCCGAACCGGCGCCAGGCCCAGAGGCGCGGTATGAGGCGAGGGAGGCGATCTCGCTCGCCTTCGTCAGCGCACTGCAGCTCCTGCCGCCTCGCCAGCGGGCCGTCCTGGTCTTGCGCGACGTGCTCGGGTTCCGGTCCAGGGAGGTCGCGGCCATGCTCGAATCGTCGGAGGACTCGGTCGCCAGCGCGCTCAAGCACGCGCGCGCGAACTTGCACAGACGGCTGCCGTCCCCGGCAGATCCGCCCCCGGTGCCCGGCTCGGCCGCCGAACAGCAGGTCGTCGAGCGTCTCACGCGGGCCTACGAGACCGGGGACGTTGATGCGGTGGTGGCCTTGCTCACCGACGATGTCGTCTTCACCGCGCCCCTGGCGCCGGGGGCCTACGAAGGGCGTCCAGCGGCTGGCCGTTTCCTGCGGTCCGGGGGCTTCCGCGACGGCCGGACCTACCGGCTTGTCGCGACCCGGGCCAACGGGCAGCCCGCCTTTGGCGTGTACGTGCGCGATCCGGTGACCGGCCTCGCCCACGCCAGCGGAATGCTGGTGCTCACGATGGCGGGCAGCCGGATCCGGGCTGTGACCGGATTCGACAACAGCGTGCTGCCCCTGTTCGGCCTGCCACGGACCCTGCCCGGCGATGGCTGAGGCGGCGATCGCGGACTGGACCATGAATGGCAAGACAGTGCTATTCACGGGGGCCTCGCGCGGGATGGGGCGCTTCGCGGCGATCGAGCTCGCGCGGCTTGGGGCGCGGATCCTTGTCGTCGGGCACAACCAGGCGCGGGGCGCGGCGGCGGCTCAGGCAATCCGCGCTACCGGCGGGTCGGCAGAGTTCCTGCCCGCGGACATGGGCGACGCCGCCCAGGTGTGCGAACTCGCGGCGGCCGTGCTCGCGCGCGGCGGCCCGGTGCACGTGCTGATCCACAGCGCGGGCGGACTCCTCCCAGTCGGCGCGCGTACCCGCGAGGGCGTCGACCGCGGCTTCGCGCAGAACTTCCTCGGCGCGTATCTGCTCACCCGCCTCCTCGAGGAGCGCCTCCTCGCCAGTGCGCCAGCGCGGGTGATCGCGGTCGGGTCCAGCGCGCACAAGCTGCTGAAAACCGCCGACATCGACACCCTCATGCACCCCTCCGAGGCTGCCCCGCGGATGGGCAGCCGCCAGCGGGGCCGATACCAGATGCGCAGCTACCAGACCGCCAAGCTCGCCGTGACCGCCTGGACTTACGGCCTCGCGCGCCGCTGGGCGGGCCGCGGCGTCACCGCTAACCTGCTCGACCCCGGCATCGTGAAGGGCCAGATGGGCGAGCAGTTCGAGGGCCCGGCTCTGACCGGGGTCCTGATGAGCCACGTGGTGCCCTTCTTCGCCGCCACCGGGATGCAGCGGGGCTCCCAGCAGTACGTGCGCCTGGCCGCCGACCCCACCCTCGCCGCCGTGTCCGGCACCTACTTCGTCAGGGGCGAGGAAAAGACCCGGGGCAGTTCCCCGCTCACCCTCGACCCTGCCGTGCAAGAGCGCATCGACGATGCCGCCGAGGCATGGGCCACCGCGTTCCTGCGCGGCCGATAGCACGCCGCGCGCGATCCCGCCAAGCGCCGTTGATCGAGGCGACATGCGCTGCGCCTTGCTCATCTACTGCCACGAGAACACGGCAGCCGGGACGGTGAAAGGGAACAGTCCACCGCAATCCTCGATGCGCTGCGTTATCCCGCTCAGTCGGGCAGGGTTCGCGGGAGGCCGAACCGTGGCAGGATGCCGGGTTCGAAGCGGGTGATGGCGCTGATCTGGTCGCCGGCGAGGGTCAGCACGAGCAGGCCGTTCGCGCGGGCGATCGCGGCGTGAGGGTCGCGCAGGTAGAGGCCGAACGCGGGCTGCCGGTTGGCCCGGGTGGGGATCAGGCGGAACCTGCGGCCGTCGTCGAAGGCCCACGCGAAGAACCGGGCGGCGAGTTCGCGCCCCTGGTACTCCATCGGCAGCGGCGGCATCCGCACCCACGCGTCGTGGGTGAGCAGGCAGACGACGCCTTGCACGTCGCTGCTCTCGAAGGCGCGAGCCAGCCGGGCCGCGATTTCCTGTTCCCAGGCCGAGCCAGGCGGCGGGGGTGCCTGGTGACCCGCTGACAGCGCGGGCTGGCGTGCAAGCGTGGCGCGGGCGCGCTTGAGGGCACTGGTCACTGACTCCTGGGTGGTGTCGAGCATGCCCGCCACCTCCGCAGCCCGGAAGCCGAGGACGTCACGCAGGATCAGCACGGCACGCTGCCGCGGCGGTAGCAGCTGCAACGCCGTGACGAACGCGAGAGAGATGGCTTCCCCGGCCTCGTACCGCCCTTCCGGGCCTGGCGCGGCGTCCGCGAGCCCTTCCAGCAGGATGTCGGGGTAGGGCTCGAGCCAGGCCACCTCGCCGGCCCGGGTGGGCTCGACTAGCACGACATCAGGCCCGCTCACCGGCGGACGCCGGCGAGCCGATCGCAGCGTGTGCAGGCAGCGGCTGGTCGCCACCCGGTACAGCCAGGTCCGGACCGAGGCGCGACCCTCGAAGCCTTCCAGGCCCCGCCAGGCCGCCAGCAGCGTTTCCTGCACCGCGTCCTCGGCGTCCTGCGCCGAGCCGAGGAACCGGTAGCAGTGCACCTGCAGCTCGTGCCGGTAGGGCTCGACGAGCTCGCCAAACGCATCGCCGTCGCCCGCCCGGGCCCGCGCCAGCAGATCCGCGCTCACCAGGCCATCCTCCCATCCCCGCCCTCCCGTTCCGGGGGCCGTGGTCATACATAGAGAGACCGCCCGGTCCTGAAACTGGGCGCCCGCCACCGCCCAGTTTCCCGACGGGGCGGTCTCTACCGCTGTGACAGGCCGGGCCGGCACCCGCCCCAACTACTCGGTGCCGATGACCGGCGCGGCGTATCGCCGATCACCGACCGCGACAAAAAGAGATCATAACACAAACACCGGTCGACATCACCGGCCCGAGCCGCCTTTCGACGCCAGCGTGGACGCTCGTGCTGGCCTCACTGGGGCTGTTCATGGTCGCGCTGGACAACATGGTGGTGACCTTGGCGCTGCCGGCGCTGCGGTCCTCGCTGCACGGCAGCCTCGCCGACCTGGAGTGGACCGTGAACGCCTACCTGTTGTCGTTTGCGTGCTGTCTGCTGACCGGCGCGGCGCTGGGTGACCGGTTCGGCCGACGGCGCATGTTCTGCGCCGGCCTGGCGGTGTTCACCGCCGCATCGGCGTGGGCGGCGGTGTCCCCAACGGTCGGGGTGCTGGTCGCGGCCCGGGCGGTGCAGGGCGCGGGGGCGGCCATGGTGATGCCGCTGACCCTCACCCTGATCAGCGAGGCCTTCCCGGCCGAAAAGCGCGGCATGGCCATCGGCGTGTGGGGCGGCATCGCCGGCCTGGCGGTGGCCGGCGGCCCGGTCATCGGCGGCGCGGTCGTGCAGGGCCTGAAATGGCACTGGATCTTCTGGCTCAACGTCCCGGTCGGCCTGACGGTGATCCCGCTGGCCGCGTGGCGGCTGCGGGAAAGCTTCGGCCCCCGGGCCCGCCTCGACGTGGTGGGCCTAGCCCTGGCTGGCATGGGCTTTCTCGGCCTGACCTGGGGGCTGGTGCGGGCCGGCACGGTCGGCTGGGCCAGCGGCGAGGTGATTGGCGCCCTGGCCGCCGGGACCGTCCTGGTCGGGCTGTTCGTCGGGTGGGAGCGGCGGGCGCGGGCCCCGATGCTGCCGCTGGAGCTGTTTCGCCGGGCGCGGTTCACCGCCGCCAACGGGGTGAGCTTCTTCATGTACGCCGGCCTGTTCGGGACGCTGTTCTTGATGACGCAGTTCCTGCAGTCGGCGCAGCACTACACGCCGCTGCAGGCCGGGATCCGGATGCTGCCCTGGACCGCCGCGGCGATGGTCATCTCGCCCATCGCCGGCCAGCTCGCCGACCGGTACGGCAACCGGCCGTTCATCACGGTAGGCCTGCTCCTGCAGGCGGCCGGCCTGGCCTGGATCGCGGCCATCGCCACACCCCGCCTGGGCTACGCCGTGCTCGGCGCGGCGCTGACCCTCGCCGGCATCGGGATCGGCCTGGTGTTCCCCACCGTTGCCACCGAGGTCATGACCTCCGTCCCCGCCCCCCAGATCGGCGTCGCCTCGGGCACCAACAGCGCCTTGCGCGAGCTTGGCGGCGTGTTCGGCGTGGCCGTGCTGGCGTCGGTGTTCGCCCGCCCCGGCGTCTACGCCGCACCAGCCCTCTTCACCGGCGGCTTCAAGGCCGCGCTCTGGGTCGGCGCCGGCTTCTCCGCCGCCGGGGTCCTGATGTCCGTGCTGGCAGGCCGGTCCACAACACCCATTCCAGGCCAGCCCCGCCAAAGCGCGCCCGAGATGTCGCGGCCAGCGCCCGCGACCACAAGCCAGACATCATGAGCGGGCACACTCGCCCGCCGGGGTCAACGGCACCGTACCCGTCCTGCCACCGAGCCGAGGCTGACCGGGCCGCACCAGATCGGCCCTCGGCCAGCGGGGCACGGCAGGAAAGGGGTCTGGACGTGCAGGAACCTGGGAATGTGCCGGATCCGGCCTGGTTCCCCGCCGGGCGCGGTGGACTGTGCGATGGCGAATCCGTGGACAGGGTGCTCGCTGATCGGTGCGAGCCCGCCCGCTCGGCCAGTGACACCGGTGGGCCGCGTTGATGGAGCTTCATTGATGCCCTGATTGGCCCTTCGGCAGGACTAATTGGCCTCGGCAGGATTGGCGCAGGACGGCGACGGTGCCGCGGTGGCGGTGAGTGATGGTCATTGCCTGCAGATGTTCACGGGAGTGGCATGTTTGTGCCACAGCCGGCACAAACGGCCTGGCGGGGCGTGTCCGGGTTGGGGTGCTCGGTCGTACCGTTGAACGAGTGTGGCCTGCACGGTGGGGCCCTGCGGTGCGCGATCGGGGCCGCACGCTGAGGGGTGGTACAGGTGATCGTCCTCGATGTCATTTTGGGTCTTGCCGTTTTGGCCCTGCTGATCTATCGGCAGCTGGCCGCTCGCCCGGTCAATGCTTCGGCGCTGCGCCTCATTGCGATCCTGGTGATCATCGGCCTGATTCAGACGTACCAGTTTCTGAGCAAAGGCCATGATCACCCGCTGACCTTCGCCGCGCTGGGGGGCAGCTTGGTGCTTGCGGCGATCTTCGGCGCGCTGCGGGCTGGCACGGTGCGGGTCTGGCTTCAAGACGGCCAGGCCTGGTCGCAGGGCAACTGGGTGACCGCCGTGTTGTGGGTTGCCTCTTTGGTCGCGCACCTGGGTTATGACGTACTGGTCGTGCATGGCCCGGGTGCCCGAGGCTTGGGGACCGCCACCATTGTTCTCTACCTGGCCGTTACTCTGGGCTTTCAGCGGGTTCTGGTGTTCCGGCGGGCGCACCGCCTGCAGCTTGCCGGGCCTGCGGCGCCGGGCGGGGTGGGCGGTCCCGGGTAGGCAGATCAGGCGCTCGGACGCCTGCACCGCCCACCCGATTGACATCACAGACCGGCCATGCCAGCTTCTGTTCGCATGGTGCCTGGCGTGTACGACGCCTACTTTGCCACGCTGGCCACGGCGGCTGCGGCGCTCATCGGCCTGTTGTTTGTGGCTGTGTCGGTCCGCGACGACACGATCTTCGGGCCTAATGCCATGCCGGGCGGCGAAGCGCTGGCAATCACCGCTTTCACCGGCCTGGTGAACTCATTCGTCGTGTCCTTGCTCGGGCTCATCCCCAAGGTCAACATCGGCGAGCCCGCCGTGATCATGGCCGTGATCAGCATCGTCGCGATTGTCAGGCTCCAGCGTCGGCTGCGCACGGGCCGAAACCCGCTTGTGCTGGCCATCACGTTGCTCGTCTACGCGGCCCAGTTCGGATTCGGTGTGCTGCTGCTCGTTGATTCACATGACAGCGATCAGCTGATCAACCTGTCCATCATCGTTTCCGTCACGCTGATTGTGTCGCTGCAGCGCGCGTGGTCGCTGCTTAAGGGCAAGCACCTGGCTAGCGCAGACGGCACCGCGGTGACCGGGGATCACGATCTGCCGCGCGGGCCCGGCCCGGGACGCTCTTGGCTGCTCTCTTGGCCGCAAAGGCGGCGCGGTTGATGGCTCATGGCTGGCGCGACCTGGACTGCGCCGGGTGATGCCGGTTCCGGTGGCTCCGCGGGCTCAGCCGGGGAGCGCTATTGTCTGAGAGAATACTCTTGGAGTATTCTCCCGGTTATGAGTGTTCCGCTGACGTTGCTTGGCCTGCTCGAGCGGGGGCCAAGTCACGGGTATGACCTGAAACGGGACTACGACGCGTACTTCGGGCGGGGCAGGCCGCTGCGTTACAGCCAGGTGTATGCGACCTTGTCCCGCCTGGCCAGGGACGGGAAGGCGGTCGCCGGGCCGGTCGAGCAGGGGGCCGGGCCCGAGCGGCGCCGGTACGTCATCACCGAGTCTGGCGTCGCCGATGTGCAGCGGTGGCTGGCCGAGCCGGCCCCGCCGGAGCCGGACCTGCAGAGCGAACTGTTCGCCAAGGTGGTGCTCGCCCTGATGCTCGGCCGGCCGGCCGACAAATACCTGGACGTCCAGCGGGCGGCGCACCTGCAGCGGATGCGCGAGCTCACCGAGCTTAAGCGGGACGCCGATCAGCTCGGCGTGCTCCTCGCCGACCACACGCTCTACCGACTGGAGGCTGACCTGCGATGGATCGATCACACCGCGGCCCGGCTGGACCTGGTCGAACGGGCGGTGCACCGGTGACCGCGAATCTGGCCGTCGCGGCGGAACCCCGGACCGGGAAGATCGTCGAGGCGCACAACCTGGTGAAGTCGTTTGGTGAAACGCCGGCGCTGCGCGGCGCGTCGCTGACCGTCCGGGAGGGTGAGATCGTCGCGGTGATGGGGCCGAGCGGCTCCGGTAAGTCCACGTTGCTGCACTGCCTGGCGGGCATCCTGGTCCCCGAGCAGGGGCAGGTGTGGTTCGGCGGGCAGCGGCTGGATGCCCTGAGCGACGAGCGGCGCAGCGCGCTGCGCCGGGACCGGTTCGGGTTTGTGTTCCCGTCCGGCCAGCTGGTCCCCGAGCTGACCGCGGAACAGAACGTGGCCCTGCCCCGGCTGCTGTCCGGCACCCGCCGCGGCCCGGCGATGACGGCGGCCAGGAAGTGGTTTTCCGCGCTCGGCCTGGACGGGCTTGAGCACCGTAGGTCCGGGGAGCTGTCCGGCGGGCAGGCGCAGCGCGTCGCGCTGGCCCGGGGCCTGGTCGCCGGCCCGCAGGTGCTGTTCGCTGACGAGCCGACCGGGTCGCTGGACTCAGTGTCCGGGGAGCTGGTGATGGACCTGCTCACCGCCGCGGTCCGCGAGCACGGCACCGCTGTCGTCCTGGTCACCCACGACGCGCGGGTCGCCGCCTACGCCGACCGCGAGGTCATCGTCCGCGATGGCACGGTCAGCACGCTCACCGGGGCCCGGCC
>Ga0306926_10009751_pt1 | contig 10582 bp, 10 predicted proteins | sample flu12Cox44000178_FD_203759 | JGI IMG/M metagenome (GOLD analysis project Ga0306926, IMG submission 203759) | Lab enrichment of tropical soil microbial communities from Luquillo Experimental Forest, Puerto Rico - flux8day.12C.oxic.44.000.178 (v2)... | ecosystem: Environmental > Terrestrial >... | reverse complement strand
CGCCCGCGCGCTGAACAGCAGGTTGCGGTGGGTCAGCATTACTCCCTTGGGATTGCCGGTCGTACCTGAAGTGTAGACGAGCGCCGCGACCTGGCGCGACCGATCCACCTCGACGGGCTCGGGTGCCGTCTCCCGATTGACCCGCCCGACACCGAGGTTTCCCAATCTGCGGAGGACTGTAATGTCGGCGTCGTGACGATCTGCGTGCTGGCGTGCAGCGTCGGATACCTCGACCGTATAAAAGACGCGCCGGGCACCGCTGTGCTCGCGGATGACATCGACCTCGCGCGCCGACAGCCGCGGGTTAACGACGACCGACCAGGCATCGATCTCCGAGGCGGCGAAGATCAGCGCGGCGAGCGCGAGGCAGTTCTCGCTAACAATCATTACCCGATCGCCGGGACGAATATCATAAAGTTGGAGGATGAGCGCCGTGTCTGCGACGGCGGCCGCTAACTCCGCGTAGGTCCAGCTGACATCGCCCTGCACCAGGGCGGGATGGTCCGGGGTCTGGCGCGCGAACGGCTTGATGACATCGCTGATCCGGTCCGGCAGCTCGGCCAGGATCTTCTCGGCTTCATGCCGCGCCGTCGTCCCGCTCATGCTCTCCCCGTGCCTTTAGTCGCGCAAAACGATGGCAACGATAATAGGTATGATTTTAGAACTGTCAATCCGCAAACCGAGCCTATTCCATTTGGGCTCCCGCATGGCTGCGTTACGCGGTATGCCACGCAACATGTCGCCGTACGTGGCCCAAGAGAGGTCGCTGCCGCAGCGCGCACCGAACCGGAAACTACCTTGACAGATTTGTTTTTAGAACTAACTAAGGCAGCGCCGCCGCAAGGGGAACATCGTGGCGGAGGGTTACGCGTCGCTCAGAATAGAAAGGACTGGCCGATGAGGATCGGGACGATCGGAGCAGGTGAGGTCGCGCTAGCGGTAGCGCGCGAGGCGCTTGCGCAGGGGCATGAGGTTGTCTTGAGCAGCCGCAGCGGTCCTGGCGCGCTTGCCGACAAGGTGAGCGAACTCGGCAGAGGCGCCTCGGCGGCGACCGTCGAGGAAGCGGCCAGCCTCGATTATGTACTGCTCGCGGTGCCGTGGAGGAACGTCGAGGCGGCCTTGCAAGGCCTGCCCGGTTGGAGCGGTCGCGTCCTTATCGACGCGACCAACCCCTTCGTCGAGACCAGTCCCAGGCTCATCCTTGCCGACCTCGGCGGTATCGGCGCCAGCGAGATTGTGGCTCGCTTCGCGCCAGGAGCGCGCATCGTCAAGGCATTCAGTTCCATCCGTATGGCTCACTTCAACCAGGGCCCGGTCACGGGCCAAGGCAAGCGCGTGATCTTTGTCTCCGGTGATGATCAAGCATCCAAGCGCGCTGTGAAGGACCTGATCGAGAGCTTCGGCTTTGCAGCCATCGACCTCGGAGGCCTTGTCACTGGCGGACGAATTCAGCAGGCGGGCGGACCGCTCGCCGGCCTCGATCTTTTCGTCGCCGCCTGACGCCGTCCGCTACGGAATTTGTCACCGACATCGAGCGCACCGCTAACAATTTAATTCCGAAAGCGATTGACCCTCTTCGCCGACAAATACCACCAGCACCCGCAGGCCGTGAAACCACGGAAGCGGCAGGGGCCCCCTGAGCCCAGATTATGGAGCACGACACATGACAGCACCCACCAAACGCGATACTCAGGCTTCCACAGACGTTGCACTGATCGTTGGGGGTGGTCCGGGCATCAGCTCTAGTTGTGCGAGGCTGTTTGCGAAGAACGGCATGTCTGTCGGTGTTGCAGCTAGAAACCCAGACAAATCGGTCCTGCAGAACCTGGAGGAGACGCACGGCGTGCGTCGATACGCGTGCGATGCAAGCGAGCCAGCAGCCGTGGAGCTGCTGTTTGAGAATGTTGTTCGAGACCTCGGAACTCCTACGCTTGTCGTACACAACATCGACGGCCGGGTTCCCGACATCTTCCGAAAGGGGATAATCGAAGCCGACCCAGGTATGGCGTTCGACACGCTCCGAAACTCGGCGTTCAGCGCGTTCCTGGTGGGTCAACAGGCGGCCAGGCTCATGCACGAAAACAAACCGAACGCGAACGGCACCAAAGGAACGATCATCTTCACGAACGCAAGCGCAGCGCTCAAAGGCTACCCATCGAGCGGTGCCTTTGCAATGGCATGCCATGCCAAGTCCGGACTCGCGCAAAGCATGGCGAGGGAACTGATGCCGCAGGGTATCCACGTGGCACAAGTGCCGATTGACGCCGCAATTGGTTGGACGCAGGAAAACGGCACCCGCGCCCACCGGCTGGCAGGAACAACCGTCGACGACAACATGGCCGACCCGGACCACATCGCGGAAACCTATCTGCAGCTGCATCACCAGCATCGGTCGACTTGGGCATTTGAAATCGTGCTACGACCCTGGGTCGAGAAGTGGTGATCAACATCTGCTCTTCGCCGGACGACGATGTGTTTCGCCAGGAGGTTCACGCCTTCAGCCGCGACCAGTATGCCCCCGGAGATGCGCGTCCCAAACCCTCCTTTCTCTTCCCGGCCGAGCTGGGGTGGCGTCTTCAAGGAAAGCAGGATTCCTATGCTCTTCGTGACCGCAGGGACTGCGACACTTAGATCGACTAATGGAGGTGCTTGATGGAAGCCGGATCGACCTATCGCGCAGTGCAGGCGGTCAGCCGAGGCCGTCTGGAGCTGACGGAAAAGACGTTGCAGGCTCCGGAACCGGGCAAGGTGCGAATTCGCGTCGAGGCGTGCGGGGTCTGCCACTCGGATTCCGGGACAGTAGAAGCTCTGTTTCCGATCGATTGGCCACGCGTTCCAGGCCATGAGCTCGTCGGCCGCATCGATGCACTTGGTTCCGGCGTCCAGGGCTGGGTGGTCGGTCAGCGCCTGGGTGTCGGGTTTCTCGGCGGCTCTTGTGGCTCTTGCGAGTTCTGCCGCGAAGGCGATCTCGTGACCTGCCGGAACCAGGAATATACCGGCATTCATCATGACGGCGGCTATGCCGAAGTGATGATCGCGAAAGCAAGCGGGCTTATGTCGATCCCAGACTCCCTGTCGTCGGTCGATGCCGCGCCGCTGCTGTGCGCGGGGCTCACGACGTTCAGCGCGTTGCGAAACGCACCAGCAAAGGCGGGTGATCTTGTCGCTGTGCTTGGTATTGGCGGCCTGGGTCATCTGGGCGTGCAATATGCCCGGCACATGGGGTCGAGGTCGCGGCGATTGCGCGTGGCGCGGACAAGGCGGAACTGGCGAAGAAGCTCGGCGCCCACCACTACATCGACAACGCGGCTACCGGCTCTGCAAGAGCTCGGCGGCGCCAAAGTCATTCTGATAACGGCTTCCGGCGGCAAGACGGTCGCCGAAACATTCAAGGGGTTGCGTCCCGGCGGTGTCTCGATCGTCCTCGGCGTCGGACCGGAGCCGATCGAGGTCTCGGCCATGGATCTCATATTTGGAAACCGCAAGCTCGAAGGTGCTCTGACGGGAGACCCCGCGACCGGTGACGAAACGCTCCGCTTCAGTGCGCTGAGCGGCGTGTCCGCCATGATTGAGACAGTCCCGCTCGAGCAAGCGACGGATGCTTATGCGAAGATGATGGCTGGCAAGGCGCGTTTTCGTATGGTTCTGACCATGAACTAAGCGCGAGCTCCTGAAGCACGGACCAGTGTGCAAGATGGCAGAGTAAGCGACCTAAAAGCTGAAACCGCTCGAGGACATCCTTGATGTCGAATGATACCCATGAAACCGCTCCAACACGGTTCGTCCAAGTTGGAGACGCTCGGTTCGCGTACCGGCGCTTCGGTCGGCCCGGCAGGCTTCCCCTGCTGTTGCTCAATTACTTCGCCGCAAATATGGACGACTGGGATCCCAAAGTGACGAACGGCTTCGCAGCAGAGCGCGACGTGATCCTGTTTGATAACGCTGGGGTTGGGAGCTCAACCGGTGAAACGCCGTCGACGGTCGCAGCGATGACAAAGGACTGTGTTGAATTTTGCCGCGCGCTCGATCTCAGAAACATTGACGTCGTGGGGTTCTCGCTCGGCGGCATGATCGCGCAGCAACTTGCGTTCGAATACCCCGACATGGTCCGGCGGATGATCCTGATGGGGACGGGCCCACGTGGTGGAGAAGGCATGACCTTCACCGAGCTCTCGACCGACCTGTTGGTCGATCCAGTAGCTCTGCTCATGTCCGCGTTCTTCACTCCGAGTGAGGCCAGCAAAGCCGCGGGGCAAGCCTATATCGAGCGACTGAAGCTTCGTGTCGCCGATCGCGACGCGCCGGTATCAATGAAGGCGGCAGGCGCTCAGTTGGAGGCGATCCGCGAATGGGGCTCCATTCCTTCGACAGACCGCTACGCGATGTTGCCTCGGATCTACCAGCGAACCTTGATTGTGCATGGGAGCAAAGACATCGTCGTCATGCCAATCAACGCCTTCCTCCTGGCCCAGCACCTGCCGGATGCCCAGCTCGTAATGTATCCGGATGCCAGTCACGGAGCGCAATCGCAGCACGCGGACGTCTTTCTCCAGCATGCACGGATATTCCTGAACGGGTGAGCTGCTTCACAGTCAATTTCACCTCCCACTGCGGCGGCAGCTAGCAGGAAAGACCGAAATCGATGAGAACGCGCATTACCCAACTTTTCGGAATAACGCATCCGATCATTCAGGGCGGCATGCATCGCGTCGGCTATGCCGAATTGGCGGCCGCAGTGTCGAATGCCGGCGGACTCGGCATCATCACTGGTCTGACGCAATCGACACCCGAGGATCTGGCGCGCGAAATCGACCGTTGCCGCGACCTGACCGACCGGCCGTTCGGCGTCAATCTGACCTTTCTGCCGTCATTCGTGGCGCCGCCCTACCCGGAATACATCCACGCGATTGTTGAGGGAGGCGTACGCATTGTCGAAACCGCTGGCCGCAATCCAGCGCAATACATCCCGGCCTTAAAGGCGCACGGAGTCAAAGTCATCCACAAATGCACCTCGGTGCGTCATTCGCTGACCGCCGAGCGGATCGGCTGCGATGCGATCAGCGTCGACGGGTTCGAGTGCGGCGGCCACCCGGGCGAAGACGACATCCCCAATATGATCCTGCTGCCCCGGGTTGCCGAGGAGCTGAAGATCCCGTTCGTGGCGTCGGGTGGCATGGCCGATGGGCGCAGCCTTGTCGCCGCGCTCGCGCTCGGCGCCGACGGTATCAACATGGGCACACGCTTTATTGCTACGAGGGAGGCGCCCGCGCACGACAACGTCAAGCAGGCGCTGGTCGCGGCGAATGAATTACAGACGCGCCTGATCATGCGGCCGCTGCGCAATACCGAGCGCGTATTGACCAATGCTGCTGTCGAGGCAATCCTCGCTATCGAGCGCGACAAGGGCGCCACCACGACGATCGAAGACATTCGCCACCTCGTCGGCGGTGCGCGGAACCACCGCGTCCTGCAGGACGGCGAGCTCGATGCGGGCGCCTGGAGTTGCGGCATGGTTGCCGGGCTGATCCACGACATTCCGACCTGCAAGGAATTGATCGAACGGATCATGGTCGAGGCTGAGGCAATCATCAGAAGCCGTCTCGAAGGCTTGCTGGCCGCGTGAGATCGTCCCAATGGAGGAAAAAATGAACGCCCCGCCGGAACTGCTCGAAACGATCGAGGACGGAATCGCCACGCTGACCTTTAATCGGCCAGAGCGGCTGAACGCGCTATCGACGCCGATCATGGAGGGACTGCTCGACGGTCTGCCGCGGCTGGCAGGCGATCCGGGGGTCAAGGTGGTCGTCCTGACCGGCGCCGGCCGGGCTTTTTGTGCCGGTGGCGATGTCAAGAGCATGGCTGAAGGCAGCGTGCAACGCAGCACCGCGGAGGCGACGACGCGTCTGCGCTCGCGCATGGAAGTCTCCCGCATTCTGCACGAGCTGCCAAAGCCGACGATTGCGATGATCAACGGTCCGGCGGCGGGTGCTGGGCTCGCCCTGGCGCTGGCTTGCGATCTGCGGATCGCGGGTACTTCGGCGAGGCTGGTGACCGCCTTTGTCAGAGTCGGCTTTTCCGGCGATTTTGGCGGCAGCTATTTTCTGACCCGGCTGGTCGGCACCGCCAAAGCGCGGGAGCTTTACTTCACCGGGCGTCCGGTCGAGGCCGGTGAAGCATTATCGCTCGGCCTCGTCAACCGGGTCATCCCCGATGAAGAGCTCGCCACCGTCACGATGGAACTCGCCCGGTCTCTGGCACAGGGGCCCTCGATCGCGCTCAGCCTGATGAAGCGCAATCTGAACTGCGCCGAAAACGGCAGTTTGGCCGAGCTGCTCGATATGGAAGCCATCCACCAGGTGCAGACCGGCCGCACCGAGGACCACCGGGAAGCAGCGAATGCCTTCGTCGAGAAGCGCACGCCCATTTTCATCGGCCGCTGAACCGGCGTTGGATTGCCAACCGGGAGACGACCATGGCCTTCACGATCAAAATCAACGGCGTAGACCGCACCGCCGATGTCGACGGCGACACGCCGTTGCTGTGGGTGCTTTGCGACGTCTTCGGCATGACCGGCGCCGGACCGTGCCTCGGAAATTTCGCGTGCTGAACCCAATGGGAGGTCCGAAGCTGTTTCCGAGCTTCTCAAACGCGTCAGCATGCTGGAGGAGGATGTGATCAAACGCGTCAGCGCGTTGGAGGAAAGTGTCAGTCGTCATGAGCGAGTAATCAAACAAGCGGTCGACATCGCAACGGCCATTTTGAGGTCGAGCGGCCGGGAGCGCTAAGCCCCGCCTTCCTACCCGACTGCGGTAGAGTTAGTACCGAGCAAAGCTGTCGAGGCACTGTCGATGAAGTTGCGGATCGTTAATCGGCCGCACTCCTTGCGCATACGCGCCTGGCGGAACGCCGGGTTTCCCTTGAGCAGCCTCTCGTATTGTTCGCTCTCCACGATGTTGCTTTGCGCGGACCAGGATGGTGAAACGTCACCTGGGTTGGTCTGCGGGCCGTTGGTAATCAGTGGGTCCCGGCCGCGCCTGCGGAGGGCGGCGCGACATACTGGGTCTGCGGGGCATAGGGGCCTGGCCGCGCGTCATAGGCGCCTGGCGACGGGCCATAGGCTCCTGGTGGGGATAGGTTCCTTGCGGCGGGCCATACCCATATGCGCTTGGTGGAGGGCCATAGCGATAGGGGCCTGGCGGGGGGCCGTAGCCATAACTGCCTGGCGGGGGGGCATAGCCATAACCGCCTGGTGAGGAGGCATAGCCATAACCGCCTGGTGCGCCCATCTGCGCGTCTGAAGGCCAGCGAGGGTGATTTTCTGCGAGCCGTGGCGGAGGCGGTGCTGCAATTGCTGATGGAGGCCGACCAGGCGCCCGGCGAGCGCTCAGAATTCTGTCGAAAACCGGCAATTTGATGACAACCGCTTCGACAAGGCGCTGGCGATCAACTCGATGCAGGACTGGCTGAAAGCCGTCGCCGGACTGCCCCTCGGCCCATTGCAACGCGATTTAATGGAGGCACACTTAAGTCGGGATACAGCAGAAGACGAGCGCCAGAGCGCCATCGTCGATCAGCGGCTAACACCGGCGGATGGGATTACTGACCATCCGAGCGGAATGTTGACCGCTAACTATGCTCCTGTGGACACATGAGCGGTAGGACTCGTCCCCAACGAGCAGCAGCTCGTTCTCTCTTAACTCGATCGCGCACAAGCGCGTGTTGTTCTAACGCGATCCGGTCAGCGGCAGCGATTAAGCCTTGGGTGGGAAGGACACAAGCCGTTGGACACCGAGTGATCCCTTTAGACCGGATAAATTCGGCAACCGCATCGCGGTATTCGTCAGCATCTTTGATCAAATCATCCATGTTTCACACTCGCGCAGCCGGCAGCGTCAGCCAAAGCCTTTGGCTGCATCTCGGGGTTTCACCGAAGATTCTCGTGAAGACAGAAACATTGGACGGGCTTCGCGCCGGTTTCCGCCAAGCGCTTCTACCCTTGTGCTGAGTCAATCGTTAGTGAATGGACTCGTCTCAAAAAATTTTTAACCGATTTTTACCGAGCCCCACCACCCGGTTTAGGTAGTCCGGCCGGTCGTCGCTGGGATCGGAGAAATGGACGTGCGCTACGCGGGGTAGATCAACTGTGATTGGCGTGTTTCGATACCTTCTCACGCGAGGTAGTGAACGCGGCGGACCTCGGGAGGACGATGCGACCGCAGTGTGGCTCAGCCTAATCCGCCCCGAGCGGGTGATAGGGCGGCGCTGGCTGGCTGTCGCCGCGGTGGCGCTGGTGACCGGGGTGTATGCCACACAGGTAGTCGTCCCCGCGGCGGACACTTCGCCAGCGCCGATCGCCGGTATTGCACCGAGCTACGGCCCGAAAACGGTCAGCGCGGTACCCAATGCGACGGCGATCGTGAGGCGCATCTGGTTGCCCGGCCTCGACGCCGGCTACGACCCGCAAGGGCTTGTGGTCGATGGCGCTGGCATTTACGTCTCCGCTTATCGCAGTGACAGCTTGGGCGTCCGTCGCGGGCCGTGCCGGGTGATGCGCATCGATCTCGAGACGGGCGACCCGACCGGATATGTCGACGTGCCGAACCCGTGCGGCCATGCCGGCGGCCTCGCGGTCGGCGGCGACGGCATGCTCTACGTCGCCGACACTCACACACTGTTCGCTACCCCGCTCGCCCAGGCGTTCCGTCCGGGTGCGCGATTCCGGCAGTTTCGGCTCGGTCCCGGGGTTATTGGCGGGCTCGCCGTGTCGACGCCAGAAGGGATCTGGCTCGGCACCTACGAAAATGGTCCCGGCCGGCTCTTCCGCTTTACGGTGGCGGCCCTGGCCCGGCTGTCCGACGGCGAGACGCTAGGGGCGTCCCAGGCCGCAACGGTGCTGACTATCCCCGACCACGCCCAGGGCGCGGCGATCGGCGGCGGGGGGCTATGGATCGCGCGCAGCGATTGGAGCTGGGGCACCCTCGATCGGCTCGACCCCGAGACCGGAGCGCCTCGGCGCCGCTATGAAACCGTGCCCGGTATCGAGGGCATTGCCTTCGGCAGTGACGGGCGATTGTGGGCGGTGTCGGAGGCCGGGTCTCGGCATATCTACGACCATCCCTTCCTCGGTCTGTTTGAGCCGTTTTTCCCGTTGGTCTTTGCACTCGACCTCTCTCGTTTGGAGTAAGTCAGATTATCTCAAACCAGTGAACGCCCGAAACGGCCCGCCGAGCTTTAAAGTTCGTCCGACTCACCGCTGGAGGGAGCTGGATTCGAAATTTCAGTTCCGGTGTGTCAGGCGAAGCTGACGCGTTCCTGCCGATGAAAGTCGACCGCGTCGGTCTGCGCGCTTTGCAGTCCTTCGGTCGAACTGCACGTCTCGCAGCGCGAACCCGGCAACATGGCGGGAAGCAGCCGGGAGGAGCGTGAACAAGATCTTCCACAACTGGCATCGCCGCGGCCTGATCAATCTCGGCAAGGGCTCGATTACGATCCACAACGTGGAAGCCATCGAGCGAGGAGATGCATCGGTCGTAGCCGATGCTGTTTGTTATCCGGGGTCAGACCGCGGCAGGTTTCTCTGTCCCCGTCGACTATCTGGCGTAGAGCGTCCCGTCACGCTCTTCAATGCGGCCAGCGCGCTTGTGTCGGGCAATGGCGGCGCCGACGTGGTTTGGGCGAACCCCCTTGCACGCTGCGGTGATTTGCTGCTGCGTCTTGCCCGTTGCCAGCGCAAGGACCCTATCATTGAGAGTCGGCGGCGCGCGCTTGCCGCCAGCGGGTTTTGCGGTCGTGGTGCGCCGGCGCCCGCAGGATCGTGCTGGAGCCGCCGCCTCCGTCGCCGTAGTCCGCATTTTTGCTGAGGCTGTCTTTCTTGGTTGGACGCCCTTGGTGTGGCGCGCGAGCACACGCTCGGTCGCCTCCAGTTCGCGGAGCTGGCTGATGAGCTTTTCACGCTGAGTGTCGACGCGCTGGAGCGCCTCGCCGATCCGCTGCTTCTCCTTCGTGATCTCGTCCAATGTCGGCATTCTGCGCCTTCGAGACAAACTATAAGTTGACCAGGATTGATCAATCTTTTCGGCGTCTATCATTATGATGCACACAGCGCAATGGTAGAATGTGCGCATTTTATTGGAAGGGTTTCGGCCAGCGGTAAACTCGTATCACTGCCAAGATGCCGGGAAGACCCGATCAGTGCTACGTTGCCGGCGTCGTGCGTTGAAGTGGCACGATGAGACCGGCCTTTCTGAGCGCGACTCACGGGCCGCGGAGTAAGCCCAACCTTCAGCTCCGTTGAAGCGAATGTGATTAATTCAACATGCTATTGATAGCCTCGCCATTACCAAGCGCGACAAGCACACCTCCTGATCCTCGGTGATCTCGCTTATCTCTGTTCCGCGGCACCGGGCTCCCTAAGAGCCTGAACGGAAGCCTAGGTACACTAGATCGCCAGCAAAGGACCGCTTTCGAATTCCCACAACGGCCGCTCAGCCTTGGCGGCGGGAACTGGTGCTCTTGCCCGAGACTGTGGGAAAACGTGTGGGATGAGGCGGCCGATGCGCTGTGTTTCCCGGCAAGACAATTG
>Ga0306926_10009746_pt1 | contig 10583 bp, 5 predicted proteins | sample flu12Cox44000178_FD_203759 | JGI IMG/M metagenome (GOLD analysis project Ga0306926, IMG submission 203759) | Lab enrichment of tropical soil microbial communities from Luquillo Experimental Forest, Puerto Rico - flux8day.12C.oxic.44.000.178 (v2)... | ecosystem: Environmental > Terrestrial > Soil... | reverse complement strand
GAAAACAACGTTGTGGCGGAGATCCTATAAACGTGTGGCGGTCGTCGGTGCCGGCGACGCGGGGATGTCTCTGGTCAAAGAACTCGCATCCGACCCGGATTCCCACTGCCGTCCGACCGCGATCTTCGACGACAATCCGCAAACACACGGCACAACGATCTGCGGAGTTCCTGTGGTTGGGCCGACCGAGCTGCTCGCAAGGGGAGGGCAAGCAAAGTTTCTCGACGAGGTGCTCATCTGCATCCCCAGCGCGACGCGCTCTGAAATGAGCCGGCTTTTTACGCTCTGCTGTCAATCGGGCCTGCCTGTGCGCACGCTTCCCACACTGGCCGAAATCGTGGACGGAAAGGTGTCTCAACGCGACCTTCGTGATCTCCGCATCGAAGACCTCCTGCAAAGAGAGGAACTGCTCTGTGATCCAGCCGAAGTCGCGGAGATTGCTGGCGACCGAGTGGTGCTGATCACAGGTGCTGGCGGGAGCATTGGCTCCGAACTCTCGCGCCAAATTGCCGCGGCAAAACCAAGGGAATTGCTGCTTCTGGACAAGACGGAGAACAGCCTCTTCTATATTGATCGCGAATTGCGCGAGAGTTTCCCCGGGTTGGCAATCAAAGCTCTGCTCGTCGATGTGACACTCCCGAGCCGTGTCGACGACGCATTTCGTCTCCACCGGCCGTCGCTCGTGTTCCACGCGGCGGCTCACAAACATGTTGGACTCCTCGAGCTTCATCCGAGCGAAGCCATGCGAAACAACGTGTTGGGCACCCGAAACGTGGCGATTGCTGCACTTAACCATGGTGTGGAGCGGTTCGTAAACATCTCGACGGACAAAGCGGTGAACCCGGAAAACTACATGGGCCTTTCCAAAAAGTTGACCGAGCTCTGCATCCAGCACCTTGCCGCCAATCACGCCGCGCGGTTCATGAATGTGCGGTTCGGAAACGTGGCGGGTAGCACGGGGAGCGTTTTGCGGCTTTTCTGGGACCACATCCAAAAGGGAGAGCCGTTGCACGTAACCGACCCCCGGGCAACCCGGTTTTTTATGTCCATCCCCGAGGCTGTGCACCTCATCCTGCGCGCTGCGGGGCAAGGGCAAGGCGGAGAGACGTTTGTCTTGGAGATGGGCGAGCCCATCAACATTTACGAACTGGCGAAGAGCATGAGCCTTCTCGCGGGCCTCGCACCCGGGAAAGAACTGCAGATCCATTTCGTCGGATTGCGTGAAGGTGAAAAAGTCAACGAAGAACTGTGGTCCGCGTGGGAACGCCCCGAGCCAACGTCCCATAAGGGGATCTATGCCATTCGGCAGCAGGATCCACTGGCCGCCAATATTTTCCACACGATCGACGGGCTTGAGCACGAGCTGAGCCTAAACGACTTGAAACGGCTCAAGGATTTTCTCGGCAAACTATTTCCTTCCTTTGCAGCTAAGCGCGTGACGTTTTCGAACACGGATGAGCCATCGCCTTCGGGCACCGACCTTGAGGAGGCCAGCATGAAAATACCGTTATCGAAACCCGATATCCGCGAGCATGAGATTGAAAAGGTGGTGGAGGTTTTGCGCTCGAATCGTCTAAGCCTCGGCCCGAAACTCGGCGAGTTCGAAGAGAGGTTCGCCGCCTACACCGGCACGCGCTATGCCATCGCGGTTAACAGCGGTACCAGTGCGTTACATCTCTGCATCCGCGCGTTGGGCATCGGTCCGCAGGATGAAGTCATCACCACCCCGTTCAGTTTTGTCGCTTCCACTAACTGCATTTTATACGAAGGGGCCTGCCCCATTTTCATTGACATCGATCCCGTCACCTTGAATCTTGATCCCAAGCAGTTACGCCGTTTCCTGCGGCAGTGCTGCAGTCTCGATACCCGCCGCGGCATTCTCCTCAACAAGACCACGGGACGCGTGGTCAAGGCCATCCTGCCAGTCCACGTTTTTGGGCTTCCGTGCGATATGGATCCCATCATGGAGCTCGCGAGGCAATATGGATTGCACGTCCTCGAGGATGCTTGCGAAGCCCTCGGAGCTGAGTATCGTGCACGGCGCGTCGGAACCTTCGGTGATGCGGCCGTTTTTGCCTTCTATCCCAACAAGCAGATGACTACGGCGGAAGGGGGCATGATTGTTACGGACAGTCAGGAGATCGCTACCCTCTGCCGAAGCATGCGCAATCAGGGAAGAGATGAAGATTCATCGTGGCTGCGCCACGTTCGGCTCGGATACAACTACAGGCTCAGCGAATTGCATTGTGCACTGGGCTTGGCCCAAATGGATCGCCTCAATGAGCTTTTGGAGGCACGGCAACGAGTTGCCACTGCCTACAACCGCGCGCTCGCCGGGCTACCTCAACTGGCCGTCCCGACCGATATCGAAGGCAGCAAAAGAAGTTGGTTCGTATATGTGGTCCAACTGCGGTTGCCTGCGCCCAGGGCGCTGCGCGGGCGCATCATGCTGAAGCTTCGCGAGCGCGGCGTAGAGAGCCATGCGTACTTCCCCGCAATTCACAAACAGCCGTACATTGCAGGTGCGGCGAGAGCTCCGCTCGGTCAACTGTACAGGACGGAAAGCGCATCGGATCGCTGCCTGGCCCTGCCCTTGTTCCCTTCAGCAACACCCGATGAGATTGAGTATGTACGCTTGAGCCTGACGCAGATTCTCGAGGCGGAATCCGGAACCCTGGCGTCGGTTGGCTGCTCCCTGGCCGCCCCGGGAGACTCCCCAAGCAACCCTGTCTTACTCGCAGAAAAGCAAGCCCTCTCGTGAGCGACGGAGTATTTGGAAAAGCGATGAACTTCAGATCGGTGATCGGCGTTCATAACGGGCACAATGCCGCAGCTGCGGTCGTGCGCAATGGCAAATTGTCCTTCGCTTTGCAGGAAGAGCGCTTGACCCGGATAAAAAATCAAGGAGGCCTTCCAGCAGAGACGCTAGGAGCGATCGCGGGCGGCTGGACCGATTGCGATTCGAACGGCCATGGCCTGCCGGTCGCCTTCGGAGGCAAAAACCTGAGCAGTTGCGACTGGAAGCGAGACGCGATCCTGTCCAACTATGGCAAGACTTCTTGCGGACCCGTCGGGCAGCTCAAAAGACTGGCGCGAAAGAATCCCGCAATTTCTGCGTCTATTAACCGCTACAAGTTCTCAAAACTGGAACGAGAACTCACCGCCGCGATGAAAGGCCTACCGGCCGAAGCCATCGGCTTCGACCATCACCTTTGCCACGCGGCCGCGGCGTACTTCGGGTGGGGGCGCATGGAAGAAGAAATACTCGTGCTCACGTGCGATGGCGCCGGCGACTGTGTCTGCGCCACGGTGAGCATCGGAAGGAACGGCAACCTGCGGACGATCGCCCGAACCGACGAGACTCATTCCGTTGGTGCGTTCTACGGGAAGATTACTTATCTGATGGGCATGGTTCCCCTCGAACACGAATACAAGGTCATGGGCTTGGCTTCCTATGCCGAGAGCTCGCCCGAAACGCAGAAAACGGCAAACGAATTCCACCAGCTGTTTGAATTCGATCAACGAAATCCGATGATCTGGCGGCGCAGAAATGGCAGTCCGCCCATGCAATTTGCTTCCGAGTATCTCGGCCGCGTGATCCGCAGGAAACGGTTTGATCACGTGGCAGCCGGTACGCAGCTTTTCATGGAGCAATTCCTTGCACGCTGGGTACAACACTGCGTTCGGGAGACCGGCATTTCGAAGGTCGCTCTGAGCGGCGGCGTCTTCATGAATGTAAAGGCAAACAAGAGAATTCTTGAGCTGCCCGAGGTCCAGGAGCTTTTTGTTTTTCCTTCCTGTGGAGACGAAACCAATGCAATTGGCGCCGCCTGGCTGCTCTATCAGACCGCGTCTCGGGAGATCCCCGGGCCTCTTGCGCACCTCTACCTGGGAACCGGTTACTCCGAGAAGCGTGTGGAGACGGCACTCCGCGACTATAAGTTTAAGCATCGCATCCTTGTCGAGGAGGAATCGGACATTGAGCGGAAGGTAGCCGAACTCCTCAGCCAGGGGCGGATTGTCGCGCGGTTTAAGGGGAAGTGCGAGTTTGGCGCACGCGCGCTCGGCAATCGCTCCATTCTGGCCAATGCTTCGCGAATCGATTCCGTCCGGACCATCAACGAGATGATCAAATGCCGCGATTTCTGGATGCCATTCGCCCCTTCCGTGCTGGAAGAACGAAGCGAAGACTACTTCCGTAAGCCAAAACCGATGCCCGCGCCTCACATGATCATGACCTTCGACACACACGAGCAGAAACGGACCGCAATGGCTGCGGCGCTGCATCCGCATGACTTCACGGGGCGGCCTCAGGAGGTTTCGGAAAAAACGAATCCGGATTACCACCGCCTCATCAAATACTTCGAGGAAAAGACCGGCGAGGGGATCATCCTGAACACATCGTTTAATCTTCACGGGGAACCCATCGTTTGCACGCCGGAAGACGCGTTGCGGGTGTTTGATATTTCCGGACTCGAGCATCTCGCGCTGGAAAATATTCTGCTGACAAAGGTGTAAGCGATGTTCTCTGCGGCGGAGGCCTCGCCGAGACAAACACGAATGTCCGACCTGACGAAAATAGAACAACTTGCCGCGCCCTGCTCCGGGGAGTTGCCTGCGGAGACCTCGGCGATTCTTCGTATCTTCGGGGAAAATACACTCTGGCTTTGGCTAGACCTGGGGGCACTTCGCCTGGGTACCATGCTGGCCGGCTTGTTTTTGATTCGCTATTTCGGACCGGCAAACTTCGGAATCTACAGCATGGCGCTCGCAGTCGGCTGGGTCGCAAATGCCTTCATCGATCTCGGTCTCACGCGCTATTCGGCTCGAGCTGTGGCCGCAACTCCGCGAGAAGTGCACCCCATACTGGCGCTCAGCCTCTTCACGACCATTGCTTCGGCAATACCAACGATCGTGGTCCTGATAATTGCGGTCGACACGGGCCACGCGCAGATGGCTTGCCTTGCCGCAGGATTCGTGTTGTGCAATCTGGAGGGAACTTCAAGCTTGTGCTCCAGCATTCTTACGGCGGACTTGAGGTCGCGCGCCATTTTGCCCGGTTCGATCCTGGGCGCTTTCGGGTTGATCGGCCTGACATTTCTCGCGATCTCCCTAGGGTTGAGCGTGCTCGACCTGCTGATCGGCCTTTGCTTCAAGTCTTTGCTGGTGCTCTGTTTGCGCTTATGGCAATTGCGCTCGCACTGGCCTTCCTCGCACGACTGGAGATGGAGCCAATTCAAGCGCGTGGCTCGCAAAGCACGGCCATTCTTCGCGAATAGCCTCACTCAGGTTGGGTATGGAAAGGTGGCGATCCTCTGCCTGGGCTTCGCCGCGACGAAGGTCGCGGTCGGATGGTTCGCTGCAGCGTACACCATCTCGGATGTTATTCCGCAATGGAGTTATGCGCTAAGCGGTGCGCTGCTGCCGCTGTGGACACGCCTGTTCGAAGCCGGCCGATGTGAAGAAATGCTAAAGCTCCGTCAGCGGCTCCTAGACGCCATCCTTTTCGCCACGATCCCGATTTGGATTACGTTGGCGGTCTTTGCGCCGCAGGTATCGAACTTGCTCGGACCGCAATACATTCCCGGCGCGCCCGTGCTGCGCATTGTTGCCCTGAGATGTGTCTTATCGGTTTTGGACGGATTCCTGGGACACGGGTTCCTGGTGGCTGTGAATCGGGTGGGCGAGCGACAGAAGGCTCTGGCACGAAGCCTGGTCGTTCTCGCCGTACTCAGCCTGGCGTTTGGCGCACGGTGGGGCGCCGTGGGAGTCGGTTTCGCGCTGGTAATCTCCGATCTTTCTCTGATTCTGCAGTACCTGTGGATCACCGCGCGGATCGGCCTTAGAGTCGAGTGGCCTTCGATGGCGCCGAGCCTGATCGCGGCTGGTTTTATGGCCGCTTGCGCTCTCGGTGTGTCGCGCGACATCAACTTCATCCTGCGCGCCTTCGCCGCCGTCGCCGTTTACTTCGCGGTCTTGCTCGTTCTGTCCCGGGAGCGTCTTCTTGGGCTGGGACAGACGCTGCGCGAATGTATCGCGCCATAGCTGAACCGATTTGGCCAGGGCATAAAGACCTCCCAGAAAAAAACAGGCCCCGATTCAACGATGAACCCTCAAAATGTGGACCATTCGTTAGCGCAAGGACCGAGCCGCAGACAGCATTTCCTTCCTCTATTCGGACTCGCGCTGCTGTTTCTGGTCGGTTTTGCCACCGTAACCCTTGTTGAAGCGGCGCACAAGCTGGAGATCCAGGGACTGCGGTTCATGGCGAGCGTCGACCCGCTGAAGGCATTTTGCCTCATTGCCGCGGGTGTACTGGTCGCTCTCGCTCTGATCCGCTTCTCGGAAATCGCGCTTGCGCTTTTTTTCCTCATCGGTTTGGTCAAGGGAGATGCGCGGCTCGCCTCGTCCCCGGTGGATCTCACGATACTGGTTGGATCCGTTGTCCTTGTTGGTGTTGCCTATCGTTTGTACATAAAACGACAGGTTTTGCGGCTGCCCCCGGAATACTTCTTCTATCTGCCACTGCTGGCGATGATGAGTTTGAGCCTGTCCTACACTCCTGATTTCGGCGGTGGCCTCGAGAAGTCACTCCGGTTCGTGTGCTTGACCAGCATCGGAATTGTCGCTCCCTTTGCCCTCTTTGATAACGAATCAAAAATCAGGCGGTTCTTCCTCGCGATGGCTATTGGAGGTCTGCTCCTGGCCATCAATTCTTTGACCATGCTCGGTGGCGAGGCGCGCATGGTATCGCCAAGCGGTTTGAACACCGAGCTTGGCGCCGCTTCGGCTGTGGCATTGATCGTACTTTGGGGAGCGCTGTTTCCTCGCTGGCCGCTGCGTGTTCGAATCCTTTTCTATCCGATACTTGGCGTCCTTGGGGTAGCCCTTATCGGTTCGGGCGGCCGCTTCGCCAACGTTTCCGCAGTGATTTGCCTCGCGATTGGCACGTTCCTGTGTCGCAAACTCTTCACGGACGTTCTCATCGTCGGCGGACTCGGCCTGCTGGCTTTGCCGCTGATCTGGATTCCGCAAGCATCGTTCGACTACCTAAGATCTCTCGCGCACCCATCACAGGCGATGGGCACGAGAAATGACCTGATGTGGCTGGGGGTGAGGATGTTCTCCGAGCACCCTTTATTTGGCGTGGGCGTTCAAGGTTTCCGCTATCTCTCACCGAACCCGCTGACCTACAACTATCCGCACAACCTTATTCTGGAGCTGGGATCCGAGATGGGATTCATCGCGGCCTTCGCGTTTCTCGCGCTGGCATTCTGTTCTTTCCGGGAGATCTTGATGCAGTTGAGTGCCCCGCTTCTGCGTAGGAATACGCTCGTAATCACGGTGTTCTTGCTCCTGATCTATGTTTTTCTGGACGCCATGGTATCTGGCGACATAAATGACCTGAGATTCATGTGGTTTGTGTTCGGCCTTCCGTTCGTTCTGCGGAATCTCGAGTCGGCGCACGGCGTAATCGGGCTCACCGAGGCAAGACTCACCGCCGAAAGGATACCTGCGATCGTCGACGCTAGTTTCAGAATAAGTGAGTCCGACAAGCGACTCAATCGGGGATAGCTCCTCATGGCTCAATTCGCTTCGCCCGCTCCATTGACTGAGACACAACCATCGCGGAACTCGCTCCGGCCGGATTTGGCGTTGCGTTTGCGTGGCGTCCGAGTTTGCCATTTGACGCCCACAGAGAGAGGACGGGATGAGCGGGCGTTTACACGCGAAGCGTTGCCGAGCCTCGCCTATGGCCTTCGAGCCTGCATTCTTGGTCCACACTCTTTGAGTGGTCCGATCAAGGAAGTTGAATTCGTGCCGTCCCCGAAATGCCGCAGTCGACTGACGCGAATCCTTCTGGCGGCGCGCCTGGCATTTTGGGCCCTGAAGCAGGATGCCGATATCTACCACATTCATAATCCGGAGCTAATTCCTGCCGGCTTGGTATTGCGCGTCTTCTTCCGAAGGAAAGTGGTTTACGACACACGCGAAGATTTTCCCTCGATGATGCTGACGAAAACGTACCTTCCACCGGGTTGCCGGCCGGCAATGAGTCACCTGGTTTCCGCAATCGAGAGGCTGGCCGCGCGCTTTTTGAACGCCGTGATCACGGCTGACGCGGGGTCGCTTCGGCCACTCGCGCGCACCGGAAAAAGCCGCAAGCTGGTTTTGTACAATTTCCCGAATCTTCAGTTTTTTCCCGAAAGCCTTGCACCCGAGAAACAGTATGACTTGGTCTATCGCGGAGGCCTATCGGAACGGGCGGGCACGTTCATCCTTCTGAACGCAATTCGCCTGTTGTGGAATCGCGGGGTCGCCGTTCGGCTATTGCTGTTCGGCTACACCGACAATGCGCAAGCCGAGCAATTCCTGAAGGATTCTCTCATCTCTTACGGCATCAACCATTTAGTGACGCTTCGGGGCACCATCTCGCATGAACAAATGGCGTCCACGCTGAGCCTGGCGCGAATCGCTGTGTGTCCTCTTCAAAAAATCCCCAAATTCATGAACAACATTCCCGTCAAAGTCTTCGAATCCTGGGCTTGCGGTTTGCCGGTTATTGCTACCGACCTTCCTCCCATTCGACCGTTTTTCGCAGGCCGCAAGCTTGGCATGCTCGTGAAACCAGGAGACATTCACGGTCTCGCAAACGCCATCTGTCAGATGCTAGCGGCACCCGACCTCATCGAAGAGTATGGTCGGCGGGCACGGCGGCTCGTGGTCGAGAGATACAACACCGCAATGGAGATTCCCAAATTACTCTCCTTATACGAAAGGGTGCTGGCATGTTAGCGGCGCCTGCACAGCCACCGCTCGGGGGTATTTCGCCAATCGAATCTGGTGCTCCGAGACTCAGCAAGGGCAGGGGTCCCAAACGGATCATCGTCAATGCCGACGATCTTGGCCTCAGCCGCGGCATAACGGACGGGATTTTGCTCAGCCATTTGAAGGGCATTGTTACCAGTGCCTCATTGATGATGAATCAGCCGGCGACCGAATACGCCGTCAAGCGCTTGGGTGAAGACGTTCGCACATTGGACGTCGGAATTCATCTGAACCTCTGCCAGGGCAGTCCGGTGCTGCCGCCCAGTTCCGTCCCATCCCTTGTTGGTGGAGATGGGCGCTTTTTGCCACCGCCGGAGATGGCACGAAGGCTGGTGTGCTGGCAAGTCGCTCCCAACGAGATCGAAGCGGAATTCTGCGCGCAGATTGATCGCATGCTGTCCTATGGGCTGACACCCTCGCATGCTGATTCACATCATCGCTTTCATATTTACCCGGCAGCGGCGCTCGTCTTCGGGAGGGCGATTCGTTCTCGAGGGATTTTCCGGATTCGCTCTGCAAAGAAAAAAACGTGGCCGGAGGTGGGCCTGGGTGCGGCGCATGCGGGGTCCTTTTATCGCCGCGTCACCGTTAACGCCTACAACCATGTGCTGCAGCGCGCGCTATTCCGTGGGCTGAAAGCTCCAGACGCTGGTGTGGCGTTGCACCCCAGGTTTCGTGGAAAGCTCTCCGAATTGCCCAAAGCCTGGTGCTTCGCGTTCGAGAACATGCCTCCGGGAACCTACGAAATCTGGTGCCACCCCGGTTTTCGGGAAAAAGGATTTTCGGAAACTGACCCGTTGTGCGCCCAACGCGAAGTCGAACTGGCCATGCTGACCGATTCTCGCTTACCGGAGACGATGAAGGTGACGGGCATTCAGCTCGTCAATTTCAAGGCGCTGTGAAGAGATCCTGCGGCTCAGAAGCAAATCCCAAAAATCGGGAGGGTCTGGACAATGAGGATCTTCATTGCGGGTGTGGATGGCTACCTTGGTTGGTCATTGGCGCAGCATCTCGCACGGCGGGGACACACGGTCGCGGGCGCCGACATCTTGTTTCGTCGCAATTGGGTTGAAGAGATGGGCTCTTGGAGCGCTACGCCGATTTGCTCAATGGAAGAGCGCCTCGAAGCTTTTCTCGTGCGATACGGCCAGGAGTTGCGATTCTGGCCAGGCGATCTTCGCGACTACGAGTTTGTCGAGACCATTTTCCGCGAGTTTCAGCCGGAGAGTATTGTGCATTTCGGCGAATGCCCATCGGCGCCCTACTCGATGATCGACGTGCACCATTCTGTCTTCGTGCAAACAAATAACATTACAACGACCTTTAATCTGCTATACGCAATGCGTGACATTTGCCCTCAAGCGCATCTTGTGAAACTCGGCACCATGGGAGAATACGGCACCCCGGACGTCGATATCCCGGAAGGCTTCTTCGAAATCGAATACCGCGGCCGTCGCGCTAAACTTCCCTTTCCCCGGCTGGCCGGCTCCTGGTATCACTGGTCCAAGGTCCACGGCTCCAACAACATCATGTTTGCGTGCAAGATCTGGGGCCTCCGCGCCAGCGACATCATGCAAGGAGTTGTTTTCGGAACACGGATTGACGGCATGGAAAAAGATCGGCGCCTCCTTACTCGCGTGGATTTCGACCAGGCCTTCGGCACCGCAATTAATCGCTTTTGTTGCCAGGCCGTAATCGGCCATCCGCTGACGCCGTTCGGAAAGGGCCGCCAACGCCGCGGTTTCCTTCCCTTA
>Ga0306926_10009745_pt1 | contig 10583 bp, 9 predicted proteins | sample flu12Cox44000178_FD_203759 | JGI IMG/M metagenome (GOLD analysis project Ga0306926, IMG submission 203759) | Lab enrichment of tropical soil microbial communities from Luquillo Experimental Forest, Puerto Rico - flux8day.12C.oxic.44.000.178 (v2)... | ecosystem: Environmental > Terrestrial > Soil... | reverse complement strand
AATAGGCCAGCGCGAGATTGCCATAAACGATCGGAAAATCGGGATCCGCCGCAATTCCTTCTAATGACACTTCAATCGTTCTGGCGAATCGGCCGGTTCCGTGGGTCGCCAGGCCGCCCAGCAGATCTTGGGGATTGGCTGCCTCCGGTCCTCGTCGAGGATAAGTCTGACGCCACAACTCCAGGGTCTGGTAGGCGTTTTCCAGATTTCCCGTTACCTGCCTGTCATAGAGAAAGTCGATGAAAAATCTTTCCGGATCGCTGACGCGACCCCGCAACAGCCAGGCTTTCTTGGTGTACTCGGTTCCGAGGACCAACTCCCCGCTCGTGAAGTAGGCAAACCCCAGTTGAGCGTGGGCCATCGCGAAAGCCGGGTCGATTTCGACGGCGCGGCGGAAGAAAGGAACCGCCGGCCCAAAATCCCCGTAGGAGCGAAGCGCCTTCATGCCGGCGCTATAAGCTTTGAAGGCGTCGAACGAGGGCGTGGTAGCCTCGGCGAGCTGCGTCGAGTGCTTTTCCACCGTAGCGAGCGACTCGCCCACCCTGGTTCTGAACTTGCGCGCAATCTCGCTCAGAGAGTTCAGCACGTCTTCTCTTTTCGCGGCCACCGCCTGTTGCTGATCGAGGATGTCTCCGCTGCTGCAATCCCTCGCGCGGAGGCCTAATACGTATTGGCTCCCCACACGCGCGATCGAGCCTTCGAGGACAGCAGCACCTCCACTCCGCTCGCAGATTTGCTGAGCCACTTCCAAAGTCAGCCGCGTGTCTTTGGGCCGTCCCATGAACGCCAGCGTTTGCTGGATTTTTCGGTCCGAAATGAGGGCGAGGAATGGCGATTGCTGAACCTCTACCGATAGTCCCTGGCGCAGCGTGTCGTCGAAGATGGGATCGCCAGTCTTGTTGTCAAAATCGGCGAGTACCAGTGTATCCTTATCGGTCAGCCTGGCTCTCTCCGTGGAGTCGCGGTGCGTCAACAGCCACGCCGTCATTCCGCTCAACGCCAGAAATACCATTCCCGCTGCTGTTCCCAGAGCGGCGTTCCTATGCCGGCGGAGAAATTTTCGGATTCTGTAGAGCCTACCTCGGCGGGAGGCCAACACGGGCCGGTCTTCCATATGCCTCTGGATATCGGCAGCGAGATCTGACACCGAGGCATAGCGCCGCTCCCGCGCCTTCTCCAGCGTCTTCATCGTGATCGAGTTCAGATCGCCATCGACGAGGCGGCGCAGCGAAGCCGGGTCGGTCTGGCGGCGCGCGGCAATCTCGTTCGCTGCCGTGCCGAGCGAGGTGAGCCTTCGGGGTAGGGGCGGCGCTTCGTCTTCTCGAATGATTCGCAGCATTTCCGCTAAGCCGGCGTTGCGCAGCGTGGCCGAGTCGAACGGCACAGCTCCGATCAGCAACTCGTACAAGAGCACGCCGAGCGAATATACATCGGAGGACTCATCGATTTCTCCTGTCATTGTGTCGGCCTGCTCGGGGCTGGCGTACTCCGGTGTCCCGACGATCTGGCCGAACTGCGTTAGCAGCGAGTTCTCCACGGCCCACTTGTCGGTGGCCTTCGCGATGCCGAAGTCGATTACCTTGGGGACCGGCTTACCGTCCTGCTCTGTAACCAGGACATTCGACGGCTTCAGGTCACGGTGGATCATACCTTTGTGGTGCGCATGTTGGATCGCACGGCAGACCGCAAGGAATAACGCGAGCCGGTCCCTGGTGGACATCCGCTTGTGATCGCAATATTGGGTGATCGGCGTCCCGTCGATGTACTCCATGACGAAGTACGGACGCCCTTTGGTGGTCGATCCCGCGTCAAAGATTTGCGCGATGTTCGGATGGTCCATCATCGCTAGCGCTTGGCGCTCGTTGTGGAAGCGGGCCAGCACCTGGGCGGTATCCATGCCAAGCTTCACAACTTTAAGAGCCACGCGCCGGCGAATCGGCTCAAGCTGCTCTGCCAGGTAAACGGTGCCCATACCCCCTTCGCCGATTGGCCGAACGGCGCGATAGCGGCCGAAGTCGTCATCACCGGCAGCCGCTGCTGTATCGATGGTCAGAGTTCCGCATTCGTCCGCGCCAGGCGAACTATCGAAAGCGCCTAGGATCAGACACTTCGGGCACAGTCCGGCTGGATCACCGGCGCCCGATTCCCTTCCACATTGAGGGCAGTTTGGCATCAAGACCAGAGTCGTAGGGCCTATTCTAGCCTTTAATTGCGGACGTTGTAACCTTTAGCCCCGCGATTCCTTACTCGTGGCAGGGTGAGCCGAATTAGATTCGACCGGCCGCCTGATCGAACTCTAAAGGAGCGCGTATGAAAACGATTACGAGATCCGGGATCTATCTGCTGATGGCGGCGCTGATTCTGACGGCGGCGCTTGCCATCCCGGCCGCGGCACAGCAACAAGTACCCTTCAAGGGTACGTTCCAAGGGAAGGACGCCGTCGATCCACCCACGATCACCACAAGCGGCACGGGACTTGGGACGCACATGGGAGAATTCTCATTGACCCAGGAAACCAATCTAAGCACTCTCAACGGGTCTGCTCATTGGGTGGCGGCCAATGGGGACAGCATCGAAACGGCGTTTATTTCGTCGCCCGACTTCAGTACACAAACACTCGGTTACATCACAGTCACGGAGACTCACACGATTACCGGCGGCACGGGCGGATTCGCTGGAGCCCAGGGGAGCTTTATCCTGGAGCGAACGCACCTGGTCGCACTAAGTGCCGACGGAACGCACGTCACCTTCGGCTCGTTTCATGGGAGCATTACTGCCCCTGGCGCAGCTCGCTGAAAGCGGCCTCCCGCGGGCGAAGGAGCGATGTCTAGCGGCGGTAACCATCCCGTTTCTGCAAGCGCCGGCGAGCCTGCTGTTGCACAACTGCAGGCTCTGCGGCGTAGTCCTAAAGTGTGACCTACGACAGGGATGCGCCGAAACCGACCGCACGCCTGAGTCGGTAAATGTACAATGCATTGCATGACTACGGAGTCGGAAGCCACGAAATTTGCACGTCAATGGGTCGCCGCGTGGAACTCACACGACCTGGACGCCATCATGTCTCATTACGATGCGGATGTTGTCCTGACCTCTCCCGTCGCAGCCAAGATCTTGGATGATCCATCCGGAACGGTCGAAGGGAACGCCGCATTGCGCAACTACTTCAAGCGGGGGCTGGAAGTCTATCCGAACTTGCACTTTGAGCTCCTCGATGTGATGCACGGTCTGTTCAGTATCGTGCTTTGCTACAAGAATCAGAAAGGTACAAAAACGGCCGAGTTCATGGAGTTCACAAAGAACGGAAAAATCATGCGAGTGGTCGCAAACTACGGCGACTAACCGATAGGGGCGCTAGAGAAGGTCATGAGTTTCTTGAAAAAATGGGAATCGCTCACGCTGCTTCTATTGCGCTGCGGCTTGGGTTTAGTTTTCATCTATCACGGCTACCCGAAGCTAATCGGACACACGGAAAGGTTCGTCGAATCGTTTCAAGCCATCGGCCTGCCTGGATATTTTGTGTACGTCGCAGGCGTAATTGAATTTTTTGGTGGGTTGGCTATCGCGGTCGGACTCTTTACGCCCATTGTCGGAATAATCTTGCTGCTCGAAATGGCTGCAGCGATGTGGAAATACAACTTTAACGAAGGCATTTATGCGGTGCGCGAATACGAACTCCCCTTGATCTTGGGTCTGGCATCACTAGCGCTCGCTGCGACAGGCGCAGGCATGTTCTCTCTGGATCATCTGATCTTCCGCAAAAAGGACAAGCACGTTGATCGTGCTTGGTGAGTCGGGAAACCGGTAAAGTTCTAAAGTTCCATCGTGCCAAAATCAACTGGGTGGAGTCGAGGTGTGGCGCGGTGGTGTAGGTGGAACCTATCTGTTGCCGGCCTTTTCGTCTGCCGGTGCCTCACTAGCGCCACCATGCTTCCGTTTCCACACCCCGCTCATCGAACCGGACGTGCGGATTTGCCGCATCCGGCTCTCGGAGAAGACTCACGCAATCGCCGTAGCCATTGCATGTGACGCCGCCTGCGACTCTTGGAAACAGCTTGGGAGTTATCAGGCTCATCGCCAATCTCCCTTCCGTCGTCGCTTCTTGCGTCCGCCTTCAACTGGGGCCCCTTCCCTCCACCGGCGTTATCCGGTTTCGTCAGTACTACGAGCCCCTCCGCCATCCCAGTCGGCCCGGCCTTTCTCTCACGAGCTGCCAGTTGATTCGTGCTGCCATCACCGCTGGGACTTCCCGTGTTGTGTATGGTCCCCTGTGCCGACATGCCGTCGCTTCCTACCCCGGCAGGACTGATGGAATCTGTTCGCTCGTACTATTCCATCGACTGCGGCCTTCCCCGAAACCGCGGCGGGTCGGCTCCTGCATTAACGTTTTCGAGGCCTGCTCAGCGTTCACTCACGTTACGGCCTGCCTGCTCACCGAGTCGCTTAAACGACCTTCTGCACCAGAGGCTTCAGCAGTCTCGTTGCCTCCACCGCTGCTCTGATTGCTACCGGGTGGAACGAACCAGTTCCCGGGCGGGTCTAACTCCCGCTGTGGACCATCACCTTTTCACGGCGCACACGGTTACCTCGTTAACCAGGACTTTCCGAATGAAAATGATTCGGCAACACCGAAGGCTGACGACGAACCTGCGTTAGAGTGGTGGCATGAGATTAAATGTGACAGCACTCACCTCGATTCTCTTCTTGCTTTCCATGACGGGCTGCGGGCCACATACCAGTGTTTCGACACCGGACCGCACAGAAGCATTGCAGATTAGCGATGCGTTTATGTCTGACTTGATTGCCGACCACATTAACGCCGCTGAGGACAAGACGGGTCCTAAGTTCATTTCGGCGGCAGGTGGAAAGCCTCAGGCTGGTTAGAACCAATCGCGATCATTCGAACCAATAATCCAGCCAAACGTCGGACCCTTTCCCAGACCCGCCTTCAAACCCACCCTCGCCGCGCAGACCAGAAAGACCACCTGTTCCGGATCCGGGCACAACAAACCAGGTTGCCTTGATCTTCCCGTTCTCGACGTTTTCTGAGCCCTGAAGCACGAAGGTGCCTTGGCGTCCGCCCAGTTTTCCGCTAAATCGCTGCATGCTGACTTGGCTGGCAGATTTATCGGCGCGTTGGAACTTTAAAGACCGAACCGTTGATTCGCCATCAATATCTCCCGTGAACGTTTCACTTATATTGACCTCTATTAATGACAAGCCTTCGGCTTGGTCGTAGGGCTTGGCGTCAGAACTGTGAACGGTAGTCTTGCCCTTAGCATGCGCTCGCGTATGCGGCTCGGTTTGAGATCGCATACCGGCTGCCATCTCTCTCCACTCCTTTGAATGTGGGTTCGCCGCGAAGAGCAGCGCACCGAGAGATACGATTGACATGACGAGAATTCTTGTCATGTTCGCGACCTCCAATATCTAAATTGATGCAAAATGTCAGCGTAAGGAACCGACCAAGTCCTCTGAACGCTGTTTGTTCTTATTACGGGAGATGAACCTGGAACGGGAAGGTACCGTATCCCATCGAAAACCCTGCAAGATCCTGGGAAGTCGACCCGGTAGGTTCCCCGTGCTTGCGGAGCCATCCGAGCAATACGCCGTGGCAGGAGGCGGGATCAGGTGACTGCCACACTTTCGATTGGATCAGCTCGGCAAGTTCTTGTGCGAAAGCATCCGTGATATTCACGCCAGACCTTGCGATTTGTATTGCCAGTACCAAATCCGTCACAAGCCAGCTGGCGTCAGCGGCGCACACCTGCGACTTGCCGCTCCTCTTTCTCTCACCAAACGCGTTACCAAATCGGCTAGCCGCTCGAGACCCTCCACGAAGCGTTCGCCGCTCGCGGCGAAACCTACACGGAAATGCGCGGGCATTGCAAAGCAGTCGCCTGGCGCCAGGAGCACACCGCCGCGCGCGACTTCCTCGCAGAAGGCGCGAGAATTCTCACCGGAGAGCAGCCATGGGAACGCTGTCATTCCGCCGCCCGGTCGCACCCAACCGAAAACGTCGTGGAACTGCGCGAAGAAGCTATCCAGCCGCGCCAGGTTGATGGCTGAGATTTGGCCCGCGCGCGCAAGAATCTTCTCGCGCTGCCGCACGGCTACCGCCGCCAGCGCCTCCCCCATCGACGTATTCGACACTGTGAAGTACGAGCGGGCCTCTCGGTAGCTCGACATTCGCTTGGGGTTGCGCTCCACCAACCAGCCCGCGCGCAGCCCGGCTAGGCAGAGCGCCTTTGAAAAATCGCTCACCACGGTGGCATGAGAGAGCCGCGCTGCGGAGGCCGTCGTCGGTCCGTGATAAATCGGGTGGTAAACCTCATCCACGACGAACTGGATGCCGCGATCAGCGAGAAAGTCATGAAGTGACTCCATCTCGACGTCGCTGAGCGTTGTGCCGGTCGGATTGTGCGGGGAGTTCACCAGCACCAGCTTGGTCCGGGCGTCGGTCAGAGCGCGGAGGGCGTCGAGCTCCACGCGATAGGCGTTCTCGCGGCGCAGGGGGTAGTGGCGGACCTCCAGGCCCAATGTTCGCGGAACTTCGTCAAAGGGTGGAAACCCCGGCGAGGGCACCACGACGTTCGCGCCCGGCTCCGCGGCCAGCGAAAAAAGGACCAGCAGCGCCTCCGCAGCTCCCGTCGTGACTTGCACTTCATCGGGCCGCACACCTTGCATCTCCGCGATCGCTTCGCGAAGCGCCGGCGTGCCTGCGGCGGGCGTATAACCCACCTTGGCATCGAGAATGCGCTCGCGCTCCTCGGCGCCTGCCAGCTCCAACAGCTGGCGCAATGTCCAGCCCGGCCCCGTGCTGGAAGCCAGGTCATATGCCACTGGTGGGTTAGCAAACTGGTGCTTGCCGAGCCATTCATCCAGAAGAAAGGCCGCAAATTCCATGAGAGCCCTCCATTCGGCAAGGGATGAGTCTTGCCGGAAGAACGCTCGCGGTCAACCGCCAATTTGGTGTTATTTCTTGGTGCGAGACGGCTCAAAAAGGAGTTCTCGAGTGTCGTTCTGAATCCGGCAGCAAATGAACGGGCAGCGATTATGGTGTTCTACGGCCGCAAAGACTTTGAGCAGAAGCACGCGGTGAGTGGCTCATAGTACCTTCCGATGCTACATCCAATTGCGCCTTGCTCTTCGGCGGATTTGCATACAACGTCCGAAAGTCGTGCTGTCGTTTGCGCTCGGTCGACACGGAGCGCGCGTAAATCGACCATCGACGGCATTCCAAGTTCGCGGGGTTACGAGAGGACAAGGACGCACGCACGGTGATCAAAGAACATGGTGGCAAGGGTTGAGAATTGCTGCGCGTCTTCGTGCTTCACGAGTGAGGATCCGTTCTGCAGGAATTAGTGTTCGCTTGCCTTTCCGTACCGGCTGGCAACATCTTCTGCAAGACTCAGAAGTAATTCAAATTCGGTCCCACCCATCGCATCTGCTCAGGAGCTGCAGATTGCCCCAATTCGTTGACTTGCCTCCGGTCGCAACCTAGAATTGCGGTAATATGGCGGAGTCCGACGCCCTCATCGGCCAGACGGTCTCCCACTACCGCATCCTCGAAAAACTCGCTGGTGGCGGGATGGGTGTGGTGTATAAAGCTGAAGATACGCGACTGCACCGAAATGTAGCGCTGAAGTTTCTCCCCGACAACGTGGCCAAGGACTCACAGGCCCTGGCACGGTTTCGAAGAGAAGCTGAGGCGGCCTCCGCACTGAACCACCCCAACATCTGCACCATTCATGACATCGGCGAAGAGAACGGCAGGGCGTTCATCGCTATGGAATTTCTCGAAGGGACGACGCTGAGGGGCGCTATCGTCGGGCGCCCGCTGGCGACCGAGAAGATTCTTGATCTGTCCATAGAAATCACAGATGCCCTCGACGCGGCTCATGCCAAGGGAATCATCCATCGGGACATCAAGCCTGCGAACATCTTTGTCACAAAGCGCGGGGTAGCGAAGGTCCTGGATTTTGGGTTGGCGAAGATGACGGTTGACCCACGCCAATTGGGGGATGGCGGAGCAGCAGCGCTAACTACACTGAGTGAGGAACAATTGACGAGTCCAGGCGCGGCAATGGGGACGGTTGCCTATATGTCTCCCGAGCAAGTTCGCGCCAGGGAACTCGATGCCCGTACGGACCTATTCTCTTTCGGCGTGGTTCTCTATGAAATGGCGACGGGCGCATTGCCGTTCCGGGGGGAGAGTGCTGGCGTGATCTTCCATGCCATTCTTGAAGGCAAGCCTACGCCGGCCGTGCGGTTGAATCCCGATGTACCCGTCAAGCTGGAAGAGGTTATCAACAAATGCCTGGAGAAAGACCGCAACCTCCGCTACCAGCACGCTTCTGAAATCCGTACTGATCTGCAGCGTTTGAAGCGGGACACTGACTCGGCGCAAAAGCCGGCAGCAAGTGCGGCAACCTCTCGCACGGGATTGCGCTGGAAGGTGGCCATTCCAGCCGTGCTAGCCGTCGTGCTGCTTACGGTGGGCGGCTACTTCTACTTTCATCGCAGGCCGAAGCTCACCGATAGAGACACCATCGTTCTCTCCGAATTTGATAACACGACGGGCGATCCCGTATTCGACGGCACGCTCCGACAGGGCCTTTCGGTGGAAATGGAGCAGTCGCCTTTCCTGAGTCTTGTTACGGATGAGCAAATCCAGCAGACATTAGGGCTAATGGGGAAGAGCGACACAAAGCTCACGCCTGCGGTTGCACGAGAGATTTGTCAACGAAGGGGGAGTACTGCGGTTGTCAACAGTGCAATCGCACAGATTGGCAGTCAATACCTTCTGACCGTAAAGGCAGTCAATTGTGCCAGCGGCGAAGTGCTGGCGAGCACCAACGCCCAAGCTACAGACAAGGATCACGTGCTCGGGGCCTTGGGAACGGCAAGTTCTGAAATCCGCAGCAGACTCGGCGAATCTCTCGCGTCACTGCAGAAGTACAACGCTCCATTAGATCAGGTAACTACGTCCTCGCTTCCAGCGTTGCAGGCTTACAGTCAGGCTACCAACGCTTTGCTTGAGAAGGGAGGAACTGCGCCGATTCCATTCCTGAAGCGTGCCATCGAGCTTGATCCGAACTTCGCCGTCGCTTACACGAATCTGGGAGTGACCTATAATAACGTCGGCGAGCTTTCGCTGGCGACGGAAAACCTTCGCAAAGGATTTGAATTGCGCGAGCGGACCAGCGAAAGCGAGAGATATTCGATTTCCGGTCTCTACTACAGCCTCGTAACAGAAGAAACGAACAAGGCAAATGAGGTGTACGAAGAATGGGCGCGCGCTTATCCAAGAGACTTTGTCCCGCAGGCGAATCTGGGTGCGAATTACTATTACCTGGGGCAATTCGAGAAGGCGATTCAATTCCTGACCAATTCTTTGCGCCTCGATCCGGACGCGGGATTCTCATATGCCTTTCTGGTCGACGCGTATCGTAGTGCAGGCAAACTCGCCGAATCCAAAGAAGTCTATGAGCGTGCAATAGCCCGCAAGCTGGAAGTCCCCGAAATCCACATCTCCCGCTACATGGTGGCCTTTCTCGAAGGAGATGCGACCGAAATGCAACAGCAAGTGGCGTGGGCAACCGGGAAGGCGGGTGGCGAGGACCAGTTGCTATCGATTCAGTCTGATTCCGAGGCTTATGCCGGACACTTTGCTCGCGCACAGAGTCTGTCGCAATCTGCCTTCGATTCTGCTCACAAAAACGGACTTCATGAGACAGCGGCATATTGGTTGCTAAACGCTGCTCTCCGCAACGTTGAAGTTGGAGAGTACGCTTCGGCCAAAGAAAATGTCGCATCGGCTCTGAGCATGGGGTCGAACACCACTCTGCAAAGCCTTGCGGCGATGACGCTGGCACGTGTAGGAGAAAGCAATAGTTCGCAGGCAATTACAGACGACATTCGAAAGAAAGAGCCGTTAAATGAAATGCTCAACGGGTATTGGATACCTCCGGTCCATGCCGTGATCGAACTGAATTGCGGCCGAGCTCAACAGGCTTTGGAAATACTAAAACCATCTTCAGATTACGAGTTTGGGCCATACAGCCTGCTTTTGGTATACGTGCGAGGAGAAGCCTACCTGAAGGCAAGGAATGGACAACAGGCAGCAGCCGAATTTCAAAACATCATTGATCACCGCACTGTCGTAACGAACGATGTGCTTGGGGCGCTGGCACATCTTCAACTTGGCCGCGCGTATGCCGTCTATGGCGACACCGCGAAATCGAGGGCCGCCTATCAGGACTTCCTCACACTCTGGAAAGACGCCGACCCTGACGTCCCTATCCTGAAGCAAGCCAAAGCCGAGTACGCGAAACTGCAATAGTCAATTCGGTTTCAACCGGCAAAACTGGTCCGCATCAGCGTCCCAAACGGCAAAGTAGAGCCAGTCGGTGGCTGGTGCGCGATCGGCTATCTGGTTGCTCCGGTACTGCGGTGATCGTTTGTTTTCGTAGTGGACGCCTCAAAGATGCTCTGAATAGATTCATTCAGCAAGGCGTTATACTCGCCATCGGATTGCTGGACCGACAGCCCTTCTACTAGCGCCCGCGAAAAGCTCGCCACGA
>Ga0306926_10009742_pt1 | contig 10585 bp, 8 predicted proteins | sample flu12Cox44000178_FD_203759 | JGI IMG/M metagenome (GOLD analysis project Ga0306926, IMG submission 203759) | Lab enrichment of tropical soil microbial communities from Luquillo Experimental Forest, Puerto Rico - flux8day.12C.oxic.44.000.178 (v2)... | ecosystem: Environmental > Terrestrial > Soil... | reverse complement strand
GGCATGCCCCAGTTTGTAACTCTACCGACCCAAGTCTGTCCAGTTATTTGTTGGACACTACACTAGGTCCAGGTGGGATTTTCCGGGCGCTGCGAACAATTCCGACGTTGATCGCTCTTTGTCGTGAACTGGACAGTCTCAGCCCTGACGCCCTCCTGCTCAACTACGTCAACCCAATGGCAGCGAACTGCTGGGCCGTCGATCTCGCCACGGGCCGGCCGCATGTAGGCCTTTGCCATAGCGTTCAGGGCACCAGCGAGATGCTCGCGAATTGGATTGGCGTTCCTTACCCTGAAGTCGCTTTTTTCTGCGCCGGGATCAATCATCAAGCCTTTTTCCTGGAGTTTCGTCGCGGCAAGGAAGACCTTTATCCGGCAATCTGGCAGGCTATCGAGCGGCCGGAAAACCTGGGCAAGGAGCCGGTCCGCATCGAACTCATGAAGCAATTTGGGTACTTTGTGACCGAGTCCAGCGGCCATGCAAGCGAGTATCTTCCCTATTTTCGCAAGACCGCAAAAATGGTTAATGATGAGCTCGTTCCAAAATTCACAGATCAGACCAATCACTGGTTCGAGTTCGGCCGTACGGGTGGCTATCTGCGGCATTGCTTGAGCCGGCTTGAAAAATTCCATCAGGAGTTCACTGAAATTCTGTCTTCAGAACCAGCGAAAACGCGAAGTCACGAATACGGGTCATTTATCATTGAGGCGATTGAGACGCACGTTCCAATCTGCATAAACGGCAACATACCAAACACCGAATTAGTGGACAATCTTCCCCAGGGATGCTGTGTCGAGGTTCCATGTCTGGTTGATGGCAATGGGATCCAGCCTACCAAAGTCGGATCGCTTCCCATTCAATTGGCAGCGCTGAATCGGACGAACATCAACGTCCAGGAATTGACCGTAGAAGCAGCTTTGACCGGAAGCAAAGAGGCGATTTATCATGCCGCGATGCTGGATCCGCTAACTGCTGCAGTCTGTACCCTACCTCAAATTCGAAGCATGGTAGATGAGATGCTCGAGGCGCAGAAAGCATGGCTACCTCAATTCTGAAGGGGGTCTAGTGGATTCAAGGGACGATTTCTGTTCCGATACCGTTGTTGGTGAAGATCTCCAGCAACAAGGCATGAGGAATCCGACCGTCGATCAAATGGACCTTTCCAACCCCTTCGTTGAGAGCGTCGACTGCGGAAAGGATCTTCGGAATCATCCCTCCCTCAATGATTCCGTCTCTGATCAAGTGTGCAGCATTTTCACGATTAACCGTAGGGATCAATGAATTCGGATCTTTTACATTCCTCATAACGCCCAAGACGTCGCTCACGTAAATCATCTTTGCCGCCTTGAGCGCTCCGGCCATTGCCCCCGCGGCGAGATCTGCATTTACATTCAATATCGTCTCGTCATCGGACTGAGCGATTGGCGAAATAACAGGCACGACCTCCCGATAGATAGCTTCACGGACACCTGCCAGATCAAGAGACGTCACCTCGCCTACGTAACCAACATCGACCAGACTTTTTCCGTCGATCTGCGGGGCGAGACGTTTTGCCTTGAATACGTCACGACCAGAAAAACCCTCGGCGTGTCCACCAAATTCCTCCATTGTAGACACAATTCGAGGGCGAATCAGGCCATCCAATACATCTTCGACGATTTTGATCGTAACTTCGTCGGTTACTCGCAGACCATTTACAAAACGAGGTACCTTGCCCGCCTCCCGCATGCGTTGAGTAATTGCCTTTCCACCACCATGAACCAAAACCGGGTTAATCCCTACAGCCTCAAGAAAGACGACGTCACGCAGAAGACGCTCAATCAAGTGATCATCTTCCATCGCGCTGCCGCCGTACTTGATAACAAAAGTCTGGCCTCGAAACCGTTGGATGAACGGCAACGCTTCCAATAGCGCCTCGGCTTTCCCGGTTTCGAATCGATTCAGCATTTGGTTCTTCTCCCAGCCGTTATTATTGCTACTCGCCCATGTTAAATTTCACATACTCCGGCGTTAGATCGGTCGTAAACACTTTGTATTCGGCTGAGCCAAGGTGCAGGTCAATCGTAACGGTAAACTTTTTATTTCGAAGAATTTCCTTTAGGGTATTTTCCGGAGTGCTGCTCGGCAAGCCATGCTGTGTCGCCGCTACGCCGTCAAAAAAGATGTCGATCATCTCTTCACGAACCTTCGCTGATGAGTATCCTACCGCGTCCATAATGCGGCCCCAGTTCGGGTCCTCCCCATACCAGGCACACTTGACCAGCATCGAATTCGCAACAGCTTCCGCCGCCTTCCTGGCATCCTGATAAGTTGCTGCGCCTTTTAGGTGAACTTCGACGAACTTGCTGACACCTTCACCATCTTCAACGATCATGCGCGCAAGCTGTCGCGTAACAAAGTTGAACGCCTCAGCGAACTTGTCGTACGACTGCTGCCCCGGTCCCATGACTGGGATCGCTGCCTGCCCGTTCGCGATACAGATGGCCGTATCGTTGGTGCTCATATCGCCGTCTACGGTGACGCAATTAAAGGATTGCTCGACACTCGCCGAGGTCAGTTTTTGCAACTCTCGCTTTGAGATCGGAGCGTCGGTTGTGATGAAACAAAGCATGGTCGCCATGTCCGGATTGATCATTCCTGCCCCTTTGGCGATGCCGCCAATGCGAACATTTGCCCCAGCCAGCGGAACCTCGACCGCAATTTCTTTGTGGAACGTATCGGACGTCATGATCGCCCGGGCAACCACCTCGCTACCGCCGAAATTCAACCCCGCCACCAGCGCGGGCACAGCCATTTCGATTTTCTCAATCGGCAGGTCACGTCCGATGCGTCCGGTAGAGCAGACCAGAACCTGCCGATCTTTCAGACCTAACTGGCGCGCAACGGCTTGCGCCATACGTTTGGCATTTTGAATCCCGGTGGAACCTGTGCAGGCATTCGCGTTGCCGCTGTTCGCAATGATTGCTCTTGTGTCGCTAGCCCTTAGGTGCGCGGCGGATACGCGCACCGGTGCTGCTTTGATTCTGTTTGTAGTGAAGGTCGCCGCAGCAACCGCCGGAAAATCCGAAACGACCAGCCCGAGATCATTCCTCTCCGAGAGCGCGTCCCTGATTCCAGAGTGCACGGCAGAAGCGCGGAAGCCCCTGGGCGCAGTGATCCCTCCACCGATTTCAAAAAATGCAGTTTCCATCTTCGCAGGGCGGCTTTACATAAATACTAAAAGCCAAAGCCTTCCGCCGATAAATTTTTCAAGTTAATCCGAGTCCCTCATCCCACCCGTTCATGATGTTGAAGCATTGAATTGCTTGCCCTGCTGCTCCCTTGACCAGATTGTCTTCGGCAGACATCAAAATGATGCGTCCGGTTCGTGAATCGATCCTCCATGCAATTTGTATCCGATTTGTAAACGCGACGTTCTTTGAGTCCGGATATCCGGTTGAACCAAGCAGTTGAACGAATCGATCCAAGCCATATGCCGATTCAAACGTCTTTTCGAGGTCGGCTGCTGTCACAGATGAGATGGGATCTGCATGAATCGTCGCAACAATGCCGCGATTCAGGGGGACAAGATGCGGAGCGAATTGGATCACGATCCGTTCGCCGGCTGCGTTTGAAAGCTCCTGTTCAATTTCCGCCAGGTGCCGGTGCAAGGGAAGGGCGTAAGGCCTCACGCTTTCATTACATTCAACAAACAGAAGATCAGTCTCAGCTTTGCGGCCTGCGCCACTTACGCCGCTGAGACAGTTTGCGATGACGCTCCCGGGCTGTATTAGTTTTGCGCGAACGACAGGTATCAAAGGCAGAAGTATGCTCGTGGGATAGCAGCCAGGACAGGCGACCAGATCCGCCTTCCTGATCGCGTTCCGATGGATTTCCGGCAATCCATAGACCGCTCGGCTCAAGAGCGAAGGAGCCGGATGCTCTTGCTTATAGAACTGCTTGTAAACTGCCGGATCTTGGATCCGAAAATCTGCGCTGAGATCAAGAACTTTGACTTTGGATTCCAATAAGGGAACCGCGAATTCAGCGGCGACGCCGTGCGGAAGAGCCAGAAAGGCATGTTCGATCCCAAGCGAGTTTATGGCTCCCGCATCGGGTTCTGTGAACTCAATGCCTGCCAAACGCGAGTGGCGATCTGTCCAGGCAAAAACCTCGGAGGCTTTTTTCCCTGCGTGTTGCCTTGAGGTGAGACAGCCAATCTCGACCAATGGATGTCCTGCAAGCCTTCTCACAAGCTCCTCGCCGGAATATCCGCTTGCACCGAAAATCGCTACCTTGACTTTTTTCATGCCTTTTTCGACTTCTTATTGCTACCTTTAGCCTGCATCGTTCACAGCGCGGCGTAGCGTTCGACTGAGCTCACGCCGAAGTCCGCAACCAAATCCTCGTGCTCGTGCTCGAATGAGGCATGGGAAATTGCTCCAACCAGAAGAGCGCTGTCAACTAACCTGCGACGGCATTAGCCTGGACTTCTCACAAATTTTTGACTTGTGAGAAGTCCACCCGTCGCAGGCCGCTTGGGAAGCGACCTGCCGGGGCGAAAGCTTTCGCGGCTAACCCCGACCGGCGGCCACCAGGCGGCCGCCGGATCGGCACCCTGTGCGCATTTCTCACGGGAGTGTGAGAAATGCAGGTTAGGGAGCAACTTAATCGCGCGAGTCTGTCAGCGCTTCTAAATACCGCCGAAGGCAATGGGAGACGACAGGGTCGCCATCGTAGCGATGCTGACCAAACTGCTCATTCGCTTGGATCCTGAACAAAACCGGGTACACGAGAGCGCAGCAGGCCTAGCTGCGCCATTCGAGCACGACGACGAGCACGAGGTGTCCGCCGAAGCCTTGGCGAAGGTGGAGCACGATTGATCAGGGAAGCAAAGCTATTCTCGGAAAATCCTCGCAGGAAAACAAGATTTTGACCGATTGTCGCAGAGGAACAGCAATTTCGGATTTTGGATTGCGAATTGCGGATTGAATTTGAAGCTGAGGGTCTGCAACGGGCGAACTAAGCACAAATCCGCAATTCGAAATTCGCAATCCGCAATTCCTTGGCTGGCACGGGATTTGTGATCGACGCAAGCTATAGCAGCAGAATGCCCGGGCTTCACCAGACCATTCTGCTTCGTGTTTTTGCGGGTTAGCGCCAAATTCAAAGCGAGCCCATATTTCCCTCTGGCCAGCTCCGTATCCTACGTGTATTTTCCGGCTCCTTATCGCATGGGAGAGGAGAGAAAGACACCGGAAGAGAGAGCGCGGATGACAGATCTTGAACGTCTTCGCCATTCGTGTGCGCACGTGCTGGCCACAGCAATTCTCCGAATCTGGCCGGAAGCGCAATTCGCTGCGGGGCCGCCCGTCGAAAATGGGTTCTACTACGACCTGGAGATGGACCACCGCATCGCACCGGAAGATTTCGAACGCATCGAGAACGGGATGAAAAGTGTCATCAGGGAGAACCAAACATTCGAGCGAATCGTGGTCAGCCGCGATGAAGCGATCCGGTTGGCTAATGAGGGCAGACTGGGAGCACTCGGCCCCAGGCCGACCCCCAGCAAATTCAAGCTGGATATCCTTCAGGGGATACCTGAGGGAGAGGAGATTTCTCTGTATCGAAACGGAGACTTCACGGATCTCTGCGCAGGGCCGCACGTCATGAGAACAGGCAACATCGGCGCTTTCAAACTCACATCTATCGCCAGCGCCTACTACAAGGGAGACGCGAATAATCCTCAGCTTCAACGCATCTATGGCACAGCGTTTAAGACAAAGGCGGAACTCGAGAGCTATTTTACCCAGCTCGACGAAGCCAGGAAGCGTGACCACCGCAAGCTGGGCAAAGAACTCGAGCTTTTCCTCGTCGATGAGGACGTAGGTCCCGGCCTGATTCTTTGGAAGCCGAAGGGAGCTGTCATCAGAAAGGAACTGCAAATCTTTATCTCCGAATTGCTACGACAGCAGGGCTACACGGAAGTTTTTACGCCTCACATTGGAAAGCTGGCTTTGTATCGAACATCAGGGCACTACCCATACTACCGCGACTCACAATTCCCTCCGCTAATTGAACCCGAAAGCCTGCGCCAGCTCGCCACTGAAGGGTGCTCGTGCGCCGAACTTTCAAACCGCCTGCAGAATGGCGACATCGACGGTTATCTCCTGAAACCGATGAACTGTCCGATGCATATAAAGATATACGCGTCGAGTCCCCATTCCTACCGCGATCTTCCCGTACGGTTAGCGGAGTTCGGCACCGTTTATCGCTGGGAACAATCAGGAGAGCTTAGCGGTATGACACGGGTTCGCGGGTTCACTCAGGATGATGCCCACATTTTTTGCACCGACGACCAGGTTTTGCCGGAAGTGCAAACCTGCCTCCAGTTGGTTCTTAAAATCTTGAACACCCTTGGCATGAATTCCTATCGCGTTCGGGTCGGCCTGCGAGACCCTGATTCCGCGAAGTATGTTGGCGCTCCGGAACAATGGCAACGCGCCGAACAGGCGCTGCGCGAATGTGTAAAGACGCTTGGTGTACCCTTTTCCGAAGAGCCGGGCGAAGCTGCTTTCTACGGACCAAAAATTGATTTCGTCGTGAAGGATGTCATCGGGCGCGAGTGGCAACTCGGCACCGTTCAGGTAGACTATAATTTGCCGGAACGTTTCGGCCTCGCCTACGTAGCAGCCGACAATTCCTCAAAGCGGCCCGTCATCATCCATCGGGCGCCGTTTGGTTCTCTTGAGCGCTTCTGCGGCGTCTTGATTGAACACTATGCCGGGAACTTTCCGGTTTGGCTCGCTCCTGAACAGGTTCGCGTCCTGCCGATTTCGGATAAGCACGTCGCCTATGCGGAGTCTGTTTTGAACACGCTTTTTGCTTCAAGTATCAGAGCAACCATGGACGGCAGCTCAGACAAGATAGGCGCTAAGATTCGCCTTGCCCAGCTGGAGAAGGTCCCCTATATGTTGGTCCTCGGCGCACGAGAAGAACAAGCCGGCGAAGTTGCCGTGCGAAGCCGTAAGAACGGCGATCAGGGAGCTGTGAGTGCGTCGCAGTTTGTAGAACGAATTCAAACGGAAGTGAGAGAACGTCAACGAGATTGAGGGTGCCCGTACGGTTCCCCGGAAGCCCTCTGAGGAGATAGACCTATTCAGCAGCAGCAGATTCGAGTCAACAGTCGAATTCGCGCACGAGAAGTGCGGGTGATTCTCGGCACAACAAACGAACAGCTAGGTATCATGAAGCTGCAGGACGCCCTGCGAAGAGCTCAATCGCTGGGGCTCGATCTCGTAGAAGTTGCGCCAACGGCTAATCCTCCCGTCTGCAAAATTGTCGATTTCGGCAAATACCGCTACGATCTCTCCAAGCAGGATAAAGATCGACGGTCGACGAGTGCCAAGCTCAAAGAGATCAAGTTTCGAGTGAACATTGATCCGCACGACTACATGATAAAGGTGCGCCACGCCGAACAGTTCCTCGACAAGGGAAATAAGGTGAAGTTCCAGCTCCAGTTTCGTGGCCGGGAAATGAGCCACAAAGAACTGGGAGACCAATTGATGCACCGGCTGAAAGATGACTTGTCCACGATGGGCCAAGTTGAGATGGAGCCAAAATTGATGGGCAAAAGCATCAACATGACGATGTCGCCTCTTCCAGCGAACAAGCGCAAACGAAAGTTTTCCGCTGAAATTGAAGAGCTTGCGCCCGAAGCGCTGGAGAAAGATGAATAACGCCGGCTAGACTAGAGGCTGTTGCGAAAGTGTTTACTAATGCCTGCTCGCTAAGGGACATCGAACAAATCCGGCGTCCAGACCGCGAAGCGGTCACAGACCAATAGCCCAGGCCTTCAGGCCTGGGAATCAACGCCCGCGGAAATGCGACCTGAAAGGGCGCCACACCTACGTAGCCCCAAATAGGATTATTTCAGGAGGCGGCGATAGAAACAGATTCGGTTGCCCCTACAGGGCAATTTTCATTTCTTTTCTGACCCAGGCCTGAAGGCCTGGGCTATTGATCTCTAACCGCTTCGCGGTAAAATACAACGGCCGGTTGGGCTAACTTCTTTTACGGCTTCGTTCCCTTGGGGAAAACCCTTTCGCAACAGCCTCTAGTGTAGTGTACCGTTTCCCTAAAACAGAACTGTATTCAGACTTTCCTCTTGCGTTTCGAGGCCTACTCGACAACAGCTATTTCCTCGCTCACCTTGATCGTTCTTCCCTCCGGATCCAGAAAACTGGCATAAATTCCGTCCATCCGCACAAGGACTCCGGCCGCCTGTAATCGTTCCAGCAACGCCTGGCGATAACTGGATGCAAGATAAAGATGAAAATGGCTTTCAAAATGTCCATCTCCATCACCGAAAGCGCGAAAACAGATCGGTAGGCTCCCGAATAACAGATCGCAATATCGATTTTCACGCTCACTTACGATCTGCCCTCCAAGTACTTCCACATAGAAACTCCGAATCTCTTTCCAGCGCTTCGTGAAGACCGTAAGAGAATAACAATGCGGAGAATGTAACCGCGACCTTCCAACCTTACGCCTCAAACCCATATCAAGCTTTGTCAATCCAAACGTTAAGACCTCAAGAAACCCGCTACTACATGAAAACGTAAGCAGCACGCAACCGCTTTATTCGATGGGCCTCTTATTACGGCTCGACTGAGCGTGCCGAAGTCCTTCGAATTTGCGTCAGTTTGCGGACCTTCTTGACAGTTGGCTTGTAGGGATGTACAGGTGGCCTCCCGCAATTGCGAGAACAGAGTCGCTATGGCCGTTTCCGACATCATTTTGAGAGAAAGCGTCCCCGGTTTGGGGGCGGAAGCTGACATCGTTAAGGTTCGCAAGGGCTACGCACGGAATTATCTCATTCCTAAGGGCAAAGCCTACGAGGTCACTCCTGCAAATCTTAAACGCCTGAATCTGCTAAAGATCAAACGCGCGGAAAGAGAGGCCGCCGAACTGAGCGCCGCGGAAGAGTTGGCGCACAAAATCAACAAGACGAAGTTGGAGTTCATTCTGGAGACGGGTGAAACTGGCAAAGCGTTCGGTTCAGTCACGGCGAAGGATATCGAGGACAAGCTTCGGACTGATTTTGGGATCGTGGTTGATCGTCACAAAATTGAGCTGGACCGCCCGATCAAAGAGAGCGGCGAAAAACAAGTCTCTATAAAGCTTCACCACCAGGTCTCTGCAACTTTAAAGGTCGAAATCAGATCAACCGTCCCTCCGCCCCCTCCTCCCCAAAAGGTCGAGCCATCCGAGGCAAGGCCAAAGCGAAAGCCAAAATCTGCCGCCTGATACTCAATGGCAAATGGTTCTCAAGGTTTGGTCAAACCTGCTGAGAACCCCTTAAACAGAGAGGGGGCATACGAAGGGGCGGGGAAGTCCGGTAAGCCAACTTATTCCCAGGGTTTTAACAATTTCTCCACCGGCAGGGAAGTTCCCCGTTCGCTCCCTTCCAGTGAAGACGGAGAGAAAGGGGTCCTCTGTTCGCTCCTTCTCTCTCCTCGCGAGGTCGCCGACATCTGCGTGCTCTCGCTAAGCGCCGACGCATTTTATATTCCGGCCCATCGGACGATCTACAGTCTGGTTTTGGAATTCGGCGACAAAAGCAAGCCGATCGATTTTGTCTCGCTAAAGCAAGCGCTCAAAGATCGTAACCAACTCGAGGAGATCGGCGGACCGGAATACCTGAGCGCGTTGTATTCATTCGTTCCGACCGCAGCAAATGCCGCCTACTACATCGAGATAGTACGCGAGAAGTATGTTTTGAGGCGCCTCATTATTGCATTCAATAACCTCTCTAATCAATGTTACGATGCTCAGGAAGACATTAGACCTCTGCTCGATGACGCCGAAAAGGAAATCTTTGCCATTACCGGCGAGCATGTGAAAACCGAAATCGTCGCCACGAAGGACCTCGTGATGGCGACGATCGAGCAGATCGAGAAACTCTACGAAAATCGCGGCTCGATCACCGGTATTCCTACCGGATTTGGCGATCTCGACAAAATGACCCTTGGATTGCATCCGGCTGAAATGATTGTCATCGCCGCGCGCCCAAGCATGGGAAAGACCGCCCTGGCAATGAACATTGCCGAGCACGTCGCAATGAATGTGGGTAAGGCAGTCGCGGTTTTCAGCCTCGAGATGAGCAGTCAGCAGCTGGTTCAGAGGCTCCTCTGCTCGCGCGCAAAGGTGGACCTGCAGCGAGTCCGCGACGGGTTTCTCTCAGAACGGGATTTTCCGAAATTAACCGCTGCCGCCGCCAAGCTTGCTGCAGCGCAAATGTTCATCGACGATACGCCCGGGCTTTCGATCATGGAGTTGCGCGCAAAAGCCCGCCGTATGAAGTCGCAATACGATATCGAGCTGATCGTGATCGACTATCTCCAGTTGTTGCGTTCAACCACGAGGAGGGCGCAGGATAACCGTCAGCTGGAGATATCCGAGATATCTGGAGGGATCAAGGCCCTGGCCAAGGAATTGAATTTGCCAATCGTTGTCGTCGCGCAATTGAACCGCCAACCGGATACTCGGGCAAAAGAGGGCGGCCGCCCCCGTTTGAGCGACCTTCGCGAGTCGGGCTCAATCG
>Ga0306926_10009740_pt1 | contig 10586 bp, 7 predicted proteins | sample flu12Cox44000178_FD_203759 | JGI IMG/M metagenome (GOLD analysis project Ga0306926, IMG submission 203759) | Lab enrichment of tropical soil microbial communities from Luquillo Experimental Forest, Puerto Rico - flux8day.12C.oxic.44.000.178 (v2)... | ecosystem: Environmental > Terrestrial > Soil... | reverse complement strand
CTCGCTGCCTGCGCAAGGCCCGCTCTTGGCTGGGGCTGCTCGGCGGCTCGATAGAGGTGTGCTTACGTGCTGAAGAAAACCGGGGGACTTGACAACAACCGGCCTCATAGGAGGAGTCCTGCCGGGCGCGCCACATTTTCCTCAGGAAGACCCGGATCGTCACTTGCGCCCCGGTCGGTTCCGGTGCGTACTATGCCCGCCGCGTCGTCGAGTTGGCGCGCGGCCCGGAGCAGATCGCCCGCGCTGACGATAGCGTAACGGCGGTAGATCGCCTCCGTGTTTTGGCCCACCATGGCCATCGCCACACTCCGCGGGACGCCGGCACGCACGGCGGTGGCTGTCCGCTCGGTATAATGCGGCACCACCACAATCCGGATTGGCCCTCGGTTCCGGCACACGGCTCGGCGCTTATGAGATCTTGACGCTGATTGGCAGCGGCGGCATGGGGGAGGTGTATCGGGCCCGAGATACCCGGCTGGACCGCACGGTCTCGATCAAGGTGTTATCGCCGCAGCTCGCGGCAGATCCGCAGCTACGAGAACGGTTTGATCGCGAGGCGCGCGCCATTTCCTCGCTCAATCACCCACACATTTGCGTGCTGCACGACGTCGGTCGTGATGGTGACGTCGACTTCCTCGTCCTCGAATTCCTCGAAGGGCAGACGCTGGCTGAGCGACTGGAGGCCGGACCCCTGCCGGTCGACGACGCGCTACGCTACGCGATCCAGATCTGCGATGCCCTCGAGAAGGCGCACCGTTCTGGAATCGTTCACCGGGACCTCAAACCCGCGAACGTCATGCTCACGAAAACGGGGGCCAAGCTGCTGGACTTCGGCCTCGCGAAGCCGGCGTCAGCGGTTCTGGCAGCAAGCGGCCTATCGATGATGCCGACAACACCGCCTGGCCTGACGGCGCAGGGGACGATCCTCGGGACGTTTCAATACATGGCGCCCGAGCAGATCGAGGGCGTCGATGCCGACGGGCGCTCGGACATCTTTGCCTTCGGCGCCGTGTTGTTCGAGATGATCGCGGGCCGGCCGGCGTTCGAGGGTAAGACGCGCGCGAGTCTCCTTGGCGCGATTCTCAAAGACACGCCGCCGCGCCTGTCCGCCCTGACACGGTTGTCGCCGCCAGCGCTGGATCGCATCGTCGCGACGTGCCTGGAAAAGGAGCCCGACGATCGGTATCAGTCCGCGCGTGATCTGCTGCGCGAATTGACGTGGATCGCACAGCGGCCAACTGAGGCAGATGGTCCGGCTGAAGCCGGACGCCGCACGGGGGCCACTCGCACGTGGCGTCTGCCGGTAGCCGGACCCGCCGGATGGACGGTCGTCGCACTCGGGGCGATCGCGCTCGTCGCGACGGGCACGCTGGCCATGCGTCATCTCGGCGAGACGCCGCCGGCCACCAATCCGATTCAGTTCACGATCGCCGCACCCGAGAATCTGCAGTTCGGTGGTCCCGCCGCCGGCGGCACCGGCGGCGTGTCACAACTGGCCGTGTCTCCGGATGGCCGACAGGTGGTGTTCGTCGCTGGCGGGCAATCGGAGTACGCGCTTTGGGTACGACCGATCGGCTCGGTGGCATCGAGGCAGCTCCCTGGAACAGCGGGTGCGGCGTTTCCCTTCTGGTCTCCCGACAGCCGTTTCGTGGGCTTCTTCGCCGAGGGCCGGTTGAAGAAGGTGCAGCTGGCCGGCGGACCACCGACGATCTTGTGCGACGCGAGCCAAGGCCGCGGAGGGACGTGGAACCGCGACAACGTCATCGTGTTCTCGCCGGACCTCGGCGCCGCGCTGCAACGCGTGTCGAGCGCCGGCGGCGTGCCGGTGCCAGTTTCCGTACTCGACGCGGCGTACGGCGAGACGGCTCATCGATGGCCGCACTTCCTACCGGACGGCCGCCATTTCCTGTTCACCGGCGTCACCGGCACCTGTTGTCCGGCTCCCAAACCGGGCCGCATCAAGATCGGCTCGCTCGATTCGAAGGACACCGTCGTGCTGATGCAGGCGGAGTCGGCCGCCGAATACGCGTCAGGACATATGCTGTTTAATCGCGACGGCACGCTGATGGCGCAACCGTTCGATCTCCGTTTGTTGCGGCCCGCCGGCGACTCATTTCCTCTGAGCGACCTCGTCGCAAGCGAAGGCAGTCGCTACGCCTCCTTCGCGATCTCCGATGCGGGTGTTCTGGCATACGCGCGCGGCGCCACCAATCTCCAAGGCGCTGGGCAGCTACGCTGGTACGATCGCACGGGCAAGGTACTCGGGACGCTTGGCGACCCGGGCAACTACGGCAGTGTCGCGCTGTCGCCCGACGAGCGCCGCGTCGCGGTCAGTCTGCTGGGCGGATCGCCACCGAACAGGGACATCTGGATCATCGACGCGAGCCGTGGCGTCACGTCGCGGCTCACGTTCGATCCGAGCCTCGAAAGCGACCCCGTGTGGTCGCCGGACAGCGCGCGCGTGGTGTTCCTCGCGCTTGGTCGGCGCGGACAATCCGGCCTGCGCGTCAAGCCGGCCGCCGGTACGGCCGACGACGAGCCGCTGTTGGCCGTCGCCGATACCGCGAACCCGACTTTTCCCAGTGACTGGTCTCCGGATGGCCGGTTCATCGCCTACGAGACGTTGACCACCGTCGTGAATCGGGCGGACGTGTGGATTCTTCCGCTGACCGGCGACAAGAAGCCGTTCCCGTTCGTGGAGGGTCCCGGTGCGCAAACCAATCCCGCGTTCTCGCCCGACGGCCGCTGGATTGCGTACTCGTCGGACGAGTCCGGAACGGCCCAGGTGTACGTGCAGCCGTTCCCGCCGACCGGCGGCCGTTTCCAGGTCTCGAAGGTCGCTGGCAGGCAGCCGCTGTGGCGCGGCGACGGCAAGGAGCTGTTCTTCCTTGCGGCGGGGACGATCATGGCCGCGGCCATCGACACGACACGTGGATTCCAGGCCGGTGTGCCGCAGACCGTCTTCGCGGGAAGCGGTGTCGCAGGTGTAGGGAGGCGCCAGTACGCGGTCACACGGGACGGGAAGCGATTCCTGATGATCAGTCCCGAGGTGACGTCGAGCGACGCCACGCTGACCATCGTCGTGAACTGGCTGGCCGGGATCCAAAAATAGAGGATGCCGCTCGTTACGGGTACGCGGCTCGGCGGCTACGAGATCCTCTCGCTCATCGGCCAGGGCGGGATGGGCGAGGTGTATCGAGCGCGCGACAGCCGCTTGAACCGCGACGTCGCCATCAAGGTGCTGCCGGCGGACGTCACCGCGGACCACGACCGCCTCACCCGGTTCGAGCGTGAGGCGCAGGTCCTCGCATCGCTGAATCACACCAACATCGCCCAGATCCACGGCATCGACGACTCGTCAGGCACGCCAGCGCTGGTCATGGAGCTGGTCGAGGGGCCGACGCTCGCGGACCGCATCGCTCAAGGACCGATACCACTCGACGAGGCTTTGGCGATTGCGAAGCAGATCGCCGAGGCGCTCGAAGCGGCGCACGAGCAGGGCATCATTCATCGCGATCTGAAGCCAGCAAACATCAAGGTCCGTGCCGACGGCACGGTGAAGGTCCTCGATTTTGGGCTCGCGAAGGCTTTCGATCCCGCGGCCTCCACCAGCGCCGGCGCGACGATGTCGCCGACGCTGTCGATCCACGCCACTCAGGCGGGAATCATCCTCGGCACAGCGGCGTACATGTCGCCAGAGCAGGCACGTGGCAGGGCTGTCGACAAACGTGCTGACATCTGGGCGTTCGGATGCGTGCTGTACGAGATGCTGACTTGCAAACGTGCGTTCGGCGGGATCGATGTGCCGGACACGCTGGCAGGCATCCTGAAAGAAGAGCCGAACTACAAGGCGCTGCCGTCATCGGCGATGTCACTCACGAGCGTACTGCGGCGGTGTCTCCAGAAAGATCCTCAGCAGCGATTACGTGACGCGGGCGATGTGCAGCTGCTCCTCGAAGACGGTTCTCGTGGGTCGTCACCGGCGGAGTCATCATCCTCGATCGCCTCACGATGGTGGATGGCTGCGGCGGCGGCACTTGGTTTGATCGTCGGCGGTGCGGCGATCGGACTCATCAATCGCTCGGGACAGCCGTCGTATCGGCTCCGCGTGGAACGATTTGAGCTGACCTCGTCGTCGATGCATCCCTTGAGCACCGATCCAGCCGGGGCCAATGTCGCGATCTCGCCAGATGGCTCACGAATCGTCTACACGTCGCGCGGTGCCGACGCTCGGCTGGTGCTTCGCGACATTGAACGTGTGGAGACGAAGGCAATCGTGACCGGGGAGAGCGCGTGGGACCCATTCTTTTCGCCTGATGGTCAGCAGATCGGTTATGCCACGCTCGACGAGCTAAGACGCGTCCCGGCCGGAGGGGGAGCGAGCGTCAAGATATGCCGAGTGGCGGGTGTTGTGTTCGGCGGCGCCGCCTGGGGTCCCAACGATGCCATCGTCTTCACGCAGGCGGGCGGACTAGGCTTGTTTCGCGTCTCAGCGGCAGGAGGCCAGCCGGAGAAACTCGCGGCACCTGACACGACGAAAGGAGAACAGAATTATTTCCGGCCCACGTTCCTGCCGGATGGGCAGTCGGTCCTGTATTCGGTCTCGGTACGTGGCGGAGCGCCGCGAATCGTCGCGCGGAACCTCAAGAACGGCACGACGACCACCGTCCTCGAGGGAGGATTCGGGGCCCAGTACCTCACACCGGGCTACCTTGTCTACGGCCAGAACGACCGATTGATGGCGGTCGCGTTTGACGCGTCACGCGTTCGGGTGACCGGTTCGCCAATGACGCTTCAGGACAACGCATCCACGAAGCTTCCCGCCGGATCGGCGACGAACCTCGCGATCGCAAGCGATGGCACCGTACTGTATGTGGCCGGTAGCGATGTCGCCCGCCCGCGCCGTGTCGTCTGGGTTGACCGCCGCGGCACGCATATGGGGCCAATCGCAGAGCAGCTGCTGCAGTTTCCCCGCTATCCACGCCTGTCGCCGGATGGTCGGCGCCTTGCCCTGACGATCGGGCCGCTCAACGCCGGGAATATCTGGATTTACGATCTCGCCGGCGGCGCTCAATCTCTCAAGTTGACATTTCACGATCACAACCTGTTTCCGATCTGGTCCTCGGACGGGCAGCGCATCCTGTTCATCTCTCGCGCCGGGTCGGACCGGTTGTTATCGGTTCCCGCAAATGGCACGGCCGTCGAGCCCGAACCTCTGCTGACGACTGAAGAACCCCACGTGCCCCTGGACTGGTCGCCAGACGGTCAGACGGTGCTGCTCTCACGCACGAGCGTGCAAAACCGATCGGATCTCATGCTGCTGTCGATGAGCGATCGAATAACTCACCCGTGGCTGGTTACGCCCTTTGCGGAGGGCGAAGCGCGATTCTCGACTGACGGCCGATGGGTGGCATATACGTCCGACCAAACCGGTCGTTCGGAAGTCTGGGTACGGCCGTTCCCGGGCCCTGGTGCGCCCGTTCGCGTGTCAGCCGACGGCGGACAGGATCCCGTCTGGTCGCACGGTGGCAAAGAACTTTTCTTCCGCAGTTCGATGAAGATATTGTCAGCACCGATTCTGTCGACTGCGCCCGAACTGCGAGTGGATACACCTCGGGTGTTGTTCGAAGGGGGATTTGAACCGGGATCCCAGCGAGCGTTTGATGTGGCGCCCGACGGACGCTTCTTGATGATCGAGGCGACGACCACGGACTTTTCGCACTCAATCGTTGTCGTCCGCAACTGGGCCGAGGAACTGAAGGCACGCGTGCCGACGAAGTAGTGGTGTCGCTCATCGCTGGCTCGCGCCTCGGCTCTTACGACATCCTCGCCGCCATCGGCGCGGGCGGGATGGGTGAAGTCTACCGCGCGCGCGATCGGAAGCTCGATCGAGACGTGGCGATCAAGATCTTGCCCGAGGCGCTGGCGGCCGATCCCGAGCGGATTGCGCGGTTCGAGCGTGAGGCCAAGACCTTGGCCGCCCTGAATCAGCCGCACATTGCCCAGATCTACGGCCTCGAAGAGTCGAACGGCGTCCGCGCGCTGGTGATGGAGCTGGTCGAAGGGCCGACGCTTGCGGATCGGATTGCGCAGGGCCCCACTCCACTCGACGAAGCATTACCGATTGCGAAGCAGATCGCCGAGGCGCTCGAAGCGGCGCACGAGCAGGGCATCATCCATCGCGATCTGAAGCCAGCCAATATCAAAGTCCGCGCCGACAGCACTGTGAAGGTCCTCGATTTTGGACTCGCGAAGGCTTTCGATCCCGCGGCCTCCACCAGTGCCGGCGCGACGATGTCGCCGACGCTGTCGATCCACGCCACGCAGGCTGGCATCATCCTCGGGACAGCCGCCTATATGGCGCCCGAGCAGGCGCGCGGCAAACCCATCGACAAGCGCGCCGACATCTGGGCCTTCGGCTGCGTGCTGTTCGAGATGTTGACCGGGCGACGTGCATTCGAGGGTGACGACATCTCGACCACCTTAGCGGCGATTCTCAAAGCGGATCCGGAGTGGTCCGCTCTTCCCGCGGCCGCGCCGTCCAGTTTGGGCCGCCTGCTCCATCGGTCTCTCCATAAGGATCCGAAAGAGCGATTGCGAGACATCGGCGAGGCCCGGATTGCGATCGAGCACATGTTGAGCGGAGCCGCTGACGAGCCTGTCCCAACATCGGCGGTGCTGCACACGCCGTGGTGGCGCCGCGCGGTGATCCCAACCGCTGCGCTGCTGGTCGGTAGCCTCGTGACGGCGGTCATCGTCTGGTTCGCTGCGCGAGCGACGATCGCGCCGCCACGAGTATGGAGGTTCCAGGTCACGCCACCGGGCACCGCGGCGCTCACTATCACCGGCTACACGCGCGATATCGCCGTCACGCCCGACGGCTCCCGGCTTATCTACGTCGGCGCTGACGGGACGACGCTCTTTGTGCGCCCGCTCGATCAGCTCGACGCGACGCCGCTTGTGCGCGGCAGCGGCCTCCGCGATCCATTTGTGTCACCGGATGGCCAATGGGTGGGTTTCTTCGATGGACCCCAGACGTTGAACAAAGTGCCCATCACCGGCGGACCCGCGGTGCTAGTCACACAGCTCGGCACAAGTGAGCGCGGTGCGACCTGGGCGGCGGACGGCACGATCATTTTCGCGACAGCGGCGACGACGACGGGGCTGCAGCGGGTCAGCGCCGACGGAGGCGTGCCGGAGGCGCTGACCCGTCCGGATCGCGCGCGTGGGGAAGCCACTCATGTGTGGCCGGAGCGCCTGCCGGGCGGTCAGGCGGTCCTGTACACGTTGACGGCGACAACAGGCGGGCTCGATGCGGCCTCGATTGCGGTCCTCGACATGCGGAGCGGCCGGTCGACGATGCTGCTCCGGGGCGGCACCCACGCGCAGTACGTGCCGAGCGGGCATCTGGTGTACGCGACGGGGGGGACGCTCCGCGCCGTCGGCTTCGACCTGACACGGCTGGTCGTTGTCGGGACGGCGAGGCCCGTCGTGCCGGAAATGCTGACGACTGCGTTCGGCGCCGCCGAGGCAGGGCTTGCGCGCGACGGAACGCTTGTCTACGTGGCCGGGGGCGCGGGCAGCAGCTCGGCGCAAACCCTCGTCTGGGTCGATCGCCAGGGCCACGAAACGCCCACTGGGGCGCCGCCGCGGTCCTACGGGTTGCAGCGCGTCTCCGGCGACGGAACGCACGTGGTCGTGAGCGTCACCGGCGACCAGAACGCCAACCTCTGGCTCTGGGATCTGGTCCGGTCGACGCTGACGCGGGTCACATCTGGTCCGGCTGACAATACGTTTCCGGCGTGGACGCCGGACGGCCGGCGCGTCGTGTTCAGCTCGGACCGGGCAGGGGTCCGGAATCTGTTCAGCCAGGCGGCAGACGGTACTGGCGCTATCGAGCGGCTGACCGAGAGTCCGAATCCTCAAATCCCCAGCGCCGTCTCGGCCGACGGCGCGCGAGTGGTGTTTACGGAACGGTCCCGTGACACCGGCTGGGACGTGATGGCACTCCGGTTGGACGGCAAGCACCAGGTCATCCCGCTCGTGCAGACTCCCTTCGACGAGCGCAACGGGATCGTGTCTCCTGATGGGCGCTGGCTGGCGTATGAAGCGAACGATTCGGGGTCGTTCGAGATTTACGTCCGGCCGTTTCCGGACGTCAACAGCGGCCACTGGCCCGTCTCGACAAACGGCGGCACGCAGCCTTTGTGGGCACGCAACGGGCAGGAGCTCTTCTATGTTGCGCCGGATGGCGCGCTGATGCGCGTCGGCGTATCACGCGGGCCGACGTGGACGGCCGGCGCACCGACCAAGGTGCTCGAGGGACCGTATGTAACGAGGGTGCCCGGCGGTAACTTCCCCAGAAACTACGATGTCGCCGCTGACGGCCAGCGGTTCCTGATGATCAAAGCGGCCGGGAACGGCGCGACGAGCGCCCCGCCGCGGATCGTCGTCGTCCAGCACTTCGACGAAGAGTTGAAGCGCCTCGTGCCGACGAAATAGCTATGGCACTCACCGCGGGCACTCCCCTCGGCGCCTACGAGATCGTAGCCGCCATCGGCGCCGCGGGATGGGCGAGGTCTATCGAGCGAAGGACACCAAGCTCGGTCGGGACGTTGCGCTGAAGGTTCTGCCTTCATCCTTCACCAATGATTCTCAACGGGTCGCCCGCTTTCGCCGGGAAGCGCAGGTGCTCGCCTCGCTCAATCATCCGCGCATTGCGGCGATCTACGGGCTGGAGGAAGCGAACGGATCGCAGTTCCTCATTCTGGAACTCGTCGAAGGCGAGAGCCTCGATGAGCGCATCGCACGGGGACCAATTCAAGTCGACGAGGCGGTCGGGATCGCCAGGCAGATCGCCGAAGCGCTCGAAGCCGCTCACGAGAAGGGCATCATCCATCGGGATCTGAAACCGGCTCGTCCGACGCGACGAACTCGCCAACGATAACCTCGCCCGCGATGATGACCGGCGTCGGCGTCATTCTCGGCACTGCCGCCTATATAAGTCCTGAACAGGCGAAGGGTCGCGCGGCTGACAAGCGGACGGACATGTGGGCCTTCGGCTGTGTGCTGTTCGAGATGTTGACGGGGACGCGTCCGTTCGACGGCGAAGACACGACAGCGGTCCTCGCGCGCATTATCGAGCGGCGGCCCGACTGGAGGGTGCTGCCGCCAGCAACGGTGGCCGTTCGACCACTCATTGCCCATTGTCTCCGGAAGGATCCGGCGCAGCGCCTGCACGACATTGCGGATGTGGCCGACCTCGTCAGGCTGCGCGATCCGAAACCCAAATCCCTCGACAAACGGGGTGGCAATCAACGCCAAGTCCCCTTGATGAAACGAACCCGCGATAGAATCGGGTCGCGTCGTGGATGAAGATAACAGGCTACCTGCCGGTGAAAATGTCGTTTCCGTGACGGTCCCGACTGGGCTTCTAGACGGTCTGCCCGCAGAGGATCAACGGGCGATTCGAAACATCGTCGGAAAGCCAGTGACTCTCGTCGGCTACGACGAAGGCGGCAGGGCGGAGCTACATTTCGCGGATCCCTTCGACGTTCAAACCGACGAGTACAGCCACACACACAAGATGTGGGTCGCTCCCGAGTTCATCGAGCGTTATCGAGCGTAAGTGGTATGAGACGACGCTCTCACGGCGCCCTTTTCTTAATCGCCATCTTGTCGGTCACAGGACTGCAGGTTGGCTGCGAATCGAAGACTGAACTTCCCGAGATCGCCGCAGGGCCGGCCCTTGGGCCGCTCCACTACAGCACGCGCCCCATCGCTTTGCCCGGTTGCGCGATCTCCCCTCCGCCTGTGCAGGACGATCTCGCCGTTTGTCCGGCCGATGAGATCGGAAGATCGATTAAACCTTCGGATGTCTGCCTCATGTTGAAGGCGCTCAAAGATTGGATGTCAACAACACCGCTGGACGCGCCTGTCATGCAGCCGCACGACTGGAGTCGAATTCGCTCTATCTTAGTCTGTCGCATGGCCGAAGCACGCGACCCAATCGAGGATGCCAAGGCTGGAAGCCTACACTGGCGAGTCACGATCTACGCCGACGTACCGGAGCGCCCTCGGCTGTTCTGGGTGGATATGCGGGACGAGAATGAGCCGTTCAGATTCGGCGCCGTGCATCGCTAGCGAAGTCACCGGCTTATTCGGCATCGCCGAGCGTCCCAAAATCCTCTCGGGCCCGCGACCCACTTTCACCCCGTCTTTCAAGGTCAATCGTCGGAGGCGAAGCCCGGCCCAAAATCTGCTGCTTCGGGACAAGAAACCAGACCTGTCATTCGCAAACAGACCGGCGCTTCTCAGGACCAACTATCCGGTGATAGCTCTGTCATCGAGGAACTCTGCGTTTTGAAATGAATTCGCGGATTGCACTCTTGAATTCTTCAGAGCCCGCTAGCGTATTGTGATCAAGACCCGGGATGACCCGCATCGCAAAGTTGCTGGCGACGCCCTTCATGGACGCGCCTTCGACTTGCTGCGGATCGTGCTCCCCGAACACGCCAAGTATCGGTACGCGATTGGATCGGAGCACGCCCTCGGTTACCGTCACGTTGGGCATGCCTCTTGATAGG
>Ga0306926_10009739_pt1 | contig 10587 bp, 8 predicted proteins | sample flu12Cox44000178_FD_203759 | JGI IMG/M metagenome (GOLD analysis project Ga0306926, IMG submission 203759) | Lab enrichment of tropical soil microbial communities from Luquillo Experimental Forest, Puerto Rico - flux8day.12C.oxic.44.000.178 (v2)... | ecosystem: Environmental > Terrestrial > Soil... | reverse complement strand
GAGTGTGCAGCGCCTTTATCCGGCTCGGTGTCAAGAAGTTGCGTTTGACTGGCGGCGAACCGCTGGTCCGCCGCAACATCATGGCCCTCTTTCGCATGCTCGGCCGTCACCTCACCAGCGGCGCGCTCGACGAGCTGACGCTTACGACCAATGGGAGCCAGCTCGCTCGTTATGCCGGCGAGCTCTACGAATGCGGCGTGCGGCGGGTCAATGTCTCGGTCGACACGCTCGACCCGGCGAAATTCACGGCGATCACCCGCCGCGGCCGCCTCGAGACGGTTCTCGGTGGGCTCGCGGCGGCCAAGGCCGCCGGCCTGGCGGTAAAAATCAACACCGTGGCGCTGCGCGGGGTCAACGAGGATGAACTCGACGACCTCGTCGCCTGGACCGGCGAGGAGGGTCTCGACCTTGTGGTGATCGAGGTCATGCCGATGGGTGATATCGGCGGCGAGAACCGGCTCGATCAGTATCTGCCGCTGTCGTTAATACGCGCGCGGCTGCAACGGCGCTGGACGCTCGACGAGAGCGACTATCGCACCGGCGGACCGGCGCGCTATGTCACGGTACGCGAGACCGGCCGACGTCTCGGCTTCATCACCCCGTTGACCCACAATTTCTGTGAGAGCTGCAACCGCGTCCGGATGACCTGCACCGGCACGCTGTATATGTGCCTCGGCCAGGAGGATGCGGCGGATTTGCGCACGCCGTTGCGCCAATCTGAAGGAGATGAGGCGCTCGAAGCGGCGATCCGCGAAGCGATCGACCGCAAGCCGCGCGGCCATGACTTCATCATCGACCGTCGCCATAACCGGCCGGCCATCTCCCGCCATATGAGTGTAACCGGCGGGTGACCAATCCGCCGCCGCGGATCGCTGTTGTCGCCGCCGAGACCGAGGCCGCGCAACTGGCGCTCGAGGAACTCCGCGACCTCTATCCTTGTGTTCCTCCGGAGCGCGCCGAAATCATCATCCCGCTGGGCGGCGACGGCTTCATGCTGGAGAGCTTGCACCGTTTCCTGTCCAAGGGCGTGCGGATCTTCGGCATGCATCGCGGCAGCGTCGGTTTCCTGATGAACCCCTATCGGCCGGACGGGCTCGTGGAACGCCTCGCCGCCGCGCAGCCAGTCGTGCTCCACCCGCTTGAGATGAACGCGGTCTGCGAGCAGGGCACTAAGTGCCGCGCGCTCGCCTTTAACGAGGTCTCACTGCTACGCGAGAGCCGGCAGGCGGCAAAGTTTCAGGTCAGCGTCGACGGGGTCGTGCGGATCGATGAGCTGATGGCGGATGGCATCCTGGTCGCGACACCAGTCGGCAGCACCGCCTACAATCTCTCAGCGCATGGCCCGATTATCCCGCTCGGGGCGGGTGTCCTCGCCTTGACCCCGATCAGCGCCTTCCGCCCGCGTCGCTGGCGCGGGGCGCTGTTGCCTCACCAGGCAAAGGTCACGATCGACGCGCTGGAGACAGACAAGCGCCCGGTCAGCGCCGTCGCCGATTTCACCGAAGCGCGCGATGTCGTCACCGTTGATATCCACGAGAATCGTCATATCGCGATAACCTTGCTGTTCGACCGCGAGTTCAACCTCGAAGAGCGGGTACTCAAAGAGCAGTTTGCTTCTTGACGATCGGCAGAGTGGCCTGCCCGCATCAGCCGATACGCCGGTCCGACACAAACGCCTTCTCGGCGGCCAAGATTGCCGACACCGCTTGTGAGAATTCGACCGGTCTGAAGGGCTTGCGTAGCAGCGGAGCACCTCCCGCGCCGTCATTTACGGCACCGGCATCGCCCGTGATCAACAGGGTTCTTAAGCTCGGCTGACGGTGCGACGCTTGGCGGATAATTTCCAGGCCATTGATCCCCGGCAGGGCATAATCGACAATCATCAGGTCCACCGTGGCCCCGTCCTCCAAGATGCGAAGTGCCCCCTCGGGACTGCTCGCCTCATGCACTATGTAGCCGTCTGATTTTAGAAGTTCACAGAGAAAGCGCCGCACGTCGTGATCGTCGTCACAGAGCAAGACAGTGGCCGTGCTCTGGGGTACCGACAATCCGGATTGGTTGGCGTCGGAACTCTTGAGCGGCGGCTCCACAGCACGTGGCAACCATAGTTCGACTGTTGTGCCCTTGCCTAATTTGCTCTGCATCCTCACGGCGCCGCCCGATTGGCCAGCGAAGCCTTGCACCATCGGCAATCCCAAACCGGAGCCGCTGCCTATCTCTTTGGTGGTGAAGAATGGATCGAATGCATGCGCGAGTGTTGTTTCGTCCATCCCGGTTCCTGTGTCGCTAATCGATACGAGGACGTAGTCTCCGGGGGGCAGCTCGCTAGGTGAATCGGTGTCGGCCCGTCGGTTATGCAGCGAGATCCGTAAGGTACCTCCGGTGGGCATCGCATCGCGCGCGTTGATTCCCAGGTTCAAGATAGCCAGCTCGACTTGATTGGCATCTACATGCGCCGGCGCTAGGTCGGCATCTGTCGTAATCTCAAGGCGGATCGCCGGCCCGACCGTCCGCTGCAGTAGTTCTTCGATGCCGGCAATCAAAGCCGCGAGGTCAACCGATCGTGGATCGAGATGCTGTTTGCGGGCAAAGGCGAGCAGCCGCTGGATTAGCGCAACACCGCGCTCGGCGGCTCGCAACGCGCTCTGGAGCAGCGGCAATATCTTGGAATTATCACTCGCCCGGCCGCTGGCCAGTACCAGGTTCCCAATCACTACCGTGAGCAGGTTGTTGAAGTCATGGGCAATGCCGCCGGTCAAGTGACCCACTGCCTCGAGCTTTTGTGCCTGGCGCAAAGCCGCCTCGGTGGCTCGGTGTTCGGCCATTTCAGCCTGCAAACGCAGATTGGCGTCGTTGAGTTCGAAGCGCAGCCGCATTGCCTCGGTGAAGAACCGGTTGAGGTGCGCTCCGGCCAGCGAAAGCGCTATTGCAAAGACGACGATCATCGCCCCGAGGGTGCTATCGGCAATAGTGCCCTCCGCGAAGAAGCGGACTGCCATCGGCAGGCTTGCCGCGAGCAGAAAGGCGAGAAGGGTCGGCAAATGCGATGCATTTAAAACGACTGTGCCGGCGCACATCCCGCCGATCACAAATGTAAGAAAGATCTGCCCCGATGTTGGAACGGTCGGGAACAGCAGCATTCCGCCAAACCCCCAGCATGATCCGGCAAGCAACGATCCCCAGACAGCAAGCCTCGACCAAGTAGGGTGACGTTCGGATCCCGGAACGGACTGACAGTATCGCCGCCACAAGATCCCACGCCCTGCGGTCACCAGAGCAATGAAAGAAAACCAAATCAGCGGGAACGGTCGCGAGCCGATTGTCGACAGCACGATTGCGGTTAAGGCCGCATTCACGAGATTGACGGCGAGGCTGATCGGTAGTTGCCGAAAGACTGCACGCAGCTGCTCGCTACGGATGGATATCGCGATCTCATCGGTTGGCACGATGCCGGACCTCACGCCCCGGCGTGAACAGGCCGGCCCACTGCGGGAGATGCCAGTACGTTCATTAGGAACGACAGGATAGTTCGGTAAGATACATCGTAAAATTCTCCGCGAGCTATGACCCCTGGTTCCAGACTGCGATCTCGTGCTTGTGGGACGCCTGCTTGACGCTGCCCTGACGTTACCATGACGTAGTTATGGTTAAAACCGGTCGCGATGCAACCGCGGGTGTTGGCCCGCAGGGGGGCCCGGTGGAGAGCGAGATCGCATCCGAGCAAGCTTACTTCGTCATCTCCCGGTCGGCGGAGCACCGACCATCGTCGCTCGATCGAGCGGGAGTGCAAGCTACAGGTCGGCTAAGCAGAGCAGCATCGCTGACTGCGATAGCGCTGTCGTCGATCGGGTTGTGGGCAGCGATCTGGGCGGTCGCCAGCTCGGTGGCTGCGGTCTGGCCGCGATAACTTGAACAGGCGATGCGCCCGCCCCCAGCGCCGTGCGGCGGGTCAAGTCCGTCCCGCATTAGAGGTTCATTAGCACTTAGTCGACTGCTGGCCAAAAACGAGCTTCGGGCGGTGCTCCGAAACCACCGGTCGTCGTGACGTACCCGAGATGCGTCGCCAACGAGGATCGGCGGGTGGCGCTTTAGCACCTGTTCAGTCAAGTCATCCTCGCCCGACGTCGGCCATCTCGCAATGGTGGCGGTGGATGGCCCCCGTGCGGCATCGATGTGACAAGATCGGGTCGCTGAGGACCAATCGAGGGGAGCCATCTGATGAAGGAGATTGGCACGATCGACCTGGATATCGCCAAGAACGTGTTCCAGGTGCATGGGGTCGATCGCGGCGGCGCGGTGGTGGTCAGTCGCGCTGCGGCGGTCGCAAGTGCTGGCGTGGTTTGCCAAGCTATCGCCCTGCCTGGTGGGGAGATGGAGGCGTGTGCCACCGCCCACTACTGGGCGCTCGAGCTGCAGCAGCTCGGGCATCAGGTGCGGTTGATCGCGCGGGCTTATGCCAAGGCCGGTGTGGCGCAACAAGAACGACCCGCGGGGTGCGGCAGCGATCGGCGAGGCGGTCGGCCGTCCGGCAAGGCGCTTTGTCACGATCAAGAGCCCTCAGCCGCAAGCGGTGGCCGGTATCCATCGGGTGCGCGACCTGCTGATCAAGCAGCGCACCATGCTGCACAACTATGCGCGGCATGATGGCTGAGTTCGGCGGCGGGCAGCGCAAGGCCGGCGCGGCCTGAACGAGTTGTTGGCGATCCCGGCCGACCGCGAAGCGCGGTGCATTCCCAGCCCGTTGCGCGAGGGGCTGATCACCATCGGCGGGACGTTGGATGAGCTGGAGCGCGAGCTCGCGCGGATCGACCCGCCGATGGTGGCCGCCGGACGTGCCGATGCCAGCCACCGGCGTCTGAATCACCGCACCTGGCTATGAGCCGATCCCCCGCCTTCGCGGGGGCAGGATCTGTCGAATGCCATGGCGGCGCTGGTGATCGATCCCGGCGCCTTCCAGCGCAGCGACGATTTTGCCGCCTCACTCGGTCTGGTGCCGCCTCAGGACGGCACCGGGGCAAGGTACGGCGGGACCCGATCAGCAAGCTCGGCAACGGCTATCTGTGCCGGCTGCTGGTCAGCGGCGCGACCGCGCTGATCAAAACGCAACACCGCCGGCAAGACCGTGGGTCGCCAAGCCGCCGGCCAGTAAACCCCCGCAAGGGTGGTGACGGTGGCTCTGGCCAACAAGCCGGCACGCATCGGCTGGGCGTTGAGGACGAGCCAGGAGGACTTCGGCTGCCGACCGCTGGCGGCTTGAGCCGCTGACGGCGACAGCTGCGCCAAGCTTGCGAGGGTGAACATGCGTGATGGCAATGCCGGTCAATCCGGCGATCGAGGGCAACCAGAGAGGGTCATCGGGGCACTGCCACCCGGCCGCAATGATCAGGTCTCGATCCACGTTCCCATCCGAGCCCGCGGCCATGTCGTGCCGCATCTCTAGGCCGCACACAGGACGGCAACTGGCAACACTTGCACACGCGCAAAACTCATGCAGGCCGGAAGCCATCCACACATGACACTGCCATCCGGTCATCCAACGGGTTCGACCTCCCCATCCTTCCGGTAGTGAAGAGCTTCGATCGGCGCCATCCTGATGGTCATCTCGAAGAGGAGAAGATCATGACCGACAATGTTCGAGACCCGCTTGAGGCACTATCCGATGCGCTGGTCGAGCGCGTGAGACGCGCGCAGCCCTTGGTCGCGCGTATCGAGGTAGAAGGACGCTCGATGCGTTCGGGAACCCTCTGGCGCAAAGACGTCGTCGTCGCTGCGGAGCAGGCCTTCGCGCGTGTCGAAGAAGCCAAGGTCGTGCTCGGCGACGGCAGCAGTTTCGCGGCGCATCTGGCGGGCCGCGATCCCGGCACCAATGTCATTGCCTTCAGGCTCGATGGAGCTCCGGAACCGGCCCCGCTCGCGGCGGGTGAGCCGCATCCCGGCGCCCTTGCGCTCGCCTTTGGCGCCGACGCCGCCAGCGTCTCGGTGCGGCTCGGCGTCATCCACTCGGTCGGTCCGGCCTGGCACAGCCGAGCCGGCGGCCGCATCGACCGGAGGATCGTTCTCGACATGACGATGGGTGGGCGCGAGGAGGGCGGCGCGGTCCTCGATGCCGGCGGCAATCTGCTCGGCATCTCGACATTGGGCCCTCGCCGGCGCGTTCTGGTCATACCGACGACCACGGTCGAGGGCGTGCTCGAACCGCTGCTGAGCACGGGGCGCGTCGAGCGGGGCTGGCTCGGCCTCGCGCTTCAGCCCGTGCTCGTGCCCGAAGCGATGCAGGCCGAAGCGGACAAGTCGCGCGGCCTGATGATCATGGGTGTCGCGAAGGACGGCCCGGCGGCGCAGGCAGGTGTGCTCGCCGGCGATATTTTGGTGACCATCGGCGGGGAGGGTGTCAGCCGTCCGGCGAACGTCGCGCAACGTCTCGGCCCGGAAGCAATCGGGCAGCCGATCGAACTGCGGCTGCTGCGGGCCGGCAAGATCCTATCGCTGATGGCGACCGTCGCGGCCCGGCCCTCGGGATGAGTTGTGTCCCGAGCAGGCTGCGTGTCGCTATCGTAGCGTCCGATTCGCAGGCGCGAAGCCGGCTCGCGGTTTTGGTGGCGCGGAGCGGACATGAACTCGTCGAACTGGCGGCATCTCCGGATGCGATCCTGACCGACGACTTCATCAACAGCTCGCCACCAGTACCGGCTGTCGCGATCGGTGCGGTCGAAGGTGACATCGCCGGGAGGTTACCGGCGGACCCCACCGCCCGGCAGATCGATGCCGCCTTGCGCGCCGTTGTCGCGGGATTGACCGTGCGCGGTCCGAACCCGCAAGAGCGCGGCTTCGGACCATTGGCAGAGGACGGCTGGCCGGTGCTGACGCCGCGCGAGATCGAGGTTCTCGCAGCGTTGCGCGACGGCCTGAGCAACAAGGCGGCGGCTCGCCGCCTGGCCATCTCGCCGCACACCGTCAAGTTCCATATCGAGTCGCTGTTCAAAAAGCTCGGCGCCACCTCGCGCGCCGAAGCCGTTGTCAAGGGGTTGAAACGGCAGATCGTCGAGATTTGAGCCGGCCCTGCGGAGGACTGGCCTTGCCGGCTCCCAAAAAAGTCGGCCTCCCATCGCGCCGCGGATGCGCGCTATGATCTCAGTGTCGCGACAACCGGAAAGACGAGAGGGCAGCGATGGAACTCTACACGGCCGGCACCGGCAACGGACAACGCGGGGCGATCGCGGTCAACGAATGTGATGTCCCCTGCACGATCCACGTGCTCAATCTGGCGCAAGGCGACCAGAAAAAACCGGACTACCTGAAGATAAACCCGACCGCCCGGATTCCGACTTTGATCGATCCCGACGGCCCGGGCGGCAAGCCGCTGACCCTGATCCAGTCCTGGGCCATCCTCTATTACCTCGCCGAAAAGACCGGCAAGTTCATTCCCGGCGATCCGGAGGCGCGCGCCAGGGCATATCAATGGCTCGGCGAGGCCGCCAGCGACATGGCGCCGACCGCGCAGAACATCTTTTTTCTCGGCAGCCGCATGCCGGAAAAGGTGCCGCCGTCAGCGATCAAGTTTTACGAGGACCGGCTGGTCACCCAGTTCCGCGCCGCCGACGATCAGCTTGCCCGGACACCCTACCTGACGGGCAATGAGATCACCGTCGCCGATCTCGGTCTCTACCCGATCTACGCCGGGCGCAAGGCGCTGATCGACGGCGCTGGCCTCCGCAATGTCACCGCCTGGGGCGACCGCGTCGGCGCGCGGCCGGGCGTTCAGAAGGGCATGAAGCTGGAGCGTTGAGGGCCCGCTCAAATCTTCGAGGTGCGGAAGCGGCGGATCCCTGGTGTACGGGAAAATATAGCGAAAGCCACGGTTTCACGCCACTCCGAGCGGCAATTCGGGCTCGCAAGATATTGTTATTACGGGAGTCGACCGATCCAATTCCCTAGGCGGCCGAACAGGGAATTAAATCGATCGAACAGGGATTTAATTCGGCCGAACAGAGAGGGCCCAGGGAAGAAGGAGCAGCCCGCCATACCGTGGTCGGGAAGCGTGGCGCTCGGCTAAGAAAACACCTCGGCGCGGGACGCCGGCGGCGTCCAAACGGCGGCGCTATCCAACCGATAGACGTGGGACCGCGCTCAATTTTGAGATGAATTAACCGGAAAACTCTCTCGTCCGGGTGAGCAATGCCCGCTGTTCGACGTCTCGCCGCGATCTTCGACGCCGACGGCGGGCTATTCGCGGCTGATGGGCGCCGACGAGGAAGGCACGCACGCGCGGCTTCAAGCATGTCGCCGCGAGCTCGTCGACCCGAAGATCGGCGAGCATTCCGGCCGCATCGTAAAGAACACCGGCGACGGGGCTGGCGGAATTCCCCAGCGTCGTCGACGCGGTGCGTTGTGCGGCGGAGTTGCAGCGCGCGATGATCGACCGCGAGGCCGCGGCATCCGAGGACCGCCGGATCAGGTTCCGGATCGATCGAGGAGACGATCCCGCTCGTGGAGCGGGCCATCCGGCTCAGTCCCCGTGATCCCAATCTCGGCATCTGGTGCCAAACCATCGGGTGGGTGCATCTGCTGCATCGCGCACCGAGGAGGCGATCACCTGGTTCGAGAAGGCGCGCAATGCTGCTCCGACGCACCCGAACCTCCGCGCCCAGCTCGCCTCCGCCTACGCCCTCAACGGCGAAGCCGAGCGCGCCGCCGCCGAACTCGCCGAGGCCCGGAGGATGAGCGCCGGTGATCGCTTCTCGAGCCGCGCTCGTTAGAAGGCCCTCGGCTACTTTGGGGTGCCGAAGATCCGCGCCTTGTACGAAGCCACCTATTTCACTGGCCTCCGGCTGGCCGGGATGCCGGAAGAATGAGCGCGGCACCGTCCAGGCGCCGGTCAGGGTGTTTCGTTGACGTCCTCGATCCTCATGCCGCGTCCGGCGTGCAGGCTCTTGCGGGCCCTTTCGATGCGCTGGAGAAACCGCGGGTCGTGTTCCAGGCGGTAGTCGAACCAATCATCTTCCGAGCGGAAGCCGATCAGCACTCCGGCGGGCTTTCCGTGGCGGGTGATCACGATCTCTTGCTTCTCGGCCTCCCGGAGAAAGCGCGATAAGTCGTCCTTGAGTTCCGACAGAGGAACTTGCCTCATGGGAGACTTGCGTACCGCGTCAGCCATTGATCAGCTCCGATTTGGGCACGATCGCCAAGATTTCGACGGTCGAGCCGAAAACATCGTAGAACACCCGAACCTCGCCGACGCGGAGGCGGTATTGCGGTCGAGCGATGCCTCGGAGCCGCTTGATACGGCTGCGACTCGTCTTCCTCGGCTCGTGTCTCAGATGCCTTTCGAGAGGCGACCGAACATTGGCCCGGTCATTCGCCCTCAGCAGCCGAAGGTCTTCAATGGCTTCGGGGGCAAGGACGATCTCGAAGGCCACTTTGGCCAGAATATAGCCAGACCGAAGAGATGGTCAAACCTGGTTCGCGCTATATCGCGGCGCGTGAGCGGTGGTGTAAGATCGATCTCTGCCAATAGCCCGGAGCAGGGTGGGCTGCTGGAGCCATGGCCTCGACCCGCCGTCTCGCCGCGATCCTCGCTGCCGATGTGGCGGGCTATTCGAGCTTGATGGGGGCGGACGAGGAGGGCACCCACGAGCGCCTCAAGGCGCATCGCCGCGAGTTCCTCGACCCGAAGATCGGCGAGCACCGAGGCCGCATCGTCAAGAATACCGGCGACGGTATATTGGCGGAATTCGCGAGCGTCGTCGATGCGGTGCGCTGTGCCGCCGAATGGCAGCGGGCGATGATCGATCGCGAAGGCGGTATCCCTGAGGACCACCGGATCAGGTTCCGGATCGGGATCAATCTCGGCGACGTGATCGTCGAGGACGACGACATCTTTGGCGATGGGGTCAATGTCGCGGCCCGTTTGGAGGCGCTCGCGAAGCCCGGCGGGCTCTGCATCTCGCGGATGGTGCGCGAGCAGGTCCGCGACAAGCTGGCCTACGCTTTCGAGGATCTCGGCGAGCAGAAGGTCAAGAACATCGCGCGACCCGTGCGGGCCTTTGCGATGCCGCCGGAGGCCGTCGCCGCGCTGCCCGCGCCAAGCGTCACGGCTGCTCCGCCGATCTCGCAGCCCGCCGCTGCGCCGCGCCTGTCGATTGTCGTGCTGCCGTTCGCCAATCTCAGCAACGATCCGGAGCAGCAATATTTCGCGGACGGGATCACCGAGGATCTGACGACGGATCTGTCGCGGATTCCGAATATGCTCGTGATCTCGCGCAATACGGCCTTCACCTATAGGGATAAGGGCGTCTCGACCCGACAGATCGGCCGTGAATTGGGTGTCCGCTACGTGCTGGAAGGCAGCGTGCGGCGGTCACAAAGCCGGGTCCGCGTGACGGCCCAGCTGATCGACGCTGAGACCGACGCGCACCTTTGGGCCGAGCGGTTCGATTGTGACCTGGGCGATCTGTTCGCGCTGCAGGACGAGGTCACGGCCCGGATCGCGAATACTCTGAACGTCGAATTGGCCGTTGCGGAGGCGGCGCGAAAACTGGATCGTCCCGATGCCCTCGACTGCATCTGGCGCGGTCGGGCCGCACGGGC
>Ga0306926_10009738_pt1 | contig 10587 bp, 9 predicted proteins | sample flu12Cox44000178_FD_203759 | JGI IMG/M metagenome (GOLD analysis project Ga0306926, IMG submission 203759) | Lab enrichment of tropical soil microbial communities from Luquillo Experimental Forest, Puerto Rico - flux8day.12C.oxic.44.000.178 (v2)... | ecosystem: Environmental > Terrestrial > Soil... | reverse complement strand
GGAAACGGCGTACGCGGCCGCGGGCGGCTACGGTGAGTTCGGCGCGGCGGCGGGGGGCGCGATGAGTGAGGCCATGCGCGCTGGCGAGAGCAAGCCCCGGGTGGCCCATTGAGCCCTGGCGCCGGGCGGGGCTTGATTCACCTCTCGGTTCACCTTAAGGTAGGCGGGCTGTTCATCACTCAGCACAGAAGGAGTCGCGCATGACGGCAAAAGACGTACTGAAGCTGGCCAAGGAGAAAGGCGCCAAGATCGTCGATCTCCGGTTCATCGACCTGCCGGGCCTGTGGCAGCACTTCTCGATCCCGGTGTCCGAGCTGAGCGAAGAGATCTTCGAGGACGGTCTGGGCTTCGATGGATCGTCGATTCGCGGATTCCAGACGATCGACGAGTCGGACATGCTGCTGATTCCCGATCCGAACTCGGCCGTCATGGATCCGTTCACCGCCGTGCCGACGATCGTGCTGATCTGCAACGTCAAAGACCCGGTCACCGGCAAGCCCTACACGCGCGACCCACGCTACATCGCCCAGAAGGCCGAGGCGTACGTCAAGAAAACGGGGCTGGCCGACACGATCTACATCGGTCCCGAGCTCGAATTCTTCTTCTTCGACTCGATCCGCTTCGACCAGAACTACAACTCCGGCTACTACTTCATCGACTCCGAGGCCGGCGCCTGGAACACTGGTAAGGAAGGCTCGGACACGCAGCCGAATCTCGGCTACAAGCCACGCTACAAGCAGGGCTACTTCCCGGTCCCGCCGATGGACAAGTTCCAGGACATCCGGTCGGACATGGTGCTGGCGCTCGAGTCGGTCGGCGTCCGCGTCGAGGTGCACCACCACGAGGTGGCGACCGGCGGCCAGACCGAGATCGACATGCGGTTCGACACCCTGACCAAGATGGCCGACAAGGTCCTCTGGTACAAGTACTGCGCGAAGAACACGGCGCGGAAGTGGGGCAAGACCGCGACGTTCATGCCCAAGCCCCTCTTCCAGGACAACGGCTCCGGCATGCACACCCACCAGTCGCTGTGGAAGGGCGGCAAGAACCTCTTCTACGAGCGAGGCGGCTACGCCGACATCTCGAAGACGTGCCTCTACTACATCGGCGGCATCCTCAAGCACGCGCCGGCGCTGCTCGCGCTGATCGCGCCGTCGACCAACTCCTACAAGCGTCTGGTGCCGGGCTACGAAGCGCCGATCAACCTGGTCTACAGCCAGCGCAACCGTTCGGCGGCGATCCGCATCCCGATGTACTCGAAGTCGGAAGGGGCCAAGCGGATCGAGTTCCGCACGCCGGATCCGACCTGCAATCCGTACCTGTCGTTTGCGGCGTGCCTGATGGCGGGCCTCGACGGCGTCGCCAACAAGATCGATCCGGGCAAGCCGGTGGACAAGGACCTGTACGAGCTGCCGCCGGCCGAGCAGAAGAAGATCAAGCAGCTCCCGGGCGATCTGTCGATCGTGCTCGACAATCTCGAGAAGTCGCACGACTGGCTGCTCAAGGGCGACGTGTTCACGCCCGACGTCATCGAGACCTGGATCGAGTACAAGCGGAAGAACGAGGTCGACGCGGTGCGGCTGCGCCCGCATCCGTGGGAGTTCGCGCTCTACTTCGACATTTAGTTTTCACTCGGATCGGGGGAGCGATCGCCGCTCCGCGGTGACCCGGGCCGGCGGTCCTCCCCTTGCCGGCGCGTCGAGCTGATTGAAATCGGGGGAGCGAGTGCCGCTCCACCCGAGAAGGACACCGGCAGGTCAGGGGTAGTGGCACAAGGTTTTCTGCCGCTCCCCCCGATGCCCCCTACTCGGCGGGAAGCTCCTTCAGCAACGCCTCGGCCGCTGGGCGGTGCTTCTCGCGCCATGCGCGCGGGCGCGTCGGGGACTTCATCTGGAGCACCGCCTGAAGCTGCGCGCGCGCTTGCGCGGTCTGCCGCCGGCTCGCGTAGTACCGCGCCAGATCCAGGCGCGCTTCGGAGAAGTTCGGGTCGGCCTCGACCGCGGCGAGGAGATACTTTTCCGCGTCGCTGGCGCTGCCCTTCAGGAGGAGTCGCAGCGGCGCGGGTGTTCGCTCGAGGAGCACGCCCATCATGTGCAGGGCCCGCGCATGACGCGGGTTCACAGCCAGAGCGCGCGACAGGAGGCGCTCGAGCTCCTGGGGTACGACGAGCCCTCCGAGGTCCTTCTGGAGGCTCGCGATCTGGCCGCGATTCGCGGCGAGCAGGAACAGGGCCTCCGCGTTGTTCTGGTCGAGCGCGACCGCCCGTTCGGCCGCGGTCTTCCCGAGCTGATACCAGCGTAGCTGGTCCCCGCTCGTCCAGGCGGCAACCGTGAGCGCCGCATCCGCCAGCTTCAACTGGATCTCGACGCTGTCCGGCTCTAGCCTCGCCGCCTCCTCGTAGAGCGCAATCGCTCGCCGCACCGATTCATCGGACGCATTCGGGGCAGCCTGGAGCTGATCGGCCTGCACGACGAGCTCTCGCGCCTTCCCGGTGACCGCCGACACCGGCCAGGCGACGCCGACCGCGAGAGCCACCGCTGTCCATCCAGCTCGCAGCCAGCGGCGCCCGACGACGCTCACACCCGAAGTATACGGGTGGCGGCGCGCGCCCCGCGACCGTGCGTAGATTCTGGCCCGCCGTGATCCTGGTCGACTACGAGAGCCGCATCCGGACTTCGCTGCCCCAGATCAAACGGGACTCGATCGATTCCAGGCGTCGCTCGGGAGTGAAGACGAGGCGGGCCGGCTGATCGGCACGCGCCCAGGACGACCAGCCGGACATGTCGACCTGCGCGAGCAGCTTGCCGGTTCCGGGATCGGGCTCGACCTGGAAACGGACGGGCACGACCTCGACGCGGTACGCGCCGGGCGTGACGTCATCCGGCCCTTCGCCGCGCGGGCGCGATCGGCGGAGGACGATCATCCGGTACGCTCCGTCCGGATCCTGCTCGAGACGTCCCACCGCGAAGTTCAGGCCCGCGGAGACCGCGTCGTCGACGGGCCGGTCCGGAGGAAGGACCACCACGTCGTCCACCTGCCGGCGTCGGCCGCTGAGCAGCGTGTGCCCGACCGCGTGATAGTCGACGAGTCCGCGGTGGTAGTCGTAGGTGATCGAGAGCGAGCTCGGTCGGCCCACGAAGGAGTGCGCGCTTTTCAGCTCGAGCGGGCGATAGCGACCGCCGTCGATCAGGCCACGTGCTTCGATGCGCGACGTGACACCGGTACCGCTCCCGGTGATGAGGACACGATAGCGTCCGGCCTGGGTGTCCACCTCTTCGACCATGCTCCCGCCGACGGAATAGCGAACGAGATTGAAGAGCATCGAGATGTCGACGCGGTAATCGAAGGTCCGCGGCGCCAGAGTGGTGGCCGCCGCCCGCCGCGCCGGGCGCGTGAGACCCAGGGCGAGCGAGCCCAGACCCAGGAGAACGGCGCGTCGGGAGACGGCGGGCTCCGGCATGAGCGACATTCTAGCCGGGATCACTCGCGACGGGTCCTCAGCGGTTGAGCCAGGCGGCCATGAGGCGGCAAGGCGGTGCCGGCGAGCGTGAGACCGCTCAGCGCCAGGAGATCGCGACGGGAGAGAGCCATGGGAGCCTCCTTGGGTCGGCGGGTCCGGTCGTCTCCCGCGCCTGATAACACGACCCGGCAGGCAGCGCAATCAGCGGGCGACGAGCCATCGTCACGCGCGTCGATGCACGCGAAAGCGGCAGAGTCTTCGAGGGTGCCGGGTCGCTGAGCACGAGGGCGCGAACCTCGCCGGCTAAGCGATTGATTTTCTGGAGTCGGCTACGTCGCGGCTTCTGGCACCGTGCTTGCGACGCAGCTCGGCATGGCGAGCGAGGGGCCGAAGAGCGACCCGCGCTGGCGGGTCGCGATTCTCGACGATCACGAGCGCTCGCGCGCCGCGCTCCGCGCCGCGATCTGGGCGGCGGGCGGCGAGGTGGTCGGCGAGGCCGTGCGCTGCGCCGACGCGGTCGCCATGGTGCAGCGCGCGTCTCCAGACGTCGCGGTGTGCGCCGCCGGACTGCCGGACGGCGACGGCGTCGTGGTGGCGCGCCAGCTGATCGAGGCCGGCTGTCCCGTCGTGCTCTTCACGAGCCACACGCGCCAGGACCTCGTCGACCGGGCGCGCGCCGCCGGCGTGATGGCCTATCTCCTCAAGCCGCTTCGCTCGGCCGAGCTGGCGCCGGTCCTCGACCTCGCGGTGGCGCGGTTCAGCGAGACGCTCGCGCTGCGCCGCACCCTGGAGGAACGAAAGGTCATCGAGCGGGCGAAGGGGCGGCTGATGGCCCGCTACCAGCTGAGTGAGGACGAAGCGTTTCGCCGGCTTCGCCGCGCCGCGATGGACAGCCGCCGTCCCATGGTCGACATCGCCAGAGCTCTGCTCGTGTCGGAGTCAGTCGCCTCGGACGTGCCTACGCATTGAGCATTCGCGCGGGCTCACCGCTCTTCAAAGCCCTGAAAAGAAACACCTAGACCTTCCGGTACGGCCTTTGCTCTTAGCGAGGCCAGCCTGCGGCCAGGGACGTCCGCGGGAGGCGCGCCAATGACGTCGCGACCGAGACCACTCACACGAAAGGAGACGGAAATGGCGGAGTACTCACGTCGCGACTTCATCAAAGGAAGCCTGGTGGCCGGGGCGGTAGCCGGCACCGGTCTCAGCTTCCCCAACGTCCTGAGAGCGCAGGACACGGTCAAGATCGGCGTCCTGCATTCGCTCTCGGGAACGATGGCCATCAGCGAGGTCTCGCTCCGGGACACCGTGCTCATGGCCGTCGACGAGATCAACGCGAAGGGCGGCGTGATGGGCAAGAAGATCACGCCGGTCGTCGTGGACCCGGCCTCGAACTGGGACCTGTTCGCGGAGAAGGCCAAGCAGCTTCTGCTGCAAGACAAGGTGGCGGTCGTCTTCGGCTGCTGGACGTCGGTCAGCCGCAAGTCGGTGCTGCCGGTCTTCGAGAGCAACAACGGCCTGCTCTTCTATCCCGTTCAATATGAAGGCGAGGAGTGCTCGAAGAACGTCTTCTACACGGGCGCCACGCCGAACCAGCAGCTGATCCCGGGCGCCGAGTATCTGATGTCGAAGGAAGGCGGGGGCTACAAGAAGTTCTACCTGCTCGGCACCGACTACGTCTTCCCGCGCACCGCCAACAAGATCCTGCGCGCGTTCCTGCTGGCCAAGGGCGTGCCGGCCGACAGCATCGCCGAGGAGTACACGCCGTTCAACCATCAGGACTACCAGACGATCGTCGGCAAGATCAAGCGCTTCTCGCAGGGCGGCAGCGCCTGCGTGCTCTCGACGATCAACGGCGACTCCAACGTGCCCTTCTACAAGGAGTTCGCGAACCAGGGGCTACGGTCCGAGAACGCGCCGATCATGGCCTACAGCGTGGCCGAGGACGAGCTGCGCGGCATGGACACCTCGGCGCTCGTCGGGCATCTCGCGGCCTGGAACTACTTCCAGTCGGTCGAGACCGCGAACAACAAGAAGTTCGTCCAGGCGTTCAAGGCGTACGCGAAGAAGCAGAACCTCCCGGGCGGCGACAAGCGCGTCACCGACGATCCGATGGAGGCCGCGTACTTCGGCGTGTACATCTGGAAGCAGGCGGTCGAGAAGGCCAAGAGCTTCGACGTCGATCCGGTCCGCAAGGCTGTCTACGGCCAGACGTTCGCGGCGCCGAGCGGAACGATCAAGATGCACGAGTACAACCAGCACACCTACCGGCCGGTGCTCATCGGCGAGATCCTCAAGGACGGTCAGTTCAAGATCGTCACGCGCACCAAGGGCCTGGTCGAGCCGGAGCCGTGGAGCAAGTACACGAGCCCGGACAAGGGCTGTGACTGGATCAACCATCAGGGCACGTATCAGAAGAAGGCGTGATCTCTCGTCCGACCGTCCTCCTTTCGCTGGTCGTGTGGCTCGCCGCTCTCGCGGCGGGCCACGCGGCCGCCGCGCCCGCGACCTCGCCCGAGATCGCGGCGGCGCTCATCGACCTCACGGGCGACGACGCCGACAAGCGGGAAGCGGCCGCCACGCTGATCGGCCAGACGCGCGACCCGAAGTGGATTCAGTTCCTCAGCGCGCTCCGCGACGGCAGCGTCTATGCGCGCCCGCGCGGGGGCAAGACCGAGCTCGTGGTCGGCGGCACCAAGGCCACGAAGGGCGACCAGGACGTGATCGACATCGCCTCCGCCTACGAGCGCGAGGCGCTCGGCACCGTACCGCTGGCCGACCTGAAAGAAGTGCCGGCCGACCGCCGCCTGCGTCTGGCCATCAAGCCGTTCCTCGACGCCGACGAGACGCAGGCGCAGCTCGCCGATCCCGATCCCAACGTTCGGCGTGGCGCCGCCGTCAAGCTGGGTAATCAGGCCGCCGCGACCGCGGCGCCCGTCGTCGAGGCGGCGCTGAAGAAGGAATCCGATCGCTGGGTGCGTCATGCTCTCGCGGAGGCGCTGGGGCTGATCCAGCTCGCCAACGGCACGCCGGCCCAGCGCGCCGCGGCCGCGCGCAGCCTCGGCAAGCTGCACGCCGAGAGCGCGGTCCCGGCCCTTCAGCGGCTCGCGACGGACACCACCGCGACACCGGCCGCGCGCGCGGCCGCCGTGCACGCGATTCGCGGCATCGAGCGCTGGGGGCTCCTGACGCGCACCGTCGAGACCCTGTTCCAGGGCGCCTCGCTCGGCTCGATCCTGCTCCTGATGGCGCTCGGCCTCGCCGTCGTCTTCGGGCTGATGGGCGTGATCAACATGGCCCACGGCGAGCTCATGGCGCTCGGCGCCTACGCGACGTTCGTCGTGCAGAACTGGTTCCGCGCGACGTGGCCCGCGCACTTCGATTCGTACTTCCTGGTGGCGCTGCCGGTCTCGTTCCTGGTGGCCGCCGCCGTGGGGCTGGTGCTCGAGCGCGGCGTCATCCGGTTTCTCTACGGGCGGCCGCTCGAAACGCTGCTGCTGACGTGGGGCGCCTCGCTGATCATCCAGCAGGGCCTGCGCCTCTGGTTCGGCGCCGCGAACGTCGACGTGAGCTCGCCGTCCTGGCTGTCGGGGGGCGTGCCCGTGATGGTCGGGCTGACCCTGCCGTACAACCGCGTGTTCATCATCGGGCTCGCGGCCGTGTCGGTCGCCGCCATGTACTGGCTGCTCTTCCGGACCAGCGCGGGGCTCCGCATCCGGGCGGTGACGCAGAACCGCGCGATGAGCTCGTGTCTCGGGGTGCGCGCGGGGGTCGTCGACGCGACGACCTTCGCCTTCGGCGCCGGGCTCGCGGGGCTGGCCGGCTGCGCGCTCACGCAGATCGGCAACGTCGGGCCGTCGCTCGGCCAGAACTACATCGTGGACTCGTTCATGGTCGTCGTCACCGGCGGCGTCGGCAAGCTCGCCGGCACGATCCTGGCCTCGGCCGGGCTCGGCGGTCTCACCAAGGGCATCGAGCCGGCGCTCGGCGCGGTCTTCGGCAAGGTCGCGATCCTGGTCGGCGTCATCCTCTTCCTGCAGCGGCGGCCGGCGGGCCTCTTCGCGTCCCGGGGACGGAATGCCGAAGCGTGAGGCGGTGGCGCTCGGGATCGTGGCGCTGGTCGTCGCGGTCGTCCTGCCGCTCTGCAACATGCTGCCGCCCGGCTCGCCGCTCGCGGTCTCGAACTTCACCCTGAACCTGTTCGGCAAGTTCCTCACCTACGCGATCCTGGCGCTGGGGCTCGATCTCTTGTGGGGCTACGCCGGCGTCCTCTCGCTCGGCCACGGCGTGTTCTTCGGCCTCGGCGCCTACGCGATGGGCATGCACCTCATGCTCGAGATCGGCTCCAAGAGCGTCTACCAGAGCTCGCTGCCCGACTTCATGGTGTGGAACCAGGTCAAGAGCCTGCCGCTCTTCTGGTGGCCCTTCCACAGCGCGACGTTCACGCTCCTGGCGATCGTGCTGGTCCCGGCGCTCTTCGGCTTCGCCTTCGGCTATCTCGCGTTCCGCAGCCGCATCCGCGGCGTCTACTTCTCGATCATCACGCAGGCGCTGGCGCTCAGCGCGTGGCTCGTGTTCAACCGCAACGAGATGAACCTCGGCGGCACCAACGGCCTGGCCGACTTCAAGACGATCTTCGGCTTCCCGCTCAACCAGCCCGCGACCCAGCGCGGCCTCTACGTCGCGACCGCACTGATCCTCATCGGCGCGTACCTCCTGTGCCGCTGGATCACGTTGACGCGCGCGGGCAAGGTCCTCGTGGCCATCCGCGACAGCGAGACCCGTGTGCTCTTCTCCGGGTACTCGCCGGCCGCGTACAAGCTCTTCGTGTTCGTGGTCTCGGCGGCGCTCGCGGGCGTGGCCGGCGCGCTCTACGCGCCGCAGGTCGGCATCATCACGCCGGCGAAGATCGGCGTGCTGCCGTCGATCGAGATGGTGGTGTGGGTCGCCGCGGGCGGGCGGGGCACGCTATACGGCGCGATGCTCGGCGCATTCGGCGTGAACTGGATCCAGAGCTGGCTCACCACGAGCTATCCCGATCTGTGGCTCCTGTTCCTGGGCGGCCTCTTCATGGGCGCCGTGCTCTTCTTCCCGGACGGCGTCGTCGGCGCGCTGGGGCGGCTCGGCGCGCGCGTGCGCCGGCTCGTCTCGCGGCGCTCCGGCCAGACCGTCTCGACCCCGAGCGTCTCGCTCGGGCGGCCCACGCCATGACACCGTCCGCGACGTCCGAGCCGCCGACCCGCGCGGCCAGCATCATCTACCTCGAAGACGTCACGGTGAACTACGACGGGTTCAAGGCACTGAGCCGCCTCAACTTCTTCATGGACCGCCGTGAGCTCCGGGTCGTCATCGGCCCCAACGGCGCGGGCAAGACGACCCTGCTCGACGTCGTCTCGGGGCGCGTCAAGCCCGAGAGCGGCCGAGTGATCTTCGGCCACAACACGGACCTCCTGCCGCTGCGCGAGAACCAGATCGCGCAGCTCGGGATCGGCCGCAAGTTCCAGACCCCGTCGGTGTTCGTGAACCTCACGGTGTGGGACAACGTGGAGCTCTCGCTTCGCCGGGCCTCGAAGGGCGTGTTCGCGGCGCTGCGCCGGCGCGAGGCGGACGAGGCGCGCGACCGCATCGCCCAGACGCTGTCGACCGTGAAGCTCGCCGACAAGGCCGACGGGCTGGCCGGCGCCCTGTCCCACGGCGAGAAGCAGTGGCTCGAGATCGGGATGGTCATCGCGCAGGATCCTGAGCTCCTGCTGGTCGACGAGCCAGTGGCCGGCATGACCGACGAGGAGACCGAGCGGACGGGCGAGCTCCTGGAGTCGATCGCCGCGGACCGGTCGGTGCTGGTCATCGAGCACGACATGGAGTTCGTCAGACAGATCGCCCGCACGGTGACGGTGCTCCACCAGGGCACGGTACTGTGCGAGGGACCGGTCGAGCAGGTGCAGAGCGATCCGCGCGTCCTCGAGGTCTATCTCGGGCGCCGGCGTGAGGGAGCCGATGCTGTCCATTAGCAGCCTCGACGTCGCCTACGGCCAGTCGCAGGTGCTGTGGGGCGTGGATCTCGAGGTGCGGGCCGGCGAGCTGGTCTGCCTCATGGGGCGCAACGGCGTCGGCAAGACCACCCTGCTCAAGACGGCGATCGGGCTGCTCCCGGCGCGCGGCGGGCGCGTGATGTTCGACGGCGCCGAGATCACGAGCTGGTCGCCCGATCGGCGGGCGCGCGCCGGCGTCGGCTACGTCCCGCAGGGCCGCGAGATCTTCCCGCATCTCTCGGTCGAGGAGAATCTCCGCATGGCGCTCCTCGGCTGCGGCCGCGCCTCGTCGCTCGACGAGGCGCTCACCCTGTTCCCCGCGCTCAAGCCGCTCCTAGCGCGCAAGGGCGGCGTGCTCTCGGGCGGCGAGCAGCAGATGCTCGCGATCGGGCGGGCCTTGCTCACCCGGCCCAAGCTCTTGATGCTCGACGAGCCGACCGAGGGCATCCAGCCCTCGATCATCCTCGAGATCGAGGAAGCGCTCCGGCGGATCAAGGCCGAGCTCAAGCTGGCCGTGCTCCTGGTCGAGCAGTACCTTGACTTCGCCGAGCGACTCGCCGACAAGTACGTGATCATGGCCAAGGGCGCCGTCGTCGCCTCGGGGGTCACGCGCGACCTGCGCCCCGAGATGGTCCGGCAGCACCTGGCCGTCTAGGATCGGAGGCGCGACGATGCACCTCACCTCGCGTGAGCAGGAGAAGCTCCTTGTCTTCACGGCCGCCGAAGTGGCGCGCCGCCGGCGTGGTCGTGGCCTCAAGCTGAACTATCCCGAGGCGCTGGCGCTCATCACGGCCGAGATCCTCGAGTGGATCCGCGACGGCCGGAGCGTCTCCGATCTCATGTCGGCGGGGCTGCACATCCTCGGCCGCGACGACGTGATGGAGGGGGTGCCCGAGATGCTCGAAGAGGTTCAGGTCGAAGGCACTTTTCCCGACGGCACCAAGCTCGTCACGATCCATCATCCGATTCGCTAGCTTTTCTGGGTCGATCTCATGAGAGAGCGCTTCGTAGTTTCGCTGCTTGGCGGCGCCGGGTGCGCGGGGGAGGGCGGGGGCCCTCGACTGGCTCCGTCACCCGTTCGCCCGAATCGCAGCGCTT
>Ga0306926_10009736_pt1 | contig 10588 bp, 10 predicted proteins | sample flu12Cox44000178_FD_203759 | JGI IMG/M metagenome (GOLD analysis project Ga0306926, IMG submission 203759) | Lab enrichment of tropical soil microbial communities from Luquillo Experimental Forest, Puerto Rico - flux8day.12C.oxic.44.000.178 (v2)... | ecosystem: Environmental > Terrestrial >... | reverse complement strand
GTATTGCACGGCGTACGGCCGGTCCAGGCCGAGGCTCTTGCGCGCGGCCTGAAGCTGCTCCTGGGAGAGCACGTACGTGCCCCCGCCCTCGCCGGAGATCGCGGACAGCGGATCGCCGGGTAGCACGCGCATGGCGACGAAGATGAGTACCGTGACCCCGACGATCGTCGGAATCGCGATGAGCAGCCGCTGGGCGAGGTACTTGCGCATGGGTCCGCCGTCGCTCGCGTGATCCCGTCAGGCCGCGGGCCGACTGGTCAGCGATCCAGCCAGAAGGTGTCCACGCGCCCCAGCTCCGAGAAGCCGCGCGCCTCGCTGTTGTGGCCCTTCACCGTGTTGCGCCACATCGGCAGATGATCGGTGAACCCGATGAGGTAGAGCGGCGCCGTCTGGTCCAGCAAGGTCATGCCCTGCGCGAAGAGCTGCTTGCGCTTGGCCTTGTTCGTCTCGCTGTTGATCTGCTTCAGGAGCTTGTCGAACTCGAGGCTGGCATAGCGCCCGAAGTTGAGCGACCCGCCCGTCTTCAAGCACATCTCCCAGCCCGGCCCGGGGTCGCCAATGGGCGAGCGGTACTCGGTGTTGACCATCATGTCGAACGTGCCCTTCTTGAGCTCCTCGATGAGGAGCGCGCGCTCCATCACGCGGATCTTGGTCTCGATGCCGAGCGTGCGCTTGAGCTCGTCCTGGAACGCGGGCGCCAGGATCTCGGCGTGGGGCGCGACCGAGGCCGACACGAAGTCGACGTTCTTGATGCCGTCGGCCACGCCCGCGTCGGCCATCAGCTTCTTGGCCTCGGCGAGGTCCGCCGTCTTGTCCGCTCGGTAGCCCGGGATCGTCTCGATCTCCTTCAGCGGCGTCGCGAACTCGCTGGCGTGGCTCATCCAGCGCGTGAGCATGATCGGCTCCTGGGTGCCAAACGCCTTGATGAGATTCTGGCGGCTCACCGCCAGATTGATCGCGCGCCGCACCCGCGGATCGTTGAAGGGCTTGCGCTCGTTGTTGATGAACACCTGGTAGGAGTTGAACTCGCCCGGGTACCGCACCGTACCGACGATGTCCTTGCGCTTGAGCCCTTCCGCGTGGGTCTCGAGCGACACGTTCGGCGAGTAGTCCGCCTGCCCGGTCAGCACCGCGGTGCCCCGGTCCGTCCACGCGGGGATGTGCAGCATCTCCAGGCCGTCGAGGTACGGGATCTCGGGATCCCAGTAGCTCGGGTTGCGCACCATCACCCACTTCTCGGCGACCTTGCGCTCCTTGAACATGAACGCGCCGGTACCGGGCGCGATCACCTTGCGGAGATCCTGGTTGTTCTCGTCCAGCGCCTTCTTGGAATAGATGATCATCGACGAGGGCGTGAAGAGCTCGAGGAAGTACGGCCGCGGCTCCTTGAGGATGAACCGCACGTTGAGCCGGTCGATCGCCTCGACCTTGGCCACCGCCGCGAACTGGTCCTTGTAGATGCTGGCCATCCCCGCGGGCGGGAAGATGATCCGCGAGAACGTCGCGACCACGTCGGCCGAGCTGAACGGCGTGCCGTCGTGGAACTTCACGCCGTCGCGCAGCTTGAAGCTGTACGTCTTGCCGTCCGCCGAGATCTTCCAGCTCTCCGCGAGATCCGGGATGATCGTCTTGAGCCCATCGGCGGGATTGAACCGCACGAGGTTGTTGTACATCTGCCCGAGGATGAAGCGGTACGCGCCCTGGTGCACGTCGAAGTGCGCCACCTCGGCGGGCCCCGCCCACTTGAGCACGCCCCCCCGCTTGGGGTTGGGCTCGGCCGCTCGCGCGCGATCGGAGCGCACGGCCGCCTTTGCCGGCTTCGCATGCTTGAGCGACCACGCGGTCAGCGCGGCACCGGCGGTCGTGCCGGCGGCGGTCGTGAGGAACCGCCTGCGATTCACCTTGTCGCTTCCGCTGAGACGGCGCTGGTCCATGTCGCTAGCCCTCCTTTGGGTGGCGCGTCGCGAGGGTACGCGGGGCGTGCGGTGGTCGTCAACCTCGCCATGCTGGCCGATGCCCACCATGAGGAGTAAGCTACGGGCTCTACAGGCTTGGCAGGGTCAGCGTGAAGCGATCATCCGCACGACGCGTCCTGGCGACCGCCCTGCTCGTGTCGGTCGCATACTATCTCGGCGCGAACATCGGCTTTGCGCTGCGAGTCCCCCCTTCGACCCCGTCGGTCCTGTGGCCACCCAATGCGATCCTGACGGCGACCTTGTTGCTCGCGCCGGTGCAGCGGTGGTGGATCTACCTGCTGGCCGCGTTCCCGGCCCACCTGCTGGTCGAGCATGCGGTCGCGTGGCCGCTGCCGCTCATCCTGGCGCTCTTCGGGACCATCTGCAGCGAGGCCCTCGTGGCCGCCGCCTGCGTGCGCCGATTCAGCGATGCCCCCACCCGTTTCGACACCTTGCACCGGGTCGGGGTGTTCATCGGCGGCGCCGTGCTGCTGGCTCCCTTCGTCTCCTCGTTTCCGGCCGCGGCGGCCGTGTCGGGGTTTCTGCACGAGCCGTTCTGGCTCGCGTGGCGGACGCGATTCTTCGCCAACGTTCTGACGCAGCTCACCCTGGTGCCGAGCATCGTGACGGTCATCGCCTGGCTGTCCGGATGGCGAAGCGCCACCGCACGCTGCCGCTACGTGGAGGTGACGCTGCTGGTCCTGGCGGCGACGACGGTCGGTATCGTCGTCCTGGTCGACCCGATCCACTACGCGAGCACCATTCCGGGCGCGCCCTACACGCCGCTGGCGCTGTTCCTGCCCTTCATCCTGTGGACGGTCGTGCGCTTCGGTCCAGGCGGGACCAGTCTCGCCCTGCTGGCGTTGCTCGTGGCGATCGTTCTGGTCGCCCGCTGGCATCAGCCGGCCTCGACCCTGTCTCGCAGCGATGGCGTGACTGCGATTCAGATGCTCCTGGGTGTCGTCGCTATCCCGCTCATGTACTTGGCCGCCACCTTTGCCGAGCGCCGCAGCGTCAACGAGGCCCTGGCCGATCGACTTCGATTCGAGGAGCTCCTCGTCCGACTTTCCAGCACGTTCGTTCATCTGCCGAGCCACGAGGTCGAGAGCGCATTTGGAATCTCGCTCCGACAGCTCGGTCAGTTCCTCGGGCTCGACCGCATCACCCTCTATCGACACTCCCGGGACGGCGAGGAGCTCGTCGTCGCCTACTCGTGGAGCGCCCCCGGGGTGGGACCGGTCCCGCGCGTCAACGTGACCGAAAATTTCCCCTGGATCACGGCGGAGATCCTTCGCGAGCGACCGGTCGCCTTCTCCCGTCCGGACGAGCTCCCTCCGGAGGCCGCGCGCGACGCGGAGACGTTTCGCCAGCGTGGCATCCTCTCGAACCTCGCCGTGCCCATGGTGGCCGGCGGCCGCATCCTCGGCACTCTCGCCTTCGTGACGCTCACGGTCGAGCGGGTGTGGCCGGACGACCTGGTGCAGCGGCTACGGCTCGTCGGGGAAGTGTTTGCGAATGCGCTCGCTCGGAAGGAGGCGGAGGACGCCGTGCGGGACAGCGAGCTGATGAAGTCGGCCATCCTCGCCTCCGTCACCAGCAACGTCGCGGTGCTGGATCGCGCGGGCCGGATCGTCACCGTCAACGACGGCTGGGTTCGCTTCGGGCGTGAGAATGGCACGACGGCGCACGCCGAAGTGGGCGCCAGCTACCTCGACACATGCCGGCGGGCGTCCGGTGACGGGTCGGGGTACGGCGTCGAGGCGCTCGCCGGAATCGAGGCGGTGCTCGACGGCTCCAGTCCCGGCTTCGTCCACGACTATTTCTGTCGCCTGCCGGCCGGCGAGCGCTGGTTCACGATGTCCGTGGTGCCGCTGAGCGTGCCGGAGGGCGGCGCCGTCGTCTCGCACACCGACATCACCGAGCGCAAGCGGGCGGAGCTCGAAGCGCAGCGCAGCCGTCAGGAGCTGGCGCACTTCACACGCGTGTCGACGATCGGCGAGCTGACCGCCTCGCTGGCGCACGAGCTGAACCAGCCGCTGACCGGGATCCTCGCCAACGCTCAGGCCGCCCTGCGCATCATGGATGCCAAGCCCCCGGACCTGACCGAGATCCGGGAGATCCTGAAGGACATCGTGAACGACGACAAGCGCGCGGGCGAAGTGATCCGGCGCCTGCGCGGCCTGCTCCGGAAAGAGGAAGTCCGGTTCAGGCTCCTCGATCTCAACGCCTTGATCCGTGACGTGGTGAGGCTCCTGACCAGCGATGCGATCATACGCAACATGTCGGTCAAGCTGGAGCTCGCTCCGGAGCCGGCGATCGTGAGCGGCGACAGCGTGCAGCTGCAGCAGGTGGTCCTGAACCTCCTCCTCAACGCGATGGACGCCATGGCCGACGTCGGCGAGAACGGGCGAACCATCACCGTGCGGACCGAACGGACCGACGCCGAAGCCGTCCACGTGTCCGTCCAGGACACGGGAACCGGCTTTCGCCAGGGTACGCAGCAGGTCTTCGAGCCGTTCTACACGACGAAGCCGTCCGGCATGGGCATGGGACTGGCGATCTCGAAGTCCATCATCGAGGCTCACGGCGGACTCATCTGGGCGGGAGACAACTCGCTCGGGGGCGCGACCCTGCACTTCACGCTCCCGGTCGGCGGCAACGGGTCGGCCCCGAGCATGAGGTGAAGCATCGGTGTTGGTACGATTGAGGTGTGCGAGACGCCTTCGCCGGCCTGACGATCGTTCTTGCGGTCGCGCTGCCGCCGGTCGCGACCGCCCAGCCGCTATCTCCGCTGGCCGACCCGACGCCGGGCACAACGGTATGCCCGCTCGATCGAGTGGCGATGGTGCGCGGCAGCGATTCCGAGGCCCGCGAAGGCGGGGGGTTCTATGCCGCGCGCCGCAACGGCATTCACGGCGCGCTCGACCTGAATGGGTCGCTGGGGGAACCGGTTCACGCCGTCGCGAACGGCAAGGTGATCGTCGCAGCGCGCAACGAGTGGGGGAAGCTCGGCAAGACGGTCGTGATCGACCACCGGGACGGAGGCTATACCGTCTACGGGCACCTGAACACGGTCGAGATCGACGCGAATAGCAGCGTCACCGCGGGCCAGATCATCGGCACGATCGGCTATTCAGGAAACGCCGCGAGCCTGCGGGCGAAGAATCTGCCGCCGCACCTGCACTTCGCCTACTTTCGAGCCGTCAAGGACGTGAACGGCCGGGCCGCACCGCTCGCGCGGATCCGAGATTCCGGCGAGGGCGTCCGCGCCTTGTACACGAAAGATGCGGTCCTGGCGGACGCGGCCGGTATCGTCAATCCCATCCAGGCCGTGAAGTTCTCCAGGTGTTGGGAGGACGAAACGCCGCCGGCGACACGCTCCACTCGCACGCTACGGTAACAGCCTGGATCAGTCGCGCAGCTCGGCCAGGCGGCGCACGAGAAAGCGACGCTGCGGCTCCTGTCGCGTGAGCGCGAGCGCGCGCTCGTAGGACACACGAGCGTCGCCGGTCTTGCCGAGCCGGCGGCAGAGATCGGCCCGCGCCGAGTGCGCCAGCGCGTAGTCGGCGAGGTCGCCGCGATCCAGGATGGTGTCGATCAGCGCCAGTCCGGCCATCGGTCCGTCACGCATCGCGACCGCGGCCGCGCGATTGAGCTCGATCACCGGCGACGGCGCCGCGCGCATCAGCACATCGTAGAGGCCCACGATCTGCGCCCAGTCGGTCACCGCGGCGGCGGGGGCCTCGGCGTGTACCGACGCAATCGCCGCCTGCAGCGTATACGGGCCGATCCGGCGCGATGCGAGCGCCTGCTCCACGAGTGCGCCGCCCTCGGCGATCTGTCCGCGATCCCAGAGTGAGCGATCCTGATCGGTCAAGAGGATCAGCTCGCCGGTGGCCGAGGTGCGCGCCGTGCGCCGCGACTCGTGCAGCAGCATCAGCGCCAGCAAGCCCAGGGCCTCGGGTTCCGAGAGCAGCTCCACCAGCAGGCGCCCGAGACGAATGGCCTCGCCCGAGAGATCGGCCCGCGTCAGTGAATCGCCCGACGAGGCGGCGTACCCCTCGTTGAAGACCAGATAGATGACGTGCAGGACCGCGTCCAGCCGATCCGGCAATGCGGGCAGCGGCGGGACCTCGTAGGGGATGCGCGCGTCACGGATCTTGGCCTTGGCGCGAACGATGCGCTGCGCGAGCGTGGTCGGCGCCGTGAGAAAGGCGCGGGCGATCTCCTCGGTCGTCAGGCCGCAGACCTCGCGCAGGGTCAACGCCACCTGCGCGTCCGGCCGCAGGGCGGGATGGCAACAGGTGAAGATCAACCGGAGTCGATCGTCTTCGATGTCGTGGGCCTCGCCGGGAACCGCGCGGATCGCGTCCGTTTCCAGGCGCTCGGCAAGCTCCGCCTCCGAGGCATCGAATCGGGCGCGCCGCCGCATGGCGTCGATCGCCTTGAAGCGTCCCGTGGAAACGAGCCATGCTCGCGGGTGGGCCGGCGTCCCTTCGCGCGGCCACTGCTCGACCGCGGCGGCAAAGGCGTCGTGCAGCGCCTCCTCGGCGAGCTCGAAATCGCCGAGGAGGCGGATCAAGGTGGCGAGGACGCGGCGGGACTCGGAACGGTAGACCGCGTCCACCGCCTCACGGGCGTCGTGCGCGCTGCACGCCGTCGCGGGGCTGGGGCCCCGCCGGCCGAGGCGCGCTTCTACATCGTGGTCGAATCGCGGCTCGCTCATGAGAGGCCGCTCTGGGCTACGAGTGCGTCAACTCCTGCACCGGACGGACTTCGATGATGCCGATGCGCGCGGGTGGGAATCGTGAGGCGACCGCGCATGCCTCGTCGAGGTCCTTGGCCTCGATGAGAAAGAACCCGCCGAGCTGCTCCTTCGTCTCGGCGAAGGGGCCGTCGGTCGTGGACACCTTGGCGCCCTGAACCCGGATCGTCCGCGCGGTCCGCGAGTGCTGCAGCGCGTCCGAGACGATGTAGTGGCCGCTTCGCCGGATCTCGTCGTCGTAGTCGGGGGCCGAATCGATGAGGGTCTGCTTCTCTCCCTCGGGCATGGCCTCGAGCTGGTTCTCGTCGTGATAGATCATGAACAGGAACTTCATCATCGCCTCCTCAGAGCCGGATCTCTCTGATCGGTCGCACCTCGATGCTGCCACGACTGGCCATCGGCGTCTTCGCCGCCACCTGGATGGCCTCGTTGAGGTCCCGCGCCTCGATCAGCATGAACCCGCCCAGTTGCTCCTTCGGCAAATGGGCCGTCGGTGGAAAAGACCTTGCCGTTCCGCACCCGGATGGTCGTCGCCGTCTCGACCGGCTGCAGCGCGTGGGCCAGGATGAGATGGCCGGCCTTCCGGAGCGTGTGGTCGTAGGCCAGGCTCTCCTGGGTGCAGACGTCTGACTCTCTCTTGGTCATGGCGCTCATGTCCTTCTCGACCAGATAGACCAGGCAGACGTACTTCATGGCCCCCTCCCCGGCGCCGCGAATGTGCTGACACCGGATAGTCGATCCGGAACGGCTGAAATCGACAGGGTTTCTCGCGCCGGGCTACCGCGCGAGCGTGGGCGCCGGTTCGTGCCGCGCGGCGAGGCGCTTGCGCAGGAAGAGCCGGGACTGGTGCACGCGCGCCCTGACCGCCCCGACGCCGATGCCGAGCACGTCGGCGATGTCCGTGTCACCCATGCCCTCGACGTCGTGGAGGACCAGCGCGGCCCGATGATCCGGCGGCAGCGCCTGGACGGCGGCGGTCATGGCGTGTCGCAGCTCACCCTGAAGCTCCGGCGACTCGACCCGAGCCGACCAGTCGTTCATCGGCTCGAAGTGGCCGTTGCCGTCGATCGGCGGCAACACGTCTTCCATCGCGATCGCTTCACGCTTCCGCTCTCGCGCCAGCATCCTGTTGTATGCCGCGCGGGCCGCGAGGGCGTCGAGCCAGGATCCGAAGCTCGCATCGGACTGGAACGCGCCGATCGTGCGAACGGCCGTCACGAGCGCGGACTGGGCCGCCTCTTCCGCGTCATCCGCCGAGTCGGTCAGATGGCTGGCAAGCCGGTAGACGCGCTCACCATAACGTTCCACGAGCCGGTCGCAGGCGTCCGGATCGCCCCGGAGCAACGCCTGTACGAGACCGGCGTCGCCATCCACGTTCATCGCGAGCTACCTCCTCTGATGGTCGACTGCACCGCGATACGATCGACATGCTCCCAACGACATTGCGGGCCCTGAGCCGACACGAGCTCACTCACTGAAACACCGGGGGGAGCGCGACGTGAAACGCCTGGGCTCCCGGCGGGCGTCGACATCGAAGCCGCCCGCCCAGGCTACGGGCACACGGATCGGAAGGCGAGTGCGCTATCGGTGGCTGAGTGCGGGCTCCCCGAAGTAGTCGATATAGCGATCGATGGCGCGCGACTGAGTCCGCAGCGCGGACGCCACGTAGAGAATCGCCGCCAGCGAGGAGCGCGCACCGGCCGGCTTGGATCGTTCCGGCTTTGCCGCGCGCTCGAGGCCGGCGAGGCGATCGTGCGCGGCACCTTCGATCAGGAGATACGTACTCGAGTCTAGCCAGCTCATCGTCGTCACCTCCGCCCCAGATTAGTGCAAGCAGGCGGCCAGCGTCGTCCGCACGGAGAATCCGTGAGATCCGCTCCGTGTGTCCAGGGCGTCGTTCCGTCGCGAAACATGCGGTTTCTTATTGGAATCGACGGTGGCCGCGGCGAGCGCCTCCTTTCCCGAGTGGCACGACGTGCACACGAACCTCCTCGGGCACGATTCGGGCGAAATGCCCGAAGGAGTGATCTGATGCGGACACCGCGTTAAGATCCTTGGGTGCGCGCGCGCCCAAGCGTTCTCGGCGTCGTATTGGTGTTGCTCCTCGCCGCGGGCTGTTCGTCGGTCTCGATCTGCCTCGAGCAAGAGAAGGGCGTCTCGGCGAGCGACGATGCGCGGGCGGCCTACCAGGCGTGCAAGCCGAATCCGCCGCGGTAAATCTCGCCTTGCTCTCGGCGTCCGTGCTATGAGACCAAAGTCGGGATAGCGAACGCGGGAAGACCGCGAGAATGCTTAGCGGGGTTCAGGACTTATGCGATCAATAGCGCTCGGCGCTCTTCTGGTCGTCGTCCTCGGCTGGCTCCCCGTGGCCGCCCAGGCTCAGGATGCGGAGGAGCTGTTCCGCCGGGTCAGTCCCTCGGTCGTCGTGATCAGGGCCAAGGGCCGGGCCGTCGACAAGCGGGGGCTCGTGACCTTCACCGAGATCGGCTCCGGCGTCCTGATCTCGGCCGACGGCAAGGTGATGACGGCCGCCCACGTCGTCCATGCGATGGACGAGATCTTCGTGGAGCTGCTTGGCGGCGAAACGGTTCCGGCGACGGTGATCGCCTCCGAGCCGGCGGCCGACCTGGGCTTGCTCAAGCTCGCCCACATGCCCAAGGGCGCCCAGCCCGCGCGGCTCGGCGACTCCGACGCCGTCCGCGTGGGACAGCAGGTGCTGGTCATCGGCGCCCCGTACGGCCTCTCGCACTCGTTCAGCGCGGGCTGGATCAGCGCCAAGTGGCTGCCCAACACGGCCTACCGCGTGATGCCGCTCGCCGAGTTCTTCCAGACGACCGCCACGATCAACACCGGCAACTCCGGCGGCCCCATGTTCAACATGGCCGGTGAGGTCATCGGCGTCGTCAGCCACAACATCTCCAAGAGTGGGGGCAGCGAGGGCCTCGGCTTCGTCGTGACGATGAAGAGCGCGCGCTACTTCTTGATGGAACGCGAATGGGCGTGGGTCGGGCTCGAAGGCAGGGTCGTGGCGGGCGAGCTCGCCGAGGTCTTCAACGTTCCCGGGGGCAGCGGGTTGCTGCTCAGCGTCGTCCCGATGGGCTCACCGGCCTGGGACATGGGCCTCGCCGGCGGCGACCGGATCGCGACCATCGGCGGTCAGGAGATCGTGGTTCGCGGGGACGTGGTGCTATCGATGGCGGGCATCTCGATCAAGAGCGACGCGGACATTCCAAAGATCCGGGAGAAGATCGGCGCGATGTCGACGGGACAGCCGTTCAAGGCCACCATTCTGAGAGCCGGAAAGGTCATCGAGGTTACCGGGAAGGCGCCCTGAAGAGGAGGAGGCTAACCATGAAGACGTATCTGGTCCTGCTTGTTGCTGCCGTGTTCACCCTGTCCCCGCTCGCTGGAGCTGCCGGCGAAAAAAAGATCACCGACGTCAAGGAGCTCGCGGGGAGCTGGCGAGGCTGGGTGACGGGTGAACAGGGGGACGAGCGCGCAAATATGACCGTCTCGGCGGACGGAAAATACAAGGCATCGACGATTTCTGGCTCGACGACCGAAGGTCAGTTCTTCCTTCAGGACGGCAAGCTGCGGTATCGCTCGTCGCGAACGACGGGTGACGCGACCCTTTCGGAGGACAAGGGCACGGTCACGCTCAAGGTGTCACCCGAGGACCCCAACTACCGGACTGGCAGGGCCGAGTACGAGCGGGTCAAGTAGCCAGAAACGGATCGGCCAGGCGGAGGACGACATGGCGGCAACCGTACGCGGCGCGATCCGGGAGCTCCTCGAGCAGACGATGACGACGATCGACGCCTTGCTCGCCGCGACCGACCGCGAGCTGCCGATGTTCTCGTCGCACGGC
>Ga0306926_10009734_pt1 | contig 10591 bp, 15 predicted proteins | sample flu12Cox44000178_FD_203759 | JGI IMG/M metagenome (GOLD analysis project Ga0306926, IMG submission 203759) | Lab enrichment of tropical soil microbial communities from Luquillo Experimental Forest, Puerto Rico - flux8day.12C.oxic.44.000.178 (v2)... | ecosystem: Environmental > Terrestrial >... | reverse complement strand
TCTCGCCTGGCACGGAGCACGGGCCGAGACGCAGGGTTTTGAAATCAAGCTCAAGCAATCCTTCGATCCCTCTGCCGGCGAGGCGGACGTTTTCCCGCAGGACATCCGGCGCGCACTCTTGAATGTGATTTCTAATGGCTTCTACGCGGCGACCAAGCGCGGGGCAGAGACTAACGGCGGCAATTATGAGCCCACTCTCACGGCAGCCACCAGAAACCTCGGTGACCGTGTCGAAATATCTATCCGCGACAATGGGATCGGTATTCCTCCAGACGTGAAAGAAAAGATATTCAATCCGTTCTTTACAACCAAACCAGCGGGAGAAGGCACGGGTCTTGGTCTCTCCATTAGCCACGACATCATCGTCAAGCAGCACGGCGGCTCAATCGAGGTCGACACGCGACAGGGCGAATTTACCGAAATCAGGGTAATTTTGCCGCGCTCGGCGGTGCTGCTCCCCGAGCAGTCGTAATCGCCCGATGTCCGCTATTGGCCCTTAGCGGGCATGGAGAAATCGTCGAAGAGAACCTGTTCTACGACGTCGTGGGGCTGATGCGTCAGATCGGAGTCGGCGGTTAGTGGGCATTACAGCATGGCTGACGAAGTTCGCTTTTGGCCCATAGCAGACATGGACTAGCGCACTGCCAAATTCGGGGGCGAAGCAGACATGACCTTTTGCGGAAATCCGCGTTCGCGGTCGCTATTGGGGGTAAAAGCGGACACAGTGCAGCAGCTTTGGGCCAATAGCGGACATCAGCCAGCTTTCCGCTGGCCGTTTCCATAAATCCTAACTGGCGCCCAGGAACTTCTGCTTTCGTATCGAAAGCAGCCATCCGTTGGCTCGAAGAATGACCGGGCCGAATCCCTTACGCGGTCTGGTATTCCGCCATTGCGATCACGGCGCGGGTGAGCGTGCTGTTGGGCTGTCGCAGCTCATCCAGAATCGTGAAGTGATTGGTGTTGGCGATAGGTATCAAGTCGCCAGGGACATGTCCTTGCGACCGGTAGGCATGGTAATCGCGGCTGCTTGCGATCATGGCCGGCAACTCGCCGGTGCCGTAGGCGATACCCAGCGGCTTGTCGACGATCGGCCGCCGCATAGGCGAAAGGTTCTGAATTTCTTCCTCCCTCAGCTTCACTTTGTCATTGACATGCGGGGAGTCGCGCAACGCGCCGAGATCGAACACACCCGAGATCGCAAGTCCCGCCGCTACTTTTGGATGATCAAGAATGAACGAGGTCAGATGCCCGCCCGCGGACCAGCCAGTGACGATGACCGGTCCCTGGATGCCGTGCTCGCCGGCGTTGGCCTTGAGCCAGTCGAAGGCGCTTTTCAGTTCGTTGGTGATCTGCGTCAGGGTAGCGTCTGGCGCCAGCGTGTAGCCGCACAGAGCCGCCGACCAACCACGTGCCAACGGACCTTCGGAGAGACAAGCGAAGATCTCCTTGCTGCCGCGCTGCCAATAACCACCGTGGATGTGAACGAAACATGGCGCCTTCGGATCATTTGCAGGATATAGGTCCCACTTGTTGCGGTCTCCGTTTCCATAAGACAAGTCCAGGTGCTTTGGGCGCTGCTCGCGCAGCGCCTGCGAAGCTACGGCCCAGGATTCGGTTTTCTTGCGCGCGTTCTCGGGGCCCACATGCTCGACATTGTTGTACGCGAGATTGCGGGCCTGAAGCGACATTGTAATCCAGTCCATGCTCGGACATTCCTTCGCGCCCAAGGTCGTTGGCGTCGCAATGCCGGCGATAGTCACCGCCATTAAGGTACGACGATCAAGCGACGCAGTCATATGAACCTCCTGATCAGGGGGTCGGATCGTTGCAAACTAGCACACTGTGGAGGTCGGACGTGGGGGCACTGATGTCCGCTTTGGGTCATAAGCAGACATGTGCAGTGCGAGGGCCCATGTCTGCTATGGGCCATTAGCGGACATTGACCAAAACAGAGAGACCGCCTCGCGGCGGTCTCTCCGAAAAGGCCTTTCAGACGCTTTTAAGCCGGCGAACCGGGGCACTCAGACAGCCCGGTGCAAGAACCAAGGGTGAAGCTCGCGTGGACCTTCGCAGCGTCCGCAGCGACCTCCAGCGCCTCATCGGAAACGTCGAAAATTATTTCCTCTTGCGCTTTCTGTGCGATGTCCGTCATGACATTGATCCTTTTGTTCGCACCCCTGCCTACTGTTAGCACTCGCTAAATTTTATTGGCGTGGTTCACAGCACGTTCATGCGGACACGACCGCCGCAAGCGGTGACAGAAGGTTTTTCATGATGGTTCTCCTCAGTGCATGGACGGCTGCTGAGCCTGCGGCTCGGTGAACACATGACCGGAAGTGCACCACGATTATGGCATCTAACCGGCGCGGAAATCGAGTTGGACGGAGGTCCAACTTCTGCATGTGCGATTCACGTCAGTAAGGCTTCGCAGAACCGATGTCCGCTTTACCCCCGAAAGCGGACATGTGCTGCGCAACTAGGGATGTCCGCTAAGGGCTAAAAGCGGACATCGCGGTATTCATTCAATCACACCGTCGGCAATGGCGATCACACCAGACGGTCAAGCCGAGCGCCTTGGCGGCCTTGAGATTGATCAAAAATTCGTACGCGGTCGCTTGCACAACCGGATCGGCAGGTTTTTCGCCTTTGAGAATTCGCCCGACGTGGGATGCGCGCACAGCAAAATGGCACACAAGAGGCGAAACCTTGCCGCTTGACTAGGCGGAAAGCTATTACAGATATTGTTCTATAGGGGCATCTCCGACCGTCACGTAGATCAGTGCTCCCTGAAGGCGCGTGATGATCTTGTTGTTTTCTGCCGGATCGACGGTGATGCAACCGAGGCTCCGCCCCAGCATGCCGTTATTTTTGGCGCGAAAACCAGCCGTCGTGTACCAGTTCGGGTGGATGACCCATTTAGTATTCGGCGTGTGGTTGATGTAACGATTGTACGGGGCCATGCCCTCGAGGACGGCAACGATCATGTTTCGATAAACGGTTTTGTCGTAGCGGTCCACGATCGTCCGGTAATGGTCCGCCACCTCGGGAGGCGCGTGCACGGTCTTGAGCGGACCCAGCGGGACCATGTTCGGGTCCCGCTGAAAGCCTTTGAATTTGATGGCTCTCGCGTGGGGTCCGTTGCTTTTTCCATGCGCCGCGAAGTGAGCAGTGACCTGACCTGATGTGAAATCCAAAATGTAGAATCTCTTGTTCGCCGACGGCTGCGAAATGTCGAAGACCGCGAACACGTCTTTTTTGGAGAAAGTCGGCTGGCGTGAGATTGCAACGGCACGCTGAATCGCGGCTAGGGGAGCGCCGAGCTGCTCCGCTTGTTGCAAAAGGGAATCGAGTTTGCCAGCAAAGTCATCCTGCTTCGTAACGCCCGCCGGGGGAGTGGCTATTGACTGCGCGCGCGCCGCCAGCGGGCATGCCGCCGCACCACCCAAAACGCCGAGGAATTCCCGCCGCCTCATCCTTGCCTCCGACTCACCTGAGCATCGTATCCGCTCAAAGGAGTCCTTGTAATAGGGGTTGAAATCGGCCTCGCTACCGCAACATGAAATGCTGGCTGATGTCCGCTTTGGGTCAAAAGCAGACATGTGCAGTGCAAAAGGGCATGTCCGCTTTACCCCCGAAAGCGGACATTCACAGGCGCGTCAAAGTGAGTGGTGTCCGGATTTGCCGAAGGTCCTATAAGCTATCAGCCGGAGCGGCCTATGAATGGGCTTCGCATTTTATTGCTGGTGACGACGACAGGCGTTTTAGCTTTCCTTCTATACGAAGCAATTACACGGCAAATAGCTAGAGATGCTTTCTGGAGTGTAATTGTCATTGTCTGCGCCCTTAGTTTGAATCTGATTTATCTCTGGTTCTCTACTCCGGGCAGACAGCAACTACCTATCGAGAATAAGCCACGTGTCGCCTTGGAAGAAAAAGCACCCGGGGTTGATAAGGCAAACAATGCTGAAAAGGCGAACGATGCCGGTAAAGTAAACGATGCCAGTCCGCAGCCTAGTAAGTCTAGTGGGTCTGGCTTAACGCCTAACTGTGAAAAGGAGTTACGGCGTACAGCCGATCTATTGAGATTTTTTGCAAATAGAGTCCAAGGGGGAGAGGAAATACAATCGGTCGTTGGTGACGTGCGACAGCACGAGAAACGATTGTCGGCAGTTTGCCCTGACTTGAGCGACAGGTGAAAAAGCTCCAACGACTGCCCTAAGAAGTCAGTAGCACACAATATGAGTGACCAATGCGGCGAGCGATGTCCGGATTTGCCGAGAGTGCTGATAGCGGGTGCACACCCGATTTTGCGGTCCCTTATAAACTGATAGCCTCGTTGTAGTGTCGCGTCGTTACACAAGGAGGCGACGATGCTGAAAAAAGTGGTGCTGGCGGTGGGACTGATAGCGATTCCCTCAATCGCACCGGCCCAACAACAGCCTCAACAACAGCCCCAACAACAGCCCGAACAACAGCTATGTCAACTCGAATGCACGTCAACCGAGAAAAGCGAAAGGGTCACTAGGAGCTGCCACGCCTTGAATGCTACTGACTGCACAAATTTGGGACGCGCAGAAACAGGAGTTGGCAGGACGTGTCGGGGCTACATCACGCCGAATTGCGTCCAAGGTCGCTGAGGTATTCCACGCCGGAAAGACCGCAACGCGACGACAGGGGTATCCGTTCAAACTAGGCACTAAAACTTCGGGTGGCCGTTGGCCGATGACCGCTATGGGTCAAAAGCGGACATCCGCAAAGATAATTTGCCTGCTATGTGAGCTTCATCAGCTGAGCGCGGCGCGTCCATTTGGGACCGTGGGGGTTGCCGAGCGATTCACATATTTCAAAAGGGTTGTGGCCTTACCCATGTCCTTAACAACTCGAGAGGTATTGCGCCTTTTTGTGATGGCCATCACATCTTGCTTTATATGTTCGTATAATGTCGTTGTCGCGATGCCCGCTTACCGCGGAGGCGACAATGAAGTCCAAGTATCTAACCAACTCGACGCGGGTAACTGCCGACACCACCGAGGATGTGCGGATCGAGAGAATTTCTCAAAGTTTTCGTCCTGACCCGGCCAGTCGATGCCTGAACCGCCCGTGCGACCTGAGCGAGTTGATGACACGCGAAGCTTGGCCATGGCTCAAGAGATAGTCCGAAGCTTCACCAGATGGTCGTATGAGAAAACATCATGAGGTGCGCGAAGGCCAGATCGTGCGGATCATCGATGGTCCGCTAACTGGTTTTCGGGGCGAAGTGAAGGAAGTAGACGAACAGACCGCCAAAGTGGCCGTTCAGGTATTTGGTCGCGTTACCCCGATGGACTTGGCACTTAGGCAGATCGAATTGGTGCCAGAAAATTCAAACTGAGGCATGTCCGCTTTACCCCTGAAAGCGGACATGTGCAGTGCAAGAGCCTATGTCTGCTTTGGGCCAAAAGCGCACATGCTTTATGTGACGCGTCACCGGTTTTCTGGCGATATGTGCTTAATGCGCAATGTGTGAGCTGCGATATCATCAATACTATACGACAAGTGGACTCTGCAGGGCGGAATTACAGCAGGGATTTATGATCGGCGGAATGGGGTTGAGGGTCATTTTGCGGAGCAGCAATTCTGCGGACCAACGTGTCGCAATGGGTCAAAAGCGGCATATGCAGTGCACAAGTGCATGTCCGATTTACCCCCAACAGCAACATCAAATGCAACGTATGGGGATGTCCGCTATGGGCCAATAGCGGACTCATGCAGTGCAGCAAAATGGATCACTATTCGATCACCCCGTCGGCGCGTTGATCACCGCAATGAAATGCAAGAGGCCGCCGGGTGAGGCGGCCTTTCGGACTTCTACCAAGTCTGGTTTACCACTTACGGTAGCCCCATCCATATGGCCCGCGATAGTCATAACCACGGCCCCACTCACTTGGCCAGCGATAGTCCCTCGCCATGGATGTGTAATTAAAAGAAGCTGGCAGGTGTGAGTGCTTCGAGGAGTTTCGTTGCTGGCATTTCTCGTTACATTTGATCTTGCAATAATTTCCCTTGCTCCCACACCTTTCTTGGCAATACGCCAAACAATCCTGAGCAGCGAACGCAGGAATCGATAAAGGTATGGCACCAAACAAAACAATTGCGATAAGCAACCTAGACACGAACGGCCTCCTGTTTTACGGGTCGGGAAACGATAATCAAATTTCGGAAGAAGCTCCGTAAATTTGCTCTCAATTTTTCAGCGTTCATGTCCGCTTTGGGTCAGAAGCAGACCTGTGCAGCGCACAAGCTCATGTCCGCTTTACCCCCGAAAGCGACATCAAATGCGACATAGTGGAATGTCCGTTTTGGGCCAAAAGCGGACATCGCGGCTCATTCAATGACCTCGTCGGCGCGGTCGAGCAGCCCGCGCGGCACCGTGAGGCCGAGCGCCTTAGCGGTTTTAAGATTAATCACTAGCTCGAACCTAACTGGAGCCTGGACTGGAAGCTCGCTCGGTTTCCCACCGCGCAGCACACGATCTACATATGTTGCTGCAAGCCGAAATTGATCCCGTTGCTCATTTCCGTAGCAAAGGAGGCCACCAAGTTCCGCAAAAAAACGGAATGGATAGACGGCGGGTAAATGGTAGCGATCAGCCAACGACGTGATCTCCGCACGATGCACGTTCATAAAGCCATCCGGCATCACGATGAGCCCGCTATCCGGTTCGCGAGCCTGTGCGGTGATGACGGACTCTAATTCTGATGCGCTGTGAACGGGTGCGGGGATGGCCTGTATAGCCAAACTCGGTGCAGCAGCCTTGAAGGGGTTCAGGTAAATGTCGCGATACGGCGTTGTCGCCGGGTTGAACAAGAAGGCAACGCGGCTAACTTGCGGCGCGATCTCCTTGAGGAGTTCCAGCCACTTACTCATCATCGTCGGTTCAGTGAGAGTGAAACCTGTGACATTACCACCCGGTCGCGCGAGACTGGCGACGAACCCGCTGCCAACCGGATCTGCAACGACTGCGAAAACGATAGGAATTGTGCTTGTCTCTTTCAGCACCGCAGCAGTCGTAGGTGTGTTATTCGCGAGAATGAGATCGGGTTTTAGCGCGATGAGTTCCTTTGCGAACCCCGGCATCAGCTCCACGTCCGCCGCCCAGCGGACGTCCATTCGGATGTTGCGGCCCTCTGCCCACCCAAGCTTCTGGAGCACGTCCCGGAATGTGGCAACGAAAGCCTGCCCTTCAGGGTCGTTCTCGGCGTGCGCCATCAAGACGCCAATCCGCCGCACCCGCTCCGGCTGTTGCGCATGCGCCACAAGTGGCCACGCCGCCGCACCGCCGACCAGTGTGATGAACTCGCGCCGTCTCATGTTCGCTCCGAGACGTAGGACTGACCATCGTACTGCTGTAATTTATCCGCTTGAAGGGGTCCGCTGATGTCCACTTTGGGTCAGAAACAGTCAACCAGATAGACCGTGAGCATGGCCAAAGAAGTCGAACGCAAGTTTCTGGTGAAGGGCGATGCGTGGCGAACACTCGCCGAGGGCAAAACCTACCGGCAGGGATACCTCAATAGCGCTCTGGAGCGGACGGTCCGGGTTCGCACGGCAGAAGGTAAAGCGTACCTCACCATCAAGGGCTTAACGGTCGGGGCAACCAGGGCCGAATATGAGTACGAAATTCCCTACGATGAGGGCGAAGCGATGCTTGACAGTCTTGCTGAGAAACCGCTGATCGAGAAGAGGCGCTACAAAATTCCTGCAGGCGATCTCACCTGGGAAATTGACGAATTCCTGGGCGCCAACGCAGGATTGATTATCGCCGAGGTGGAACTTAAGAGCGAAGACCAAGTCGTCCCCAAACCTGAATGGCTGGGTGACGAAGTCACTGAAGACTCCCGTTACTACAACGCAAACCTCGTCAAGAAGCCATTTGCGCACTGGCGGTACGAGAGATAGGCACACATTCCGCGCCCCCGATAAGCCAAGTTATCGCAAGTTTGAGATGTCCGCTTTACCCCCAGAAGCGGACATGTGCGGTGCACAAGCTCATGTCCGCTTTGGGCCAAAAGCGGACATCAATCATTTTTCAGAGCGCCGTGGCATGTCGGGTTAAGCGCGACAATCAAACCATAACACCACTACATGCGTTGCCTACCGCATGGTACGATCAGTTTAAATAATGCAGGTGCCGCCGTCATTCACCGGAGGCCCCGGACATGACCGAAACTCTCGCCCAAAAGAAATGCACCCCCTGTCGCGGCGGCGTCCCGCCGCTCACGCAGGAGGAAGCGGAGCGGTTTCAATCGCAGACTCCGAATTGGGATTTGCTCGATGACAGCCACCGCATCGAGCGGACATTTCGCTTCGGCAATTTTCAGGAGGCACTTGGCTTTGTTCGAAACGTAGGCGACTTGGCTGAAACCGAAGGCCATCACCCCGACATCAGCTTCGGCTGGGGTTACGCGACAATCTCGCTACGCACGAAGAAGATCAAAGGGCTGCACGAAAACGATTTTATCATGGCGAGCAAGATTGATAGGATATTCGATCGCTCGCGTGACCCTCTCGACCGTCAGTAAAGTCGTGGCAATGAGCCATGGCGACGGCGAACAATCGTGTTGTCACGATTTTTGGGGGAACCGGCTTCCTCGGCCGGCGCGTCGTTCGCCATTTCCGTAAGCACGGGTTCTCGGTCAGGATCGCATCAGGGCACCCGGACCGAGGGCAGAGGCTATTCGCTCTCGATGATCCGCAGCTTCAATCCATTGAAGCCAATATTCACGACGAGCGATCCGTCGCTGATGCGGTGGCCGGCGCTTACGGTGTCGTGAATGCGGTTAGTCTTTACGTCGAGCACGGACGGGAAACGTTTCATTCCGTCCATGTCGAATCTGCGCAACGGGTCGCCGCTCAGGCACGCCTCGCTGGGGTGAAGCGGTTCGTTCACGTTTCTGGAATCGGCTCTGACGTTGCCTCGCCCTCTCTTTATATCCGCAAGCGGGGCGAAGGCGAACTCGCGGTACGGGCCGCGTTTGCCAACGCCACACTTGTCCGTCCCGCCGTGATGTTCGGACCGGACGATGCGTTTCTCACCACCCTCCTCAAGATCCTTAGCCAACTTCCAATCTATCCAATGTTCGGCCGTGGCCTGACGAGATTACAGCCAGCCTATGTGGAGGATGTGGCGGAGGCGATCGTAAGGACGCTGAAACAGACCGACAGTACATTCGAATTCGGCGGCCCTCGCGTCTATTCCTACGAGGAATTGATTAAAGTTGTCGCGTGCGCAGCCAGCCTAAAGCCGAGATTGATTCCAATCCCCTTTTCTGCTTGGCACATATTGGCTTGGTTCGCGAAAATACTTCCGCGGCCACCCATCACCCAGAATCAAGTTGAGCTGATGCAGATTGACACTGTGGCATCGTCGGAGCTGCCCGGATTTAAAACACTGGGAATAACACCTGTTGCCGTCGAGGAAATGCTCCAGGAAATATTGTGGGATCATTGATCAATGCAAAAATTGCCGACCACAACACCACCTAGAGGGATCAGAAATGTCTAGTTCCTCTCCGAAAGCAGACATCCGCTAGCGCAAGCCGAATGTCCGCTTTGCATCATTGGCGGACATTTCGTGTAGCATTCGTTATGTCCGCTTTGGCAATCTCCGCGTTGTTTCCAACTTTTTCTACCGCAGCCTCAATTTCTTCTGTCGTCTTATTGAGACGTTCGCGCCAACGTCGCGCCAAAGCACTCGTCGAGATGGCGATACGATTTCGCGGCGGCTTTGGCCGGGACGGAGTAACCATGGCAGTGCTCCGTAGATCAAGAACAAGCCATCAAACCAGTTTAACTTCCGAACGACGATGCTAGGAAGAGGAAAAATGGCCGTCATGTCCGCTTTACCCCCAAAAGCGGATATGTGCAGTGCAGTGGTCCATGTCCACTTTGGGCCAAAAGCGGTCATCAGCGCATTCAATGCATCGCGTCAAAAGAAATACGGCGCGCAGAGCTAACGAGCTCAGCGGGGCTTGGCGGTCGCAAAGTAGCCGGCAGTGACCTCGCCCTTGTGAGCGGCGAAGGCTGTGAGGACTTCGGTCTTCTCGCGCTGCGGAACCTTGAAATGATCCAAGGTCCGTCCGAGCTCCGCTGCGACTTCATCGAATTCTGAAGGTGAGATCTTGAGGTCCCGATGGGCCTCCTCAAGGCCGAGCGGCGTCTTGCCGGGCTTGGTGGCCTCGAACCGGAAAGGGCCACCAGAAACGTTGCAGACCCATAGCGTCCGCATGAATTTGAGGCCGGGCAATCTTCCCAGGTTCTTAGTGTGCCATTCCCGCAGCTGTGGGTTCTTCGACGTCTGGCCAACGATGGGGTTCTTCACAACGGCATCGCTGAAGTGGTCCACAACCGCTGCAATAGCGAAGACGCCACCCAGCCGTTCATACAGACTCTTCTCGGGCATGGTTTGCGTGGCCTGCCCGTGGGCGTTATCCGCCGCGGCCAATAGAGACACCGGCGTTACGGTCAACGCGAGCACCGCGACCGCGCTCCGTCTTGTGACAAAAGCTGAATTAGACGACTGCATGGGAACCTCCTTCGTGAGGCCCATTAG
>Ga0306926_10009733_pt1 | contig 10592 bp, 11 predicted proteins | sample flu12Cox44000178_FD_203759 | JGI IMG/M metagenome (GOLD analysis project Ga0306926, IMG submission 203759) | Lab enrichment of tropical soil microbial communities from Luquillo Experimental Forest, Puerto Rico - flux8day.12C.oxic.44.000.178 (v2)... | ecosystem: Environmental > Terrestrial >... | reverse complement strand
TGACGCTTGTGCTCGATCCGCCAGGCCCGCCGGTGGGCCGTCGTCTCCGCGCGCTGCTAGCTGCCATCTCCCCCTCCAATCGCTGTTCTAGGTATTGCCCGGATTGATGCGTCGCTTTAGGCAAAGCGCAAACGATCAATTCAACTTGGACCGCAGCTGCTGCAGCATCGCCGCGGCCTGGTGCCGGGCCATCCCATCCGGAGCGTGCAGCACAAATTGCTCTAGCGCTGCGGTCGCCGAGCGGATATTGCCAAGCCGCGTGTGCAATATCCCCGCCTCGCGCCACAGCTCGGCGTGATCGGGTGCCAGCATCAGCATCGTCTCAATCACACCAACCGCCCGTTCGAAATTCTGCCCTTCAATGAGGCGTGCCTTGAGGTTGTTCTGCAAGCGAAGTAGCACATCGCAGTCCGAAACCGGGGTGTAGTGCTCGGGCAAAAGCTCGCTGTCGTGTCCTGCGGTTGCCTTCAGCAATTCGCGCAGTTCGGCAGCACCGCAGATCTGGCCGCCATGGAACGGGTCGAGGATCAGCCGCTTGGGGCCTTCGGACAATCGAATGAGAAAGTGGCCGGGAAATGCCAATCCGGCCGTGTCCCAACCTTGAGCGCGGCCTGCATGCATATAGAGAATTCCGAGGGATACTGGGAGGCCCTTCCGTCGGTCGACGACGCGCATCAGATTGGCGTTCTGTAGGTCGTCGTAGGTCAGCTCGTCGCCGGAATAACCATGCTTCAGAAGGACAATCTCGTTCAGAGCACGAGCTCGCTCGGCGAGTTCGCTGGTTGCGCCCGGGTGCCGACCAACGTCCCTTGCCAGCAGACGGAGGTGCTCGCGATACCGCCCGGGTTGAACCCGCGGGCGCTCGAAGGAGGCTAGAGCCAATGCAGCCTCGGCGATCGGCAGGGTCCGCTCGTCGGAGGTGCCGAGATCACGCAAAAACTGGGCGCATGTCTCTGGGGTGTAGATTTCCGGTAGCTCGGTCATCTCCCCTTTATATCAAAGCTTCTGCACCTCGACAGCCGTTGAAGGCGCTGCGGTGGGTGCGTCCGCACCCTGCGGGCGCGCCGAAGACTGCGGCAGCGGCTGTTGGGCGGCGACGGGCTGTCCTTGTCGGATCTCGACATAGGAGACTACCCGTTTCACGTTCGGAACGTTTCTCGCGACGTCGGTAACCTTGTCGAGTTCCGCTTGGCTGCGCGCCGAACCAATCAGGTAGACCGACCCGTTGACAGTATCGATCGTATAGTTGACCGAGCGGACGTCTCCCGTGAACACGAGATTCGAGCGGATCTGCGAGGAGATCCAGGTGTCTCTTACGCTCTGCCAAGTGCCCTCGGTCGGCCCAACCTCAATCTCGTCGTAGACCGTACGGACCCCCGGAATCTGGCTCGCAACCTGTTTGGCCTGAGCTTTCAGCTCTGGGTTCGCAGTCTCTCCGGTCAACAGAACGCGACCCTCGTAGACCGAAATGTAGAAATCGCGTTGCATCAACGGGTTCACCTGAAGCCAGGCGTTCTCGATATTCGTCTTGATCGCGACGTCGTCAAAGGTTCCGCTGACGCCACGTTCCTGATTGGCGGAGTAACCCGCCCCACCGGCCGCCGCGAGGCCGCCGACGATGGCTGCCGGGCAACCGCCTAGCGCGACCGGCAACGCGATGGTCAGGGCACAACAAGTGAGCCGATGCAACTGGGACATCGCCTAAAACCCCCGTAGACATTTCCCCAGAGGTCATTGTCCGACAAACATGCGCCACGTCCAATTCGCGGGGCCGGGCGGCCGCGAACAGCGTCGAGAGGCCGCGCAGATACTCAACTATCGATCCGCCAGGCCCCAGGCCAATGGTGGGGAAGCCGTAACCGGGCCACCAGCATCAGATCGAATCGGAGGTCGAGACTCGCGAGATCCGGTCGCGAAGAAAGGAACGCCTCGGCGGCACGGGCGATGCGCCGCCTTTGGCGTGGTGTAAGCGCGGAGGCGGCCGCGGCGATCTCGCCTCGCGACTTGACTTCAATGACCGCGAGCACGTTGCCGCGCCGAGCCAGGATATCAATCTCACCGGAAGGGCAACGCCAGCCGCGCGCCACGATGCGCCATCCGCGTAGCCGCAAATGCCAGAGGCAAAGCCGTTCGGCGGCGCGTCCACCGCGCTGCGCGCGCTTCCGGCGAAGCAGGGCGGCGGAGCGCGTCTGGTTCACTCCATCTCGCCCCGGAGATCGAGCGCTCGCCGGTAAAGATCGCCGCGGGGCAGGCCGGTCTCAGCAGCAAGTTTTGCCGCGGCGCCGCGTACACCGAGCTCGGTAAGCGCCGCCCGCAGACGGCGATCGATTTCCGCGTGGTCGAGCTCGATAGGTTCCGGCGGGCCGATGACGACCACCGCCTCGCCCCGCGGCGGGCCTTGGCTTTGGTAATGGTCGGCGAGATCGGTGAGCCGTCCGCGCCGAACCTCTTCGTGCAGCTTTGTCAGCTCGCGGGCCACAGCCCCTGCTCGGTTTCCGAAGACCTCCGCCATATCGGCCAAAGATTCGGCGAGCCGCGGAGGGCTCTCAAAGAATATCAGGGTCGCATCGACCGCTGCCCACCGAGCGAGTGCGCCTCGCCGCGCCACCTGCCTGGTTGGCAGAAAACCCGCGAAAAGAAACGCGTCTGGGGGCATGCCCGAGAGGAGGAGTGCGGTGAGCACTGCGGATGGCCCAGGCGCCGCGGTTACTGTCAGATCCTCCGCGATGGCGGCGCGAACGAGTTTGTATCCGGGATCTGAGACGAGGGGCGTCCCCGCATCGGACACCAGCGCAATTCGCTCACCCCGATGCAGCGCGGCCAGGATGACAGGCCGGAGCTGCTCGGCGTTGTGATCGTGGTATGCCCCGAGGGGCGTCGATATTCCATAACGGGCGTTGAGCCTTTGTGTGATCCTCGTGTCTTCACAAAAGATTCGATCCACGTTGCCGAGTACCGCGAGCGCCCTTAACGTGACGTCTCCGAGATTGCCGATAGGGGTCGCAACAAGATAGAGGCCGGGGGCGAGAGCGGTCTCGCTGGCTGCTTCCGGCATCGGCTCCAGCGGATACGGCGCCAATGGGGCAGCCCAATCGGGTTGAGACCGCTCGCGTTTACTGGCATACGAGCGACGGCTAGGTTCGCCTCTACCGCTCTCATTTTTACCGGAGGTTTTTCTTGCCGCGCCCGTGTCTACCGCGGTTCGCCTCACTGTTCGCAGCCTCTGCCGTCGTCGCGCTCGCCAATTGTGCGCCACCAATGGTATCGGCGCCGATCTCCCCGCCGCAACCCCCATATTTCGGCCAGCATCCGCCGCCGGCACCACCGGGCCAACGAGAGGGCACCGCGCCCCCGGCTGCGGCGGGACCCGAAAAGGTCGCATTGCTTGTCCCGTTGTCCGGAGCCAATGCCGAACTTGGCCAGGCCATTCTCGACGCGGCACAACTGGCGCTGTTCGAAGCCGGTGGAGACCGCTTGACATTGCTTCCGCGCGATACAGGCGGCAACGCCAGCGGGGCAGCCGCAGCCACGCGCTCGGCGATCGGGGAGGGTGCTCGCCTAATCCTGGGTCCGTTGCTGGCGCCTGAGGTTGAAGCGGTCAAACCCATCGCCCGCGATGCCCATCTCAACATCATCGCGTTTTCGACGGTTACCAACCTAGCCGGCGGGAACGTCTTTCTGATGGGCTTCCTTCCACGACAAGAGGTGGTCCGCGAAGTCGGCTATGCACGTCAGCAGGGGCTGAACCGCTACGCGTCGCTCGCGCCCAATTCTCCGTACGGGCACCTGATGGCGGATGCATTGCACGAGGTCACCGCGACGAGCGGCGGTACCGTTGTCAAAGTGGAGTTCTACGATCCCCGGACCGGCGATGTGTCCCAGGCCGTCCAGAACCTGTTCCCGGCGGGTAACGCGGCCGCGCTCCCGGACGCTACACCACCAACAACTCCTTCTTTTGATGCGCTGCTCCTTCCAGAAGGCGGCGCCAGGCTGCGTCAAATCGCCCAGCAAGTCAGGACCGCAGCGGGTGACGGCAAGCCGCTGCGGCTACTCGGGAGCGGTCTTTGGGACGTACCCGATATTGGCAGCGAGCCCGCGCTTGTCGGTGGGTGGTTTGCGTCGTCATCCCCGGAAGCGCGGCAGGATTTCGATCAGCGGTTCAGCGCCACATATGGCCATCAGCCACCCCGCCTCGCCTCGCTCGGCTACGATGCGGCAGCGCTCGCCGCGGTCCTGGCGCGCGCACCGAGCGGCGAGGCCTTTTCTCAGCAAGCAATCCTCAACCCGAACGGTTTCACCGGGGTCGATGGTCTATTCCGCTTCACCCCAGGCGGTCTCGTGCAACGGGGGTTGGCGGTACTGGAGGTCGAGCCACAGGGGACGGTCGTCGTCGGCCCCGCCCCGCAGAGTTTTCAGGATCTAGGCTATTAAGCTAAGCGGCTGCTTCCTGCGCCCGTCATCGCCTCTTTACGTGCTCGAGAAAATGCAGCACGTCGCTGGTAAATTGCGGCGGGTCTTGCAGAAACGAGAAATGGCTGACCCAGGGTTGGATCAGCAACCCCGCATTAGGGATCGCATTCGCCATGAACTCGGTGTTCTCGCGCTTGATCGCTTCGTCGTGATCGGCGTCGACAATCCAGGTCGGAACGGAGATGCCGTGCAATTGCTCGGCACTGAAGTTCGGCTGCGTTTCCCACATCTTGCTGATCTGGGCGAGAAAGGGTTTGTACTGGCGGGGAGTTGGCGACAGAGCCGTATATTCCTTCTCGGCCCGGGCGATATACGCGTTGAAGACCGGACTGTGCGCAATATCGGCAACGCCGCTCGGGTCGGAGTTGGCGGCGAAGGCAAAGAGCTTGGTCAGCCGCTCCGAATGATGAAGCGCAATATCGAGACCGATGATCGCCCCGTCGCTCCAGCCGACGATGGCCGTCCGGGGCACCTTCAGGAAATCCATTAGACCGAGAACATCCGACGCCATCAGATCATAGCCGTAAGGCCGGTCGTCGTGGCTACTGCGCCCGTGGCCACGACTGTCCATCACGACGATCCGATAATGCCTGGCCAATGCCGGTACCTGATTGCCCCAATAATTCGAATTTGCGAGGCCACCGTGAAGCAGGAACACCGGCTCGCCTCGACCAAAACTCGCATACCAGATCCGGATCCCGTTGATTGGAGCGTAGCCGCTCAGCGCCGGTTTCGGGAGGGTGGGCGTCGGCGGCAGCGTCTCCCATTGTGCTTCGGCATGCGCGGCGGCAGCCCTCAGGCCGGTGACGAAGCAGAAGAAAAGGGCGATGCGGCGGATAGGCATGCCCGGCCTCAAGAGAGGAGGGCGGTCAGCACGGCGTTGAGCCGCTGACGGCCCGCAGCAGTCGCGGCAAGCCGCTCGCGATCGAGCCTGAGAAAGCCGGCCTCGATCAGCGGCGCGAGATTGCCGCCGAACAGGGTCTCGATTTTTTGACCGGCGGACTTCTCGATTCGCGTCCGTGACACTCCCTCGACGAGGCGCAGACCCATCATCAGCATCTCCTCGATGGCCGTTGCACGGTCAACTAGCGTCGTCTCTTCGAGGCCAGTCCCCGTGCCCTCGACCGCGGCGAGCCACCGCTCCGGAACCCGAGCCTGCCGGGTGGCGCATTTCGCGCCCCCGCGGGTCAGCCGTCCGTGGGCCCCCGGGCCGACGCCGATATAGTCCTGGTAGCGCCAATAGGCGAGATTGTGCCGACACTCGGCGCCAGGACGAGCATGGTTGGATATTTCGTAGGCCGGCAGCCCGCGAGCCGCGAGGTGATCCTGAGTCATCTCGTACAGCACCACTCCGATTTCTTCGTCCGGCAGAGTAATTTCGCCCAGCCGTTCTTGCGTCGCGAAAGCGGTGCCGTGCTCGATCGTCAGCTGATAGAGCGAAAGATGCTCCCCGGCGAGGGTCAATGCCTCGTCGAGCTCTCTTCGCCAGGCAGCCACGCTCTGGCCAGGGCGTGCATAGATCAGATCGAACGAAAACCGCGAAAAAGTGTCACTGGCGTGCTCGATCGCAGCGATCGCCTCGTTTCGGTCGTGGCGGCGGCCCAGCAGGCGCAGCGCCGCCGGATCGAGCGCTTGTACGCCGAGCGACAGCCGGTTGACTCCCGCTGCGGCGAAGGCACGAAAGCGATCAGCTTCGGCGGAATTCGGGTTGGCCTCCAGGGTCACCTCGACATCGGGAGCTACGGTCCAATGCGACTGCACTGCCTTGAGCAATGCCGCGACGGTCTCGGGCGGCATCAGCGACGGAGTGCCGCCGCCGAAGAAGACGGAGCTCACCTGACGGTTGGGGGTGAGTTTGGCTTGGTACCCGAGATCGGCCAGCAGTGACCTTGTCCAACGCGCGGCGTCCACGCTGTCACGGACATGGCTGTTGAAATCACAGTAGGGGCATTTCGATCGGCAGAAGGGCCAGTGGATGTAGACGGCAAGGGGTTCGGCCTCGGTCACCTCAACGCCCCTGAAAACAGCCCTCGACAAGCTTCGCGAAGGCCCGGGCGCGATGGCTGATCCGGTGTTTCTCAGCGGGGTCCAATTCGCCGAATGTCAGTGCCCCGCCTACCGGGATGAACATCGGGTCATAGCCGAAACCGCGATCGCCCCGCGGGGGCCAGGTGAGGGTGCCCGACACCTCCCCACGGAAGACCTCGACATGGCCGTCGGGCCAGGCGAGCGCGAGGACGGCAACGAAAGAAGCGCTGCGGTCGCCGTCGCCGAGTTCGCGGTTAACTCGCTCCATCGCTACTCGAAAATTCTTGGCCGGGCCGGCCCAGCGGGCTGAATAAATCCCCGGCGCGCCGCCGAGTGCGGGAACGACGAGGCCGGAATCATCGGCCAGCGCGGGCAACCCCGCCGCTTCCACCGCCGCCCTAGCCTTCAGCGCCGCATTCGCCTCGAAGGTATTGCCAGTCTCCTCGGGCTCTGGAATGCCAAGCGACGCCGCAGCGACGACTGCGGCGTCAAACGGCGCCAGCAAAGCAACAATCTCGTCGACTTTTCCGGGATTGTGGCTGGCGATTACCAGGCGATCGTAGAGAAACGACCGAGGCATCCGGTCAGACGAGCCCGAGTGCTGCGCGCTGGTGCAAGGTCAGGTCTGCGACACCCGCGCGAGCCAGTCGCAGCATCTCAGCGAAGAGCGCATCGTCGAACGGGGCTCCTTCCGCGGTCGCCTGGATCTCGACGATCCCGCCGGTTCCTGTCAGCACGAAGTTGGCGTCGGTCATCGCTCGCGAATCCTCGGCATAATCGAGATCTAGCACTGGCCGGTCGGCGACAATACCGCAAGAGATCGCGGCGACACTGTCGCGCAGCGGTAAGACGGCCAGCGTGCTTGGTGAAGCGCGACATAACTGCCAGTCACCGCAGCCGTGCGGGTGCCGCCATCGGCTTGCAATACATCGCAGTCAATCTTGACTTGGCGCTCGCCCAGCTGAGCGAGATCGGTGACCGCCCGGAGGCTACGGCCGATCAGCCGCTGTATCTCCTGTGTGCGGCCGCTCTGCCGGCCGCGCGATGCTTCTCGGTCCGTTCGGGTCATGGTCGAACGCGGCAGCATTCCGTATTCTGCGGTCACCCAGCCTTTGCCGGTGTTGCGCAGGAAAGGCGGCACACGCTCCTCGACCGAGGCGGTGCACAATACATGCGTGTCACCGAATTTCGCGAGGCACGATCCTTCGGCGAATTTGGCAACACCTGGCTCCAAGCTCACCGGGCGCATTGCATCGGGGGCACGTCCCGAGGGTCGCATTCCATTCTCCGCGGCTGAGCGAGTTTAGCGGAACAAAGCCGGACGGCCGGAATGTACCCCGTCGCCATGTAAAGTGCTGGAAAATATCCTTCACATCGCAGCCCCGGCAAAAGCCTCCCAGCCGCGCTGGCGTAGGGCACAAGCCGGACAATCGCCGCAACCGTAGCCCCAGGGGTGGCGATGTTGCCGTTCGCCCTGATAACAGCTGTGGGTGTCTTCGAGGATCAACTCGACAAGGGCCGTCCCGCCGAGCTCGCTGGCAAGTACCCAGGTCGCCGCCTTGTCGCGCCACATCAACGGAGTGTGGACAACAAAGCGATGGTCCATGCCCAGCGACAATGTCGCCTGCAGTGCTTTCAGCGTGTCGTCGCGGCAATCCGGGTAGCCCGAATAATCGGTCTCGCACATACCGCCCACAAGATGCCGCGCGCCCCGCCGATAGCCGATTGCAGCAGCGAAGGTGAAGAAGAGCAGATTCCGCCCCGGAACAAAGGTGTTCGGCAATCCACCTTGCTCGAAAGCGATCGCGGCGTCGCGGGTCAAGGCCGTGTCGCTGACCTCTCCCAACACGCGCAGATCTATTACGCGGTCACCGCCGAGTTTGCGGCCCCAAAGCGGGAATTCACGACGCAACCGTTTGATGACCCGCGCCCGGCAATCGAGTTCAACCCGGTGGCGTTGGCCGTAATCGAAGCCGACGGTCTCGACCGCGGCGTAGCGTGCGAGTGCCCAGGCGAGGCAGGTCGTCGAATCCTGCCCGCCCGAAAAGAGCACCAGCGCCTTATCGCTTAGCTGAAACGGTAGATCGCTCACTCGGCACGAGATAGGCCTTTCCTACGCCTCCATCAACAGCCTCGGTGCCGGCCGGCGCCGCTCAGCGGCGCATCAACGTGGCGGCGAGGTAGCCCAGCGCAAACGCGATCGTCAGGCTCGTCAGAGGATTTCGCTCAACTTGCTCCGAGACCCCACCCAAAGCCCATTCGCCTTGCTCACGTAGCCCCTGCGCCTGCTGTGACACGCTGGAGAGGGCGCGTTGGCCTTGGTTGCGCAATTCCTCACCCATGTCACGGCCGCGTTCCTGCGCAATTTTGGCCCATTGCTGACTGGCCTGGGTCAAATCGTGGACGGCCCGCGACGCCTGATCGATCACCGAACGGAGCCCTTCCAAGGCTTCGCCAGCCTGTCCGAACCCCTCGCTGCCGCGCGCCTCGCTGCTGAGCGACCGATTCCCGCTTTCCTGCTTTTCCGCTGCCATTGTGTCCTCCTTGACCGCAGGGATCTCCGATTTAAACGTCCTCCATGAGGAAACCTCCCGCGCCAAAGATACCGGCCTGGTATAGTCTTCGCCGATCGGTTATCGGAGGTGCCATGAACGCCAATCCGTATCTCGTCCTCGGCGTGAGACCCTTCATCAATTGTTGCAGTGTGCGGACCATGCATGGCGGCAGCCTGATGCTGCCGCAGGTTCGCGACGCGATGGCCGCGGCATCCCTGCAATTCGTCAATCTCGATGAGCTGATGGAGGCGGCCGGGCAGCGCCTGGCTGAGCTGACTGGGGCCGAATGGGGCATGGTCACTTGCGGCAGTGCCGCCGCGGTGGCGCTGGGGACGGCTGCCTGCGTCGCCGGGAACGACCCGGTCAAGATGCTGCGCCTCCCGTTCACCGAGGGGATGGTCAACCGTGTCATCATTCCGAAAACTCAGCGTTTCGCCTACGACCAGGCGGTACGGATGATCGGCTGTCCTCTCGTCGAGATCGAGACGCGCGAAGACCTCGATAAGGCACTCGCCGAGCCGGTGGCGATGCTGGTTTTGCTGGGCAAGCTGGAGCATTTGGGCAGCTTGCGCCTCGAGGAAATCGCCGCGGTCGTCAAGCCGCGCGGCATCCCAATCATGGTCGACGCGGCCTCGGAGCACCTCGAGCGGCCGAGTCCGTGGCTCGTCCGCGGCGCTGATCTCGTCGTCTACAGCGGCGGCAAGTTTTTACGTGGCCCGCAAACCAGCGGCCTGTTGCTCGGCTCAAAACCCTTGGTGCAGGCGGCCTGGTCCAACGCATCGCCGCACCAGGCGCTGGGCCGCCCGATGAAGGTGTCGAAGGAAGACATCATCGGGGTGCTGACCGCGGTCGAACATTGGTTCGAGGACCGCGATCACGCTGGCGAGCGGCAGAAATGGTATGACGATCTGCAGGTCATCGCCGAGCGTGTCGGGGCGTTGCACGGTGCCGGGGGCGAGATCGTGGAACCCAGCGGCGTCGACCGGGTGCCACAGCTGCGTGTCTTTTGGGATCGCTGGCAATACCCCCTTGAAGGACTGGCGCTGCGTCAGCGTATGCTCGAAGGCGAGCCGCGCATCATGCTCGATGACAACTCAGCGACCGAAAACTCGATTGAGATCGATCCGTTTCAGCTACAAATCGGCGAGGCGGCACAGGTCGGCGATGCGATCGCGGCGGTACTGCGTGAGGCCAGTGGCGATGCGCCTGCGGAGGCACACCCGCCGATGACAGAAATCGCCGGTAATTGGGAATTGCGTGTCGAGTTCCTGCAAGGCTCGCGCATTCATTGGCTCAACATCGAACAGCGAGGATCTGAGCTCGCTGGTCATCAGCGCTCGGCGCATTTCGAGGGGCCGGTGAACGGTTGGCTGAGTGGCGATGCGGTCCAGCTCTCGTTCACCTCGCGCTATGAAGGCAGCACGATCTGCTATTTCCTCAATGGCGAAGTGCGTGACGGAGGAATGTGCGGCTCGGCCGTGCTCGGCGCGGCCAGCGACCAACACCACGGCATCCTCAATCGCAGCCAATTTGGCGCCG
>Ga0306926_10009730_pt1 | contig 10594 bp, 11 predicted proteins | sample flu12Cox44000178_FD_203759 | JGI IMG/M metagenome (GOLD analysis project Ga0306926, IMG submission 203759) | Lab enrichment of tropical soil microbial communities from Luquillo Experimental Forest, Puerto Rico - flux8day.12C.oxic.44.000.178 (v2)... | ecosystem: Environmental > Terrestrial >... | reverse complement strand
CTGTACCCGGCCGTCCTGATTTGGCTGTTGGTGCGGCTCGGCGTTCGCCCGATCGAATATTTTCGGCTTATCAGGAAATTCGATTTCGCACACTTGCGTGCGATCGTATTCGACCAGATGCTGCCGCGCATTGCCCATTACTGGCCGCGGGAGACGGTGGCGAGAATGATGTTAGAGGCCGGGCTCGTGGATATCAGGCTCACCTGGGTCAACCAAATGTCTTGGTCGGCGATCGGCACGCGTCTGGCATCGACGAGGAGGCCGTGAATGCGGTCCATCGCCCAAGCGCACCGGCAGCGCCGGGTTTCCTCAGGACAAGGAGCCGGTTGACTTCACTCTTCTCGCCCTCAACCGGGCTTTCAGGCGAGAGAGATAATCGACGGCGCCGCGCGGCAGTTGCCGAATTACTGCGTGATGGACGCGGCCGGGCAGCGGCCAATAATTAGGTAGCCTCTGGTCCTCGGGAACTCGGAACGCACGCAGCGGATCCGGCAAAGTTGCGAGATAAGTTTCCTCTGCGTAGAGGATAATGTTGTAGCGGTACCAATGCTGAACCTGGAGATTTGCGATGACTTTCGGGCGCACGTAATCAATCGCAACGTATCTGTGCTCGCGAAACTTTTCCCGCCAATATTCAAGGGGCTGCTCGTTGATGTGGTGTTCACCGCCCTGGCCGGGGACTGCGGCCGAGAACATCACAAGAGGACCGTGCGACGTCAGCGTGCCGATAAATTCGGATGCTCGGGAACTCGGCAGATGCTCGGCGACCTCAAGGCTTTGCACCACATCGAAGCGGCGACCGAGGTCGATAGTCCGGCTCAGATCCGCGCCACGAAACTCATCCGCGTCGATCATCAAGTGTTGTTGGTCGACGTAAGGGCCGTCGACACCCGTTACTTTTGCGCCGGCTTTCCGCCACACGCTCAGCCAAGCGCCTTGGCCGCATCCGAAATCGACGACGCTGTTGATCGGCAACAGGGCGTTTAGCACCGGTATGATCTGTTCCGCCGAACGGACCGCAAAGGAAGCCAAAAAGCGATAGAAATTGTCGCCGTATTCGTGCAATTGGGTTGACTGTTCGCTGGGGCGAATTGAGGTTTGCATGTCGAGAGACGTGACGATAACCTGTGATACTAACTGTCACGAAAAATAAAGAATCGCTTAATAAAGAATCGCTTGTCGTCGTCGGTGTAACGGGTCGCCACCGTCGATACGTTTGGCCCTTACAATAAACACTACGTCCGATTAGCGATGACTGGCAACGGGTCCACACTGGTTTTTTGAAGCGACAGAACGAGGGTGGGGAGCCGTCCACAGCGTATTTTACTGCTCCTTAATGCAGATCTTACAGGATCGGTCTCCTTCCTAACCACGACAGAGGCTATCGGCAACCCGGCTACAGATAAGAGTATACATCTACTGAGTTACTTGATTTTTACCATCCTCCCAGGAATCCTTCGACCAAGGTGATCGATCGTGTCAGCCGCCTCCGACGAGGATTTTCTTGAGCTGCGGAACGAAGGCATGACTGAAGCCTGTGAACTCACCATCTTGATGCCGTGCCTAACGAAGCGGAGACCCTGGTGAGCTGCATTTCCAAAGCACGGGCCTTCCTGGCTCGAAGCGGCTGCACGGGCGAGGTGGTGATCGCCGATAACGGCAGCACCGATGGCTCGCAGGCCATCGCCGCGGCAAACGGCGCCCGGGTGGTTCATGTGGCCGAGCGGGGATACGGCAGCGCTCTTCTCGCCGGCATTCGTGCCGCGCACGGCAAATTCGTGATCATGGGCGACAGCGACGACAGCTATGATTTCAGTCGGCTGGATGCCTTCGTCGAGCAGCTGCGCTCCGGCTACCAGCTGGTGATGGGCAACCGCTATCGCGGCGGCATCCGGCCGGGGGCTATGCCGCCGCTGCACCGCTATTTGGGCAATCCCATGCTGACCGCGATCGGCCGTCTGTTCTTCGGCAGCGGTTGCGGAGATTTCTATTGCGGTCTGCGCGGCTTCGATCGGCAGGCCATTCTGTCGCTCGATCTTCAGGCGCGAGGCATGGAGTTCGCGCTCGAGATGCTGGTCAAGGCGGCAGTCCTCCAACTCAGGCTGACCGAGGTGCCGACAACATTGTCCCCGGACGGGCGTGGCCGCCCCCCGCATCTGCGGCGGTGGCGCGACGGTTGGCGCAGTTTGCGGTTTTTCCTGCTGTTCAGCCCGCGTTCGCTATTCCTTTATCCGGGGTTCGGCCTCTTTGCCGTCGGCTGCTTGGCGATGGCATGGCTGTTGCCGCAGAAGCGGGTGCTGGGCAGCGTGGGCTTTGACGTCCACACCTTACTCTATGCATCGCTGGCGGTCGTCGTTGGATTTCAGTCGATGATGTTCTGGGTCTTTGCCAAGGTGTACGGTATGCGGGAACGGATCATGCCGCCGGACCCGTGGTTCCGCTCATTGATGTCGGTCGTCACCTTGGAGGCCGGACTGATTGTTGGCGCTTCTCTGTTGCTGGGCGGGCTCGGCCTCGCCGTCTACGCGCTCGGCACCTGGGGCGCCGAGCAGTTTGGCGCGCTGTCGTACCCGGAGACGATGCGGCTCGTGATCCCATCCAGCACCGCCATCCTGCTCGGCTTTCAGATCATCTACAGCGCTTTCTTTGTCAGCATTCTCGAGATCCGCGCTTCCCGCCCCGCAGAAGGTACGGTTCTCGACCGCTCGGACGAAGCGGCGTAGCCTGTCGAGCGGACCGAGTGGCTGTCTGCCGGGCGTTTGACCTACCGTTGGGAAGGTGGCTATCGAACCAGGAATAGGGCGCCAAGAAGATGTGCCCTAGACCGGAACGGGCATCGCCATGGAGCGGCCGGCTCTTCCGTGGAGATGCGACCAGGGTCAGGTTTGTGGGGGCCGGGGGAGTCTGGCGGTTAAAGACTCGAGAGCTTCCTGCAGTCCAATTCATCGGCTTGCAGCCATCCGATCGCGTGCGGTTTCGCACCCAGATAGCGCGTGAGCCTTCCTGACCGGCGCCTTTAGCCGCGACGCCGTTCGCGAAGAAGGCCCTGGTACGGCCATGGTCCAACAACGTCGCCTATGTCGTCCGGCGATGAAGCGATGAAGCGATCTGGTTTTGAGCGGAGAAAGGATTCGGGGTCGTGCACCACTAACGGCCTCAATCTGTAAATATCGATACGACCGATTCTCTTGAGATATTCATATTTACTCGCCAGAGCCGCGGTGAGTTTGCGAAGATATTCAGATTGGGCCTCCGTAGGAGCCGCGCCCCGCTTTAATCTTGACGATCAGCTTGGGATCCAGGGCCAACACCCTGCCGAGCTCGTCAGCGGGCGTTGTGCCGAAGATCCGCATGACCGCAGGGTTCGACATCCACAAGTCGCCGCCGAACGCGAACCGCGTCGGAGATCTCGTATCCGAAAGAATATAGAGTTCATGGGTGTTCGTGGCAAAAATGTAGTCGCCGCGATGAGTGTACAGCCTCACCTCCTGCGCAATCTCCGCGAGCGAGTCCGAAGGCTCGTGATTGAGCCAATGCGCCCACCCTTCCAGCCCGCTCTCGAAGGTCCAGCGGGTCTCGCTGTAAAACGCGAGTTGCGCGACTGCAATGGCCGCCGTCAGCACAAGCGCATAGCGCAGCGTATCTCTTCCTCTGCGAGAATGCAGCACAGCGCCAGTCGTTAATGCGATTGCCGGCGCGATCAGAATAGTATAATGCGGATAAAATCGCCAGGGAGCCACGGCCGCTAACACTGCTGCTGCAACGTAACAGCACAGATAGATCAAAATCATTTTCCCGCGTCCGGAGACCGGGGCCCTAGCACGTTTGAGCCAGAGGATTGTAGCAGCCGGGATCGCCGGAACGAGGATCGAGAGGGCCCAATCCGTTTTAAGCGACCGCAAAGAACTAGCCGTAGGTCGGTTGATCCCCACTGCCGGCGATGCGTACATTTTCAGAAATGCGATCTGTTCACTGAAATAGGTAACAATGTGGCCGAATAGAATGACCGGTAGAAGCAACAAGCCGAACATGCTGAGGGCGGATGCTGCCGCAATAGCCGCGTCGATAACCGCGGCCTTCAGATCCCGTCGCACGAGAACGATCGCGCAGAGCCCAAGCGTGGCGACAATCGGCGCAACTAGGTAATTGACCGAGACGCACGCCCCCGAGATCGCGCCGATCATGACGACACCTGTTCTCGTCGGTCCGCGGCCGTAGCTCAGGCTTGCAAAAGTGCCCAACAGAACCAGCGGATTGAGAACCAATTCCGTATTAGACGCCAGCCCCCAATGAGGGAGCGTGATCACGCCATACAGCGCGGCGCAGACGGACGAGAGCCTGGGTTCGAGGCCGGCCGACGTGCAAATGCGATAAATCAGATAGAAGCCCGCGGAGGCGTAGGCCAGCGCGATCGACCGGATCGCAATTATGCCGCTACCGAAGACGGCGAGGAACGGTGCATAAAAATAATATGACGCCGCAGGATGATGGCCGCCGAAGACGTAGTCAAACGGCATTTGCCCTTGGAGCAGCCCTTGGGCGATCAACGCTGAATAGTATTCGTCCCAGTCAATGTCGCTGACCGGAAAGACGAGGAGCCGCGGTGCGAGGACGGTCAGAATATAGAGCGCCAGCGGCAACAGGACCGGCCTTGTCTCGTCGCGTACCGACGTTTCGTCGCTCGAGCGGCGCAATGCTGCAGTGTTCGCGCGCGCCGTTAATCTGTCTCCTGCTAGCGCTGCTTCCAGCCATAGATCAATTGCCGTCGTCCAAATGCCATGTCGAACATCGCGAAGGCGCCACCACGTCACCTCGGAAGGGACCGAAGAGGCGCTCGATGAGCGGCGTCAGGGGGCGTCAGCTCAAAACCTCCCGGCGACGAGGGCGCGCAGGCGCGGAAATACCCGGTCGACAACTCTCGAGTAATAGAAATACCGGCGTATGCCCCGCGGGCCAAGCGTTAGTATCGAGGCAAGCGCTTTGATCAGCGGGGCAAACTGTCCAGCCATGGCCGCCGCGAGCGCCGTGTTCAAATCGAACGAAGCCGCCGCTACGGGAAGTATTTCGGCTCTTGCTTTTGGAGAGAGTTTGTCGGCATGGCGATCGACAATCACTTGATGTTGATTTCGGAAGTCGGCATTATTACGGCTGCCAGAGACCGTAAGAGAGTCTTTGTGGACTCGGAAACACGCTAACGGGGTCGAGTGGTAATACACACTACCGATCGCAGCGAGCTTCAGATACAGGTCCCAATCGGCAGTATACCACAGGGCATTATCGAGACCTCCGATGCTTAGATAGGCGTCGCGCCGGCGCCGGGATGCCTATGAAATTCTGAACGACTAATCGTTCGATCAACATGTGCGCTGGAATCGGGGAGCCACCGGCCGGTAACGGGCAGCGCCAAAGCCCCAACCGCCTCGCGGATTCGTCGATGATGTAACTGGGATGCAGGTGCATCACGCCGTCAGATTGAGTGGAAAGCCATTTGCGGATCTCGGCGCACCTGGCCGGCAGCCAGAGATCGTCCACATGAAGCATGCAAATTCTGTCGCCCCGGGCCTGCTCCACGCCGAAGTTGGTCTTTGCCGTCCAGGACAGTAAATCGGGACGGTGTTCGGCTCGGATCAGCAGCTTGTCGGCAAAGCTGTCGACGATTTTCAGGCTCGCGTCAGTCACGCTTCCGTCGATGACAATTACCTCAATTCCGCAGTCCTTCTGATCCACGACCGATTGGAGGGCGGCAGCGAGCCATCGCTCGCCGTTATAGCAGGGTACGATCACGGACAGCCAGGGCTTCTCCATTACCGGCAATTACCCTGTTAGCTGAGTGGTGACCGACAGCTGGCGTCGACTAGACCGAGGCCATGCCTCGATAATACTGCACAAACTCATCCCACGCCTGCGCTTCGCTAAAACCCAGTGCCTCCGGATCGAGGAGGTCGGTGTTGATGCGGACCACGGGCTCGGGGAACGCGGTCTGCTGGCCCAGCTCGAGATCGCAGCGCAGTCCGAGTCGCGTCGCCACCTCCCGGCGCACGCGCTCGGCGAAGGCCCCTTGGCTCTCCGGATAGAAGCTCGGATTGCGGCGCCGCACCGCGCCCGGCGCCGGGTTGGCGCCGACGAACTCAGCATAGGCGCGGGCAAGCAGGCTGACAGGGATGTTGTCGCGGACATAGCGCGGGGTTTGTACGCGGGCGGTCTCCGCGGCAAGCCAGGTCTTCATCAGATAGGCGGTAAAGCGCGGCTCCTCATAAGGGCCGAAGGGGTTCGGGACCACGAATTTCTCGAACGTGAAACCTTCGCGGTCGGCGTAGAACTCGGCCGCCGATGCGGTCAAGGTTTTCGACAGGCCGTAAGGACTAAAGGCGCGCAGCGGCGCCGAGCCGGCGCCCTCGTTCGCCTCGAAAAGGCTCCCGGTCAGAACGAGCCTGCCGCATCCCCGATCCTTCAGCGCCCGCAATACTTCGGGCAGGCGATGCAGATTGGCCGCCGCGGCGCGATAGGGGTCGAAGTCGGGGTTGCGGTAATTGCCGACCTCGGCGGCGTGATGACAAAGTACGTCGAACGGGGCCTTCGCGAGCGCGAGGAAATCGTCGGCGCCGAAGCGGCAGCCGAACCGGACCTCGCAGAGCTCACGGACCAGTCGCGCGCGCATTGCCCGGACGCCGGCATACTCGCCCTCGCCGCGAAAGGCTGCCACTACCTCGTGCCCGGCCTCGACCAGCTCGTGGACAAACCAATGTCCGGTAAACGAGCTCGCCCCCGTGAACAGGATGCGCATCGGCGGTGCTCAGCTCTCGAGATGCCAAGCCGGGTCAAAATCGCGCTGCTGCGTGTCCTTTTCCGAGATGACGCGCGGCTTTGCCGGCCAGGCTATCGCGAAATGCGGGTCATCCCAGCGCACACCTCGCTCGCGGCTCGGCTTATAGAAGGCCGAGACCAGGTAGAGCGCTTCGGTATCCCCCTCGAGTGTTAGAAACCCATGTGCAAAGCCGCGCGGCACATACATCATGCGCCGGCTCTCGGCGCTGAGCCGGGCGCCAAAGCTTTGCCCGAACGTCGCCGACCCCGGGTGCAGATCGAGGACCGCATCCCACAACGCGCCGTGTAGGCAGCGCACGACTTTCGTCTCGGCCGCAGGGCCCAGCTGATAGTGCATGCCGCGCAGGGTTACCCGGTCCTTGCTTAAGGAATTATTGATTTGCACAAAACGAGTATCGAGGCCGGCCTCGGCGAACTCGCGTTCGCAAAAAGAAACGAGCGAAAAAACCGCGATCGTCTTCCCGCTTGTCGGGCTCGATTATAAAACCACCCGGAAGCGGTGTCGGCACAAAGCGCATCGGCCCCTCACGCTGTCTTTCTCTGGGGCTCGGCCATCAGCCGGTCGAGACGATGGCGCAAGGTGCGCAATCGGACGAACCGGTCGCCGTCGAAGTCGTGAGCCGAAAACCCGTGCTCGCGATAGTGCGCCAGCAGCTCTTCCATGCCGGTAGAGAGTGTGTATTCCAGCCGAAAATCGGGCAGCAAGCGGCCAAGCTTGGCGAAATCGACGCGATAGTCGCGCGGGTCCTTGCCGATCTCGCCGGTGTAGACAATGTTGGCGCTCGGCACCAGACGCTGGACGATCGCGGCAATGTCGCGGACTCGGTAATTCTCGACGTCGCCACCGACATTGATCGATTGATTGTGGATGGCTGAGCGCGGCGCATCGAGACAGGTGACAAAGGCGCGGGCGATATCCTTGCAGTGGATCAAGGGACGCCACGGAGTGCCGTCGCTCATAATGCGGATATCGCCCTTGGTAATAGCACAACCTAAGAGGTTGTTGACTACCAGGTCGATTCGCAGCATCGGCAAATGGCCGTACGCCGTCGCGTTCCGCAGATAGACCGGCGAAAAGTCGCCATCGGCGATCGGCGCGATGCCCTCTTCGGCCGCAATCTTCGATTCAGCGTAGACCGAGACCGGGTTCAACGCGTCCTCTTCGGCGAGAGGGCGGCCTTCGGCCTGGCCATAGATCGAGCAGCTGGACGAGAACAGGAAGCGCGGCACCCCTGCCGTCTTTGCCACGCGCGCCAACCCAATCGAGCCCCTGGCATTGACGGCGCGGGTGATCTCAGGGTCGAGGTCCCCCATCGGGTCGTTAGAGATCGCGGCAAGATGGATCACGCAATCAAAACCCTCGAGGTCGCGCGCCGTCAGCGACCGCACGTCGCTAACGATCTCGCGGTCCGCCTCCGGCACTGGCTCCCAACCGCAGCCGCCGAACAGGCCAAGGTCGCAGCCGACCACCCGGTGCCCGGCTTCCTTCAAGAGGCCTACCAGATGCGCGCCGATATAGCCGCGGTGGCCGGTCACAAAGACCTTCATCCTATCTTCCCTCTATTGGCAGGCGCCCGCATTGCTGAGACCGCGCCGCCAAGTTGGGTCGAATCCTCAGCGGCTGGGCTTCCTTACCCAAGGCGCATTTCCTGATTCCCACAATTTCGTCAAGTATTCATGATCGCGCTGCGTGTCCATGCACGCCCAAAAATGCGGGTGCTGGAACACGGCAAGCTGCCCGTCGCGAGCCAGGTTCGACAACGGCTCCCGCTCAAGCACGCAGTCCTCCGCGGTCGAAATGTATTTGGCAAAGGTTCGCCGAAAGAAGAAATATCCGCCATTGATCCAGGCCGAGTTCAGTTCTGGCTTTTCGACAAACTCGACGAGTTCGTTGCCGACCATGCGAAACTCGCCGAAGCGCGAGGGCGGGTTGACGCCGAGTACGGTGCCGATCTTGTCATGGCTCAAATGATAGTCGAGCTCGGTGCCGAGATCGGCATCGGTCAACCCATCGCCGTAGGTGACTGCGTAATGCTCGGCATTACCCAAGTAGCGCTCGACCGCCCGCGCGATTCGCCCCCCGGTCATAGTCAGCTCACCCGTATAGGCCAACGTCACCTTCCAGTCGCAGGAATGATCGACGCTATGCACCTCGACGGAATTTGTCCTCAGCGCTACCGTAACGTCGCTGTTCATCCGGTAGAAATTGAGAAAATATTCTCGAATGCATTCGCTCTTATAGCCCATGCATAGGACAAAATCGTTCGAAACCAAAACTCGAATAATAATCCATGATATGGAGCAGCATCGGATGGGGCCCGATCGGTACCATCGGCTTCGGGCGAAATTCGGTCATCTCTTTGAGGCGCGTGCCGAGGCCGCCACAGAGTACGAAAACCGGAATGTCCGCGATATTCACTGGTTCCTCCGGGACCTTTGCGGAATAGCCCGAAGGTCCGACATCGTGCCGCCACTCGAAATCAATATTTGCGCCACGCCGGGAGCCTTTTTGTCACAAATCCAGAAGTACCGCAAGCCCTGCGGACCTTCCAATCTGGTCGGCGAGTGATGCGACCTCAGTAGCGGGCCGACTACCCCGCAGCAAAGCTGGGTCGCTTCCTACGCCGCCGATCGATGCCGAGATCCGATCCCGAACAGCGAACATATTGACGAATTGCGGATGGACTGGTAACATCCATCGGAATACAGCCGCCCATCGCAATATATAAACCAGAAGGGGTAGATGCCATTCGCAACCTTCTGATCGGAAGCGCGCGACTGCTGGTGACAGCTGGACTATTGTGGGCGTTGTTGGCGCAAGTCGATTTGAGCCGTGCCAAAGAGCTGCTCGATCACGCCTCGTTGCCGCTGATGGCGGCGGGCGCGGCGACACTACTGGCGACGAGCCCGTTCGGCGCGTTGCGCTGGCACATCGTACTGGCGGCCGAAACGACCTCTCCTGGACCCTGGACCTTGCTGAAGATCGTGCTCGTCGGGCTGTTCTTTAATCAAGTCCTGCCTTCTGGGGTCGGCGGTGACGCCGTTCGGGCCTGGCGTTGCCACCGGCTGGGCATCGGCGTGGCTGCGGCCATCCGCAGCCTCGTGCTCGATCGCGTCAGCGGGTATTTCGTCATGGTCGTCCTGTTTGCCGCGGGCCTCCCCGTTCTGCTGCACATTCTCCCTGACGTGCGCCAGCGCTATGGCGTCGTCGTACTCCTCGGCGCGGCGCTATGCGGACTGCTCGTGATGTTCTTGATCGATTACCTGCCGCGGGGGCTATTGCGTTTTCGGTTGATGGCCGAACTCGCTGCGCTGTCGCGCGAGGGCCGCCGGCTGTTCGCCCGGCCGGCGCGGTCCGGGGCCGTCCTAAGCCTCGGTGCCGCCACCGTAGGACTTACGATCCTTGCCTTCATGTTGGTGGCGCGCAGTCTCGGCGTCGATCTCCCCCTCAGCAGCTGGGTTGTGATCGTACCCCCGGTCAGCCTGATCCAGCTGGTACCCGTCTCGCTTGCCGGATGGGGGGTGCGCGAACTCGGCTTTGTTGTCATCCTGGCCGGGTTCGGAATCCCGGCCGAAGCGGCGCTCGCTGCCTCGCTGGTGGTCGGCCTGTGCATGGTCGTGGTCGGTTTGCCCGGGGGTTTGGTATGGCTGACCGAGTGGGACATCGCATCGGCGACCGCTGCGAAGAGCGGACGTGTTGTTGCCGCCCGGACCAATCCATAATACAAAGACCTTGGTTAACCAAAGCGGCTCTAATCGTTGCGGCGCG
>Ga0306926_10009729_pt1 | contig 10595 bp, 18 predicted proteins | sample flu12Cox44000178_FD_203759 | JGI IMG/M metagenome (GOLD analysis project Ga0306926, IMG submission 203759) | Lab enrichment of tropical soil microbial communities from Luquillo Experimental Forest, Puerto Rico - flux8day.12C.oxic.44.000.178 (v2)... | ecosystem: Environmental > Terrestrial >... | reverse complement strand
GGATCTACGTTTTCGTGCTGGCGGTGCGCGAGCTCGGCGCGTCGATCTTTCTCGTCGGTCCCGGCACCCATGTGCTCGGAACCATCAGTCTGACCATGTGGGAGGAGGGCGGCAGCTACGGCGCGGTCGCGGCGCTGGGCGTGATCCAGATCGTTCCGCTGACCGTTATAGTTTTCGGCCTGCGATCGATAGAACTGCGCATCCAACGCCGTACACAAGAGCGATAGGGTGGGGCGCTTCTCGAATTGGCATGTCTCTTGGAAATCGCCCAAGAGACAGCCAAGAGACATCCGCGGCGCTGCGGTGCCTTCCAGGCGCGGTCGAGGTCGCCCGAAAACGCCAGCGGCCTCGACGCGAGGTGGTCTCGCCGAGGCCGCGTTGCTAGCCCGAAAGTGTAGTGCCCTTGCGAGCACGGCGCCGATAGTACGTGCGCGGCGTGAGTCGGGCAAGATTTAGGGGGTGCCTGCCGCCGGCGCCGGCGCTGAACAACAGGCTGGATCCTCGACGGTCACGAACCCCTTCCGCTGCAGGCACTCGAGCACCGCGAGCGTCGTCGCCAGCGGTTCGCCACGCTCGCTGTAATGCCGGCGCCCATGCGCGATCGCTACCTCGACCAGGGCGGCCAGGAGCTCGGCTGTCGCCCGCTTATCACTTGGTCGTCGTTTTCATTGCGGCGTGCAGGAAGCGGCGGCAGACCGCGCAACAGCTGTTCCCGCTCCGCACGTTCGCGACAATTCGCTACCGTCCAAGCGGCGAGCCACTTCAGCTGATAGACCCGTAGATCGATGCGCGCTTTGAGAACCGCCGGATCGAGCGTCATGGCCCGCAGCCTACGCCGCAGGAAGACGCCAAGACATTATTACACCCGAAGACTTCGCTGAAGTATGCGGAAAGTTCTTGCGCTTCGTTGACGCTCAGTGACATCTCATTACACTGACCGATCACTGAACCCCCGAGCCACGCGGATACGGTCATGAAAGCCGACGCGCCGCACGCTCCGCGGCTGCGCATTCCCCCCTGGGTGCCGAAGGCGGTCGCCGATGCGGCGCGTGAGCTCGTGCGGCGCGATCCGCCGGTTATATCGCCCGCCCTCCTGAAGCACTCACTGCCAACAAGCGGATGAAGTGGGTATGGCGCGAGCTCAGCAAGCGCCAGGGTGACGATTATCTGCATCGCGTGAAAGCGCTGCCGAAACGGCTTGCACGGCCGGCGACCGGCGCGGAGTGGCAAACCGCCGGCATGGTCTTCCTGTTCTCGCAAGCAATCGAAATCATGCGGGCGGAATTATCCCGGCCGGTGCTGACCGCCAGCCGCAAGGAGGCCGAAACGGCGCGCGACGTGTGGGCGGCCAGGGCCATAAGTCTTCGATCGCTTGCCCGGACGCTTGGCGAAGCTGCGGCCGAATATATTCCACCGGACTATCCCGATCCCGACCGGGTCGAGGCTTTCCATCACCTCAACAGCGCGCAGATGCGCACGCTTGAGGATGCCGCAGAAATTCTTGAAGAATTTGCTCAAGTCGAGGACGAGGCGGCGTCGGAGTTTCCCGACCGCGACCGACGCAATGCTTCGAAGCGCCGGGTTACCGGCGAGCTCCTGAAGCTCTGCCGGGTCATTTTTGGCAAAGACTTGGCTGGCTGCGTGGCCATCATTGCGAGCATTCTGTTCAAATCCAAGATCTCCAGGGGCACTATCCGAAGCTGGCATCGTATCCCGGCGAATAAGACCCCCTAAATCGCATCCTTATCCGCGCGGATTTTCAAACGGCACAAACTTCCGCATGTTTCTCCGGAATGACGCGGAGAGGCGATGACACTCGACACGCTGGAAGACTGGATGGACGAGGACGAAGCAGCGGCCTCGGTTCGCAAGACCATTCGAACATTACGCGACTGGCGCAAGCGGGGTGAAGGACCACCCTACACGCGTTTCGGTCGCACCGTCAGATATCACCGGCCGACATTCGTCGAGTTCTTCAAAGCAAGTCAGATCCAGCCGGTTCGCTCACGCCGATCCGGAAAACGAAAGCAAACCCGGTGAAGAACGGATGCGGACGCTATTGCGGAAGTTGGAGGCCCGGCACCTGAAAGACTGAAAGGTGCTCGACCGCTGTTGTTGTGAACAACGGTCGAGCTAGTGACACGGAGTAGTGTGATGACCACCCACATAGGCGCCGGCAATGACGCTGGCAATGGTACTAGCAGTGGTGACGGCGGCGGCAACGTCACGCCGTTCCCTTCGACCGCGGAGGAGCGGCGTCAGCGGCGTCAAGCCATCCAGGAACGTGAGCGGCGGCGACTGATCAATGTCTTTATTGACGAGGCCGGTCACCAGCTGTTCTGCGCTCCCGATGGCACTGCCTACGCGGATCTGATCATCGACGGCCACCGCGAGACTTGGCCGGTTAAGTCGCAGCAATTTCGCTTTGCCTATCTCCAGTACTTGAACCGTGAGCTCGAGCGGGTTTTTGCTAGCGGCGAGCCGCCATCGATCGAAGCCGTGGTGAGGGCGATGACGATCAAGGCGACCATGCGCAAGAGCGCGGTCAACGCCGCGATCGAGGACTACGCGAACCTCGCCAACTTCGGGAAGGTCAAGCGTAGTGTGCACGTGCGTGTCGCCGGGCACGGCGATGAGATTTTTCTCGATCTATGCAACGACAGCTGGGAGGCCGTGCGTATCACAGCTGCAAGCTCGAGCATTGTTGAAGCCCCGCCCGTACGGTTCGTTCGTACCGAGGGGATGTTGCCGCTCCCGTACCCCAAGCGCGGCGGCAACGTCGAAGCGCTGCAGTCGTTCGTGAACCTGAAGACGGCGGCGGATCTTCATGTGTATGTCGGCTACCTGCTTGCGGCTCTGCGCCCGCGCGGCCCCTATCCTATCTTCTCCGCCCTTGGTCCGCCGGGTGCCGCCAAGACCCGCCTGCTGCGCTTGGCGCGGCGGCTCGTCGATCCGCACTTGGCCGAGACTACCGCGCCGCCGGCCAGCGGCGAGGAGCTCTTTATTGCCGGTCGCAACAGTCATCTCCAGGCGTTCGAGAACGTCCGCTCGTTGACGCCGCTGATGTCAGACCACTGGTGTCGGATGGCGACCGGCGGAAGCTATCGCGGGCGCCGGCGGTTTACGAACACGCGCGAGAACCTGCACCGCGGCGGACGGCCGATCATGTACGAGGGCATTCACAACGTCGCAAAGGAGCCTGACTTCCTGGACCGTCTCGTCGTCATCGAGGTTGAACGGGTGCCTGACGAGGAGCTCGACCGCATGTTCGAGGACGCGCGCCCCGCCATCTTCGGCGGACTGATCGACATGTTGGTATGTGGGCTGCGCAATCGATCGACAGCGCGGCTCGCGGGGCCGGCACCGCGGATGGCGGGCTTTGCCTTGTGGGGCGTTGCCTGCGGGGTTCCCGACTTCGAGGCGGCCTACGCCGCCAATCGCCAAGCGGCGATCAACGCCCTGCTCGAATATGACCCGGTCGCGCGGGCGGTGCGCCTGCTCATGGGGAGGCGGAAACGGTGGCGCGGCACTGCGATGAAGCTGCTCGAGGCGTTGGGGCCGGCGGCCGAGACCGCGTCGCCGCAGGATCTGAGTAACGAATTGCGGTTGTTGGCCCCAATGCTGGAGACCGTCGGGGTTTTCGTCATCCACGGCCAGCGGACGGCCCACGAGCGGCCATTGACAATCGAGCGGAGAGAATGACGCGGGTTTCAAGGCGTGTGTGTGTATGTCATCGGCGTCATTGCAGAAAACGGCGAATCAACGGCCGTTACGGGTCGAGCAGATGACGCCAATGACGACCCCCTGTGAGGCGTGCATCGTCTTCCGGAGACTTTTGCGTGCGTCTCATGCAGGGGTCGTCATCGGCGTCATCCAGGGCTTGGCCGAGGCGATCGAACGTGTACTCGACCAAGCGGAACGGCGCTTCAACATCGATTAGAGGGCCGACGAGATGGAAATCGCGGCGGACACGTATGTGTGAAACGTCATGAACGAGCGCGACCTCGTCATAATCGGCTTCCAGCCCCGCGGTGATGGCACGTTGCATTCGCCTGGGCGCATCACGCTCGCGCCCACGGGCTCCGACTTTTTTCACGTGACGATCGAGTTACCGGGCGGCGATGTCCTGACCTGTCACATCAGCAAACTCGCCCTCAAGATCTGCAAAAGAGAGAAACCATGACACAGCGAATGAACGCGAGATCGCGACGAAAGACACGAAGCCATGAGCGATCTATGAGATTTTACTACATCTACGTAACCGACGATGAGAAGACCTCACCACCCTTTGGTGTCGAGGCCAAGGACCTTGGACACGCCTTACAAAAACTCGCAAGCGGCGCTTCCCGATAAAGCTTCTGAAATCCAAGTTTGGGGAGCCTCCGATGATCCCATCCGAACTGCCACGGTACATCGGATCGGAAAGGCAAAACCAAAGCCGACGCGTGTTCGATAGGTCGATTGCGCTCCTGGAACGCGCGCTAAAGGGAGGCAAGCAATGAACCACCGCGCCCGCCGCCGCGCCGAGGCGGCAATCACAAACAGAGGTGAAATATGAGCACGATGAAAATCGCCGTAGACGGCAAACTGATCTTCAATTGGGACGGAGACGAGGCTGCGGTTCAGAACATCCTAGAAAGGTTTCCGCACGGTGCTCGCAGTGTTGGCGTAACACCCGAAGCCCTCGCCGATGCCTCCATCGTGCATCTCAATAACGATTCGTTTCTATCGGCTGATCCGGTCGAGCAGAAAATGCAGATGATGGGCGTCATCTGGCGCATTCTGACATCCGAGACCGGCGATGCGGAGCATCCTGGCAAGGTTAGCACCTATGCTGCCAACACCGATTTCGATGTGAATATCGAGATTGGAGCAGGGCGCTTCACAATGCATGTGAACGCGCGCAGCAGATTCGATTCCTAAAAGGCCCCAGTCCGCGTCACCATCACCGCCGAGGAGGTGAAGTTTAATGAACCGCCACGATCGCCGCCGCGCCGAGGCACAGCAGCGCGCACGCACGAGGGCAACCAACCATGGGTGCAACAACCGACAAGGGCTATGAGCAATATCGCGAGCTATTCCAGCGGGCATACAGCAAAAGCTCCGACCGCGAGATCGGCGAAGGCTGGATGCGCGGCGAAGCGGCGGCTGTGAGCGGCGTGGACGGAATGTTCATTCATCCGACCGGCGAGGCACCACCAACGCCACGCGACGACGATATTCGACTGAGCGCGAACTACGGCCAGCAATCGTTCAAGGCGCGCACGGCGGCAAACTATCTTTCAGAACTGGTCAACATCTGGCCGGAATTCCTGCGCCAGTCACGCGAGGCCGGAATCGAGCTTCCGACCACCAGCGATGAACGCCACGATGCACGCGAGTTCATCTTCTCGATGATCGTTGGCAATTATTGGCAAGCGAACCCAAAACTGGCGACGGTGACGGCAGGGGCGATCGCTTGGCTGGCAACGACATCGCCCGCTGGAGTCGCCATCGGCCACTCGCATCACGGCGTGCACTATGAGATCACCGACCTGCCGTTCGAGCTACATCAGCGCAAGAGCCGCAATTTCCGGCTGATGCTGACGCCATGATGGATGCAGTGTTCGCAACCGACGTGCTTCTCCTCGTGGCGCTCGCGGTCGACCTCGTTGCCCTTGCGATGCTGATTGATTGGATGCGACGCCGGTGAACCATGATCAAGATCCGGCGAAGCAAAGATTCTCCAACGTTTAGCGCGGTGCGGCTCGACATCGGCCGACTCCGGCTGATCTGGTGCGCGCCAGGACCTCAGAAGCCGCCACCGGAGTCTAACTACAGCGAGATCGCTAATCGGAGGACATGATCGATATGCAAGTAACCAAAATTTGGATCGCAATTGAAATCAGCAATGACGACAGCGTCATGGCCTATGGACCATTCACTAATAGTGAGGCCATGACATTCGCCATGCATCTACGTGACTTTCTCGGTGAGGACTACGACGACAAAGTGATCGTGCGAAAGCTCCGCAAGCCGCCCTCCGCGCCGTATTGGTGGGGGCGAAGGCGAAGACGAAATCAGTGAAGAGCGCGGCGCAGGCTGGCAGTGCAGAACACCTCCGGGCGCGCGGTCGTGGCGACCAAAGCACCCAACGAATTTAGTATGCACCCGGCAATCGCTGCCTGCGGCGGCGATAAAAGCCGCGCGTGTGCGCCAAATGCCGGACGCCATTAGCGGAAATATGAAAGTCTGCTTGCAATTGTCTCGGTGCGCTCGCCCGCTTTGTACCTCCTCATCACTTCTTCCTTGTCCTCGGTCGACAATTTCCACGTACGCGGCATGACTTCGGTGACCAGGTGGCCGCTTAACGTGACGGCAAGCTGACAACCTTCGGCTGCTCTGTCGGCTGAGGCGGCAACAAGTCAGTCTCGCCCAAACGCTCGATCACCGTCCGCCCGTCGTGCGTTAACATATGCGACACGAACACCGCTTCAAACGAAAGGATGCCGCACTCGATTGCAGTGACCTGTCCTTTCATCCAATCGCGCAGCACTGAGTTGACGGCCACGTGCCCCTGCTTGAGAGCTTGCTGCTCATACTCCTGGCGCGTGCTGCGGCGACTATAATTCCATGGGTTCTCTTTCAGCCACGCCTGCGCCCAGCCCTTGGCCGAAGCCATCAACTGCACGCTGCGGCCGCGATGCTTGAACGCCAGCAGCACCTCGTGCTTCTGAAAATCATCCATAAAGCCAATGCTCTCGCAGCCGAGACGACGCAGGATTTTGGTGATCTCTTCGCGCGCCCGCACTCCGGCGCTAGCGCTCGCATAGGGAAGCGCCATGACCGTCCTCCACGGTGGAGTCGCTATTCGATCACCTCGATCGCGCTCCTTGCAAGGTCGACGCGTTGCTGCCCGCCGAGCAAATTCAGCAAAACAAGCACCCTCTCGTGTGGCTTCAAGAGCGCGAGCATCCCAATCCGCTCGCTAAGCGGTCCGCTAATCACCCGCACCTTCATGCCCGGCACGAGCCCGCGCGGCTTCGGTAGCTCGACAAAACCGTTGCGTTCTCGGGACCTGATCTCGCTGATGACGGCATCAGGAACCCTCGCTGGCTGGATACCATCCATTACGAGGCGCCGCACGCCCGCGGCCCATCGCGCATTCCACCAGCCAGAAACAATCAACAGAAAGCAGTAGCCTGGAAACAACGACGGCGTGCGCACGATCTTGCGACCAAAGGCACGACGCTCCTCACGCAGCCTCGGATGATAAACTTCGTACCCAGCAAGCGCGAGGCAGCGCAGCTCCAGTACTGTGCGGTTCGGCTCGAGCTGCGCGCAGGCCCAATACATGGCGCGCCCTCACCGCGCACGTGCATGCTTGCGATAGCGGACGCGGCGGAGATCGCCGCCATATTCGATCGCCGGCGCATCCCGAAGCTTGCTCGGCCCGAATTCTTGGTCGATGTCCCAATGCGCGCCCCTGTCACTGGGCGGATTGCGGAAGGCGCGTTGCAACGATGCTACCGCGCGGTAAATGGCGCCCTCACCCCAGCATGGGACGCGTGTGAGAGCGTCCTCGGCGGCCGCGCGAAAAGCGGCGCGATCAGCCGGTGATAATGGACCTGCAAGACGTGAGATCAGCGCATCCGGGTCGAGATCGTTGATTATGGACATAGACGGCCCCGCGTGGAATAAATTGGCCGTCTTCAGACAGTGCGATTGTCAAGACTCGGCCCGCTGCCCGGCGGGCCGTTCTTTGTAGGGCGGACCTCGATTCCCGCGCAACTGATAGATATGCTGGCCGCGCCTGCTCCTGTACGGCCAGGGATGGTGGGACCCTCCGCAAATTTTATGCCCCCCGGATCAGATAAGGCCAAAACGACTCGAATTCCCCGCCGTTGGGCTCTCGGATGGGCCAACGGGCTTGAGTGCCCGCCGCGATGAGGACATCGCCGGCAAGCCAATCAACGAAAAAAGGGACTGCGCTGGCTAATTCACCGCCCACTGACGTGGGCTGACCGGATTCCTTCGTTCCGATTCCACATCGACCAACGGCAACCTCCAGGTAGGCCGCCGCATAAACACAGCAAGGCGGTGCCGCCGAAGCCGGGCGACGAGCAGGGCGCTTATACGCGCGCGCAATTGGTACACTTCGACAATCGCTTCCGCAGCCGTCTCTGCGCGCCTTCAAGCGCGGCAAGGAGAGCCGTCAGGCCGCCGCTAACCAGATAACGGCTCCTCGTTGGTGAGATCTTCAAGCGCAGCCTCAAGCTCCGCTGGTGTCGGCTGCGGCTTCTTGGCTCGCCGTTTCCCCGCCTGCTTCTCGTCCTTGCGCTCCTCGCGCTTGCGGACAAATGCGGTCCACAGCTGACGCTCCCGACCGCTCATGCGTCACCTTAACCTGTTGCCGCCGTCTACCCGGCGTCCCATGTGGCACGAGTGAGGTGATCATGCCAACCGCCAACTCGTCGGCTTTCAAAGAGACTGTCACGGCCGCGCTCCTGGTGATCGGTAGCAAGATCCTGTCCGGCCGCACCAAGGACCAGAACGTAGGCCACATTGGGGAATATCTGACGGCGGTCGGCATCGATCTCAAGGAAGTGGGTGGTCGGCGACGAGGAGACAGCGATCGTCGATGCGCTCAATGCGCTCCGGCATCGCTGGACCTATGTCTTAACCACCGGTGGGATTGGGCCGACCCACGGTGACATCACTGCCGACTGCGTGGCGAAGGCGTTCGGTGTGCCGAGCGATCCGCGCGCGCTCGCCATCCTGTACGAATGGGTGAAGACGACCGGCGCCGAGATGAACGAGGCGCGCCTGCGCATGACGCGCATTCCCAAGGGCGCGGAACTCATCCTCGACAAGGTGTCGGGGGCGCCTGGCTTCTGGATCGGCAATATGATCGTGATGGCTGGTGTGCCCTCGATCATGCAGGCGATGCTCGATGAGGTGGTGCCTAAGCTTAAGGTTGGCGTTCGCATGTTCTCGGAGACCGTACGCGCGGATGCGCGCGAGGGCGACATCGGAATACAACTTAGCGAGATTGCCAAAGCCAATCCTGGGGTCGCGATCGGGAGCTATCCGTTCTTCGATCCACAGCACGGCGCCAACACGAATGTGGTGCTGCGCGCCGGCAATGCACAGACGCTCGCGCAGGCCAAACGTGAGATCGAGGGGATGCTGGAGCGAGGCTCGAGCGCAATCAAAATAGCGCTCGAGCCTCGCCCTCTCACGGCGAAAACAGGGGTTCGAGTCCCCTAGGGAGCGCGAATGAAATCAAACACTTAATGCAAGTCGACCGGTTAGTGTCCAACAACTGTCCAATAAACGTTTATGGACAGGCATGGACGGCATGCAGATTTTTAGATTGGACAACATGTGCGGTCCGTGTGGCCTTACCGCTCTTGGCGCCACCCTGCGGCTGGCGCTCGCCGAATGATCTTGACGTGGCTGAGAACGCTGCGGCGAGCGCGGGCTCTTATGGGCAACGGATAGAGGGCAAGCGGTGTGCGAACCGATATCCGACGCTCGAAATGCCAACGCAGTACATCTTTGGCGCTTTTCTTACAGCCAAACGAGCTGGCTCTTGACCCGCGGCGGGTCCGAAAGCTTAGGAAAGAGCCGCTTGCCGCCGAACATCCCGAAGCGACGGGCATTTGATGGGGGCGGGACTGGATAATGCGCATGAGTCCGCAGTCGGAACCGGCGACCCAGGAAGTGGTGGCGGGCCTCGTCGAGCGAGTGACCTACCACAACGCCGAGAACGGTTTTTGCGTTCTGCGCGCCAAGGCGCGCGGGCATCGTGACGTCGTGACCGTGGTTGGCTATGCCGCAACCATTTCCGCCGGCGAGTGGATCACGGCCTCGGGCGAATGGGTTAACGACCGCACCCATGGCCAGCAGTTCAAGGCGCGGTTCCTGCGCACATCGCCGCCAACTTCGGCCGACGGCATCGAAAAATACCTTTCGTCCGGCATGATCCGGGGCGTGGGACCGGTCTACGCCAAAAAACTCGTTCGCGCCTTTGGTGAGAAGGTTTTCGAAGTCATAGAGACCACACCGGATCGGCTGCGCGAGGTCGACGGTATCGGGCCGGTTCGCGCGGCTAGCATTCTCGCGGCTTGGGCCGAACAGAAGGCCGTGCGGGAAATCATGGTCTTTCTGCACAGCCACGGCGTCGGCACCGCGCGAGCGGTGCGGATCTTCAAGACCTATGGCTCTGACGCCATCCAGGTCATGTCCGAGAACCCGTACCGGCTCGCGCGCGATATTCGTGGCATTGGTTTCAAGACCGCCGACGCGATCGCCATGAAGCTCGGCATCGAAAAGACGGCGATGATCCGGGTTCGTTCGGGGATTTCCTATGCGCTGACCGAAGGGATGGACGAGGGCCATTGCGGTTTACCGACGGACGAGCTGGTGCCGTTGGCCGAGAGGCTACTCGAGGTCCCGCAGCAACTGATCCGGACTGCGCTCGACCTCGAGCTGCAGGACGGCACGGTCATCGCCGATCGGGTTGGTGAAACGCCCTGCGTATTTCTTGCTGGTCTGCATCGGGCGGAACGCACCATCGCCGAGCGGCTGACGCGACTGGCAAATGGCACGCT
>Ga0306926_10009723_pt1 | contig 10598 bp, 10 predicted proteins | sample flu12Cox44000178_FD_203759 | JGI IMG/M metagenome (GOLD analysis project Ga0306926, IMG submission 203759) | Lab enrichment of tropical soil microbial communities from Luquillo Experimental Forest, Puerto Rico - flux8day.12C.oxic.44.000.178 (v2)... | ecosystem: Environmental > Terrestrial >... | reverse complement strand
ATTTGCTGCCGCGCCCGATGTAGACGGCGCCTGCCGGAATGCCCGCGTGATGCTTGTTGAGAACCCTGCACATTTTCGATCGCCTCCCGACCTTCGCGTTGCGGTGGACTAACGACACGGGCGCGGTTCAGCATTGGATGTCACGCAAGGCCTTCGGGCCGCCGCGGGAACGGCTTGCCCGTTGACATCGGATGCGCCGCGCCCAGACAGGACACGACGCAACGTTGGTCGGGAGGCGCCATGGGTACAAGGTGCTCTAAAAGCATCGCGCGTGCGGCAGCCGGTGCATCGGAAAAGATTGACGCTAGGTCCTTGTTCGGACGCCCTGGTAGCGAACGAGACTTCGCCCGTCGCGCTATGGGTCAGCTATCGCTCCCGGGCGCAACCTGCTCGATGAATTCCTCGAGAAGATCGTTGGTGGACTTGCCAAGGATGGCGTCGGCCGAGATGACGACGACGGCACCGCCGAAACCGTCGGGACGCATCCGTGAACATGTGAAGGACGACACCGCCGACACGTATCTAAGTGTCGATGAACGCCGGACGATATCCTGAGCGATGAACTCCCAGGAGGTTTCGCTGAGATCAAGGTCCAGGTGTCCATCCTGGTCTTCATCCTTCAAGCTTGCCAGCAGCTTCGTAACGATGCTGTTGGCGGTGTTGTCCACATCGAGCTGGGACGCGGCGAGCGCGGCTTTGAGTGCCGCGCGCGCGACGATGATCATGTCGGCTGGTTGCGACTCGGCAAAGAAATACCAGCTTTCTCCGTCGCGTTCAGACTCAAAGATGTGGGACAGCAGCAGACGTTCGAGCGGGGTCATGTCTGCCTCAGCGATTGTCTGCTGGATCACGGTCGGGGTGTAATAGTCGGCCATTTTGGCCCTCCTTGGATGCAGCGGCATATGCTCCGTCGACGGAGCTAGGCCGGGATGAGGTGGATGAGAGAGAGAGAGAGAGAGAGGGAACGCCCGATGCAGGGCGCTTCAGAGCTGCCAGGTCCGCACGATGACCTGTTCCTGGCGGTGATAGTCGAGCATCTGACGGTAGAATCGGTTACGAGCGGCCCGGTGCTTCGGATCCCGGCGCGCTCGTCTGGTGAGCTTGCGCGACGCCGCGCGAACCACGGTTCGCCAACTATCGTGCACGGTGATGTCCAGGCGCAGATAGGTGCCGTACATGGTCAAGCTCCTTCTGCTATCGAAGAAACCAGCGGCTCGAGCTCGCACCGATGCGCTGCGTGCGGCTCATCCAGGGTTCGGGACGGATGTACCTCACCCAATGGGCGAAGGACGGGATGTATCCGAGATCCTCGATAACGTGCTGTTCACCGACCCAGCGCGACGGAATGACGCGGCCGGACGACAATGTGATGGTCGGACCAAAGATGGTCTCCGCCATGAAGATGCCTTCGGCGTGGTGGCGAAGCGCGCGGTGCCGGAAGTCCGCCGTGATCTGCTTGCTGGCATCGAACCAGTTATGGATCGCCAGATAGTCGCAGGCCGCCCCACCCCGCTTCTTCACGGAGGAGAGCGAATAATGATAGGGATGCGCCACTGCTTCCTCCTTCAGAACACATGCTGGGTGTATTCCGAGGTTTCGATGCGCTCATTGAAGTTGAGCGTGATCGACCGCTCGACGACGTCGAAGAGGAAGTCACCGTAGGCGCCCTGGTTATTCTCCCATCGGGAGTAGGTCTGCTCGAGTAGGTCGTAGACGAGCTTCTCGATCGCATCCTTCACCGACAGGGTTTGGCGGGTGACAATCTGGTTGCCCCATTCGACCCGCGCAATCTCGACATGAATGCTCTGGAGATCGGTGTCACCGCCCTCTCCGTCCGCGACAGCGCCGTCGATTTGCCCCTCGTCGGCATTGCCATTGAATTTGACCTCCACGGTGTCGATGCCCGCGGTGGCGAGCGCATCGAACAAGGCTGTCTTGTTCTCGGATAGAGTGGATTTGCATAGTCTGATGAATTCCTGGTCTCGCAAGAGCCAGCAAGCTGAATCGAAACCCGTGCCGGGTGTTGAAGTATCGTCGGTCATGATGGTGCTCCCAAGACGATGAAGCCCGGCGCAAGCGCCAGGCCGAAAATGAGGGGGACGTGGTGAAGAACTACGGGGCGGCAGAAGCCGCCCCGCAGCGATGGACTATTCCGCCGCGACTGCGTGCGGCTGCTCACTCTCCTCGACCGATTCCTCATCACCGCTGGAGAGGAATTCGGGAAGCGGCTCGGACGGAGCGTCGGAGCTGTCCGAAGGTGACGCCACGACGGCGACGCGCAGAGGCTCCGGGAGCCAGCCGGTGCCCTCGAGCAGGCGCTCGGCTTCCTTCGCCATCTCCGACTTCTTGAGATGGTCGATGAGCTGAGCCGAGGATTCGCCCCTCGCCTCGCGGACCGCATCGATGATACGGCCCTTGGTGACGCGACCGAGATAGTTGTCGACCGTCGGACGCCAGCCGGCCTCCACCATGTCCAGACCAACCGCACGGGCGAGCCGATCAGCCTGGTCGAGACGGCGCTGCAGCCCATGGCTGGTAATGCCGGGCCCGCCATGGCGATCGACCTTCTCGAACAGGGCGTTCACGCCGAAGGAAACACAATGGGCGAGCAGGGCCAGCCGACTGGCATCGTCGAGCGCAGCCAGCCAATCCCACAGCGCAGCCTCGTCGGTCGGCATGTCGGCTCTCCAGCCCTCGTGCCGAGCGGCGATAGATCTGGCGGACGCGCTTTCCTTCAATTCGGGCGCCTGGATGGAAAGCTGCACATGACGCACGCCGGCCTCGATACAGCCCGGACCGTAAGTCCGATGGAAGGCGTCGAGGCAGAGCTTGTGCAAGAGCGCTGTCATCGCGAACTGCGGTTGGGCCGCAACCGCGTCCTGCAGCGCCAGCGTCCGGTGCGCGGTGAGCTCGATGACGAGCCGGTCGGCCAAGGGCCGGATGGCATCATCCTCTTCCTTATCCGGCGGTACCTGCCCGGCCATGGTAATCACGCTGCCCTGGACCGGCGGTGTGGGTTGAGCACCATCGTCGGAGCCAGGCGTCGCCGGGCCGGATTCAGGATCGGGCTCGACTACTGCCGCAGCGAACGACGATTCGTCCTCGCGGCGGACATAGCCGCGCGCGACTTGCACCATCCCATCGGTATCGATGCTGACGAAGGTGCCGGCATGCGGAATGGCGGCCGCGTCGAAAATATGCGGCCGGTCCTCGAAGGCCGCGAGGGCCTGCTCGAGTTCGCCGAGGCGCGTGTCCGCCTCATCCTGTATTTCGTCGGCATCCTCGTATTTCTCCTGGAGCGCCGTATACTCGGCCTGGAGCGCATCGAGGTTTACCTGTTCCTCAATGGTGAGATCGGCCGGTTCGCCCTCGAGCCGGCGGAGCCCATGATCATGGCCGTAGGGAAAGCTGGCGGAAACCTCGATCCACTTCCAGCCTTCGGTGGCGACCGTCTCGGCTTCCGTCCGCAGCCTATCGGCCACGAGACGCTCCAGCAGAGCGACGTCGTCGAGCCAGCCGCCGCCGTCGTCTTCGAAGAGATCGCGCAGGATGTTGCCGCCGGCCGCCTCGTAGGCCGCGAGACTGACAAACCGCGCGCGCTTGTCGGAGGCCCGAACCGCACGCTCGGTCAGAAGGCGCCTGATCTGATACGGCTCGTCATAGCCCGACTTATTGACGTTCTCCCAGACCTGCTCCTGCCGAACGTGATCGGCGGTGACGGAGAACGCCATCAACTGCTCGAGCGACATGCCGTCGTCGGCATAGACGTCAAGCAGCTTCGGAGAGACTGCCGCAAGCCGAAGCCGCTGCTTCACCACGTGAACGGAAACGAAGAAGATTGCCGCGATATCCTCCTCCGACCGCTTCTGCTCGCGCAGGGTCTGGAATGCGCGGAACTGGTCGAGGGGATGAAGCGCGACGCGATGCACATTCTCGGCGAGCGAGTCCTCTTCCGCCGAAATCTCACCGCCGGCTTCGCTGACGATGCAGGGGATTGGCGCGGTCTTCGCGAGGCGCTTTTGCTTCACCAGCAGTTCGAGCGCGCGATAGCGGCGGCCGCCGGCCGGCACCTCAAACATGTCGGTCTGCTGACCGTCGGCATCGACGATGGGCCGGACGTTGAGACTCTGCAGCAACTTCCGGCGGGCGATGTCCTCGGCGAGATCCTCGATCGAGATGCCGGCCTTGGTGCGGCGGACGTTGGATTGGGAGAGCACGAGCTTGTGGAAGGGAATGTCGCGCGACGGCGACAGCTTGATCTTCTGAACGGCCTTTGCCATGTCAGCTTCTCCGGAACGAGCGGCCAGGAGCCTCTCTCTCGGCCTCCAACCCGTTCAAGGAGCGAAGCGCCGCCCTCTTGCTCTAAGAGGGCAGCGCCACGCAGAAGACCAAACGGAGAAACGCGAGGAAGCAAAGCCGGAGACACGGAATTTGGAATCCCCGGCTTCGCGATGGTCAGGCGACATGATCCAAGAGCTTCTTCGCTTTCGCCTCCATGTCGAGGCGAACGTCCTGGTGAGACTTATCGCGGGCAACGGCAGTAATGCCCTGTACGAAATCGAAGATGCTCTCAGGCGGTCGACCTTCTTCAATCAGCACCGCATCGATGATCTTGCCCGTCTCGGCTTTAGAGAACCCGCGGCGACGCAGGAACTCGGTGCGATCCTCGTCGGAGCGTGCCACGATCCGCTCGCGGGCGGCCTTGATGCCATTGACGAAGGGTGTGGGTGACGAGTTGGCGAAGTTCAGCAGCGCCGGGGCCGCCTCATGAGCAAAGCGGGAGGCCGCATATTTGGAATGGCGGATGGTGATCTCCTCAAAATCTTCCACGCCCCACAGATTGCGATTTTGGCAGACTGCACGGAGATAGAAGCTCGCCATGCCGAGCGTCTTCGCGCCAACTTCCGAGTTCCAGCAATAGAAGCCGCGGAAATAGAGGTCGGGCGAGCCGTCGCGGAGACGACCAGCTTCGATCGGGTTCAGGTCATCGACCAGGAAAAGGAATACGTCCCTGTCGGAAGCATAGAGCGTCGTCGTATCCTTGGAGATGTCAACGCGAGGATTGTAGGTTCCGGTCGACCAGTCGAGTACACCCGGCACCTTCCACCGCGTATCGCCTGTGCCATTGCCGGCGATGCGCTGCACGGCCTCAACCAACTCGTGGTCGAAAATTCGGCCGTAGTCTGGGCTCGTGACGGCGCGTAGCTCAATGCGGCTATCTTCGGTCTCGAGCGTTTTGATCTGTTCGGCGCGGTTGGCGGTCAGGCCATATTGCAGGTTGATGCCTGCGAGCGCAGCGGGGAGCTGCCGCAGGTATGCGGCCGGAGCGCCAACCTGGCTTGCAAGCTGGCCGAAGCTCCAGTGGGTCGGCGCGACAGGTGTGTCCGAGCCGGGAAGCATCAGGGCCAAGCGCTCGGGATCGGCGCGGCTTGCTTCCACATGGATGAGCGTGCTTTCGACCACGCGCGTCCGGGTGCGGTCCGTGCGATCACGGACCGTGCGGGCCAGTTCATTGAGCGATAGATAACGCTGATCCGCCGGACGAGAAAACCACTCCGAAGACACCCGGCCGACGCGCTCGCCGCGACTCACATCCACTCTGTAACCGCCGCTGGCTTCACGGCGAGCATCAAGAACCTGCATATTCATGGGAGCAATCTCCATGACGGGCGCCGGAAGACTCTCCTCCGACCCTCAACCCGTCATGGCCAAGCCCGCGCCACTCTGCCTCTCTTGCATCGCGATCGTCGACGCTCACGACATTCCCCGCCGCAGCTTCCTTCAGATAATCCGAGCTCTACCCTCGCTATCCAGAACTGGGCCCGATCGAGACCCGTAAAGGAGACACGCAATGATGGGGCCGAGCTGCGTATTGCGATTGAGCCTGTCGCGGTAAGCTTCCGCGGCAACGATCGTTACCCGAATGGGCGGAGACGATTCGCGGCTCCGGTCGCCGACCTCGGGCGGCGACTAGAGCGTGGCCCGACCGAAAGGGAGGGAGCCGCCAAGTCCGATCCGGGCGCTTCCAGCAGGCTGCGCGGGTCAGCATGCGGGCCCATAGAAGACTTGATGCGAAATCCACGCGCGAGGCCGACGACACCGATCCAGACAGCAGCTAGATATGGAAGCGGAAACTCGCTCAGGTAGAATGCGCATCATTTAAGCGCCCGACGTGCACCGAATCAGCAGACCGATTATTCTCCGGCAAGACGGCCGATTCTCTATTGGGTCGGCCAAGGCTATAAAGCCGGGAGCCACGCCATGAAGAAGGTTCTGCGATGGATCGAGCGGATTGGTCATACGATCGGGCTTTTGCTCGCGATCGTGGCCATCGTCGCGATCGGCGTGATTGTCAGCCGTCCTTCGGAGAAAAGCGGCACGCAACCAAACTTCGCCGGGGCGGAGCAGCAGCAAAAGCGTCTCGCGATTTTTCTCGATGGCACATGGAATAGCGTCAACAGCAATACGAACGTCTGGCGCATGCGGGCGCTATGTGCTGCGAAAAGCAAGGATGGCAAGCCACAGCTTGTCTACTACGAGATCGGGGTCAACGGTTTTCTGGGCGGTGTCTTCGGGCAGGGGCTCGATGAGAACATCCGCCTGGCTTACGAGTGGCTTGTCGAAAACTACAACGATGGCGATGAGATCTTCATTTTCGGTTTTAGCCGTGGCGCATTCACCGCCAGAAGCCTGGCTGGATTGATCGCTATCAATGGCATCCTGAAAGCAGGCTCACCCATTGGCGTGACCGAACTGTTCGATCGGTACAAGAAGGGAGACGAGGAAAGCATCTGGAAGTTGAAGGACGTCCAAGCGTCCGGAGACACTAGCAAGCTGACAGAGCAGGAAAAATGGCTGCTCAAATACTCTCAGCCAGCGAACGTAAAGGTGATCGGCGTGTGGGATACCGTTGGTTCCGTCGGTCTCGCGGCCGGAAATATTCCAGGCATTAGCCGCTCACAGTTTGATTATCTGCAAACAGGATTGCGCATCCACATTCTGAACGGGTATCACGCCCTTGCCATCGACGAGCATCGCCGCGACTTCGTACCCACTCTATGGGACGTTCGTCACCCGAAAGATCCGAACGCGATCATCGCGGCGCCGCGGCCATTGTCCGGCGTCGAGCAACGCTGGTTCGTCGGTGCCCACGCCAACGTTGGGGGCGGATATGAAACCGATCTTCTGGCTCAGGCGCCGCTGCGCTGGATGATGAAGAAGGCAGAATCGCAGGGACTTTCGTTCCGTTCGGAGGTCGATCTGGATGGCGATGCTGTGACCGCGCCAATCACCGATTCCTATAAGTCGTTCGGTTCAGGATTGTACGCCATGGTCTTTCCGCCTCTTTATCGCACCGTCGGCCGAGAACCGGATGTTCGGGAAGACGGAAGCCACATCAACGTCAACGAGACGATCGACGCCAGTGTGTTCAAGCGGTGGCGTGCCGATCCAACCTATCGCCCCGCTAATCTTGTCGAATGGGCACAGCGTAAGAAGGTTGATCCAGCCCAGTTGCAAACGTCCGTGCGGGCCGACGATCCTCATGTAGAGGTGCCAGACCAGTAGGCTCGCGCGAGATGTGGGTGGTTAGCGCCGAGGGATGGTCGTCGACAATTTGGTCGCTCACGCTTCCCTCAAGAAGTGATTCCTCGCAAAGCTATCGGCTGTTTCCGATTCGCGGGGTTAGCTTGGCGTCTCCCCTACTGATTCCGAAGGGGCGCTTCGAACGGGTTCTCATCGGAATTTTTCTGAGGTGGGACCTTAGTGCTCAACCCAAACGACTGGACCAGAGGCGTTGGTTGTCCGGTTGTTGCGTGCGTCCCTAAGCGGCGAAATCCGATCCCGCATGATCTCCAGCATCTCAATTTTTTCCCCGAACGAAAGCGCCGTGATGTTTCGTCGTCCCTCGGCCTTGCGCCGAAGGATATCCGAGATGTCCGGGTAGATAGACTGGCTCTGCTTCACGGTTTTTGCCCGTCGATGCATGGGTTGGCGATCTCAAATCTATCGCAGAAAGATTGCCACTTTGCCGCCAGGTTATGCCGCTCGGTAGAAACTGCACGGGCCAGCCGGAAACCACTACGCCTTCCTTCCTGAATTCCGTAAATCCCTTTTCTGCCAGGTATTTAAGGATGGGTCCCAGAGTTGCCAGACCTGTGGCCTTCGCTTGGACCTGATCTTCAAAAGAAACGAGAATGTCCAGATCTTCGGTGAACGACACCTCTATGTAGTTGAAGGCGGCAACCGCACCGCCAATCGCATAGCGGCCGACGACGCCGTCGGCTTCCATCGATGAAGCGACGTTCCTCTCTGTTTGCGGCCGGAGACAATGAGCCTGTCATGCCTGCGATGCAGATCGATTCAACGAACCCAACGTTACTGCGCAACGTTTCTGGCGCGCCGGCTGTGCCGCCGGTTGCCATGATCGGGTGCGGTAGCGTTGGATCGAAAATTGCCATGCACCTCGCGCGATCGGGCACCACGATTTCCGTCGTAAGCGACAATGGCCCCCTGCGTCCCCACAACATGGCGCGTCATGCTCTTGCGCGGGCCGAATATGCCAGTTCAAAAGCTTCGGAGCTTGCTAAGGAGCTCGAGCTGCTCGGCCAAAAGCCCTCAGTGCAAGAGGGCGACGCAGTCGTAGACCTTGCGTCGAGAGAAACGCGCAAATTGCTCCTGCCGAGGGAAGCAGGCTACGCGATTGACACAACCGCCTCTCTCAGCGTTCGCGAGGCTTTGTCGGTACTTGCGCCAAAGGACGTCAAACCGCGTCTCGCAGAAGCCGCCATATTCGGGCGCGGAGACGGCGCTTTCCTTCTCGTTGAGGGCGAGTCTCACAATCCGACCCTTTCCGATCTCGTCGCAGAACTGTACGCCAGCATCACCGACGACCGGCTTCGTAAGCTGCTGTTCGATCCCGCTTTCGGGCTCACCGAAGTCCAAATCGGACAAGGGTGCGGGGCACTGACCATGCCCATGACCGATATGCGCTTGTCGGCCATAACCGCGGCCTTGACCGAAGAGTTTGTCGGATGCACGCAAAACACAATTGCCGAGGGCTCGATTATCATCGGCAGCAAGGCGGAAGCCTCTTCGGACACAAAGTGGCATCGGCAAGAAGTGCCGCCTTTCGAGGTCGTCGAAATCGAAGGCCCTGAAGGCTGGACTATCCGCTTATCCCAGACTGCCTTGACGAAAATTCGATCCGAGGTCGCGCTCCACCCGACCGTCGAAACCGGCGGCCTTCTGATCGGACTGTGCAGCGCCCGGCTCAAGGCGATAACAGTCGTTGACGTGATCGACGCTCCGCCCGATAGCGTCCGGTCAGCATCCCTTTTTGTGCTGGGGACGCAAGGTCTGAAAGCAGCGATCAAGGCCCGGCATCGTGCGAGCGGCAACACGCTTTTTGACGTTGGCACCTGGCATTCGCACCTTGCCGACCAGGGGCCATCCGCGCTCGATCGCGCGATGGCGAAAAAACTTGCACTGGAACGGCCGCCACCGTCGGTGCTGCTGATTGCAGCGCCCACCCGGCTTTACAGTTTGATGGACAAGGGGGCATCTGAATGACCGCGACAAAATCTCTGAAAGAGCAAAACGCTTGGCTTATTAGGACGGCCCTGGTCGTGCATGCGGTCGCCTTCGCTTACGTCGTCTTCCAACCCTTGCCGATCATCCAATTCGCAGAGCCGGGATTGACGCGGAAGCTGCAAGCTTTTTTGGCGCCGGGTTCAATCTCGCTTGGCCTCATCGCGTTGACCCGGCTTGTCTTGCTTGGCTTGATACCGCCCCACTTGCGCGATCGGCTGATCCATTGGCGTTGGTCCAATCCTCTGCCGGGCGCGCGCGCCTTTACAAAGATAGGCCCGTCGGACTCGCGCGTTGACATGGGCAAGCTCGAGAAGAAATACGGCCCGCTGCCGACCGATCCGGCCGAACAGGATCGGCGATTCTATTCGATATATAAAAAACACGCCAACGACGTCGGCGTTCTTGATGCGCACAAATCGTATCTCGCGGCGCGCGATATAGGTACGATTAACTTCTTGCTGATGATCTTACTACTGCCGGTCGCGGCCTGGTTCGCCCAGGATGGCAAAACGCTTGTGTTCTACGCCGTTTTTCTCGTTTTGGCCTACGTCTCGATGTGTCTTGCCGCAAAAGCCTACGGCATGCGGCTGGTTCAGAATTCGCTGGCTGTCGCGTCGCGTTGAAGCGATCCGATAGAATCGGATAATATTCTTGCAAGGAGCCTTGCTTCATGCGTGTTGAAATCTTCGATGTCGGCCACGGTCAATGCGCTGTGATCACCGCGCCAAACGGCCGGCGTATGATGATTGATTGCGGCGACCGCTGGGGCGAGGAGGCATTCTGGACCCCTTCGCTACACTACTTCGGGCAGACTGTTGACCTCCTTGCGCTGACAAATCTGGATGAGGACCACCTCAGCGACTTCAAGGGGATGCCGAAGATTGCAACGTGCCCTGGGTCCTCACAAATCCCACCATTGGGACACGGGAATTCGCGATCCTTAAGGAAGACGGAATGGGGTCGGGCGCTAAAGCCCTGGCATCATGGCTTGCCCGTCCCCGAGGACT
>Ga0306926_10009720_pt1 | contig 10601 bp, 12 predicted proteins | sample flu12Cox44000178_FD_203759 | JGI IMG/M metagenome (GOLD analysis project Ga0306926, IMG submission 203759) | Lab enrichment of tropical soil microbial communities from Luquillo Experimental Forest, Puerto Rico - flux8day.12C.oxic.44.000.178 (v2)... | ecosystem: Environmental > Terrestrial >... | reverse complement strand
CTGCAATTCAAGCGGGACGATTTCTATCAGAAAGACGCTGACGGTCAGCGCCAAGAGCAGCAGCTGATGCGCTCCGCTGGTCGCCACCACATAGCGGAAGACGCTGCCGGGTAATTCACCCTCCGCGACAGTGCCGAACTCGCGAGCCCAGGTCGTGACGCTCATCGACAAAAATTTAGTCGACCCAGCGGCGCAGGTGAATGATTCAGGTCAATATCGGAGCGGCCGCGCCCTCACCCGTCTCACTCCGCGCGGCACCCTCTCCTGCACTGCAGGAGAAAGGGGGACCCAGCCCAGGAGGGGCTGGGTGGGTGAGGGCTCGCCCTAACGGCGTAGCGCAGAGTCAACCGGCCTTGACCAGCATTGCCAGGATCGGCTCCAGGTGGTCGTCGGCGAGTTTCTTGAGTTCGTCGTCGGTTCGGTCTTGGACCGGATGGGGAATGAACACCAGCGCCGGGTCGATACCGAGAGACTTGGCTTGGGCGGCGGCACCTTCGATGAACTCGGTGGTGGCGACGCCGACCGTTGGAATGCCGCGTGCTTCGAGATCTGCCATGTCATGCGTACAGCACGAAATGCAGGACCCTCAGTCGGACAATCCTTCGATGACGAGATCGGCTTCAGCGGCGATCTGCTGCCGCAACGGCAACGGTGCAACCCGCGTGTTGGTCGGCTTGGCGTAGTGCTTGAAGGCGATCCCGCGCTCGCCGAGCCGCTCGCCGAGACGGTGTAGAAACACATCGCCGCGCGATTTGGCGATATCGAGAATGCCGATCGTCAGCCCGTCGAGCCTCTCCGGTCGAGGCAGGCGCGGCCGGATGGTAGGACTTCGTTCCGAGGTCGGATCGAGAAGGACGGTCAATTTCTCACCTCCTTGGTTACGGGAAGGCTGCCGCGGGGACCGCCCGCGGACCAGCCGCCGATGATGCCGGAAAACATGCCGGCATCGCCGCCGGCGCGGACGATCATAATCCCGCCGGGCCGGAACTTGTTGACGGTCTTGCCGGCGAGCGATTGCGGCCCGCCTTCGTCGATGCCCTTGGCGCCGGCGACCAAGTCGGCGCCCGGGATCTCGCACAGCCGATAGAGTTCCTCGTAGAGCCGCGTCTTCGACCAGCCGGCGTTCTTGAATGTGCGATGATGCTCGGGGCAGACCACCAAGAGCGCATCGCTCGAGGGCGCGTGCTTGACATTGCTGAGCGCCTTCAACGATCCGGCAAAGCTTCGCGCCAGGCTCTCGGGATCGCGCGACTTCTGGTCGACGATGCCCTGCAAGCCGTAGCCGGCGAACACCGTCACCGCCGATTGACCGGGCTTCAGGCCGCGCTCGACCGACAGCGGATCCCAGCTCGAACCCTCCTCGTCCTCGGCAAAGCAATAGGTGAATTTGCCGGGGTTGCCGAGGGTGGCGCGGTCGACCTCCTGCGGCCTTCCCTCGCCGATGTTGCGAATCACGAGCTGCAGAGCACGGCCGATTGCGGCATTTGCGCGGTTGCCCTGGCCGAGCGCATTGCCCTTGGCGTTCATGCCGATCCGCCGGCGGACCGGGCCATTTACGACGACCACCGGCCCGACGAACATCGTGGTCGCCAACACGCCGTGCATCGCAAAGCTCTCGTCGAGCACCGCCTCGATCGCAGCCAGCACAACCGGCAGATACTCCGGCTTGCAGCCGGCCATCACGGCATTGACCGCGATCTTCTCGACGGTCGCTGCGGCGAGCGCGGGCGGGACTAGCCCCACGACCTCTTGCGGGTCGCGCGCGCTGCCGTCGAGCATGCGCAACACGCGCTCCTCGGTCGGCGGCACGAGCGGCAGCCCGTCCGACCAGCCGCGCGCGAACATCGCCTCCTGCTCGTCCTCGTCCTCGCCGATTTCGATGCGGCGCGACCTGAGCCCGGTCTCGTTGAAACGGATCTTGAGGCGCTCGATCACCCCCGGCTCGACATTCTTAGCGCCGCAGCCGGGGCGCGCATCCGGGAGATCGGGGCCGAGCCCGGCGACGCCGGTCAGGCGCTGCCACTCGGCGCGGTCCCAGCCATAGGTGCGGTCGACCTCGCGGCCGGCCTCGAAGCGGATCAAGGTCGGCACGACCTCAATTTTGAGGCGGTGCGATGTGTCGAGCGCGGTGTCGTCGACGCGCCCGGGCACGGTTTCGGGAAAGGACGGGTCGTCCTGGGTATAGACCGTCAGCCCGGCAGCGCGGGCCAGATCACCGAGCACCGGCGCTGCGAGAACGCAAGTCGGACAATCGCGCTTGACGACCGCCACCAAACCGTCCCGTGGTAACTGATCCGTCATCGCGCCACCCACCGTTGTCCGGTCGTGAGGATGAACCGTCGGCGCCTCGGCGGCAAGCATCGGGACCTACGGGCGAAGTTGGCATGCACACGCCCGTTCGGATAATTTCCGCCAAGTGTGAGCTACTTCACACATGCGGCCCGCGCGGGCTTTTACGGTCCGGCAGGCTCAGCGAGCTGCTTCGGGGAGGGTATTGCCATGACGCACCGTCGAATTTCCTTGGGTTTCGCCGCTGCCGTGTTGCTTGCGTCGCCGATCCAACCCGGGGCTCGGGCGGACACGGGGGCAAAGCTCGTCGAGGAGGTCGATTTCGCGACCTCCTGCGGTCCCGCCGTGCAGCACACCTTCAAGCACGCGGTGTGGACCCTGCACTCGTTCTGGTATCCCGAGGCGCTGAAGGATTTCACTGCGATCACCGAAGCCGAGCCGGACTGTGCCGTGGGCTACTGGGGCATCGCGATGAGCCATTGGTACCCGCTGTGGTATCCGCCACCGCCGCCGGCGCTGAAGGCGGGGTCCGACGCGGTCGCCAAGGCGATGGCGGCACCGACCAAGACCGAACGCGAGAAGGACTATATCGCGGCGATCGCGGCCTTTTACCGCGACAATGACAAGCTCGACCATCGAGCCCGCGCGGTCGCCTACGAGAACGCGATGGAGCAGGTTTATCTGAAATATCCCGAGGATCGCGAGGCCGCGGTGTTCTATGCGCTGGCGCTGAACGCAACCGCGTTGCCGACCGACAAGACCTTTGCCAACAAGGGCAAGGCGGCGGAGATACTCAACAAAGTCTGGAAGGAACAGCCAAACCATCCCGGTGTCGTCCATTACCTGATCCACAGCGACGACTCGCCCCAATTCGCCCAGGCGGGGCTGGACGCGGCGATCTGCTACGCCAAAATCGCACCCGTCGCATATCTTCACCCGGCTCGGCATGTGGCAGGAGTCGATTGACTCGAACCGTGCCGCTAATGCCGCTGCACTCGCCTATGTCCGCAAGAGCCTCGGGCCGCAAGCCTTCGACGGCGAGACCGTCCATACCATGGATTATCTCGAATACGCCTATCTGCAGACCGCGCAGGACGGGCCAGCCAAGGCCGTGGTCGATGAGCTGGTCGGCTTTCAACAGAGCGCTGCGGCCAATCTGCCCACAGCCTACGCCGTCGCGGCGATCCCGGTGCGCTTCGCGCTGGAACGCCGTGACTGGCCGGCCGCCGCCTCGCTGTCGGCGCCGGCGATCGGGTTCTCGCTCGAACGCTTCCCTTGGGCCGAGGCGATGATCTCGTTCGGGCGCGCGCTCGGCGACGCGCGGACCGGGAACATCGCGGGCGCCCAGACAGAAATCGCCAAGCTGCAATCGCTCGAAGACCCGCTGAAGGGAAAGGACAGCTACTGGGCCAATCAGATCGAGGTCCAGCGGCTGGGCGCGGCGGGCATCCTCGCCCACGTCCAGGGCGACGACGAGAAGGCGGTCGAGCTGGTGCGCGCCGCGGCCGATCTCGAAGCGACGATGGACAAGCATCCGGCCACCCCCTCCGCGGTGCTCCCGGCGCGCGAGTTGCTCGCCGACCTGCTGCTCGAGCTCAACCAGCCCGACGCGGCATTGGCGGAGTACAAGGAGGTGCTGCGCACCGACCCCAACCGCTTTCGCAGCATTCTCGGCGAGGCCCGTGCCGCCAAGCAGTCGGGCGATATGGCGGCCGCCCACGATGCCTATCAAAAGCTGGTCGCGCTGAGCAAACCTGCCGGTCCCGAGCGCCCCGAGCTCGCCGAGGCCAAAGCCTATCTGACCAACTGAACCTCATCGCGCGGCGTCAGCCTCGATCGGCTATCGAAAAGCAGCGGCCCGCACGGCCCGCTTGCGCGCGCCGTGGCCGCGCGTCACCTTGCGCTCCGAGAGAGATGCGGGAGGGTCTGATGCGGGTAGGGATTCATCTGCCGCAGATCGGGCGCAAGGCCGGGCCGGGGGCGATCCGGCGCGCCGCGGTGCAGGCCGAGGAGCTCGGCTTTGCCGATGCTTGGTCGAGCGAGCACATCATCATCCCGAAAGGGGCGTCCTACCCGCCCTCGGCCCTGTTCTATGACCCGGTCCTGACCCTGACCTGGGCGGCCGCCTTCACCAAGAGGATCGGGCTCGGCACCAGCGTGCTGGTCTTGCCGATGCGTCACCCGCTGCCGCTCGCCAAGGAGCTGGCGACCTTACAAAACCTCTCCGAAGGCCGGTTGATCCTCGGCGCCGGGGTCGGCTGGCTCGAAGCCGAATTCGCCGCGCTGGGCGTACCGTTCCGCGAGCGCGGCCGGCGGATGGACGAGGGCATCGCGATGATGCGCGCTGTCTGGAGCGAGGACCCGGTCACCTTTCGGTCCCGCTGGGTGCCGGCGGTGATCGAATACATGCGCATGCTGCCAAAGCCGGTGAAGCCGATCCCGATCTGGATCGGCGGCAGCTCGGAGGCGGCACTTGCCCGCGCCCTGCGCCTCGATGGCTGGCACGGCTCGCGGCTGTCGCCCGAGGAAGCCGCGCCGATCGTCCGGCGGTTGCGCGAAGAGCGGCCGGAGCCCGAATTCGCGATCTCGCTGCGCTACGGGTGGGACGGCAAGGATGACGCCGCGCTTCGCGCACGGCTTGCGGCTTACGACGAGGCTGGGGTCGGGCATATCCTGGTCGAGCCTGCCGAACGCGCGCTCGACGACTGGCTGCGCGCCGTCGAGCGGGTCGCCCGCGCTGCCGAATCCGTGAACGGTTAAAAAAACGCTTTACCGCAGAGGACGCAGAGGTTTCGCAGAGGTCGCAATATACCGAGCCCCTTCGCGTCCTCTGCGTGTCCATTACGTCCTCTGCGGTAAAGCTTTTTCCTTTTTTGGGAGGGGAAGATGAAATTGGCCATGACCCTGAAGTTCTCGCCCGGCTCGGGGGTCGACATGGACCTCGTCTGGGAGGCCGAACGGCTCGGCTACGAGGCGGTGTGGTGCGGCGAGGCCTATGGCACCGACGCGGTGACGCCGGTCGCCTGGGTGCTGGCGCAGACCAAGACGATCAAGGCCGGCACCGCCATCATGCAGATGCCGGCGCGCACCCCGGCCTGTGCGGCGATGACCGCGATGACCTTGCAGGCGATGTCGGGCAATCGTTTTCTGTGCGGCGTCGGCCCGTCGGGTCCGCAAGTCGTCGAGGGCTGGCACGGTGTGCCGTTTGGCAAGCCGCTGTTACGCACCCGGGAATACATTGCGATCATCCGCCGGATCCTCGAGCGCAAGGCGCCGGTCGAATTTCACGGCGAACATTATCAGATCCCCTATAACGGGCCGGGTGCCAGCGGGCTCGGCAAGCCGCTCAGGAGCATCATCCACGGCGATCCCAATCTGAAGATCTACACCGCCGCGATCGCGCCGGCTGGGCTGCGCACCGCGGGCGAGGTGGCCGACGGCACGTTGCCGATCTTTATGTCGCCCGAGAAGGCCGAGACGATCACGGCGCCGATCCTGGAAGGGATGGCCAAAGCCGGCACCGGCAAGACCCTCGCCGATTTTGATCTCGCCCCCTACGTCCGCGTCAGCATGGGCGAGGATCTTGCGGCCTGCCGCGATGCGGTCCGGCCACAGCTCGCCCTTTACATCGGCGGGATGGGCGCACGGTCGAAGAACTATTACAACGACCTGGCCAAACGTCTCGGCTACGAGGCGGCGGCGGTGAAGATCCAGGATCACTTCCTCGCGGGCCGGCGCAAGGAGGCCGAGGCGGCGGTGCCCGACGCTCTGATCGACGAGATCTCGCTGGTCGGGCCGAAGGAGCGGATCCGCGATCGTCTGCAGGCCTGGAAAGAGCTCGCAAAGGACCATCGGGTTGGCACGCTGGTATTGACCGGCGCCACCGCGGAGGCATTGCGCGTCGTCGCCGAAGCAGTGTTGTGAGACCCGCAACGCAGGGCGTCACGGTAGGGTCAGGATGCCGGTTTGTGAGCCCGGAGCCGGCGGGCGGGTGCCGCCGCCATAGAGAGGATTGAACAGCAGGTTGGATGCGCCGCTTGTGGCGGCCACTGCCGTCGGGCAGACGAAATAGGGCGAAACGAAAGTGTTGTGATTGGCCGATGGCGAGGTGATCGCCAGGCAAGTCTGGGCGACCTCGAGATCGATTGCCTGGATCGTGTTGGCCATCGTGTAGCCCCGCTCGATCAGCATCGCGGTCCCGGTTGTCGCCGACGCCGCGCCCGAGATGCTGGAGAATTGGACTTGATCCATCACGAGCCCTGCTGTGCCCGCCGATACCGCCACGGTGAAGATGTTGGCGTTCAGGACATAGTTGAGCCTGACCGCATATCCCGACCCGGCGTTGTTGGCGATCAGGTGGTCGATCTTCGCCGAATTGTGCGCGTCGGAGAAGTCGTTGAGGCCGAAACGGAAGGCGGCACCAGGGAAGTTGGCGTTGACGAACAGCGTGCCCTGGATGTGGAAGTAGAAGCAGCCCTTCGGGTTGTCTGGGGTGCCACCACTGCAGGTTATCGTCATCGCACGCTGGCGCGTGGCCGTCGCATCGATGACCGCGCCATCTGAGATGATCCGAAAGCCTGTGTCGGCCAGCGGCGCATAGTCGATCACGAGCTCCCGTTCGAGCCTATAAGTGCCGGCCGGCAGCCATAGGGGCTCATTGGCGGCGATCGCTGCCATGGTGGCGTCCTGCAGGTTGGCATAGCAGCTCGCGTCGATCCGGCCGGCCGGATTGCAATCGGCGCGGGTGGGGGAGGCCGTGATCCCCAGCAGGATCGCCGCAAGGAGGGCGACCGGAACCCAGCTCTTAGCTGCCGCGATCGCGGTTTCGGGGCGAGAATGCCTCGCCGCTATCGTTTTCATGGCTACCCCCTTTTTTGGTGAAATTAACCAAAAGAACAATCAGTCATAGTTAATAGTGTATAGTAACGAACATTGCAAGCGGCACGTGCACGTAACGACCGTTTGTCTGCGTTGCATTTATCCGAAATTGTATGATCCTGATGTGACCCATTTCACATTTGACCGCCGGTATTGAGACCCACCTGGCTTCGGGGGTGGAATTGGACACGACATGACCACATAAAGCGGGCTTGGATCGGGGAAGTGCGGATGACCGATTACTTTGCCGCAATCGTCGACACGATCGGCCGTGACGGCTTCACCTTTGTCCGGGCGCCGGAAATGCATGCGGTGTTGGAGGCCGCCGGGCTGCGCGATTGGGGTTCGTTCGCTGCCAGCTGGGATGATCTCGGCATCGACAGCTACATGGCCGACGGCGGTCGCTACCGCCGCCGCCGCTTTGCCGCGTTCCGCGCCTCATCGGACGGGATCGTGCGCAAGCCGCATCAGCCGCATTATCAGAGTCGCGACTACAACCCGTTGAACGGCGGGATCGAACGCTGGTTCGAGCCGGTCACCGAGGCGGTTGCCCGCCACCCGGCGCTGAATGCGATCCTGCAAACCAGCCAGGCGTTGTTCGACCGCATGACGCCTGCGGCGGTCCGGCCGGTGGCCTGGCATGTCGAATTGCACCAGTTTCGCATCGAGGCTCAGCCGGGCGAAGCGGGTCGCCCGACCCCGGAAGGGATGCATCGCGACGGAGTCGACTGGGTGCTGGTGCTGATGGTCCGCCGCGAAAACATCGCGAGCGGCGAAACCACGATCTACGATCTGGTCAAATGCCCGCTCGGCAGTTTCACCTTGACCGCACCACTCGATTCAGCGCTGGTCGACGATAGTCGGGTCTATCACGGCGTTACTGCGGTAACGGCGATCGATCCGCGGCTTCGGGCCTATCGCGACGTATTGGTCGTGACGTTGCGACGAGAGTAGCCGAACCGGGCGCGCCCGGAGCGCGGTCAGTCGTCAGCTCGTCGCGAAGCGCACCGCGGCAATCGGCGGCAGGCGGGCCTCGGGCATCGTCCAGGAATCGCCGCCATCCTCGGCGATCCACAGCCCGCCGCTGGTCGAGCCGAAGGCGAGACGCTCGCCGCTCGCATCGATCGCGAGCGCATGGCGCCACACCAGATCGTAGGCGTGGTGCTGCGGCAGGCCCTTCCTCAATATCTCGAAGCTGCGGCCGCCGTCGCGGGTGCGCGCGACGACGACTTTGCCGTCGACCGGGATGCGCCGTTCGTCCTTGACCGCCGGGACGAACCACGCGGTGTCCGGGTCGCGCGGATGAGCGGCAACGGCAAAGCCGAATTTCGACGGGCGGATCGCCGTCAGCTCGTGCCAGGTGGCGCCGGCATCTTCCGAGCGGAAGACGCCGTTGTGGTGCTGGCACCAGACGATCTCGGGAAAGGCGTCGCAGCGCGCGAGGCGATGGACGTCCTGGGCGATCGGCTCCTCGCGCAGCTCCGGTGGCATGTACTCGGCATACATGCCACGGTTGATATTGCGCCATGAGAGACCTTCATCGGTGCTTGCCCACACCCCCGCGGTCGAGACGCCGATGCGGACGTCCGCGGGATTGCGCGGGTCGACCAGCACGGAAGCGATGCCGGGCTGCTCGCCGCCGGCGACTCCCGCCCACCGCCGGCGCTCGGGCATATGCCACAGCGCGTCGTTCAGCGGCCAGGACTGGCCGCCATCGTCGGAGCGGAAGAGCCCGCCGGGCATCGTGCCCGCCCACAACCGCCTGGCGACGCCGCCCGCCTCGAGCACCCAGATCTTGCCGAGTGACCAGGAATGAGGATCGTCACCGGCGTCGGCCGGTTTTGGCGGAAACGCGGGTGCCGCCAACTCCTGCCAGGTGCCGGCGGGGTCGCGGCGCCACAGCTTGGCCCCAAAATGGCCGAGATCGAGCGCGGCATATACCGTGCCGTCGGCGTCGGCCAGCACCGCCGAGACCGGGTCGCCGAGAAACTGCACCTCGGCGACCTCCCAAGTACCATGGCCGCGCGCCAGCTCGAAGAGACCTTTGCGGGTGGCGACATGGAGCCGATCTGCCATACCTTCCTCGGTCAGCCGCCGGACAATGCCTGGAAGACGTAGATTTCGTCACGCGGGCCGACCGGATCGGTCAAACCGGTGCGGTCGCTGACCAACCGGCCGTTGACATAGACCGCGACGTGCCGGCGCAAGGCGCCTTGGTCGTCGAGCACATAGCCGCGCAGTGCCGGCTGCGTCGCGAACACGGCGGCAAGTGCGGCGTCCACGGTGGCGCCGTCCACCACGGTGGACGGTGCCGGCAGAAAGCGCTCCAGAGCGCGGGTGAACAACACCGTCGGCATCCTTATACCGCCGGCCCGCCAGTCGCCCTCGCGAAGAAGCGTGTGGAGAAATCAGACATTTGCGGTATCGGAACCGCAGGATTCTCCCTCGCCCCGCTTGCGGGGAGAGGGTTGGGGTGAGGGGGCCTCCTCGCGGTTGTACGAAAAGCCGCCATCGCGGGAAGGGCGCTTGCCCCTCACCTGGTATCCGCGCGGAGGCGCGCAGATTCCGACCTCTCCCCGCAAGCGGGGCGAGGTGACTAGGCGCGCGGCCAATTTGTTCACATCCTTGTGCGAGAATGACGAGATCAGCGGTGTGGGGTTCATCTCGACAATTCCTTCACAGCCTCGGCAAGCGGGCTCGTCTGCGATCACCCTTGGTATTGTGATAGCAGTTCGGCGGCGCGCTGCGCCAGGGCCCGCCGGTCGATTTTGTTGGTGCCGGCGAGCGGCATCTCCGGCAAGAACCACACCCGGCGCGGGTGCAGATAGGGTGCCGCGTTGGCAAGCGCGAACTCCTTGACCGCCGCTTCGCTCGGCGCGGCGCCGGGTCGCGCCACGACAAAGGCGACCGGCTTCTCGAATTTCAGCTCGTCGTCGACCGGCACCACCACCGCTTGGTGGATGGCCGGATGCCGCTCCAACATCGCCTCGATCTTGCCCGGAAAGACGTTCTCTCCACCGCTGACGAACATGTCGTCGCCGCGGCCGACGAAATGATAAAAGCCGTTGCCATCGCGGCGGAACACGTCGCCGGTGATGTAGAAACCGTCCGGGGTCAGCGCCTTCACCGTCGCCTCGGGCAGGTTGTGATACCCGGTCATCAAGGCCGGACAACGCATTTGCAGCACACCCTCGCTCGCCTCTCTGTCGTCGCCCGCAACGAGCCGCAGCTCGACATGCGGGTGTGCCACGCCGACCGATAGATCGGGAGTCGGCCGGCCGTTGGGGTGGGCCGAGAAGACGATCGGACCCGCTTCGGTTGTGCCATAGCCGTTGGTGATCTCGGCATGCGGGAAGACGCGCCGCGCGGCCTCCATGAGTCCTTGCGAGACCGGTGCCGAGCCCATCCGTATCGCCGAGACCGACGATAAATCG
>Ga0306926_10009719_pt1 | contig 10601 bp, 5 predicted proteins | sample flu12Cox44000178_FD_203759 | JGI IMG/M metagenome (GOLD analysis project Ga0306926, IMG submission 203759) | Lab enrichment of tropical soil microbial communities from Luquillo Experimental Forest, Puerto Rico - flux8day.12C.oxic.44.000.178 (v2)... | ecosystem: Environmental > Terrestrial > Soil... | reverse complement strand
GAAATTGTTCCACCGGTGAAAGGCGCAAAACCGAAGCCGAGAATCGAACCGACATCGGCTTCGCGCATATCGGTGACGACCTTGTCCTCGATGCAGCGCGCCGATTCAAGCGCTTGAATGCCAAGAAGCCGGCGTTTGAGCACGGCGATGTCGATGCCGTCGACGTCGAGCCGGTTGGGTTGCAGATCGGCGAGCCCGGGCCACAAGCGCTTCGGCGCGTTCGGCGGATAGTCGTAAAATCCCTTGCCGTTCTTGCGGCCGAAGCGGGAGCGCTTCTCGACCATCTCGGCCAGGAGCGCCTTTTGCTTGGGATCGACCGCCGCCGGGCCGAGATCGGCTTCCGTGGCTTTAAGAATCTTCCAGGCGAGATCGACTGCCACTTCGTCGGTGAGCGACAGCGGGCCGACCGGCATGCCGGCCATGCGCGCGACATTCTCGATCAAGGCCGGCGGCACGCCCTCGGTCAACATCAAATGGCCTTCACGGATATAAGTGCCGACGACGCGCGAGGCGTAAAAGCCGCGGGAATCGTTGACCACGATCGGGGTCTTGTGGATCGTGCGCACGAAATCGAGCGCCATCGCCAGCGCGGCATCGCCGGTTTCCTCGCCCATGATGATTTCGACGAGCATCATCCGCTCGACCGGCGAGAAGAAATGAATGCCGATAAAACGCGCGCGATCCTTGAACGCCGCCGCCAGTGAGGTAATCGGCAGCGTCGAAGTGTTGGAGCCGAAAATGGCTTCCTCACCGAGCACGTTCTGCGTGCGCGAAATCACTTCCTCTTTGATCTTGCGGTCTTCGAACACCGCCTCGATGACGAGCTCGCAGTCTTTCAGCTCGACGAAATCGGCCGTCGCGCTGATACGCGCGAGCAAAGCGTCGCGATCGGCGGTGGTGGCGCGGCCGCGATTGACCTGATCGGTCACCAATTTGTGCGAATGCGCTTTGCCTTTTTCGGCGGTTTCCGGATCGCGATCGATCAGCACGACATCGAGCCCGGCCAAGGCGCTGACATAGGCAATCGCGCCGCCCATGAAACCGGCGCCGATGATGCCGACCTTTTTCAATTGGTTTGGCGGCACATCGGCCGGGCGCCGGGCGCCTTTATTGAGTTCCTGCATGGACACGAACAAAGTGCGGATCATTGCCGCGGCTTCCGGCGAACGGAGAATTTTCGCAAACCAGCGCGACTCCACCCGCAGCGCCTGATCCATCGGCAGTTGCAGACCTTCATAGACGACCTGAAGGATGGCGCGCGCAGCCGGGTAGTTGTCGTAGGTTTCGCGGCGGTAGATGGCGTTCGCCGGCGTGAACACCATGATGCCGGCCTTGGAATAGACCGGCCCGCCCGGCAGCTTGAAGCCATCGACGTCCCACGGCGCCTTGGCGCTGCCGCCCGATTTGATCCACTCCTTCGCCGTCCGCACCAGATCGGCTTTCGGCACCACCGTGTCCACGAGCTTCATCGCCTTGGCGCGAGGAAGCTGCACCTGATCGCCCTTGAGCAGAAACTGCAACGCGTCCGAAGGAGCCATCATTCGTGCGATCCGCTGCGTGCCGCCTGCGCCGGGGATTAGTCCGACCTTGACCTCGGGCTGGCCGACGCGCGTGCGCGGACTGTCGGCGGCGACGCGGCGATGACAGGCCAGCGCCAGTTCGAAGCCGCCGCCAAGCGCGGTGCCGTTGATGGCGGCGACCCAAGGCTTGCCGCAAGTCTCGATGCGCCGGCACAGCACCGACCATCTCCGGCTTTCCTCGAAGAAGCGCGTCATCGCCGCTTCCTCGCCTTGCGCCGCAGCTAGCTCGGCAAAGGCGCGGCTCAATCCTTCCAGCATCGTCAGATCGGCGCCGGCACAGAACGCATCCTTGCTTGAGGTGATGACGGCGCCCTTCACCGCGGCGTCCGCGGTGGTTTGGTCGATGATCGCCGAAAGCTCGTCCATCACCGATGCATCAATGACGTTCATGCTGCGGCCCGGCGAGTCCCAGGTCACAACTGCGATGCCGTCGCCGTCATTCTCGATCTTGAAATTGGAAAAGCTCATCGTCTCCGCTCAGCCATAGGGATCGCCGTTCTTGCGCGTGAAACGCCAGCCGTTGTCGTCGCGCACCGCGACCAGGTCGACGTCCGGATATTCGACGCGCTCGTGATGAGAGCGCGAGCCGATTTCGAGATAGACCGCGTCCGCGGTGGTTCGGTTCACCAGATGATGGCCGTTGCCGCTATTGGCCTTGAAGGCGGCTGCGTCGCCAGCCCCGAGCACCGTGTCGCCGTCGTCTTCGATCAGCACCACTTCGCCCTCAAGGACAAAGACAAGCTCGTCCTCGTTGGCATGCCAGTGCCGCAGCGCCGATGCCGCGCCCGGGCGAAGCGTGGTGAGATTGACGCCGAATTGACTAAGACCGGCGGCGTTGCCGAGCCGCCGGCGCTCGCGGCCATACACTACCCGGTCGAATGGCGGCGGATAGGGTGTCTTGGTATCGATCGGCAGCGCTTCGATGTCGAGCTTGGGCATTAATGCAAATCCTAGCTCATATCCGCTCAATGATGGTCGCGGTGCCCATGCCAGCGCCGATGCAGAGCGTGACCAGGCCGGTCGCGACATTGCGCCGTTCCATCTCGTCAACCAGCGTGCCGAGAATCATCGCGCCGGTGGCGCCGAGCGGATGGCCGAGCGCGATGGCGCCGCCGTTGACATTGACGTTGGAACCATCGAGCGCGAAGGCTTGCATGAAGCGGAGCACGACGGAGGCGAACGCTTCATTGATTTCGATCAGATCGATATCGGAAAGCTGCATGCCCGCGGCTTTGAGCACTTTCTTGGTGACGTCGATCGGCCCGGTCAGCATCAAAGCCGGATCGGAGCCGATATTGGCGAAAGCGCGCACGCGCGCGCGGGGCTTTAATCCAACCTTGTCGCCGGCCTCTTTGTTGCCGACCAGCACCGCGGCCGCACCGTCGACGATGCCCGACGAATTGCCGGCATGATGCACGTGATTGACGAACTCGACCTCAGGATGGGCTTGAATGGCGACCGCATCAAAGCCACCGAGCTCGCCGATCTGCGCAAACGATGGCTGCAGCGCCGCCAGCGACTGCATCGTCGTGCCCGGCCGCATATGCTCGTCCTTGGCCAAGATCGTCAGCCCGTTGACGTCTTTGACCGGAACGACGGAGCGGGAAAAGCGGCCGTCGTCCCACGCGGTGGCCGCCCGCTTCTGGCTTTCGACCGCATAGCCGTCGACGTCGTCGCGCGAGAAGCCATATTTGGTGGCGATCAGGTCGGCGGAAACGCCTTGAGGCAGAAAGTAATGTGCAACCGCGATCGACGGGTCGACCGACCAGGCGCCGCCGGCCGAACCGATGCCGACGCGGCTCATGGACTCGACGCCGCCGCCGACCGCGAGCTTTTGCTGGCCGGACATGATCTGCGCGGCGGCAAAGTTCACCGCATCGAGTCCTGAGGCGCAAAACCGGTTGATCTGCACGCCGGCGACGCTGTCGCCGTAGCCGGCCACCAAGGCCGCGGTCCGCGCGATATCGGCGGCAGCCTCGCCGACCGGATCGACCACGCCCATCACCACGTCGTCGACCAGCGTGGTGTCGAGATCGTTGCGGCTCTTGATCGCGCCAAGCGCCTGGCTCGCCAGATTGAGCGCGGTGACCTCGTGCAGGGCGCCGTCGACTTTGCCGCGACCGCGCGGCGTGCGCACGTGATCGTAAATGAAAGCGTCGGGCATCGAAATTTTCTCCTAGACCTCGTCCAGTGCAGGCCGGCGAAGACCGCTAAAATGCTTCCGCAGGCAGCGCCATGGTGCTCGCCGAGCCGGCCTTGATGCGGGCAAGATGCGTCGCAGTCGCCGGCAACATTCGTTCCATGAAAAAACGGCCGGTGGCCAAGCGTTGCGCCATCCGGTTACCCGCACCGTTACCTCCCGCTCCGGTTTTTGCGTTCGCCGCCTCGGCGATCAAGCACCACATATAGCCGAGCGCGACCAAGCCGAAGAGGTGCATATAGTCAGTCGCACCCGCTCCGGCATTGTCGGGATTGCCGAGCGCGTTCTGCAAAAACCACATAGTTGCTTGCTGTAAATCGCCAAGCGCCTGGGTGACCGGCTTGACATACGGCGCCATGGCCGGATCGGCGCCGCGCTCCTTGGCATAAGCGGTAAGCTCGGCAAAAAACGCCTGTAAGGCGCGGCCGCCGTCTTTCGGTAGCTTGCGGCCGACCAGATCGAGCGCTTGGACGCCATTGGTGCCTTCGTAGAGCATCGTGATCCGCGCATCGCGCACGAACTGCTCGATGCCGTGCTCGGCGATGTAGCCGTGGCCGCCGAATATCTGCTGCGCGGTTACCGCGCTGGCGAAGCCGCCATCGGTGAGTATGGCTTTGAGGACCGGCGTGAGCAGCGCCAGATGATCCTCCGCCGCCTGCTTTTCCTTGGCGTCGGCGGCGCGATGGGCGATGTCGCTTTTGAGCGCCGTCCACACCACGAGCGCTCGGGCCGCTTCGTTGAAGGCGCGCATGCCCATCAGCATGCGCCGCACGTCGGGATGAACGATGATCGGGTCGGCGGCTTGGTCCGGAAATTTCGCGCCGGTCAGCGCGCGGCCGGCAAGCCGTTCCTTGGCGTAGGCGGCGGCATTCTGATAGGCGACCTCAGACATCGCCAGACCCTGCACGCCGACGCCGAGCCGCGCCTCGTTCATCATCGTGAACATCGCCTGCAGCCCCCGATTGGGTTCGGCCACAAGGCAGCCGGTCGCGCCGTCGTAGTTCATCACGCAGGTGGCGTTGCCGTGAATTCCCATTTTCTCTTCGATCGAACCGCAGGCGACAGCGTTGCGGGCGCCGACGCCGCCGTTCGACGCCGGCAGGAATTTCGGCACGATGAAGAGCGACAAGCCACGCGTGCCGGCCGGAGCGCCGTCGATCCGGGCCAAGACCAGATGCACGATGTTTTCCGCAAGATCGTGCTCGCCGGCCGAAATAAAAATCTTGGTGCCGGTGATTTTGTAGCTGCCGTCGCTCTGCGCCGCGGCACGGGTCCGCACGAGGCCGAGATCGGTGCCGCATTGCGGTTCGGTGAGGTTCATTGTGCCGGCCCATTGGCCGGTAATGAGCTTCGGCAGGTAGAGTTTCTTCTGTTCCGGCGAGCCGTGCACCGTGATGGCCGCGGCGGCGCCTTCGGTGAGCGCGGCATACATGCAGAACGCCATATTGGCGGAGGAGAAAAACTCGCTGACCGCCTGGTTGATGACAATCGGCAGCCCCTGGCCGCCGAATTCGGCCGGCGCCGACACACCGATCCAGCCGCCCTCGGCGAGCTTCTTGTAGGCGTCCTTGAATCCGGTCGGGGTGGTGACGCTGCCATCGGCATTGCGGCGGCAGCCTTCCTTGTCGCCAATCCGGTTGAGCGGCATCAGCACCGCTTCGGAGAACTTTGCCGCTTCCGCGAGCACCGCCTCGACGACGTCCGGCGCCGCTTCGGCAAAACCGGGCAAATTGTTGTAGCGGTCGAGACGAAAGACGTCGCGCAGCAGAAACGTCACCTCGTCGACCGGAGCTTTGTAGACCGGCATCAGCGCCTCTAGCGGATTTGCGGTTGTCCTTTACGCCACGTGCGGCCCCTCCCTGGATCGGTCGCCAGGGGTCGGTCGCCAGGGGTCGGGTCGCCGGGCAGACCCTAGCCGATTTACACCGGTGCGACGACGATGAAATGGCAAGTCCGGACCGTGGCTTGCCGGTCGCCGCCAAATTTGGCGACGGGCCGGAATTAACCGCTTGTTTACAGTAATTCCGGAAAAGTTGGCCGAGGACAGAAGACCGCGCCCTCCGCTTCGCTGTCGAGCGGGCTTCGATAGACCAGGGCGACCCACGCTTCTCGCGAAGTGGTTTTGCGCCCAATGAAATTCGGCGGCCCGTGGAATCTCAGAGGCCTTCGTCCCGAAACCCTGGCAGCAGCCCGAGACGCCGCCCGGCGATCCGGGGTCTCGGTCGGGGAATGGCTCAACGAACTGATCGAGCAGAGCGACGATTTTAGCCCCGCCTCGATGCGGCCGGACGATGATTACGACACGGAAGACTATGTCTGGCCGGAAGGAAGCCGGGATGATGACCGCCGCCGCCCGCGGCGCGAATACGACGACCGACCGGCGGGGCGGGAGTCCGTCCTGGCACGCGAACAACTCGGCGAGGTCCACGCCCGGCTCGATCGCCTGACCGGCCAGCTTGAGAAACTCGTGCACGACAAGGCGCCGCTGTGCGGTGCGCCAGTGCAGCCGTCGCACCGGTCTTTGCGGCATCGGAATTGGCTGCCAGGCGGCGGGCTTGCCGCCGATCGACATTCTGCCGACGTCGCCGAGACTGCGCCGCAGCTTGCGGCCGACGCCGGCGACGGTGACCAGACGCCCCAATTCCCCGAACTTGACGAACAATTGCGCCACATCACGGCGCAGCTCGAATCGCTGCGGTCGACAGGGCTGGACAAAGTCATCACCGCGCTTCGCGGCGATCTTGCCGAGATCAGGCGGCAGTTCACCGATGCGCTGCCGCGCAAGGCCGTCGAATCGCTGTGCGTGGAGGTCGAGGCTCTGGCGCGGCGCATCGCTCACTCGCGCGAGCGGACCGGCGATTCGGACGCGATCGCGGCAATCGAGCGCGGCCTGGCCGAGGTCCGCGATGCCTTGCGCACCATGACACCGGCCGAAAACCTGATCGGCTTCGACGAAGCGCTCAAGACGCTGGCGCAGAAACTTGACCTAATCATCGCCAGGGAAGATCCCGCGGCGCTGCGGCAACTTGAAACCGCACTCGGCGCGCTGCGCGGCATCGTCTCGCACGTCGCCTCCAACGATGCGCTCAACAACGTGGCCGAGGATGTGCGCAGCCTCGCCGCCAAGGTCGACGGCCTGGCCAAGGGCGCGGCCAGCGGCCAGGCGGTTTCCGCGCTCAGCAACCGCATCGACACGCTCACTGACACGATCAACGCCTCCGCCGAGGTCGCCGCGCCGCGTGGCCTCGAGAAACTTTTGTCCGACACCATGGAGCGGCTCGAATCGGTTCGGCTCACGACCGATCCGGCGGCATTCAAGCGCCTTGAGGAGCGAATTGCGCAGCTGATCGGGCGGCTTGAGGCATCAGATGCGCGGCTGGGCAATATGGCGGCGGTCGAGCGCGGCGTCACCGATCTGGTCGCCCAAATGGAGCAGCTTCGGGGCGCCGACGCCGCGCCCGCGGAGGGTACAAGCTCGCGACCGGCGGTCGCCGCGATTGCGCGCGATGTTGCTGAAATCAGGCGCAGCGAGCAACGGACCCAGGAGTCGCTCGAGGCCGTTCACGGCACCGTCGAACAGGCGGTCGGCCGCCTGGCGATGATCGAGAGCGACATTCACGACGTCGCGCTGCGGGCGCCACGCAGCCAAATGCCGGCACAGCCGGCCGCCGAGAAGGCGGAGCTGGCGGCCGCCACGCCGTCGCAAGTTGACGGATCGAGCCCACCGGCCGAGCTCATCGCGGCGGCCGATCGACAAGACTTCATCGCCGCGGCGCGGCGCGCCACTCAGGCGACCGAGGCTGCCACGGCGCCTGACGACGAGACCGGTTTCAGGTCGCGGCGGCGCCGGCAATCGCGCAGCAGCGCAAGCGGCGAAATGCAGGCCGGCAAAGCGCCGCGGCTGCGTAAACTTTTGCTCGCGGCCGGCATTTTGGTCGTCACTGTCGGCTGTCTTCAGATCGCCTTGCATATCTTTCAGGACAGCCGGCCCGGCGCAGAAGCGGTCGCGCCCTGGCAACGTCCGGCGGAACCGAATACGCAGCCTGAGGACAATACGGCGTTGCCGCGGAGTGGCTCGTTGCAGCCCCCCAGCAAGCCCAATCCCGGCAAGCCCAATCCATCGCTGGCCGCGACAACCGAGCCAATGCCCTTGGCCGCGCCAAGTCCAGCGCCGGCACCAGATGCGGAGGCCGTCGGCAAACCGAGCGCCGCGCAGAATGCCGAGCTCGCCGCCGCGGCGGAGCCCGCGGCGCAGTCCGTCGTCGTAACGAGCCCACCGCCGAATGCCGCTGCGGCAGTGCCTGCGCCGCCGCAATCGGGATTGCCGACTGCGGCCGATTCGACCGGATCGCTGGCGCCGCGTGCGATGCCCTCGGCAGCAGGGGCGTCGCCGCCGCCGAGTTCGACTGGCACAGTAATGAATGCTCCCGAACCCTCGATCGACGCGCTGCCGGCCGGGATCGGCGGACCGACGCTGCGTGCGGCCGCGATGGCCGGCGACAGGTCGGCGCAATACGAAATTGCGCTGCGCTTCGGCGAGGGCCGCGGTGTCCCGCGCAGCGAGCGACAGGCGGCCCATTGGCTCGAACTCGCGGCCAAGCAAGGACTGGCGCCGGCGCAATTTCGGCTCGGCGGCTACTACGAAAAAGGTATCGGGGTGAAGAAGGATCTCGCCGCGGCGCGCGACCTTTATCTCGCGGCGGCGACGAAGGGTAACGGCAAAGCGATGCACAATCTCGCCGTGCTCTACGCCGATGGCGTCACCGGCCGGGTCGATTATCACGCCGCGGCGCTCTGGTTCCGTAAAGCCGCCGATCGCGGCATCACCGACAGCCAGTACAATCTCGCGATGCTCTACGCGCGCGGCAGCGGCGAACCGCAGAATTATGCCGAAGCCTACAAGTGGTTTGCGCTTGCCGCCAAACAGGGCGATATCGAAGCCGCCAATAAGCGCGACGCGATTGCAGCGCAACTCGATGAAGCGACGCTCGCCGCGGCGGATCTCGTGGTGAAAAATTGGAGACCCGAGCCGCAACCGGACGAAGCAGTCAGGGTCAAAATACCAACCGGCGGCTGGGACGCTGCCGCACCAACACCAAAAGCGAAGCCGCGGACGAAGAGCGCAAATCTCGCCGCGGCGGATTCAAGAGCAGATTAGTTTTAATCCGACATGCAACGCGCTGCTGGGATGGCGTAAAGCCGCCCGGCGCCGAGCAGATACGCCGTGAACGACAAGGCCCCGAACAAGGCGACGATCGCGCGGTCGCGAATATTGAGGCCACCGGCGTAGGCGCCGAATGCCGGCATCACCATCCGCCTGGCATCGGCGGCGAAGCAGCGCCGCGCCACGCCGCGACCGCGCTGCGCCACCCGCGCGCTCGGATGCAAATGGCCGGCAATCTCACCCTCCGCGCCGTGCGACGAAGGCTCGTGGCGGAACGTGAGCGCGCCGACCGCAAGCTCGGCGGCGACGCGGCCGCCGACGCCTTGCGGCGGATCGGGATCGTGATTGCCGGCAAGCCAGAGCCAATCGCGGCCGCGCTGCAAAGCGGCGAGCGCGCCGCGCGAAACATCCGGCATGCGCGCGGGGCCGCCGCCGTCGTGAAAGCTGTCGCCCAAAGCCACGACCAGGGCGGGGCGGTAGTGTTCGATCAGCTTCGATAATCGTGCGAGCGTGACTGCGGTGTCGTAGGGCGGCAACAGCACGCCGCGCGTCGCAAAAGCCGAGCCTTTTTCCAGATGCAAATCGGCGACCGCGAGCAATTTTTCGTCGGGCCAATAAAGCGCGCCCGCTGGATCGGCCACGAGCGTCGTGCCGGCGATGGCGATTTCATGTCGCGTGCGCCCGCGCGCCGGCTGCAATTTTGGTACCGGATCTGCGCGGACGGGGTGATGAGCGGCTGAACGCGGAGCGTTCATTGCATGGCTTCCTTCACCAGTTCGGCCTCGGTCTCGGCAAGGAGCTCATCGGCGGCCTCGCCATAGATCTGCTCGCGGCCGATCTCCAGCATCACTGGAACCGCAAGCGGAGAGACGTGATCGAGCGCCTTATGCACGATTCGGCCCTTGATGCGCGAGAGCATTTCGCCGAGCCGGTGCACGTCGAGGAGACCGGTCGCCGCGTCGGCGCGAGCGGCGCGCAACAGCACGTGATCGGGCTGATGGCTGCGCAGCACATCGTAGACGAGATCGGTCGAAATCGTCAGCTGGCGCCGCGATTTTTCCTGGCCCGGGAACCGCCGCTCGATCAAACCGGCAATGATCGCGCAATTGCGGAAGGTGCGTTTCATCAGTGCCGATTCGGCAAGCCAGGCTTCCAGATCGTCGCCGAGCATGTCCTCGTCGAACAAAGCGGCGAGTGAAAGCTCGCCCTTCGATATGCGGGCGGCGATGTCGCCGAGCCCCCAGACCGCGAGCGCGTATTCGTTGGCGACGAAGCCGAGCGGCCGCAATCGCGCTCGTTCGAGACGACGCGTGAGCAGCATGCCGAGCGTCTGATGCGCTAGCCGGCCTTCGAACGGATAACAGATCAGGAAATTCTTGTTCGCGCGCGGAAAGGTCTCGACCAAGAGCTCGCGCCGGCCCGGCAGCTGCGATCGCCACTTTTGAATCTCGAGCCATTCGCGGACCTGCTCAGGCAGGCCGCGCCAGGCCAGCGGATCGGAAATGATGCCGCGCACGCGATCGGCGAGATAGGTGGAAAGCGGAAACTTGCCGCCCTCATAGGCGGGTACTTTGGGATCCTCGGCGGTGGTGCGCGAAACATAGACCTCGTCCTCGACCAGTGCTTCGTATTTGAGGATTTCACCGGCAAACGCGAA
>Ga0306926_10009716_pt1 | contig 10601 bp, 9 predicted proteins | sample flu12Cox44000178_FD_203759 | JGI IMG/M metagenome (GOLD analysis project Ga0306926, IMG submission 203759) | Lab enrichment of tropical soil microbial communities from Luquillo Experimental Forest, Puerto Rico - flux8day.12C.oxic.44.000.178 (v2)... | ecosystem: Environmental > Terrestrial > Soil... | reverse complement strand
ATCCGCGCGGCCACCGGGGCGATCGCGAACGGGGTCGGCGTGCGCGGCCTGCTGAACGTGCAGTACGCGATGGCCGGGGGAGTGCTGTACGTGCTCGAGGCCAATCCGCGGGCCTCGCGCACGGTGCCGTTCGTCTCCAAGGCCACCGCGGTCCCGCTGGCCAAGGCTGCGGCGCGGATCATGCTGGGCGCCACCATCGCCGAACTCCGGACCGAAGGACTGCTGCAACCAAGCGGCGACGGCGGCGCGCTGCCGCTGGACGCGCCGGTCGCGGTCAAGGAGGCGGTGCTGCCGTTCGGGCGGTTCCGCGATCTGGCCGGCCAGGGCGTGGACACCGTGCTCGGCCCGGAGATGCGCTCGACCGGGGAGGTAATGGGGATCGACGCGATGTTCGGCACCGCCTACGCGAAATCCCAGGCCGCGGTGTACGGGTCGCTGCCGGTGAAGGGCCGGGTATTCGTGTCGGTCGCGAACCGGGACAAGCGGTCCATGATCTTCCCGGTCAAGCGCCTGGCCGACCTGGGCTTCGAGATCTGGGCCACGCAGGGAACGGCGGAGGTGCTGCGCCGTAACGGGGTTCGTGCCAAGATCGTGCGAAAGCACGGCGACGGCCCGGGGCCCGATGGCGAGCCGACCGTGGTGACGCGGATTCTCGCTGGTGAGGTGGACCTGATCGTGAACACGCCGTTCGGCAGTCCCGGGCAGTCCGGCCCCCGGCTCGACGGCTACGAGATCCGTACCGCTGCGGTCCGCCGCGGCGTCCCGTGCGTGACCACGGCGGCCGGCCTTGCCGCCGCGGTGCAGGGCATCGAGGCCATCATCCGCGGCGAGGTCGGCGTGCGGTCGCTGCAGGAGCACGCGGCGCTGCTGCGCGCGCCTCGTGAGTGAGGCAGGCAGCCCGTGAGTGAACCTCATGACTGAAACCGGCGCGGGTCCGGTCCAGGTCCGGGCCACCGTGCTGACCCTGCGGCGCGTCGATGCCTATCACGCGCTGACCCTGGTCGCCCCGGCCATCGCGGCCAGGTTCCGGCCCGGCCAGTTCGTCACCGTCGCGGTCGGCGGCCCGGAGACCTCCCTACTTGGCCGGCGGGCGTTCGTCGTGCACGACGTCCGTCCCGATCACGGCGGTACGGTGGAGTTCGTGTTCGAGGCCGTAGGGCCGGGCACCCGGTGGCTGGCCGCGCTGCGCGCCCGGGATTCCCTGGACGCCGTGGGCCCGCTGGGCCGGCCGTTCCCGGTGCCGAAAAGCCCGTCCCGGTGCCTGTTGCTCGGCGTCGGCTACGGTAGCGCGCCGTTGTTCACGCTCGCCGCGAAGCTGACCGATCGCGGCAGCAGCGTCGACTTCCTGCTCGGCGGCCAGAGCGCGGACCGGATCTTCGGCGCGCTGACCGCCCGGCGGTCCGGACGGAGCGCCACCATTACCACCGCCGACGGCTCGCTCGGCGCCCGTGGCCCGGTGACCGTCATGCTGGAGCAGGTCATCCGCGAGGCACGCACCGAGGTCATCTACGCGTCTGCACCGGTGCCCGGACCGCGCTGGCCGCCCGGTACGCGATCCCGGTGCAGGCTTCGGTGGACGTGGCCATGGCCTGCGGGATCGGGGTCTGCATGGGCTGCGTGCTGCCTGTGACCGGGACCGACGGGATCACCCGGATCGTGCGTGCGTGCGTGGACGGCCCGGTGTTCCGCGCCGACCTGGTCCGCTGGGATGACGTCGGCACGATCCCGTTCGACGCGCTCGGCGCGCCCGGCTGGAAGCCGAAGGCCGAGGGGCACCTCCATGCCGGCTGACGTCCGCGTGCATGACGGGCAGGCCCAGCATGCCAGCTGACATGCGGGCCAAGCTCGGCCAGGTCGAGCTGCCCAATCCGGTGCTCGCCGCGGCCGGCTGCGCTGGCGCGGGCCGCGAGCTGGCCCAGTTCCTCGACGTGGCCCGGGTCGGCGCGATCATCAGCAAGTCGATCATGACCGAGCCGCGGACCGGCAACCCTGCGCCCCGGCTGGCCGAGACGCCGAGCGGACTGCTGAACTCGGTGGGCCTGCAGGGTCCGGGCATCGACGCGTTCCTGCAGCGCGACCTGCCATGGCTGCTGTCTCATGGCGCGCGGGTCGTGGTCTCGATCGCGGGCCAGACCGTCCGCGAGTACGGCACGCTGGCCGCCCGGCTGTCCGATGCGGCGGGCGTGTCCGCCGTCGAGATCAACCTCTCCTGCCCGAACGCCGAAGACGCCGGGCGACTGTTCGCTCTCGACCCCGCGACCGCCGGGTCCGTGGTCGCGGCGGTTCGCGGCAGCCTCCGGTACGACATACCGGTGTTCGCTAAGCTATCGCCGGATGTGACGGACATCGTGGCCGTGGCCGGCGCGTGCGTCGCGGCTGGTGCCGACGGGCTCTCGCTGGTCAACGTGCTGCTGGGCATGGTCATTGATCCTGCGCGCCTGCGCCCGGCACTGGCCGGCGCGTACGGCGGCCTGTCCGGGCCCGCCGTCCGGCCGGTCGCCGTGCGATGCGTGTGGCAGGTGGCCGAAGCGTTCCCCGATGTACCGATCATCGGGACGGGCGGTGTGCGCACCGGCCGGGACGCGCTCGAGCTCCTGCTCGCGGGCGCTGCCCTGGTCGGGGTCGGCACCGCGATCGTGCATGACCCGTCGGCGTGCTCGCGTATCGCGCGAGAACTGGAAGAGGAGCTGGCGGCCATCGGCGCGGATCAGGTCGCTGACGTCATCGGCCGGGCCCACGCCAGGGGGTACGGGAGGGCGGGCAGCCTCCCCGTGATCGGGGGGTTCCGGGGGTCGCCCCCCCGGGCCAACTCAGCTAAGGCTGGAGAGGAGTAGCAGTGAGCAACCCGGCGCCGGTGGCTGTCGCGCTCGATGCCCCCGACCTGGAGACGGCCGCGCGGTGGGCGGCGCTGGTCACGCCGCACGTCAGTACCGTCAAGGTCGGTCTGGAGCTCTACCTGCGCTACGGGCCGCAGGTGGTGGCGACGGTGCGGGGCGCCAGCCGTGTGGCGGTGTTTCTCGACCTCAAGCTGCATGACATCCCGGTCACGGTGGCCGGGGCGGCGCGAGCGGTGTCCCGGCTCCGGCCCGACATGCTCACCGTCCACGCGGCCGGCGGCGCCGACGTCATCCGCGCGGCCGTCGAGGCCGCGCCGGGCACCATGGTCGCGGCGGTCACCGTGCTCACCTCGCTGGGCGACGACGACCTGGGCCGGATCGGGATGGCCGGACGGGTGTCGGACGCGGTGCTGCGGCTGGCCGTCCTCTCGGTGGAGGCGGGCGCACAGGGCCTGGTCTGCTCGCCACGCGAGGTCTCCGCGGTCCGGGCGGAGGTCGGCCCGGATGTGACGCTCATCACGCCGGGCGTGCGGCCGGCCGGTGCCGAGGCCTACGACCAGGCGCGGGTGGCGACGCCGGAGGAGGCGTTGCTGGCCGGCGCGGACCTGCTCGTGATCGGCCGGCCGATCACCCGGGCGCCGGATCCGGGAGCGGCCGCGGCGGCCATTGCCGCCTCGCTCCGGCGGGTCAGCGTCGCCCGCGATCCGGCCTGAACCCCGTCAGCCCGATCCGGCTGGACCATCGCCAGCCGAGGGACCGCGGGCCGGACAAAGGTCCGAAAATTTCTGGAAGACAAGGCATGACCTGGGGTGACGCCTAGCTTACCCGGCGAGTAGGATGTCAGGAAGCTCAACGGGACCCCGGTGAGTCACAGAGGGCCAAAGTCTCCCTGGCGGTACCGAACCCGCCTCGAGAGCCCGCAAGTCATCAAGTACGACACTATCCTCTCAACTAGTGATAGTCCGGGATAGAAACGAGCACGAGCCGTCGTGAGTCAGGACCAAGACAGGGCACATTCGGCGGGCCCTGATATTCGCGTTGGCGCTCCGGAAGGCCGCGCGATGGGTGCGAATATATGTGACGAATCAGCGACTCGCCGGGAGGGTGGTCAACCGCCCGGACACCGATGGCATACGCTGGTGTCCTGCACCTTGACCACGGAATATCGCCCGGTGAGACCCCCAGCCGAGGTCCGGGCAGGCTAATGATGACTCTAAGTAATAAATCTCTTACTGTGAGTAATATATTTCAATTTGTGATGACGTAAACCGAGATTTGCGTTGCCGAAAGGGTAGCCAATCACGTAGTTTCCCCTCCCGACAAACCTTTTTCCCAACGAAACCCGAGGTGACCCCGAGTGGCTCTTCCTCCCCTCACTCCTGAAGAACGTGCGGCGGCACTGGAGAAGGCTGCCCGCGCACGCAAAGAACGCGCCGAGGTGAAGAACCGCCTCAAGCGCGGGGCCACGACCTTGACCGATGTCATCAAGGAAGGCGCGACTGATGACGTGATTGGCAAGATGAAGGTCTCGGCCCTGCTTGAGTCCCTGCCCGGCGTGGGCAAGGTGCGGGCAAAGCAGATCATGGAAAGACTCGGCATAGCGGAATCGCGCCGCGTGCGCGGGCTAGGGACCAACCAGCGGGCCGCGCTTGAGCAAGAGTTCGCTGACTGACCCGCGCGACAAGCCGGAGCCAAATCAAAACGGAGCCGCGGTCGCGACTCCGGTGCATTCACGGCTGACCGTGCTCTCCGGACCCTCCGGGGTCGGGAAGAGCACGGTCGTCGCCGAACTGCACAGGATTTGCCCCGATATCTGGATTTCCGTGTCGGTTACGACACGTCGGCCGCGGCCCGGGGAAGTGGACGGCCGCGAATATTACTTTGTCGACGACGGCGAGTTCGACCGCCTGATCGCCAGCGGAGCCCTGCTGGAGTGGGCGCAGTTCGCCGACCACAGGTACGGCACACCACGAGCGCCGCTCAACGAGAAGCTCGAGGCGGGCGTGGCCTGCCTGCTGGAGATCGACCTGGCGGGGGCGCGGCAGGTCAGGCGGGCCGCGCCCGGCGCCCGGCTGGTATTCCTGGCCCCGCCGTCCTGGGACGAACTGGTCCGCAGGCTCACCGGCCGCGGCACCGAGCCACCCGAGGTGCTGGCCCGTCGGCTCGCGGCCGCCGAGGCCGAACTCGCGGCGGCCGGGGAGTTCGACATCACGCTGGTGAACACATCCGTCCAAGACGTGTGCCGGCAGCTGATAGCCTTGATGAAACAGTGCGTCTTATTTTGCGAAGGCAGCGGAAGGCAGAACGTGGCAGGCACACAGGTCGCCGACGGCATCATCAACCCGCCGATCGACGAGCTTCTCGAGGTCGTGGACAGCAAGTACCGGCTGGTGATCATGGCCGCGAAGCGCGCCCGGCAGATCAACGCCTATTACTCCCAGCTCGGTGAAGGGCTGCTGGAGTACGTCGGCCCGCTGGTGGAGACGCGCAGCCAGGAGAAGCCGCTGTCCATCTCGCTCCGTGAGATCAAGGAGCGGCTGCTCAACGTCGAGGCCACCGAGGCCTGATCCGGGAAGCGCGGGCCCCGGAGATGTCGCCGCGCGTCATCCTCGGCGTCGGTGCCGGCATCGCGGCCTATAAGGCCTGCGAACTGCTCCGGCTGCTGACCGAATCCGGCTATCGCGTCCGGGTCGTGCCCACTCCTGACGCCCTCCGTTTCGTCGGCGAGGCGACCTGGGCCGCCCTGTCCGGCGAGCCCGTCACCACCGACGTGTGGTCAGGCGTCTCCGAGGTTCCGCACGTCCGGCTCGGCCAGTCGGCCGAACTGGTCCTGGTCGCGCCCGCCACCGCCGACCTGCTGGCCCGGGCCGCGGCCGGGATGGCCGGCGACCTGCTGACCGCCACGCTGCTGACCGCCAGGTGCCCGGTACTGTACGCACCCGCCATGCACACCGAGATGTGGGAACATCCGGCCACCCAGGCGAACGTATCGGTGCTGCGCAGCCGCGGAGCGGTCGTGCTCGAGCCCGCGGTCGGCCGGCTCACCGGGGCGGACAGCGGCGCGGGCCGCCTGCCCGAGCCATCGGAGATCTTCGCGGCCGCGGTCCGGCTGCTCGAGAACGCCAGCCACCGCAGCTCCGGCGACCTGGCTGGCCGCCGCGTGGTGGTGTCGGCGGGCGGCACCCGGGAGGAGATCGACCCGGTGCGGTTCGTCGGCAACTGGTCCACCGGGATGCAGGGCTACGCGCTGGTCCGGACCGCCGTCGCCCGAGGCGCCGAGGTCACCGTGATCGCGGCCAACGTCACGCTGCCCGACCCCGCCGGGGCCAAGGTCACCCGGGTCGTCTCGGCCCTTCAGATGCGGGACGCGGTGACCGCCGCCGCCGCCCGCGCCGACGTGGTCGTGATGGCGGCCGCGGTGGCCGACTACCGCCCCGAGACGCGGAGCGAGGCCAAGATCAAGAAGGACGGGCAGCCGCCCGAGCCACTGCGTCTGGTCGAGAACCCGGACATCCTGGCCGGGCTGGCCGCCCAGCGGGCGGCCACACAGCGCGGCCCGGGCCGCCCGCACCCGGTCCTGGTCGGGTTCGCGGCCGAGACCGACACCTCCGAGCAGGCGGCCCGGGCCAAGCTCGCCCGCAAGGGATGTGATCTGCTGGTGGTCAACCCGGTGGGGTCTGGGCTCGGCTTCGGGACGGCCGACAACGAGGCGGTCGTGTTCGGCGTCGACGGAACGGTCACGCCGGTGCCGCGCGGGCCCAAGGAAGCGCTCGCCAACGTGGTGTGGGACCTGGTAGTTGTCAACCTAAAGTGAGTGCTGGACGTCCCATACGAAGTATGCGGCCGATCCGAAGCAAACCGTCAGCCTGCCGACTCCGGATAGACTCGCCGCAGTTGCCTGGGTTCTAGAAGGGGAAACGACGTGGCGCGTCGCCTGTTTACTTCTGAGTCGGTGACCGAGGGTCACCCCGACAAGATGGCCGACCAGATCAGTGACGTCATTCTGGATGCCATGATCAAGGACGACCCGGGCAGCCGGGTCGCGGTGGAAACGCTGATCACGACGGGCCAGGTCCACGTCGCCGGCGAGGTCACCACCCAGACCTACGTCGACATCCCCGGCATCATCAGGGACAAGATCCTCGAGATCGGTTACGACTCTTCGGCCAAGGGCTATGACGGGGCGTCCTGCGGCGTGTCGATCTCGATCGGCTCTCAGTCGCCGGACATCGCCCAGGGGGTCAACGACGCGTTCGAGTACCGCGAGGGCGAGGGCACCGACGATTTTGACCGGCAGGGCGCGGGCGACCAAGGACTCATGTTCGGCTACGCGTGCCGCGAGACGCCTGAGCTTATGCCGCTGCCGATCATGCTCGCGCACAAGCTGGCCCGGCAGCTGGCCGCGGTCCGCCGCGCCGGCACGGTGCCGTACCTGCGCCCCGACGGCAAGACGCAGGTGACCATCGAGTACGCCGGCGACACGCCGGTCCGGCTGGACACCGTGGTGGTCTCCACCCAGCACGCGCCGGACATCAATCTCAAGGAACTGCTCGCCCCCGACATCAGGGACTACGTGGTCGAGCCCGTGCTGGCCGACGCTGGGATCGACACCGAGGGATTCCGGCTGCTGGTCAACCCGACCGGCCGGTTCGAGATCGGCGGTCCCATGGGCGACGCCGGACTGACCGGGCGGAAGATCATCATCGACACCTACGGCGGCATGGCCCGGCACGGCGGAGGCGCCTTCTCGGGCAAGGACCCGTCGAAGGTCGATCGCAGCGCGGCCTACGCGATGCGGTGGGTGGCCAAGAACGTGGTGGCCGCCGGCCTAGCCGACCGCTGTGAGGCGCAGGTCGCCTACGCGATCGGCAAGGCGATGCCGGTCGGGCTGTTCGTCGAGTGCTTCGGCACGGAGAAGGTGCCGGTGGAACGGATCCAGGATGCGGTGCTGAAGGTCTTCGACCTGCGGCCGCGCGCCATCATCTACGCCCTGGACCTGCTCCGCCCGATCTACGCGCAGACCGCGGCGTACGGGCACTTCGGCCGCACCGAGCTCGACTTCTCCTGGGAGCGCACCGACCGCGCCGACCAGCTCCGTGCCGCCGTCGGCGCGTAGCTCTGGCTTCCGTGTCGATGGGCCACCGTACAAGCTCTTACTGGTACAACGGCGCCATCGACCCGTTATCAGGCGCGCCGCCACCGCGGATCCGGCGATTTTTACCGAACGAAGCGTGGTTCTCGCCTGCTGGACTGCTCTTCGGCGGCGACCGGTCAAGTTCGATCCCGATCACGCGCGCACGATCGAGATCAGCATCGCAGGCGAGAAGGCCAGGTTTCCGCGGAAGCGTTTTGTGAACCAATTCACAAGTCGTTTCTGCGTCGCTCCCGCGCCGAACGCCCCGCCTAGCTACACATCAGTACCGCCCGTCACGGCCACGGGCCCGCACTCGAATGCAGGTGCTACTCCACCGCATGAGCCCAAGCATCACCCTGGTTCTGGTAGGACGGAAACGTGGCGAAGGGCTCGAAGGATCAGGCGGTCAGCGAGCGGCTGCCGGTTGCCCGGGTGGCGGTCGACATCTCGCTCGCCCACCTTGACCGGCCCTTCGACTACCTGGTTCCGGCCAGCATGGACGAGACGGCCGTACCGGGCTGCCGGGTCCGGGTCCGGTTCGCCGGACAACTGGTCGACGGCTACCTGCTCGACCGCGTCCAGACCAGCGAGCACCAGGGCAAGCTCGCCCGCCTGGAGCGGGTGATCTCTCCGGAGCCGGTGCTCACGCCCGAGATCTTCGACCTGGCCCGGGCGGTGGCCGACCGCTACGCGGGCACGCTGGCCGACGTGCTGCGGCTGGCCATCCCGCCCCGGCACGCCACCGCCGAACGCGAAGCGCCCGCCGCGCCGGATACCTCCGCTTTGCTGCCCCGGCCCGAACCCGGCTCCTGGATCCGGTACCCGGCCGGGCAGGCGTTCCTGGCCGCACTAGCCGAAGGCCGCCCGGTCCGGGCCGCCTGGTCGGCCCTGCCCGGACCCGAGTGGCCGGCCGAGATCGCCATCGCCGCCGCCACCACGGCCGCCGCCGGACGCGGCGCGGTCATCGTCGTGCCGGATGCCCGTGACCTGGCCCGTGTCGACGCGGCGCTGACCGCCGTGAGACAAGGGGACGAGCGAGGCCACGTCTGCCTGACCGCCGATCTCGGCCCGGCCGAGCGCTACCGCCGCTGGCTGGCCGTGCTCCGGGGCGCGGTCCGGGTGGTAGCGGGCACCCGGGCCGCAATGTTCGCCCCGGTCTGCCAGCTGGGCCTCGTCGTGCTGTGGGATGACGGCGACGACCTGCATGCCGAGCCCCGGGCACCGTACCCGAACGCGCGTGAAGTACTCGCCCTGCGCGCTCACCGGTCCGGCGCGGCCGCCCTGATCGGCGGCTTCGCCCGCACCGCCGAGCTGACCCAGCTGGTCGCCGCCGGGTGGGCCAGGCCGCTGGCCGCCCGGCCGGAGGCCCTGCGCCAAGTCGCGCCGTGGGTTCGGGCCGCGCCAGACGAGGCCGAACTAGCCAGGGACGCCGCGGCGATGACCGCCCGCCTGCCCAGCCTGGCCCTGCGCACCGCCCGCACCGCCCTCGCGGGCGACCTCCGGAGCAGCGATCCCCTGAGCAGCGATCCCCGGAGCAGCGATCCCCGGAGCAGCGATCCCCGGACCGGCAACTCCCGGAGCAGCGATTCCCGGCCCGCCGGGCCGGTCCTGGTCCAGGTCCCCAGGCGCGGGTACCTGGCCGCGATCGCCTGCGGGCGGTGCCGGGCCCAGGCCCGCTGCGCCGTGTGCGGCGGGCCGCTGCAGGTCGGCGGCTCGAACGAGGTGCCGGGCTGCCGGTGGTGCGGTGCCCTGGCCGCGGACTGGACCTGCTCGCGGTGCGGATCCGGGCAGCTGCGCGCGCTGGTCACCGGCGCGGCGCGGACCGCGGAGGAACTGGGCCGCGCGTATCCCGGAGTACCGGTGCGCACCTCGGGTGGCCAGCACGTGCTGGCCGAGGTACCTGCCGAGCCCGCCTTGGTCGTTGCGACTCCCGGCGCCGAGCCGGTCGCGGCGGGCGGTTATGCCGCCGCGCTGCTGCTCGACGGCTGGGCGCTGCTCGGCCGGGCGAGCCTGCGCGCCGCCGAGGAGACGCTGCGCCGGTGGCTGAACGCCGCCGCCCTGGTCCGGCCCGCCGGGCCCATGGTGGTGCTGGCCGAGGCGTCACTTCCCGCGGTACAGGCCCTGATCCGCTGGGATCCGGTCGGATTCGCCGAACGGGAGCTGGCCGAACGAACCGAGCTCGGTTTCCCGCCCGCGGTGCGGATGGCGGCCATCACCGGCTCGTCCGGCGCGATAGCGGACTTCGTCGGCTCGGCCGGGCTCCCGGCCCGGGCCGAGATCCTGGGACCGGTCCCCGCCGAGCCGGGCCCCGCGGCGAACGGCGCGCAATTCCAATCCGAGCCGCAGGAGCGGGCGCTGATCAGGATTCCCCGGACCGAGGGCCTGGCCCTGGCCCGGGCGCTGCACGCCGCGCAGGCCGCCCGGAGCGCGCATAAGGACGGCGCCATCGTGCGTGTTCAGCTCGACCCGGCCGAGGTGGCCTGATGGATAAACTGAGACCGGCGGCGCCAGCCGTCACGCGTCCAGGAGGTTTCGTGAGCGTCAAGCCGATCCGTCTTTTCGGTGACCCGGTGCTGCGCACCCCGGCCGAGCCGGTGCGCGACTTCGACGCTGAGCTGCGCAGGCTGGTC
>Ga0306926_10009715_pt1 | contig 10601 bp, 13 predicted proteins | sample flu12Cox44000178_FD_203759 | JGI IMG/M metagenome (GOLD analysis project Ga0306926, IMG submission 203759) | Lab enrichment of tropical soil microbial communities from Luquillo Experimental Forest, Puerto Rico - flux8day.12C.oxic.44.000.178 (v2)... | ecosystem: Environmental > Terrestrial >... | reverse complement strand
CCCGAGATCAACCGATTGCGGATCGAGGTGCTGTTTACGGGCAAAGGCGAGTAGCCGCTGGATCAGCGCGACACCCCGCTCGGCGGATCGCAAGGCGCTCTGGAGCAGCGGCAATATGCTGGAATTATTGCTCGCCCTGCCGCTCGCCAGTGCCAGGTTCCCAATCACCACCGTCAGCAGGTTGTTGAAGTCGTGGGCAATGCCGCCGGTCAATTGGCCGACAGCCTCGAGCTTTTGAGCCTGGCGCAAAACCGCCTCGGTCGCCCGGTGTTCGGCCATTTCAGACCGCAGGCGAAGATTGGCCTCGTCGAGTTCGAAACGTAACCGTATCGCGTCGGTGAAGAACCGGTTGAGGTGCGCTCCGGCCAGCGAAAGTGCCGTCGCAAAGACGACGATCATCGCTCCGAGCGCGTTATCGGCAGCAGTGCCTTCTGCAAAGAAGCGGGCTGCCATCGGCAGGCTTGCCGAGAGCAGAAAGGCGAGAAGGGTCGGCAAATACGACGCATTCAATACGACAGTGCCCGCGCACATCCCTCCGATCACAAACGTCAGAAAGATCTGCCCCGATGTGGGAACGATCGGGAACAGCAACATTCCACCAAAGCCCCAGCATGATCCGGCAAGCAACGATCCGCAGACAGCGAGCCTCGACCAAATATGGTCTCGCTCGTGTCCGGAAAGAGAGCGACGATATTGTCGCCATAAGATCCAGCGCACGGCGGTAATCAGAGCAATAAGAGAGAACCAAACCAGGGGGAACGGTCGAGCGCCGATCGTTGACAGCACGGTCGCGGTCAGGGCCGCATTCACGAGATTAACGCCGAGGCTGATCGGCAGTTGCCGAAAGACTGCGCGCAACTGCTCGGTACGGATGGCGATCGAGATCTCGTTGGGTGGCACGATGCCGAAACCTCACGCGCCGATGGGAACAAGCCGGCACACCTCGGAACAGGCCAGTGGTTCACTAAAACGACGGGCCGGTCGATAAGATACATGGCAAAATCGCTACCTTGAACTTCGGCTCTTGGGTCGCGGCTGCGACGCTCGAATGCGTGGGACGCTCGCTTGACGCTGCTCTGACGCTAGGGTGACGGAGTTATGGTTAAAACTGATCGCGGTGCAATCGCGGGTGTTGGCCCGCAGGGGGAAGGTCTTGGTGGACAGCGAGATCGCGTCCGAGCAAACTTGTTCCGCCATCAACCGAGAGCTGGGTCACCGACCATCAGAGCGCGATCGAGTGGCGCGCCAAGCCGTAGTTCGGCTGAGCAGAATGGCATCGCTGACCGCGATAACGCTGTTCTCGGTCGGGTTGTGGGTGGCGATCTGGGCCACAATCAGCTCGCTGGCTGCGGTCTGGCTCCGATAAGTTAAACTGACGGCGGCGGCGGATCGGCTCGGCCCAGCGATCGAGAATCGGCTGACTCTCGTCGCCTTCGGCCGAAGGCGAGGGCGCGGGGTGACCGGACCTCAGCGGCCCCTATAAAGGAAATCGGCCATCTCCCCGTAATATTCACCCCGGTCACCGGGCGGGCTTCGACCTCCCCATCCTTCCGGTAGTCGAGAACCTCGATCGACGCCATCCTGAAGGTCGGCTCGAAGAGGGAGAAGATTATGCCGGATATTGTTCAAAATCCGCTGAGAGAGCTATCCGATGCGCTGGTCGAGCGCGCGAGGCGGGCGCAGCCCTTGGTCGCGCGTATCGAGGTGGAGGGACGCCCGATGCGTTCGGGAACCCTCTGGCGCAAAGACGTCGTCATCGCTGCGGAGCAGGCCTTTGCACATGTCGAAGAGGCCAAGGTCGTGCTCGGCGACGGCAGCAGCTACGCGGCGCGTCTGGCGGGCCGCGATCCAGGCACCAACGTCGTTGCCCTCAAGCTCGACGGATCCCCGGATCCGGGCCCGCCTGCGGCCGCCGAGCCCCATCCGGGCGCGCTCGCGCTCGCCTTTGGCGCCGACGGCACCGGCGTCTCCGTGCGGCTCGGCGTCATCCACTCGGTCGGTCCGGCCTGGCATAGCCGAGCCGGCGGCCGCGTCGATAAGCGGATCGTTCTCGACATGGCGCTGACCGGAGGGGAGGAAGGCGGACCGGTGTTCGATGCTGCAGGCGGCCTGCTCGGCATCTCGACCTTGGGGCCGCGTCGACGTGTCCTGGTCATCCCGATCACCACGGTCGAGGGCGTGCTCGAGCCGCTGCTCAGCAAGGGGCGCGTCGAGCGGGGGTGGCTCGGGCTGGCGCTTCAGCCGGTGCTCGTGCCCGAAGCGCTGCAGGCTGCAGCCGGCCAATCGCGCGGTCTGATGATCATGGGTGTGGCGAAGGACGGCCCGGCGGCACGGGCTGGGTTGCTGGCTGGCGATATCCTGCTGACCATCGGTGGGGAAAGTGTCAGCCGTCCGGCGATGGTGGCGCAGCGCCTCGGGCCGGAGGCGGTCGGGCAACCGAGCGAGCTGCGGCTGCTGCGGGCCGGCACGGTCCTAGCGCTGACGGCAATTGTCGCCACCCGACCCTCGGGATGAGCGGCATCCCGATCCGGCTGCGCATTGCCGTCGTCGTATCCGGAGCGACGGCGCAAAGGCGGCTCGCGGCGCTGCTTGCGCGGAACGGGCACGAAGTCGTCGAATTGGCAGCCGCTCCGGATGCGATCCTGACCGACGGCACGATCGACAGCTCGATGCCGGCATCGGCCGTCACGATCGGCTCGGTTGAAGGAGATTTTGCCGGGTGGTTGCCGCCGGACGCAACAGCTGAGCAGATCGACGCGGCCTTGCGTGCCGTCGCCGCGGGACTCACGGTGCGCGGGCCGAGTCCGCGGAACCGCACCTTCGGGCCATTGGCCGAAGAGGCATCGCCGGTGTTGACACCGCGGGAGATCGAGGTTCTCGCGGCTTTGCGGGACGGCTTGAGCAACAAGGCGGCAGCCCGCCGCCTCGGCATCTCGCCGCACACCGTTAAATTCCATATCGAGTCGCTGTTCAAAAAACTCGGCGCCGCCTCGCGCGCCGAAGCCGTCGTCAAGGGACTGAAGCGCCAGATCGTCGAGATCTGACCAAGGCGAGGGCCTTATTCGAGTAGGCAGGAAAGGTCGCAAACTCCCACAAACCGATAAGAGCTTCGAAGAGACCGCAGACGGTGCCGGTCGTGACGCGTTAAGATGGTGGCCTCGGTACAACCAGAAAGACGGGAAGGTAGCGATGGAACTCTACACGGCCGGCACCGGCAATGGGCAGCGCGCGGCAATCGCGGTCAACGAGTGCGGTGTCCCTTGCACGATGCACGTTCTCAACCTGGGGCAAGGCGACCAGAGAAAGCCGGATTATTTGAAAATAAACCCGACCGCCCGGATCCCCACTCTGATCGATCCCGACGGCCCCGGCGGCAAGCCGCTGACCCTGATCCAGTCGTGGGCGATCCTCTATTACCTCGCCGAAAAGACCGGCAAGCTGATCCCCAGCGATCCGGCAACGCGCGCCAGGACTTACCAATGGCTCGGTGAGGCCGCCAGCGACATGGCGCCGACTGCGCAGAACATCTTCTTCCTCGGCAACCGCATGCCGGAGAAGGTGCCGCCATCAGCGATCAAGTTTTACGAGGATCGGCTCGTCACCCAGTTCCGCGCCGCCGACGATCAGCTCGCCCGCACGCCCTATCTGACCGGCAATGACATCACCGTCGCCGATCTCGGCCTCTACCCGATCTACGCCGGGCGCAAGCCGCTGATCGACGGCGCCGGCCTCAGAAACGTCACCGCCTGGGGCGACCGGGTCGGCGCGCGGCCGGGCGTGCAGAAAGGCATGAAGCTGGAGCGTTGATGGTAGCTGGGCGCTTCCTTGGTCGACGGGAAGATATAGCGAAAAACCTTGCTCTGTGGCGTTACGGAGCGGAACCCGGCTCCGCAAGCCATTGTTATCTCAGCAATCGACCGGTCAATTCCCTAAGCGGGCGAACAGGGAATTAAATCGACCGAACAGGGATTTAATTCGGCCGAACAGGAAGGCTTAGGGAAGCAAGAGCCAGTTGCTATAGCGTGATCGGAAACGGCGGCTCGCGGCTAAAAAGCACCTCGGGCGGGGTGCCGAGCGATACCTGGCAGACAGTTTCATAATGCGCGTCGCGCGACTGGATCTGCGGCGACAATGTATGGATGTCGCGAAAGCGGCGCTCGAAGTGGCTGCCAGGGAAGATTGCGTCGGCCACGGCGGCTTATAGGTCCAGTGGCGACCGCGACGGCGCCCGTTATTGTATGGGAGCCGGCGAGGCGCACCCGCGCTCGGTCCATCACGTCGATTGGGCCCGTGGGACCTGTCCGTCGGTAAATCTCGGTCACCGAGTCGAGTAGGTAAGCCGCGGGCCCCACCGAGCCGGGCCTCGGAGCGCGCCAATTCGGCCTGGATGACCGCGTTGTCGGCGAGCCGGCCCGCGCCGCGCGGGGTCTTGCGCGATGTCAGCTCGACGAAGGTGTCGAGCACGCCGCGGGCGATGCCGAGACCGACACTGGCATTGCCGACCGAGTAGAGCGCGTGCCGAGGGAAGGCGCAGAGCGGCCCCTGCTCGCCGCGCAGGCTCGGGTCCTCGCTGGGGCCGCTGATATCTTCCGGCACGAAGAGGTCGTCGACCCTGTAGGATTCCGACGCCGTACCGCGCAGCCCGATCGGGTCCCAATTATCGAGCAAGACGGCTTGTTCGACCGAAAAAAGCCAGGTCCGCACCGTCGGTCGGCCGGCGTCGATGGCGCACCGAGGCGTCGGGCTCGACAACGGTGCCGCGCGCCCCCATCCACATCGCGTGCCGGCAGCCGCTGGCGATCCCCGACCGGCCGCCTCGGCGGCCGGCCGTTCGGGGACCAGCGTCCGGTGACCCGGTAGCCGCCCGGTATCGCAATCGTCCACGAACCGTGCGGCGGCCTCACGCGACCGTTGACGGCCAGTCACCGAACTCCCTGCGCGCCGCGTCCATCTGAGAAGGGAGGAAACGGAACAGCTGTACGGCCGCTCCGCTCGGAGCGAGATCGATCCAGGTCGCCGTCGTTTCGTCGATCAGTGCACGGCCGCCAATCCGGCAACGGGAATGCCCGAAGAGCCTGGACGCCGCACGCTCGCCATCCGGCGCGCATCATCCGGGCGGTCCGCGCCGAGATAGGCCTTCAACAGCGTGAAATCCACCAGGTCGAGCTGGGCGCGGCTACCGCCGATGCGTTCGAGTTCGCCGGCAATCGGTTCGAGCGCGTCGATCGCGGCGGAGAAATCTCGCCGTTCGAAAGCGGCGAAGGCGTGCGACACCGTCGGTACGCAGGGCCCGGATGGATAACGACCGTTGCGCGCGAGCTCGTCCATCTGCCGTGCGCGCGCCTCCAGCGCCGCGTCATTGCCGGCCACGACCTGGGCGAGCGCGATGTGCATGTCGGAAAAGGCTACGCCGGCGCGCGGAAACGCGCTGTTCGCGAAGTCGTACATCATGCGCCATGCTTCGGCGTCGCGCGGGTGCCCGGCGAGTTCCCAGCGCCACAGAAAGGAAACCGCATCGTTCACCTTCCCGCGCGGCGGCCCGCTGTGTACATCGGGTGAGAAGGCTTCCCTGAAAAGCCGGAACGCTGCCGCCGCATCGCCGGCCTCGAGGTCGCCGAGCGCCAGATGCCAACTCAGGTGGCTATATAACAAGCCGTTACGCGGATAGGTGGTGAGCCAAGACGCGAGGAAGGCGCGGGCCGTGTTTGCATCGCCCTCCTCATAGCAGAGGTGCGCGCGGGCGTGCGCCGCCCAAGGGTTGTTGGGGTTTTGGGCGAGGGATCGATCGATCTTTGGGCGGGCGTCATCTCCTGTCCATTCTCCGAGAGCGCCATGCCATGATGGGCTGTGAACCACCAATCGTCACCGTAGCTCGGGGCAAGCCTTTCCAGCAGGTCCAGCAGTGCGCGTTTCTGCCCGGCGCGGCCGGAACTGCCGATCAGGCCGTTGGTGAACGCGGTGGTGCCAAGCACCACGGCATCGCGGGGCCAAGCGTTCAGGTGCGCGGGCAATGCGCAAAGCGCGGCTTCGGCGTCGCCCGCCGCAAGCAAGTCGAAAAATGCGATATGGCTGGCTTCCCGCGCGGACAAACCGGCGGCGAGGGAATTGGCCGCCGCCATCGACGCGCGTGCCGCCGCCCCGTCCCCGCGTTCCAGCAGCACGTGCGCCCTGGCGGCATGGGCGAGGGCAAAGCCGGGATCTACGGCGACGGCACGATCGAACCCCTCGAGTGCGCCGGGGTACATGGTCAGCTTCGCCTCACAGCCCTGTACGTAGGCGTCCCGCGCGGCGGACGAAGCGGTGGACAAGGGAAGTTCGTATCGGTCCGTCAACATGATGATCCTCGTCGCGGAATTCGGCGTAAACGATACGATCCACCTTGGTGCACGCGGAAGAGGGTGCGTTGATGTTGTTGCGATCACCAAGGCGGCATCGCCGCGTTGGCCGTAGGTCCGCAATGGGTCAACTCCCGCGGTTCAATCTCAGTCACGCGAATGGCCGTTGTGCGGCGCCGTGCAGCCGATGGCCCGCGGTGGCCGCAAGGACGCAGTCGGGTGGAAACCAGAAGTTCAACCCGCGCCTGGACCGGCCGCTCTGCTATTCGATCACCTCGTCGGCGAGTGGCACCGCGGAGATAGCCCGGGCGATAAATGTGCGGCATGATTCGACCGCTAAATCAGTAGGCTGGCCGTCATCCTGACCGACGGATATGCGACCTTCAATGGGAATGCCGCCATGCGCCTGCGACCGCTGTCCCGCCCAAGCGCCGCGCTTGCGCTGTGGATGATCGGCTCGTCTCTTGTGCCGCTGCCCGCGAGGGCCGGCGAAACGGCGCCGACGGCCGCCCTCATCGCCGAGGCCCGCCGCGACTTCACCCTGAATGGTAAGCAAATCCCGCCAGAGATTTTTCGCGATTTCGGCGACGGCGACTTAGCAGATTCCGGAACCATATGGGTGACAGTCGACGTCAAGACCGCGATCGGCAGCAACCTCTATTTCTACGAAATCAGGCAAAACCGCACCTGGATCAGTCAGAAGAAGGTCACCGCGAATGCGGGCGCTGGAGAAGAGACGGGGTCACATATTTCGGCGCGACGGAGAACGGCCTTCTCGTGGTTCTCGCCGCCTACAGCGGCGGCGGCTCGGGCGACTTCATCACGCTGCACATCCTCGATATTGTCGCCGCCCGCGCCTTCGACCTCGCCGGCAAGATTTACGAGCGCATCACCTGACGAACTTGCGCAGGGTCGCCCTGGGCGACAGTTGGGACGGCGAGATCAGCATCGCGAAAAACACAATCCGCATCGTGACGACGCGCAAGGGGCCGTGGATGAGACCGGGGCGCGAGAGACGATGACGATCGTGGCGAGGAGGCGGTGAGCCGCAGCCTCAGCTTACCCCAAGTGATCAGGAGGCTTTCGGGCGGCGTGGCGAGTGCAGCGCCCGGGAAACCCTCACGAATGGCCGCCAATGGGATGGACCGGCTACTTCCCCAACCGAGCTAGCCTTCGAAGGCTAGCGGCGGTGAGCAGGGAAGCAGCTATGAAACCGAAGACAGAATCGAACGCAGATGCGCCACACCCTCATTCGAGTTGAGATCGGTTCCGGCCCGCCGACGGCCCCGCGGGCTACGAATGACGGCTGAGGGTCGAATCCGGCGGTTCGGGCCGGGCCCCCCGCTACCGCAGCTTTGGGATGGGGTGCGCCCATGTATCGTGCTCGAGCGGCGGCGGCTCTGCCGGAGGCATGTAGGCACGTTCCATACATCGTCCTGTGTCTGGCAACACCCTTGCGCCAGGTTCCCTCAGAGAGAACAATGAACGTGAAGTAATAACATCGCGGTCACGCCGCCAAGGAGAGAGAGCCATGGACCTCGGATTGCAAGGCAAGCATGCGATCGTGACTGGCGGCAGTCGGGGTATTGGCAAGGCCATCGCGCGGGAATTGGCTCGCGAAGGGGTCGATGTGGCAATCGTGGCGCGCACCCAGGCGGATCTGGAGGCGACGGCGCGGGAGTTGGCCACCCAGACCAACCGGCGCATCATTCCACTCGCTGCCGACGTCACCAGCAAGGAGCAGGTGGAGCGCGTGGTCGCCGAGGCGGCGCAGCAATTGGGCGGTCTGCACATCCTGGTCAATAGCGGGTCCCACCCAGGCGGGTCGACGACCGCGACCGGCCCGATCGAAACCGTCGTCGACGAGGATTTGATCGAGGATTTCAACGTCAAGTATGTGGGCGCGCTGCGTTGTGCCCGCGCCGTCATCCCCTTCATGAAGACGGCGAGCTGGGGCCGCATCATCAACATCAGCGGCGGCAACGCCCGCAACGCCGGCAATCTCAGCGGCGGCGCCCGCAATGCCGGCCTGGTGCACATGACAAAAACGCTGTCGGTTCAACTGGGCCGTCATGGGATCACGGTTAATTGCATCCATCCCGGCACAACCCGCACCGAGCGCACGCCGAGCCTGGTTGCCACCCGCGCCGCCCAGCTGGGCGTATCCCCGGAAGAGGCGGAGCGGCGGGACTTTGCGCCGGACTCGCCGCGCGGCAATGCCATCTGCCGCATGGTGGACGCTTCAGAGGTCGCGTTTGTCGCGGTCTTCCTGGCCTCGGAAAAGGCCTGGGCGGTCTCCGGCGAACTGCTGTCGGCAAGCGGCGGGGCCGGTCGGTCGGTATATTACTAATGCGGCGATTCCAATGCGTATCCATTGATGTTTTTAACGTGGAAAGTGGTCCTGCGCTCGGCGTGATTTGTAACCTGTTCTGATCGGTGGCGTCTGACGGTCTGACTGGCGCAAACAATCAGTTCTGGACCATGCACTGTGGCAACGAACCGGGCATGCCTGATTGTTCTCCGATCGGCACTGTTTTTGTCTCCCGTCCGAGAAAAGTTGGAGAACGGGCGAACGACGGCCCGCCTCCGGATTTGCTGGGAGCCGATGCGCGATCGCACGGGCTGGCCGGGGGGGGAAGCACGACCTCGACACAAGACGGGATGATCGCCGAATGCCAGCGTGCCAATGCAGAACCGCCGCGGCAACGCGACACGGCACTGGCACCGTGCGGCAGCGACTACGCTGACCGGCTCACTGCTGCGGTTCGTGACGGGCGACCCGGCTACCGCTGCTTTGGGTGGAAACTCGTCGTTCGCCAGATAGGGCCGTCAGCGGCGAGGACGCGCCGATCCCGGACCTTCGCGGGGTCCCCACCAAAATGCCGGGTTGACAAACCGGCCCTTAGCGGGGGCGAGCAGAATGCCGGAGCAGCCCCGTTCGACAAATGTCCCTCGTCAGGGTCTTTGAGACAAAGCTTAATTCTCAGGTCTTGGCGACGATGTTTTCAAGCGGCCCGCCGCGGACAAAGCGGTCGATGTTTCGGGCAACATCGCGCGAGCGACGCTCGATGATTCCATCGGTCCGTGGCGAGCAGTGAGGCGTCATGATCACGTTCGGGAGTTCATGCAACGGGTGGCGGGAGGGGCGCGGCGCCGGATCGTCAGCGCTCGGATAACGCCACCAGGTGTCGAGCGCCGCTCCGCCGATGACCCCATCGCGCAAGGCACGGTAAAGTGCCTGCTCCTCGGCGATAGGGCCGCGCGCCAGATTGATCAAGAAGGCGCTGGGCTTCATCGCGGCAAGCCGGCGGCTGTCAATCAGGCCCATCGTCTCAGAGGTTAGGGCACAGCTCAGCACGACGATGTCGCACTCGCCAAGCATTCGGTCGAGTTCCGTCCATGAAAAGACATGCTCGACCGTTGCCGGCTTCTCGCGCATCGTTCGGTTGACGGCAAGCACCCGGCAGCCGAGCGGCTGCCGAGCGCCACGCGACTTCGCGGCCGATGTGGCCGAGCCCGACGATGCCGACGGTCTGGCCGCCGATCTCCCCGCGCACTGCGCCGCCCACCATCGGGCTCCAAGACCACGATCCCTCGCGGAATGACGTCGCGATCTCGAACAGGCGGTGTCGCCAAGCCAGCATCATCATGATCGCGAATTCGCCGAGAGCCGGCTCGTGGCCATAAGCATTGCACACGGTGACGCCCCTCGGCAGCGAAGAGACATCGATGCCGTCGGTTCCGGCAAGCGGCACCTGCAGCAAGCGCAACTTCGGCGCCGCCGGAAATCCGCTTCGCCAAGCTCCGGTCAGCAGAACATCCGCATCGGCGAGCGCCGCAGCGGCCTGTGCCGGTTCGTTGCTATCAAGGACTTCGGTACGGATGTCGGCGGTGATGAATTCGATGATAGGCATAGCTTGCGAGGCGGCGAGCGTACCCAGGAACAACGCTTTCATTGGTGGCTCATCCTCCAGCGGCGACAGGTTCGTGTAGTAATTACCCGGCCACTCACGTACCCGGCAACTGGCGGTGAACTTTGTGTGAGAACTGCCAGAAGCTCGCGCGCCGTGGCCTGCCACACGCGTTTGGCGACACTAAGCCCGAGAGTCATAACCTTCTTGGCTGGGCGGGTCCTCTGTCGGGGCGTTCACCGACAGCCACATCGCATCGGCAGCTCGGCGCCGAAGGACTTGTATGGGGCTTGCTGATGTCAAGTGGTTTCTTTCTCCGTCAGTCCCGGCCGTAACCGCGCGGCGGGTCGATCGC